>Ga0209013_10000585_pt1 | contig 32959 bp, 33 predicted proteins | sample Cruoilmetagenom2_FD_187291 | JGI IMG/M metagenome (GOLD analysis project Ga0209013, IMG submission 187291) | Oil polluted marine microbial communities from Coal Oil Point, Santa Barbara, California, USA - Sample 2 (SPAdes) (version 2) | ecosystem: Environmental > Aquatic > Marine > Oil seeps ...
TCACCAATCCCGAGAACACCTTCTTCGCCATCAAGCGCCTGATCGGCCGCCGCTGGGACGACCCCACGGTCGCCAAGGATCAGAAGCTCGTCCCCTACAAGCTGGTGGAAGCCGACAACGGCGATGCCTGGGTCGAGTCTCACGACAAGAAATATTCGCCCTCTCAGATTTCCGCCTACATCCTTCAGAAAATGAAGGAGACCGCCGAGTCCCATCTCGGCCAGACCGTTGAGCAAGCGGTCATCACCGTCCCGGCCTATTTCAACGACGCCCAGCGCCAAGCGACCAAGGATGCCGGCAAGATCGCCGGCCTTGAGGTCCTGCGCATCATCAACGAGCCGACGGCGGCAGCGCTCGCCTACGGGCTCGACAAGAAGGAAGGCCAGACCATCGCCGTCTACGATCTGGGTGGCGGTACATTCGACGTTTCGATCCTGGAGATCGGCGACGGCGTGTTCGAGGTGAAGTCGACCAATGGCGACACCTTCCTCGGCGGCGAGGATTTCGACATGCGCATCGTCGATTACCTGGCCGATGAGTTTAAGAAAGAGCAAGGCATCGACCTGCGCTCGGACAAGCTCGCGCTTCAGCGCCTGAAGGAAGCGGCCGAGAAGGCCAAGATCGAGCTGTCGTCGACGCAGCAGACCGAGGTGAACCTGCCCTTCATCACGGCTGATCAGTCCGGCCCGAAGCATCTGACCATGAAACTCACTCGCGCCAAGCTGGAGAGCCTGGTAGAGGATCTGATCAAGCGCACCATCGCGCCGTGCGAGGCTGCGCTGAAGGATGCCGGTCTCAAGCCCGGCGAGATTACCGAAGTGATCCTGGTCGGCGGCATGACGCGCATGCCGAAGGTCGCGGACACCGTGAAGACGTTCTTCGGCAAAGAGCCGCATAAGGGCGTGAACCCGGACGAGGTCGTCGCCATCGGCGCCGCCATCCAGGCCGGCGTGCTGCAGGGCGACGTCAAGGACGTCCTGCTGCTCGACGTCACGCCGCTGTCGCTCGGCATCGAGACCTTGGGCGGCGTGTTCACGCGCCTGATCGATCGCAACACCACGATCCCGACCAAGAAGGGCCAGGTGTTCTCCACCGCGGAGGACAACCAGAACGCCGTGACCATTCGCGTCTTCCAAGGCGAGCGCGAAATGGCGGCGGACAACAAAATGCTCGGTCAGTTCGATCTCGTTGGCATTCCGCCGGCGCCGCGCGGCGTGCCGCAAATCGAAGTCACATTCGACATCGACGCGAACGGCATCGTCAACGTGTCGGCAACCGACAAGGCGACCGGCAAGGAACAGTCGATCCGCATCCAGGCCTCCGGCGGCCTCGCCGACGCTGACATTGACCGCATGGTCAAGGAAGCGGAGAGCCACGCCGAGGAGGACAAGAAGCGCCGCGAGCTGGTGGAAGCCCGAAACCAGGCCGAGGCGTTGGTTCACTCCACCGACAAGATGCTCGCCGATTTCGGCGACAAGGTTTCAGCCGAGGACAAAGCCGCGATCGAAGCGGCCGTGGCCGAGCTCAAGACCGCTGCCGAGGGCGAAGACCCCGAGGCCATCGCGCAGAAGGTCGACGCGGTCGCCCAAGCCTCCATGAAACTAGGCGAGGCGATGTATCAGACGAGCCAGGGCGCTGCTGGCGGTGAAGAAGAAGGCGGACCGTCCGCCGAAGCCGGCAGCCCCGACGAAGATGTCGTCGATGTCGACTTCGAAGAGGTCAAGGACGACGACGACAAGAAGTCGGCGTAACGGTATTTCACGGCGTGGAGCTCTCGAATGAAAGAGGGCTCCGCTTGCGCCCAACAAGAGGTCCCGCGCGCCGCTTAGGATGAGCGGTCGCGAAGGTCCGGAGGGGTGATGGTTAAACGTTGTTATTACGACATTCTGGGCGTTGAGCGCAGCGCGGGCGATCCTGAGATCAAGTCCGCGTTCCGTTCGCTCGCCAAGGAATGCCATCCCGACCGGTGCAACGGCGACCCCAGCGCTGAAACACGCTTCAAGGAAGTCAACGAGGCCTACGAGGCCCTGAAGGACCCGCAACGCCGGGCGGCGTATGACCGGTTCGGCCATGCCGCATTCGAGAACGGCGGCGGCGGCTTCGGCGGTCCCGGACATGGCTTCGGCTCGGATTTCTCCGCCTCCATGTCGGCGATGTTCGACGATCTGTTCGGTGAGTTCATGGGTGCGGGTGCGGGCGCGCGGCGTCCCCGTCAGCGCTCAGGCCGCGAGCGCGGCGCCGACCTCCGCTACAACATGGAGATCGAGCTCGCCGAAGCCTATGAAGGCAAGACGGCGCAGATTTGCGTTCCCACATCCGTCACTTGCGATTCTTGCGAAGGATCGGGCGCGAAAGCCGGCACGGTGCCAACGGCGTGCCGCACCTGCAACGGCATGGGAAAGGTCCGCGCGAGCCAGGGCTTCTTCACCATCGAGCGTACCTGTCCCGCCTGCCAGGGCCGTGGTGAGACGATCGAGACGCCGTGCCCGTCGTGTAACGGCGCCGGCCGCGTTATGCGCGAACGCACTCTGTCCGTCAGCATTCCCGTCGGCGTGGAGGACGGAACGCGTATCCGTCTCGCCGGCGAAGGCGAAGCGGGCTTGCGCGGCGGCCCACCGGGCGACCTGTACATCTTCCTGTCGATCAAGCCGCACGAGTTCTTCCAGCGCGACGGCGCCGATCTGTTTTGCCGTGTGCCGATCGCCATGACGACGGCGGCACTTAGCGGACAAGTCGAGGTGCCGACCATCGACGGCGGCCGAAGCCGCGTGAAGATTCCCGAAGGCACCGAGAGCGGTAAGCAGTTCCGCCTGAAGTCGAAAGGCATGCCGGTGCTGCGCTCGAAGCTGCAAGGCGACCTCTACATTCAGGTCGAGGTCGAGACGCCGAAGAACCTCACGCGCAAGCAGCGCGACCTGCTGAAAGACTTCGAAGATGCCTCCAACCCGGATACCAGCCCGGCCTCGGCCGGATTCTTTGCCCGGGTGAAGGAGTTCTTTGAGGGTATCAGCGACTAGCGCCTATCCCTTCCCACCTCCTTTGACGTAGATTGGTGAGACGAGCCCTTCTTCCGCGCGCCCGTTTCACCTCAGTGCCGCGCGCCATAGCCAAGCAGGACCGCCATGGCCCGCGAGCCCGCAAAGCGCAGCACCAGACGCCCCGCAAGCTCTCCAGCGCCCATGAGTGCTGGTCAGGCCGCGAAGATCACCGTGGCGGTACTCGCCGTCATCGCGCTCGCATTTGCGCTGTGGTACGCGCAAACGGCGATTCTGCTCTTGTTCGCCGGCATCCTGCTCGCCATCGTGCTCTACGGCGCCAGCCACGACCTTAGCGAATTGACCGGCTTGCCCCGCCTCCTGATGCTCGCGATTGTCTCGATCGCCGTGGCGTTAGGCCTTGCGCTTGCCGCCTGGACGGCGGGACCGACGCTCGCCAATCAGATCGCATTGCTGGCGGAAAGCGTGGCTGCCGGTGTGACGACACTCACGACCGAGCTTTCCAGCTTCGTCAAGCACACGGCGTTTCTAAAGAGTATCGATCTCGCCCAGCTGCTCGGAAACTTCATGAGCCAGTGGGGCATCGCCACCGGCGCCACGTCCGTGGCGATTTCGCTGTTCGGCTTGTTCAGTGCCGGATTGATCGTCGTGTTCTTCGGCGTCTACCTCGCGGCGGACCCACACACTTACGTCAACCTCCTCGCGCGGCTCGCCCCGCCCGAGAAGCGCGGCAGGGTGGTGGAGCTTCTGTATGAGACGGGCGAGTTGCTCCGGCGCTGGCTGATCGGCCAGTCGATCACCATGTCGGTGATCGGCGGGTTCACCTTTGTCGGCCTTCTGATCCTCGGTGTGCCCATCGCCTTCGTGCTCGCAATGTTCGCCGGCTTAGCGTGCTTCCTGCCTTATCTCGGCCCGATAATCGGCGCGATTCCGATCCTCCTGGTCGCGGGCGGCGAGAGCTTCCACATGGCGCTCTGGGCGCTCGGCCTTTACGTCTGCGTCCAGTTTCTGGAGAGCTATCTTCTAACGCCGCTTATCCAGGCGCGCGCGGTGTCTATGCCGCCGGCGGCCGTGATCCTCAACCAGCTCGTGTTTGGCGCCGTGTTCGGCCTTGTCGGGCTCGCGCTGGCCACGCCGCTCGCGGCCGCCGCTACCGTGCCTTTACGTGAGGTATTCGGCATTGGCGAGAACGGCAACACCAAGAAGACATAACGGGAGACTTGTATGCGTCTATTGTTCTTTGCCGGCAGCGCCCGGAAGGGCTCACACAACAAGAAGCTTGCCCGGCTGGGGCAACACATCGCCGAAGCAAACGGAATCGAGTCCGTCTTTGTCGATCTCGCTGACTATCACATGCCGATTTATCACGGCGACCTGGAGGAAGCAGAGGGTGTGCCCGAGCGCGCCCGTGCGTTCAAGGCGCTGCTCGACGAGTATGATGGCGTGATGATCGTGACCCCGGAGTACAACGCCTCCGTTCCGGCGCTTTTGAAGAACACGCTCGATTGGGTGTCGCGGGTCAAAGCGGAGGAAGACGTGTTCAAGACGCGCGTCTTCGCGATCTCAGGTGCGTCGCCCGGTTATTACGGTGCCATGCGAAGCCTGTTGCAACTTCGCGAGATTCTCAGCGTGGGCCTTGGCGCCACCGTGATCCCGCAACAGATGGCGCTGCCGCGAGCCATGCAGGCGTTCGAAGAAGACGGCAGCTTGAAGGACGACAATCAGCAAAAGATGTTTGCCGACGTGGTCGAAGCGCTGGCAGTCGCTACGAGGAAGTTTGCCGCATGACAACGGACACCGTATCTCCAAAGGACCGCATCATCGTGGCGCTGGACGTCCCCCACGTGGACGAGGCGCGCGCGCTCATCAAGAAGCTTGGCGACAGCGTCGGCGTGTTCAAGATCGGGCTCGAACTGATCTACGCGGGCGGCTTGGCGCTTGCCGAGGAACTTGCAAAAGACGGACATCGTGTGTTTCTCGACGCAAAGCTCCTCGACATCGAGGCAACGGTCGAGCGTGCCACGGCCGCCATTGCCAAGACCGGCGCACATTTTCTCACCGTGCATGCGACTGACCGCAAGACGCTCAACGCCGCCGTGCGCGGCCGCAGCGATTCTGCGCTCAAGCTTCTCGGCGTGACGGTGCTGACCAATCTCGACCGCTCGGATCTATCCGAACAGGGCATCGACATGCCACCGCTGGCGCTGGTGCAGGAGCGCGCGCGGCTTTCGCAAGATGCGGGCTTCGACGGCATCGTCGCTTCGGGCAAGGAGGCGGCGGCGCTCCATGAGCGCTTGCGCAACTTTTTGATCGTGACGCCGGGGATCCGCCAAGCGGGCACCGACGTTCAGGATCAGACTCGCGTGGTGACACCGACGATCGCGGTCCAGTCGGGCGCGGATTATCTCGTCATCGGCCGTCCCATTACGCGCGCCGACGACCCGCGCGCGGCGGCGCAAGAGATTGCCGAGGAGATCGCCGGCGCAATCGAGGCCGGCTGATCAGAGCGCCACGATCCGCGCTGCGATCAACGCTGAGAGCATGACCGCATCGCCTTCGATGGCGACCTGCTTCAGGCGCGACTTGGCGCCATGGCTGACCGTGACTTTTGAGGCAGGGACGCCAAGCCATTTGGCGATCAGCGTCTCCACTGCGGCATTGGCGCGGCCTGCTTCGGGCACTGCGGCCACGCGCGCCTTCAGCACCGTCTCGCCGGCAAAGTCCTGAAGGCCCTCGACCGCATCGTGCGCCGACTTTGGCGTCAGGCGAACGGGCAGGATGACGCCTTTGGCGGTCTTGCGGATATTGAGGCTTGAGGCCGTGCCGTCGGCCCTGGCTAGACGACAGCCGGCAGGATCCAGCCGAGCAGCACCACGTCGCGGATGAACAACAGCAGGAGAATCAGGATCACCGGCGAGATGTCGATGCCGCCGAGACTGGGCAAGATACTCCTGATCGGGCGCAAGGCCGGTTCGGTGATCCGGTAGAGCGCGTCCGCGATGGTCAGGACGATACGGTTATTGGTGTTGACCACGTTGAAGGCGATCAACCAGCTCAGAATCGCGCTCGCGATCACCACCCAGATGTAGAGATCGATCACAAGGACGAGAAATCCGATCAAAGGCACCATAAAAGACCCCTCCTGGCGCGGCCGTGTGGTCCATGTAGCGGAGAGGTGTAGGCGAGGGCAAGCCTTGAGAGGGCCTGGATGCCGTTTGTCCCGCTTCCACTGCCGCGGCGGGCCATCGCTTGACAGGTATGGAGGCCATTCCCTAAATGCGGGCTACCTGGGGCCGTAGCTCAGTTGGGAGAGCGCAGCAATCGCACTGCTGAGGTCGTCGGTTCGATCCCGTCCGGCTCCACCAAATCCCCAATCGTCATACCCGCGCGGAGCTCAGTCGCCTGAAGCCTGATCGGGATGCTTCTGGGGCTTCGGTTCTTTCAGGTTTCCCGCCGCGTCGCGGACCCGGAAGAACCAGCCGACCGCGGGGATCAGCATCACACCTGGGATGAAGCGCACGCCGCTCGCGATAATCCGGTTGACCCAGCCTTCGACAATCACCCAGTTGCCGCGCATGAACCGCCGGTAAGCCGCTTCGGCCGCCTGTTCGGCACTGTGCCGGGGCAGATAGACCATGTAGCGCGAATGCTGAGCGCCGCCCTTCTCGTGGATCGTCGTGTCGATGGGACCAGGGGTGGCGACGCAAATGCGAACCCCGGTGCCGAAGACCTCCCAAGCGAGCGATCGGCTCCAGGCGATCAGGAACCCCTTGGTGGCGGCATAAGTGGCTTGGTAGGGGACGGGCATGAAGCCTTCCAACGAGGCCACGTTAAGCACGCCTCCTTGCCCCCGCGCGATCATGTCCGGCAGGAACCGGCGCGTGAGGTCGACCGCCGCGCGCACATTGAGATCGACTTTTTTCACAAGGGCGTCCTTGTCCAGATCGTGAAAGAAGCCGGCCGTCATAATCGCGGCGTTGTTGACCAGCGACTCGCAGTAGAGCCCGTTTGCGTCGAGAGCCTCGGCCACGCGGTCACAACCTTCGCTCGTCGACAGGTCGCACGGCACGTAGTGAACAGCGACGCCGTATTTGTCCGCCGTCTCGCGCGCGATCTCAGCGAGCGCCGTCTCGGTGCGGGCGACGAGCAGCAATGTGTGGCCGCCCTTGGCGAATTCATCCACGAGCGCGCGGCCAATGCCTTGCGTCGCGCCGGTGATGATGGAGGCAGGCGCCAGCGGCTGCGGTGTTTCACCAGATGCGTTCATGTCCATCCAATGCCACTTGCTGAGCGCTCAGATACGTCCGAGCACCCCTTGCGCGCAAGCCCATACCCTACCATCTGTGGCCGCGCGCGGGCGCCGTGTATTCCGGTAACCCTCATGCCTCCAATGGGTTGGGGGCCGGCTGGGCGCCGCGCTAGAATGTTACTGATTCACGTTGGCTGTTATTTGTCAGACTTGGAAAACGCTGCGCAATGTCACCAATCGCTTCCTTGTATCTTCTCCTTTTCGGGACGCTTTCGCTTGTGGGCCTCGCGCCCGCCCTCGCCGAACCCAGCCTAAGCGAGGCGATCGAGACCGCCGATGCCAGCTATCTGGCGGGTCCGGAGAGCCGCACCATTGACGACACGCTCAAAATCGTTGCCGGCGGCGGCGAGGAAGGCCTGCCGCCCGTGGACGAGGAACTCGTCCTCGGTCCCTTGCGCGTGACGCTGACCTATGTCGAGGAAGGACCGGGTGGCGGGGCACCGGCCGGCGGCGATGAGATTTCCCTGGAGGACATCCCGGCGGATGCCATGCTGCCGGGAGAGTTCGACCTTGGAGAAACGGTCGCGCGCCTGGCCGTCGTGAGGGTCCATCTCGAAGACCCCAACGCAGCAGATCGCGTCGCGGCAAGCGCTGAATCGGAGATCGGCGGTTCCGACCAGACGGACGGTGAGGCCACCGGCCCACGTGTCGTCGCCGAACTTCGCGGCCCGAGCACCGGCGTTTCCGATCCGCCGGTTAGCATCCAGATCGCGGAGCTCGATCCAGGCAACGCCCATCCAGAAGTGGTGGTGTCGTTCTTCACCGGCGGCGCGCATTGCTGCTCGGTGAGTCAGGTTGTGACCGGCAACGCCGACGGCTCCGAATGGACCACGGTCGATGTCGGTGAATTCGACGGCGGGCCTTTATTGGCAGTCGATCTCGACGGCGACGGCACTTACGAGTTCGAGACGCGTGACAACGCCTTCCTTTATGCGTTTGCCTGCTATGCATGCTCGCAGGCGCCGCTTCAGGTGCTTGCGCTTCGCAGCGGCAAGATCAAGAACGTCAGCGCGGAGCCCCGCTTCAAGCCGGCCCATGCGGCCTGGCTCAAGGACATGATCGTGGGCGTACCCGAAGAGGACGTGAACGGCTTTCTGGCTGGCTATGTGGGCCAGAAAATCCGGCTCGGCGAGGGCAAGCAGGCCTGGGACTTGATGCTCCGGCACCACGACCGGAGCGCCGATTGGGGGCTGGAAGTCTGCGATACAGAACGCGACGAGGGCGGGGAATGCCCTGGCCAGACCACGAAAGTCACGTTTCCTGAGGCGCTCAAACGCATGCTTAACAAAAACGGCTATATGATAGGGGGCTGAGCCCGCCCTCAAGCAAACGCCGGGGCCGGCGCCCTTCCCAACCTGGCCTTACCTGCCAAGGGATCCGGGGAGGTTTTACGCGTTCATGTAAGGAGTACGGCGCATGGCACCGCGCGCTTTCTGGACCGGCCATTTGCGGCTGTCGCTCGTCAACATCCCGGTCAGGCTCTATCCGGCCACCACGTCCGAGCGGGCAATCGCCTTCCACCAGATTCACGAGCCGACGGGCAAGCGCGTGCGCTACCAAAAGATCGTGCCCGAGGTCGGCGCGATCGAGAACGAGGAGATCGTCAAGGGCTACGAGTACGAGAAGGGAAAATATGTCCTGATCGACCCCACGGAGATCGACGAGCTCAAACTGGAGTCCAAGCAGTCGATCGAAATCGTCCGCTTCGTCGACGAGGACTCCATCGATACGCGCTATTTCCAGACGCCCTACTATTTGATGCCGGACGGCGACATGGCCGACGAAGGCTATGTGCTCCTACGCCGCGCGCTAACTGAAACAAAGAAAGTCGGTGTCGGACAATTCATTTTGCGCGGCCACGGCAACATCGTCGCCATCAAGCCCTTCGAGGAGGGCCTACTCTTGGAGGTGTTGCGCCATGCGGACGCTATTCGGCCCGCTCAGAAACTCTTCGATGAAATTCCAGATGTGAAGATCGACAAGGAAGCGCTCGAGCTGGCCAAGGAACTCGTCACGCGAAAATCAGGCGAGTTCGAGCCCGAGCAGTTCAAGGACGAATACGCCGCCGCCGTGTGGGAACTCATCCAGGCTAAGCTCGAGGACCGCGCGCCGGACATCGTCACCGAAGAGCCGGGCGGCGCGAAAGTCATCAACATCATGGACGCGCTGAAGAAGAGCGTAGGCAAGCGCAAAGGTTCAGGCGCGAAGCCGCGCGCCAAAAAAACCGCGCCCTCGCGGTCGAGCGCCAAGAAGACAGCGCGCGGCGCGAAGCGCAAATCGGCTTAAGCTATGACGCGCGCCCGAAGTGACGATCCGCTTGCCACCTACAAGGCAAAGCGGGACTTCGGCAAAACGCCCGAGCCCGGGCCGAAGCGCGTGCGTAAGACAGGCAACAGTTTCGTCATCCAGAAGCACGCGGCGCGGCGGACCCATTTCGATTTCCGCCTGGAGCATGACGGCGTGCTGAAGAGCTGGGCCGTCACCAAAGGCCCGAGCCTCGATCCGTCCCAGAAGCGGCTTGCCGTTCAGACCGAAGATCACCCGCTCGAATATGGCGGCTTCGAGGGCGTGATCCCGAAGGGCGAATATGGCGGCGGCCCGGTGATGATCTGGGACGAAGGGACGTGGGAACCCCTCGACGATCCCGACGAAGGGCTGGCCAAAGGCGATCTGAAGTTCCGGCTGCACGGCAAGCGCCTCCATGGCGACTATGTGTTGGTCCGCATGAAAAAGGATCGCAGGGGCGGCAAGCGCGAGAACTGGCTACTGATCAAGAAGCGCGACGCTTACGCCGGCGATGGCGCGGAGCCCACGGAGGACTACGACACCAGCGTCAGATCAGGCCGTACCATGGACGAAATCGCGACAGGCGCGGACTCTGCCGTGTGGTCCTCGCGCGCGGCTCAAAAAAAAACTCCAGCGGCACAGCACACGTAAAGTCCAAGCGTGCCCGAAAGGTCAAAGCGCACGCCTTCGTCGCGCCGCAGCTTGCCACGCTCGCCGCCGACACACCGACGAGCGAGGAATGGCTGCACGAGATCAAGTATGACGGCTATCGCATCGAAGCGCGCAAAGCCGGCGACGACATCACCCTGTTCAGCCGTAGCGGGCTCGACTGGACGCAGCGCTTTCCTGGAATCGCGCGGGCGATGCAGACGCTTCCCTGCAAAAGCGCTCTGATCGACGGCGAGGCCGCGTTCGTGCTGCCGTCGGGATTGACCGACTTCAAGTCGCTTCAAGAGCACATCGATACGCCGCATGGCGCGATCCGCTACTTCGCGTTCGACCTTCTGTTTCTCGACGGCAAGGATTTGCGGAGAGAACCGCTCACGACACGTAAGGCAAAGCTGCGTGACCTGTTGGCGGCCAAGGGCGTCTCGGACTTTCTCATCTACTCCGATCACGTCGTGGGATCGGGACCCGCCTTCTTTGAGACCGCGTCCGCGGCGCATCTTGAAGGCGTCATATCGAAGAAGGCGGACGGACCTTACCGCTCCGGCCGCGGCCGGGATTGGCTCAAGACCAAATGCATCAAGAGCCAAGAGTTCGTCATCGGCGGCTTTTCCAAGTCGGACGTGCGCGGCAAGCCTTTCGCTTCGCTCTTGCTCGGCACGTTCGATGGCGACACGTTCAACTATGCCGGCAAGGTCGGCACCGGTTTCAAGGCGCAGGACTATGCGGCCCTCGCCAAGCGCTTCAAACCGCTCATCCGCAAGACTTCACCGTTCGTGAGCGTGCCGGCGTCGGAGAGCAAAGGCGCGGTGTGGCTTAGTCCGAAGCTCGTCTGCATGATCAACTATGCGGAGTGGACGCGCGACGGACGCTTGCGCCATCCGAGCTTTCAGGGCCTACGCGATGACAAGCCTGCGCGCGACGTCACCCGCGAAGCGTCGAACAATCCGGAGACCGCCATGGCCGCGAAGGCGAAGACAGCTGCACGCAATGTGCAATTCGGCGAGGTGACCCTGACAAGCCCCGACCGCGTGCTCTATCCCGAAATCGGCTTCACCAAGCTTGACCTTGCGCGCTACTACGACGGCATCGCGAAGGCCATGCTGCCTTACGTGGCGGGCCGGCCCATCAGCCTGGTGCGCTGCCCGCAGGGCGTCGACGGTGAGCGGTTCTTTCAGCGCCATGCCATGAAGGGCATGAGCAGGGCGATCAAGCAGATCCCGATACCGGGCGGCCAATCGAAGAAGCCGTATCTCTATATCGACGACGTGGACGGGCTGTATGGGCTGGTGCAGATCGCCGCGCTCGAGATCCATGATTGGGGCGTGTCACTCAAAGCTCTCGACAAGCCCGACCGACTGGTGTTCGACCTCGACCCGGACGAAGAGCTGGACTTCGCGGTGATGAAGGCTGCCGCAGCAGAGGTGCGCGGCTTTCTTGACGACCTGGGGCTCACGAGCTTTCTCAAAGCGACCGGCGGCAAGGGCTTGCATGTGGTCGCACCGCTCACCCCGAAGGCCGGTTGGGAGGAGGTCAAGACCTTTTCCAAAGCTGTGGCGGATGCGCTCGTTGTCGCGCGGCCCGACCGCTACACGGCGAACCCGCTGAAGCGGACGCGCGTCGGCAAGATTTTCGTCGACTATCTTCGCAATCAGCGTGGCAGCTCGGCGATCTGCAATTTTTCGACGCGCGCGAAACGGCAAGCAACCGTGGCAACGCCGCTGCGTTGGGACGAACTCAAGAGGCTAAAAAGCGGCGCGCCTTACACTGTCGAGAGTGTGCCCGCGCGCCTCAAGCGTCTGAAGTCCGACCCTTGGGAAGATTTTTTCAGCACACGCCAGTCGATCACGGCAAAGGCTCGGAAGGCTCTCGGCCTTGACTGAGACCTCGTGCCGCGAGGTATTTGCGCTCGATCAAGGACGCGTGCCCTCAATCTCACGTCCATTCGGCTGGCTTTTCGTGTCAACAACGCGGCCTCATGTCTGACTCTTCCCCCTGGCTCATCCTTATCGCGCTCGGCGCCTTCCACGGCCTCAACCCGGCCATGGGCTGGTTCTTTGCCGCGTCCCTCGGGCTCTTCCGCAAGAGCCGTAGCGTGATCCTGCTTTCGCTGATCCCCATTGCATTGGGCCATGCCGCCGCTATTGCCGTCGTGGTATTCGCGGCGATCGGGCTCGGGTTCACCATCGATGCCGACACGTTCCGCATCCTCTCAGGCGCCCTGCTGATCGCGTGGGGGCTCTATCACTGGTTCTTCGGCCATCAGCATCACCTCCGCATCACGGCGGCGACGGGGCTTACAGGAATCGGCGTGTGGTCGTTCCTCATGGCCATGGCGCATGGCGCCGGCATGATGCTGATCCCGGTGCTCATGCCGATGGGGCATGTGCACACCCATATGGGCGGGCACGGCGGTCATATGGTGTCGACGGACTCGTTTGGAGTTGCCGCACTGGGGGTCATCGTCCACACCCTCGCCATGCTGATTGTGACCGGCTGCATCGCGATCCTGGTCTACCAGTCGGCAGGGCTTGAGATCCTGAAACGGCGCTGGATCAATCTCGATCTCGCCTGGACCCTGGCGCTGATCGGCATGGGGCTCTGGCTGTTGTTTGCCTGATGCGTTCTCTTTTTGTGCCGCCCGCGCCGCATATCTAGGCGCTCCGCACTCCTGCCATTGAGTATTTTTTCAGACCCTTGGCCCCATTGTGGCGTCCATGGTGGGTGTTCGTATTGCGTTTGTGGCCGCACTTCTGGTGACGGCCGCCTTCCTCAAGGCATGTGGCGGGGGCAGCGTTCCGCGGGAGGATCGCGCGGAATGGCGCGACCGGGCGGAGGCGCAATGCATGGCCTCGGGCCGCGTGCGCAAATCGTCCTATGTGAGCCAGGTCTCCATGATCAGCGGGCCGAGCTCTTGCGGCATCCGGGCACCGCTCAAGGTGTCAGCTGCCTTGGGGGGTCGCGTGCGCATCACTCCGACCGCGACCATTGGCTGCCCGGTAACGGCAAGCCTCGATCGCTGGATTCACAAATCGGTGCAGAAGGCTGCCTATCGCCAATTCGGCAAGCCGGTGGTCGAGATCAAGCAGATCTCATCCTATAGCTGCCGAGGGCGGAACGGCCGCAAGCGGGGTCCGCTTTCCGAACACTCCTACGGCAACGCCATCGACATCGCCGGGTTCCGCCTTTCGGATGGCAGGCAGATCACCGTGGTCAAGGGCTGGTGGCGCGGCTCTCGGCGGGAGAAGGCTTTCCTCCGGGACGTCTTCGCTGGCGCCTGCGATGAGTTCTACACCGTGCTCGGCCCGGGCAGCGACCGTCACCACTACAATCACTTCCACTTAGACCTGCTCGTGACCAACGTGTCCAAGGGACGCCATTACTGCCGGCCCAAGCCCCGCCGCGGGTTGTTCGCGGAGGCAGGCGGTCTGGCGGCCGACCCGGTCTCCACCGCCTCCATCAAGCCGATCCCCTTCACCGGCCCGCCGGACTAATCTTCACCAGAAACCCCTCCACTGTGGCCTGCGGGCAACGTCGCGCCTGGCGAATTGGCGATATGGTCCTCTTCGGGGATTCGCACCGGGAGTAACGCAAGACCGCAGCCATAAGCCTTTGGGCTTGGTTCGATTGGAGGGGCGCGATGGCAGCCGAATCGTTGGTCCAAATGCTTGAAGAGATCGCCATCGGGCTCAAGGCCGGCGATGAGGAAGTCTATGGCTGGCTGCGCGACCAACTCAAAGAGTGCGGCGGCAGCGAGATTTCCGTCGAGCTTGCCATGGGTGTGATCGCCAGGCTCCTGCCTGAGGAAGCACAAGGCAATCTCGAGCTCGCCGAGCACTACAGCCGCCGCTGGGCGCACTAACCGCGCAGCGCGACTTCCAGACGTTGCCAGTCGGCCTCCGCGCCGGGAAGACCGAAGCGCAGCCATGTTGGTTCCTCGGCGAACCGGCGCACGAAGATCCCTGCACGTCCCAGACGATCGAAGACTTGCGGTGCGTCATCGTGCCGGACCAGCGTGAAGAGCGGCGTGCCGCCGACCCGCGCCAAGCCTGCGGTCTCCAGCAATTCATCGAGACGCTTCCCGTCTTTCGCCAGCGCGGCGCGCGTTGCGGTCAGCCAAGTCATGTCGGACAATGCTTGCGCGCCGACCTCGAGCGCGGGCCCTGACAATGGCCAGGGGCCGAGCGCGGCGCGAAGACGCGCGGCCGCCGTCGTTGCAGCAAGCGCGACACTGAGACGAAGACCCGCCAGCCCATATGCTTTGCCAAGAGAGCGCAGAACGATGACGTTGGCCTCCTCGACGTCACCGGCGAGACTCTCTTCGCGCGGCCCAATCTCCATAAACGCTTCGTCGACGATCAACATCCCGCCGGACTTGCGTTGCCGCGCCGCAATGGCAAGCAGATCTTCGCGGGCAAAGACCCGGCCATCGGGGTTGTTTGGATTGACCACCAGTGAAAGCGCGGCCTCGCCGAGCGGGGCAAGGTCAGGCACCGTCTCGACGTCATGACCGGCGAGAACAAGCGCGCGCGCATGCTCCGCGTATGTCGGTCCGACAATACGGGTAAGGCCTGGTGGAGCCGCTCCTGCAATCAAGGTCACGAGGATCTGCATGCCCCCGGCCGGAACCACATTGGACTCATCTGGCGCGCCATAAGCGGCTGCGGCACAGGCTAACAGCTTTGCGAGCGTGTCCTCTTGTGGGAGCTGCGCAAAAACCTGCGGCGAAAGCGGGGGAATAGGGTAGGGATTGGGATTGATCCCCGTCGATAGGTCGAGAAACGGCTCGGGCGCGTCGGGGAACAGGCGCCGCGCGGCGTTCAGATCGCCGCCGTGAACGAGCGGCGCATAGGCGTTGGGAGGGATCATGGCCGCACCGCTAGCGCTTCTCGCTTTGCTGATCGAGCTCGTCGTCGGTTACCCGGACGCGATCATGAAGAAGATCGGCCATCCCGTCACCTGGATGGGCCATTTGATCGGTTTCCTCGACAAGAGCCTGAACAAGGACGGCGCGCCTGCGGAGTCGCGCCGCCGGACGGGTGCCATCGCGCTCTTCGTCCTGATCCTCGTGGTCGGCGCCATCGCCTTTATCGCCGAGACCGCGCTGCTGCTGTTGCCGTTCGGGCTGATCTTCGCCGGGGCCGCCTGCAGCACGCTCATCGCGCAGCGCAGCCTCTATATGCATGTCGCCAACGTTGCCGATGCGCTTGAGTCCAGCAATCTGGTCAAGGCCCGCAAGGAGGTCGCGCATATTGTCGGACGCGATACGGCAGAGCTTGACGAGGCTGGTGTGGCGCGCGCGGCGATCGAAAGTCTCGCCGAGAACTTCTCCGACGGCGTCGTGTCGCCGGCGTTGTGGATTTGGCTCGCTGGGCTGACGGGCGGCGCCGTCTACAAGGCCATCAACACCGCCGACAGCATGATCGGACACCGCAGCGAGCGGTATGAAAGTTTCGGCAAGCCTGCGGCGCAGCTGGATGACCTTGTTAATCTGCCGGGCTCGCGGGCGTCCGGACTTCTGATCGTCGCAGCGGCCGCGCTGACGGGCGGTGCGTCGGCCAGCGGCGCCTGGAACACGATGGTGCGCGATGCCGGAAAACACGCCTCGCCCAATGCCGGCTACCCGGAAGCGGCCATGGCCGGCGCGCTCGACGTGTCTCTCGGCGGCCCGCACCGCTATGACGGCGAGGAGACCGACGGCGCGTGGCTCGGCGAGGGGCGGCGCGATCTCAAGGCAGCCGACGTCCAAGCCGCACTCGACGTCTACGGCCGCGCGGACGGGCTGCTGATCGCCCTTGTGTTCGTGCTGGTCGCAGTTACCGCGATATTGTGAGCAGGCGATCGATATCGACATGAGCTTCCAAATGTTCGGCGAGACGATCGAGGATCGCATCGACGGATGAGTCGTAGGCAATCTGCGGCGTGCCGGCGGCGAACCGTGCCATCCACGCGCCGCGTTGGCGGTCGTCGGCGAAAAGACCATGGACATAGGTGCCGATTACGCGGCCATCCGGCGACATCGCACCATCTTTGGCTCCGTCGGTGAGCTGCGCGAAGGCCCGCGTACAATCCGCACCCAGCGTCTCGCCCATATGCATCTCGTAGCCTGAGAAGGGTGCACCGTCGAAGGTCTCCCCCTGAGCAGGCTCCAGGCGTTTCTCGCCGGTCAAGGTTGTCTCGACGTCGAGCAGGCCAAGGCCTGCCGTGCTGCCGGGCGCGCCCTCGATGCCGTCAGGGTCGTGCACCACGCGGCCAAGAATCTGGAAGCCGCCACACAGGCCAAGCACCGCACCGCCGCGGCGAACATGCGCGGCGATGTCGATGTCGAAGCCGGCGCCCCGCAGCGCCTCCAAGTCGGCGCGCGTGCATTTCGAGCCCGGCAGGATGACGAGGCCCGCATCACCGGGCAGCGCGCTGCCGGGGCGCACACGCACGAGCTCAATGGCGGGCTCCGCCTCGAGCGGATCGAGATCGTCGAAATTGGCGATATGCGGCAGGATGGGCACCGCAACTTTAAGCACAGCGTCGTTCTTTTCCGTGCCGGCACCGTCCAACGCCAACGCGTCCTCTGCCGGGAGCGCGCGAGCTTCGGCAAAGAATGGAATGAGACCAAGCGCCGGCCAGCCGGTTACGGACGCGATCTTTTCCATGCCGGTTTCAAAAAGTTTGGGATCGCCGCGAAACTTGTTGACCAGGAAGCCGACCATCTGCGCGGCGTCGCCAACGTCGATCACGGCCTTCGTGCCAACGAGACTAGCGATGACGCCGCCCCGGTCGATGTCACCGATCAGCACGACCGGCACGTCGCACGCGCGGGCGAATCCCATATTGGCGATGTCGTTGTTACGAAGATTGACTTCGGATGCGCTGCCGGCGCCTTCGACGAGGACAATGTCGGCGTCAGCTTTGAGGCGTTCGAAACTGTCTTGCACGAATTTCATGAGCTCGGTTTTTAACGACTGAAAGTCCGCCGCTTTGGCTGTGGCGTAAACGCGCCCTTGCACGATGACTTGCGCGCCGGTTTCGCTTTGCGGCTTCAACAGAACCGGGTTCATGTGCACGCTTGGGGGTACGCGTGCGGCGCGCGCCTGCAAGTCTTGCGCCCGTCCGATCTCACCGCCGTCTATGGTCACGGCCGCGTTGTTCGACATGTTCTGCGGCTTGAAAGGCAGCACTTGCAGCCCCCGCGCGACAAGCGCGCGCGCCAGCCCTGCGACGATCAGCGATTTGCCGACATCGGAGCCCGTGCCCTGGAACATGAGCGTGCGGGCGGTCATGGGTCAGAACTCGATGCCGGGCTGCGCTTTAACGCCGGCGGCAAAGTGGTGCTTGACCAGCGTCATATCGGTGACGAGGTCGGCGGCTTCGATGAGTTCCGGCTTGGCGTTGCGGCCCGTGACCACGACATGAAGATCGGGGCGCCGCGACTTCAACGTGGCGATGACTTGTTCGAGCGGCAGGTAGTCGTAGCGCAGCGCAATGTTGAGCTCATCGAGAATGACCAGGCTGAAGCTCGGATCGTCCATGAGCTCGACAGCCTTGCCCCAAGCGCGTTCCGCCGCCGCGACATCGCGGGCAAGGTCCTGTGTCTCCCAGGTGAAGCCTTCGCCCATCGAATACCAGGCGACTTGATCGCCGAACTTCTCAAGCGCATCGCGCTCGGCCGTATGCCAGGCGCCCTTGACGAACTGCACGATGCCGACGCGGTTGCCCCGGCCGATCATGCGCAGCGCCAGCCCGAAGGCCGCGGTCGACTTGCCCTTGCCTGTTCCGGTGTGGACGATCAGCAGGCCCTTCTCCAGAGTCTTGCCGGCAACCTCGTCGTCTTGAACGGACTTTCGCTTCGCCATCTTGGCGCGATGACGCTCGGCGTCCTTGTCGTCGACGGCCTTGGTCATGACGATCCTTTCACGATGAGCGGCTGGCCTGCGACCACGAAGACCACCCGGCCCGCGTGAAACGCAATGCGTTGATTGAGGCGGCCTTGCGCGTCACGAAAGGCGCGGCCCAATTCATTGTCGGGCACGAGTCCGAGGCCGACTTCGTTGGAGACGACCACGGTGGTGCCGACGCGGGCGTGCAGTGCCTCCTCCAAACGCTGCGTAACCTTCTCGATATCGAACTTGGCGTGCATCACGTTGGACAGCCACAAGGTCAAGCAATCGACGAGGACGGTGGCACCACGCGGCGCCGCATCGAGAGCTTCGGGCAATTCGTGCGGCGCTTCGATGGTTTCCCAGCCTGCCTCGCGCCGCGCTTTATGCTCGGCGATGCGCGCGGCCATCTCATCGTCATGCGGCTCGGCTGTCGCGATGTAGACCCAAGGCCGAGGCCGCGCGGTGACGAGAGATTCTGCGAAGCGGCTCTTGCCGGAACGGGCGCCGCCGAGGACGAAGGTCGTCCCTTCGTCCCCGGCTGCCTCAATCTGTGTCATGTCACGCGGCGTGGATGAAGCGCTCGCGGAAATAGCCCGCAAGCCCGCCGAGCAACGCCCAGAACACGAGCGTCGTCATCGCCACGGCCACGACGAAGCTGTGATGCAGCCCCGCTGGAACCGGGCTGTCGTGACTGATCGGTTGCGGCGCGCCGATTGCGTGCGGAAGCACGAGGAGCGCGATCGCCGCGATCGTGGCGATCAGCGACCGGCTATAGAATAGAAGGCCGAGCGCAATCGCAGCGGACACCACCGTGCCGGCCCACCAAGCTTGCCGCGCCCCAAGCTCCGCCGCCGGCATGGCGGGAAGTTCCGGTGGCAGGCCTAATCCTGGCGCGAGTGTGAAGATCGTAAAGCCGGCAAGCCCCCAAAAGACCCCTTGGCGCCAACCGTGCAGGCCGCCGAATAATTCACTCGCGGCGACCAGCAGCAAAGCGAAGCCAACGCCCGTGATCAGATTGGCGAGGAAGTTGAAGAAGGTGCGTTCAAAACCGTCCTCTGGCGCCCAGCCCTCTCCGTGGTCGTGCGCGGCGGCATTCTCTTCGTGCGCGTGATGCTCGTGAGCCGCCGCTGTTGCTTCGGTGGCCTCACTTGCGTCGGTGGCCTGAGTTGCGCCTTGCCCCTCGAAGGTCTCAGCCTTGAGAATTAAGGGCACGGTGACGAAGTACTGGGCGACTGTCATGCCGAGGCCGGCCAGCGCGCCGGCGAGCGCAGCCACCACAACGATGTTGCGGAAATAATCCATGGTCCTGGTCCTCCCTGGACGTCAGTGGCAGGGAAAGGCCATGGAATGGCGGTAGTCGTGGGCGGCGTTATGGAACACCGCCATGTGGGAAAATCCCACGCCGCCAACAATGAAGATGCCGAGCAGAGCGGCTGCAAAGATCGGGACCGCGCGCGATGTCGTCAGCGCTGCGGCGTCGAGGCCCGTCGTGTCGGGCTTGGTCGAATGAGTCGTCATCACTTGTCCCCCTCTCGCCCTCCACCCGAGGGCGCGGTTCCAGGTTGAGCCGCCGGCAGGTCTCCTGGCTCGCGGGTCAACGCCTTCCCCCGGCCTTCCCGGAGACTGGCTCCAGTGGCCTTAACGAGGGCGCTCACCGCTAACAGTTGCGGGGGCAGCCGCGGAATCGGGAAAATCCCTCACCGCGTTCCCTTCTCGCGTCCCGCCTCATGCGGGAACCGACGACGGGAGCGACTATAGCGGGGTTCGCCGCCGCCGCAAGCGGGCCCCCGCGCGGCGCATTGACAGCGGATTGACAAAGGGGGGCCCCGGCCCCTTAAGTGCCTGATCGACGGTCGCTCATTTCGAGCCAACAGGGAACGCGGTACGGAAGTCCTCCAAATCCGCGGCTGCCCCCGCAACTGTAAGCGGCGAGCCGGAGCCTAAAGCCACTGGGAGGTCATTCCCGGGAAGGCGGCAAACGGCAAAGACCCGCAAAGCCAGGAGACCTACCGTCGATCTGATGGCCGGCCGGGCGGGGTGCCTCGGCGGCGGTTAGCTCGAAGGCCGGAGCTAAACTCCGGTCCCACACCCCAGACGCATGTGCCCGAGGAGCGGCTTTCCGGGGTGACTTTCACCGACATTACCCGTGACGATGACGCAGAAAACCGTTCTGGAACAACGGTCTATGTCTGCGTGACTTGCCGCAGGCCGGGCGACCCCGAGGACGGTCCGCGCCCAGGGCTCAAGCTCGCCCGCGAGACGGCGCTAGCGGCCGACGGGACGGGTGTTGCCGTGTGCGAAATCGAATGCCTCGCCAATTGCAGCCGCTCGCTCAGCGCCGCATTACGTTGTCACGGCAGCTGGACCTACATTTTCGGCGGCCTGGAGGCGGGTCGCGACGCGAAGGCCCTGATCGAGGGGGCGCAACTCTTGGCGCGCGCGGAAGACGGCTTGCTCCCCTGGCGCGGCCGCCCCGACATTCTCAAGCGCGGGCTGATTGCCCGCACGCCGCCACTCGGCTTCACGGAAGGAGACTAAATGACGTCACTCGCCCGCGTTCCTTGCACCATCGTCACCGGCTTTCTCGGCTCGGGCAAGACGACGCTGATTCGCCATGTGCTGGCCAATGCGAATGGCCGCCGGCTCGCAGTCATCGTAAACGAATTCGGCGATGAGGGCATTGACGGCGAGATCCTCAAAGGCTGCGGCGACTCCAACTGCTCAGAGGAGAACATCGTCGAGCTGGCCAATGGCTGCCTGTGCTGCACCGTGGCGGACGAGTTCGTGCCGGCGCTCGATGAGATCTTGGCGCGCAAGCCGGAAGTCGATCACATCGTCATCGAGACCTCCGGGCTCGCACTGCCGAAACCTCTCGTGCAGGCCTTCCATTGGCCGGCGATCAAGAGCCGCGTGACCGTGGATGGGGTCGTCGCCGTGGTGGATGGCGCCGCGCTCGCCGACGGCCAAGTCTCCGCCGATCTCGAAGCGCTCGCCACGCAGCGCGCGGCGGACGATGCGCTCGACCACGACGATCCCATCGAGGAAGTCTTCGAAGATCAGATCGCCTGCGCCGATCTCGTCGTGCTGAACAAACGCGACCTGCTGGACGAGCCTGGCATGAAACGCGCGATGACGACGGTTGCGGGCGCGCTGCCGCGCACAATCGGCATCGTCACTGTAGCCGAGGGCAAAGTGGACCCCGGCGCATTGCTGGGCCTCGGCGTCGGCACCGAGAACGATATTGAGAACCGCATGACCCATCACGACGCCGAAGCGGATCACGACCACGACGATTTCGATAGCTTCGTGGTGCCGCTTGGCGAAGTTGGCGATCCGGCGACCCTCGCCGCGCGCATTACCGCGCTCGCCGAGACGCACAATGTGCTCCGGGTGAAGGGCTTCGCCTCGGTTGCGGGCAAGCCCATGCGACTCCTCGTCCAAGCCGTTGGTCCGCGCGTCAGTCATTATTACGATCGCGCTTGGGGGCCATCGGAAGATCGCCAAGGCAGCGTCGTCGTTATCGGCTTGAAAGGCCTCGATCGCGACGCCGTCACCAAGTCGCTCGCCGGGTAACGCGCATGCATTTGCTGCAGACAGACGCCGCGACACTCGACGACATCGTCGAGCCGGTCGATCTCGGCCAGACGCCCGGCGACATCGTTGTGTTGTCGTTTGTCGACAGCGATCTCACTGGGCTTGCGTCCGCCTATGCCGCAGAGCGCGATGTCCTGCCCAGCGTGCGGCTCGCGCATTTGCGCGAGTTGCGTCACCCGATGTCCATTGATTTGTGGATCGATACGGTGGCGCGCCACGCCAAGATCATCGTCGTGCGACTGCTCGGCGGGCTCGACTGGTGGCACTATGGCGTGGAACAGCTCGCGGCGGCTGCGCATGAACACGGCATTGCGCTTGCGGTCCTGCCCGGCGAGGACCGTGACGATGCGCGCCTGTTCGAAGCAGGAACGCTTCGGACAGACGATCTCAAGACGTTGCTTGCCTATTTCCGCGAAGGCGGGCCCGACAATTTGCGCGGTCTCCTCCGCTGCCTTGCGTGCCACGCTGGACGCAACCTCGATGTGCCGAAGCCGGCGCGCGTCCCCCGCATGGCGGGCTATGTTCCTGGCAAAGGCGCCGTGCCGCTTCATGTGCTGCGCGATGAAATCGCCACCGGAAATCCTCTCGTGCCGATCTTGTTCTACCGGGCCGCGCTGCTTTCCACGGATACCGCGCCGATCGATGCGTTGTGCGCGGCGCTTGCCGGACGCGGATTGACCCCAGCCCCGCTCTTCGTGCCGAGCCTGAAAGACAAAGAAGCCGCCGCGTTCGTGCGCGAAACGCTGCAAATGTTCTCGCCTGCCGCCGTCGTCACCACAACTGCGTTTGCCGCGGGCGACGGCGCAGCCTCGCCATTCGACGGCACCGACGCGCCGATCCTGCAAGCGGTGATCGCCACCACGCGGCGCGCGGCCTGGGCCGAGAACCCCCGCGGGCTCGGGCCCTCCGATCTCGCCATGCATATCGTGCTGCCGGAGCTGGATGGGCGCGTACTTACCGGCGCGCTGGCCTTCAAGGAGGCGCTCCCCAAGGACGATGCGCTCGCTTTCACCGCCTATGTGAGCAGGCCGGAGCCGGAGCTGATCGAGGCGGCGGCAGACAAGATCGCCGCGCTGGTCCGTCTCCAGGAAGCGCCGCGCGCCGAACGGCGCATTGCCGTGGTGATGCCCGACTATCCCGGCGCGGGCGGCCGCGATGGCTACGCGGTCGGGCTTGATGTGCCGGCAAGCGTGCTTGCGCTTCTCGCCGATCTCCGCGAGGCGGGGTACACGGTCGATCACGTACCTGCGGATGCGCCTGCGCTTCTCGCATCGCTGGGTGAGGACGGTACGCTCGCGCTGTCACGGGACGACTACGCCCGCCTGCTCGCCGCGCTCCCTGAAGGCATTTCCGAAGAGATGAACGCCGGCTGGGGCGCGCCGGAGGACGATCCCGATTTTCGCGATGGCGCCTTCCGGTTCCGTGCCGCGCGCTTCGGCAATATCACCGTGGCGCTACCGCCCGATCGGGGCAACACACATGATCGCCGCGCCGACTATCACGATCCGACCTTGCCGCCGCGCCATGCGCTGCTCGCCTTTGGCCTTTGGCTGCAGCACGAGGTCGCCGCGCATGCGTTGCTTCATCTCGGCGCGCACGGCACGCTGGAATGGCTTCCGGGCAAAGCGGTCGCGCTGTCGGCGGCATGCTTTCCGCAGAGCGTCGTCGGCGCGCTGCCGGTGATCTATCCCTTCATCGTTTCCAATCCGGGCGAGGCGGCGCAAGCCAAGCGCCGCGTGGCTGGCGTCACCATCGGGCATTTGCCGCCGCCGCTGACGGGCACTGAAATGTCCGGCGCGGCGTTGGAACTGGAGCAGCTCGTCGACGAGTACGCCATTGCCGACGGGCTCGACCGGCGTCGGCGCGAGCGCTTGGCGCGGCTCATCGTCGACAAGGCGCAAGGCTCGGGGCTGGCGCGCGAAGCCGGCGTTGCACGCGACGAAGGCGACGACGATGCGCTGCGCAAGATCGATGCTTGGCTTTGCGATCTCAAAGATCTCGCCGTCAAGGACGGCTTGCACACTTACGGCCGCGCGCCGCACACCGACGACGCGGCGTGGCTGGCTTGCGCAGATGCCGAACGCGATGCGCTGCTTACGGCGCTCGACGGCAAACGCGTGGAGCCGGGGCCGGCAGGCGCGCCGTCGCGCGGGCGCCGGGACGTGCTGCCCACGGGGCGCAATCTTTTCACCGCCGACCCGCGCGTGTTGCCGACCCGCACGGCCATGGAACTTGGCGCAGCCGCCGCCGATGAGGTCATCCGCGGCTATATGCAAACCCATGGCGAAAGCCCACGCGCACTCGTCATCGATCTGTGGGGCAGCGCGACCTTGCGCACCGGCGGTGAGGAAATCGCCCAAGGGCTTGTCCTGATGGGCTGCCGTCCCACTTGGGATCCGGCCACGGGCCGCGTCACCGGCATGGAAGTCTTGCCCCCTGCGGTCATGGGCCGGCCGCGCGTCGACGTTACCTGGCGCATTTCGGGGCTGTTCCGCGATCTCTTTCCGGCGCAGATCGCACTGATCGATGCGGCCGTGAAGCTGGTCGCGGCCCGCGACGAAGACGATCACGACAATCCGCTGGCGGCGGCACGGCGCGCGGGCGACGACGATGCGGCGCCGGCCCGGATCTTCGGCAATGCGCCGGGCGCCTACGGGGCCGGCGTCGAGGACCTGCTGGGCCGCGATGCGCCGGACGACGTTCTCGGCGCGGCTTACCTGGCGGCCACCTCGCATGCTTATGGCGGCGCGGAGGCGGAAGGCCTCGCCCGGCCTGGAGCGTTTGCGACCCGCGTGACGGATGCCGACCTGCTGCTGCACACCTCGGACGATCCGAGCCGCGATATCCTCGAGGGCGCGGAGGACGTGGCGCATATCGGTGGGTTCGCGGCGGCGGCCCGGTCGCTGGGCGCCACACCCGATCTGGTCATGTTGGACGTGACCAATCCGGAGCGCCCACGCGCGCGGCCGCTTCCCCAGGCCCTGGCCCGCATCGTTCGCGGCCGCGCCACGAGCCCGAAATTCATCAATGGGATGATGCGCCATGGGGCGCGCGGTGCCGCTGAGCTCGCCGAGACCGTGGACCGGCTGGTGGACTTCGCCGAGACGACGGGTGCCGTCTCAAGCGCGCTGTTCGACGAAGTGCATCGCGCTTATCTCGGAGACAAGGCTGTGCGCGAGTTTCTCGTCTCCGAAAATCCGGAGGCGGCGCGCGCCATTGCCGAACGGTTGGAGGCAGCGCGCGCCAAAGGCCTGTGGCATCCAAGGCGCAACGACTTGAACACTGAGATGATCGCGCGTGCGAGCGAGGCTGCGTTATGACCGTTGCTCTCGCACGCGGCGATTGTCCGCGCCTTGCCGCGCCGATGGAGACGGGTGATGGTCTCCTGGCACGCATCGTGCCTATTGGGCCGATCGGGATCGATGGGTTCGCCGCGCTCTGCGCCGCCGCACAGACTTGCGGCAACGGCCTCATGGAGATAAGTGCGCGGGGCAGCTTGCAGGTGCGCGGGCTCACACAGAAGTCGGCGCCCCTATTCGCCGACGCTGCCGCGCGGCTCGGGCTCGATGCAGGCGACGGCACGCCGGTACTCGCCACGCCGCTTCCCGACGATCCCGCAGCGCTGATCGATGCGCATGGACTGGCCGCCGAGATCCGGCACAGCATCGGCGCTCGCGATCTTAATTTGGCGCCGAAGGTCTCCGTGATCGTCGATGGGGGCGGCCGCATCCATCTCGATGCACTGCCCGCCGATATCCGGCTCCGCGCCGTTGCATTATCCGATGGGCCGAAGCTTCTCGTCTCGCTTGGCGGCGATGCGGCCACGTCGATACCGCTTGGTCTGGTGAGGCTTGGCGATGCGCCCGCCGTCGTGGCGGATTTGTTGGCCGTGATTGCCGCGCACGGAGCTTTGACGCGTGCGCGCGATGTCTCCGACGTCAACGCTTTCGCTTCGGCAGTGCGTGACTGGTTGGAGTCGTCCGTCGCGGTGTCTTCGCGCAAGCGCGCGCAGACTATCGGGCTTCACGGATTGAAAGATGGACGCTGCGCCGTCGGCATTGCTTTGCCGTTTGGCCAGGCCCGTGCGCTCGACTTGATCGCGCTAACTCAGATCGCGCGCGCCAACGGGGCGGCATGGCTCGCAACTGCGCCGGAACGCACATTGCTGATCGGGCCGATCGGTGAAATGACGGGCTTTGCGCTCGCAACCGCAGCCGACACGCTCGGCTTTGTCGTTGATGCACGAGATTCGCGGCGGCGCGTGGTGGCGTGCCCCGGCGCGCCGGCCTGCAACTCGGGGCTCATCCCGGCGCGCAAGCTCGCCGCCGAGATCGCGGAGAGCTTGCCGGCCTCGGAAGGCGGTATCGCCGTGCATGTGTCCGGCTGTGCAAAGGGCTGCGCGCATCCCGCGCATGCGCCGCTCACTGCCGTCGGCACCGGCCGAGGCTACGGCTTCGTGCATAACGGCACGGCGCGCGGCGAGCCGGAAGGTTACGTCGAACCGCATGAGCTGTTGGGCATGGCGTTGTCTGCCGGGGAGAGCAGTGATGCGTGAGCTGGACTATATCCGCGACGGCACGGCGATCTATGAGCGGTCATTCGCCATCATTCGCGACGAGGCGGATCTGTCGCGCTTCACGCCGGAGCAGGCGGAAGTGGCGGTCCGCATGATTCATGCTTGCGGGCGCGTCGATGCGGCGGAGGTGATCGACTTCTCACCGGAACTGGTGCCGGCGGCAAGGCGCGCGCTTCAACAAGGTGCGCCGATCTTCTGCGACGCGCAGATGGTGGCGCATGGTGTGACCCGGGCGCGGCTGCCGTCCGACAACGATGTGGTTTGCAGCTTGCGTGACGAACGCGTGCCTGCGCTTGCCGCTGAACTTGGCACAACCCGTTCCGCCGCTGCGCTCGAGTTGTGGCGCGATAGGCTCGAAGGCAGCGTCGTCGCCATCGGCAATGCGCCCACCGCGCTGTTTCATTTGCTGGAGATGCTGGCGGCCGGTGCGCCGAAGCCCGCAGCGATCCTCGGCGTTCCCGTGGGCTTCGTGGGCGCGGCGGAGTCCAAAGACGCGCTCGCCGACAACACACATGGCGTACCCTATCTCGTGGTACGCGGACGCATGGGCGGCAGCGCCATGACGGCGGCGGCGATCAACGCGCTCGCCAAGGAGGGGATATGACCGGACGATTGATCGGCGTCGGCGTCGGGCCCGGCGATCCAGAGCTTCTCACCCTCAAGGCGCTCGATGCGTTGAAGTCAGCGGACGTGGTGGCGTATTTCGCCAAGGCGGGAAACGAGAGCAACGCGCGCGCCGTCGTCGCTGCGCATCTGAATGGCGCCGAGGAGCTGCCGCTGCTCTATCCCGTGACCACCGAAGTGCCGAAAGAGACAGCAGCCTATCGTGATGCGATCCGTGACTTCTACGATGTCTCGGCCGCCGCCGTGGCGTCGCACCTCGATGACGGGCGTGACGTCGCCGTGCTCTCCGAAGGCGACCCGATGTTCTACGGCTCCTACATGCATATTCATGTGCGGCTGAGCGAGCGCTACCCCACCGAAGTTGTCGCGGGCGTCACGGGGATGTCCGGGTGCTGGTCCATGACCGACGCCCCCATGACCCAAGGCGACGACATCTTCACCGTCCTGCCGGGGACGCTGCCCGAATACGAGCTGGAGCGGCGGCTGGCGGATACCAACGCTGCGGTGGTGATGAAGATCGGACGGCATCTGCCGAAGATTCGCCGCGCCTGCGAGCGCGCCGGTTGCCTCGACCGCGCCATCTATGTGGAACGCGGCACGATGGCGAACGCGGCAGTCATGAAGCTGACCGACAAGCTCGATACGGCGGCACCCTATTTCGCCATCGTGCTGGTGCCCGGCTGGGAGCAGCGCAGATGACCGGGCGGCTCGCCATTGTCGGGCTCGGGCCGGGCGACGACCGTTACCTGACGCCTGAGGCACGCGAGGCGCTCGATGGCGCCGATGCGCTCTATGGCTATGGGCCTTATCTCGATCGCGTGCCTGAGCGCTGCGGCCAGGCGCGGCATGAGTCCGGGAACCGCGTCGAAGGCGCGCGGGCCGAAGCTGCCTTGCGCGACGCCGCGTCCGGCGCGCAAGTCGCCATGGTCTCCGGCGGCGATCCTGGCGTATTCGCCATGGCGTCGGCCGTGTGCGGCGAGATCGAAGCCGGGCCGGAGAGCTGGCGCACGTTGGATGTGGTCGTGGTGCCCGGCATCACGGCGATGCTTATGGTGGCGGCGCGGGCCGGCGCACCACTCGGTCATGATTTCTGCGCCATGTCGCTGTCGGACAATCTGAAGCCTTGGGACCTCATTGAACGGCGGCTCGATGCGGCGGCCTCGGCCGGCTTCGTCATCGCGCTCTATAATCCCATCTCCAAGGCACGGCCCTGGCAGCTCGGCGAGGCTTTCACGCGCCTTGCCCGACATCTTGCGCCGACGACGCCTGTTGTGTTCGGGCGCGCGGCAGGCCGCGACGATGAAGCCATGACCATCACGACGCTGGACCAGGCTCACGATGTCAAAGCCGACATGGCCACGCTGGTGATTGTCGGATCACCTGAGACGCGCGTCATTGCGCGCCAGGGCCACGCGCCGCTCGTCTACACGCCGCGCACCGCGGCAGCGGTGAGCGCATGATCGAGCCAAGCCACAACAGCGTCGACGGTCTCGACGGACGGGGCTTCGGACAGAGAAGGCCTCCTCAGCATCACGACAGGCAGGCGCATGGCACGTGCCGCGGCGATCTTGCCGTAGGAGGCATCGCCGCCGCTGTTCTTGGCGACGATGACGTCGATGCGGTGACGTTCGAGCAACGCGCGATCATCCGCCTCGCTGAAGGGCCCGCGCGCGGTAAGATAGATGGCATGAGGTACAGCAAGGGGCGGGTCGATAGGATCGACGCTGCGCACCAGATAGGTATGTTGCGGCGCGGCCGTGAACGGCGCGATCTCTTTGCGGCCGAGCGCGAGGAACACACGCCGCGGTGCTTGCCCAAGCGCGGCAACGGCACTTGCGACGCTTCCGGCCTCGATCCATTGATCGCCGTCCATCTTCGCCCACGCCGGCCGGCGCAAGGCGAGAAAGGGGACGCCGCACGCCTCAGCCGCGCGCGCCGCGTTCTCGGAGATTATCTGCGCAAAGGGATGCGTGGCATCGACCAGCGCGCCGATCTTCTCAGCCCGCAAATATTCTATAAGCCCATCCACCCCGCCGAAGCCGCCGACACGCGTCGGCACGCCTTGCGGCAACGGCTTTGCCGTGCGTCCGGCGAGCGACAGCGTGACGGTCAAATCTGCCCGGCCCGCGAGCGCTCCAGCCAAGACGCGGGCTTCCGTGGTGCCACCAAGAATGAGGATATTCATGATGCGCTCTGAACCAACCATGCCGAACCCTGCCTCATCGCCGCGCTGGCTGTCCATCATTGGGATCGGCGAGGACGGGGTGGAGGGCTTGAGCCGGGGCGCCCGCGACCTCATCGCCAACGCCGAGATCGTGTTCGGCCACGCACGGCATCTCTCTTTGGCGCGACCCCTGATTAATGGCCAGTCCAAGCCGTGGCCATCGCCTTTCTCGCTCGCGGTGGGCGAGGTTCTGGGCATGCGGGGGCGGCAGATTTGCGTGCTCGCCTCGGGCAATCCGTTCTTCTATGGCGTCGGCGCAACTCTCGCCGGCCATGTGCCACCGGAGGAGGTCTGGGTCGTCCCGGCGCCGTCTGCCTTTAGCTTGGCGGCGGCGCGCTTGAGTTGGGCAATCCCAGAAACCACGTTGCTTTCCGTGCATGGCCGAGCCGTGGATCGTATCCGGCCGCACCTCCATCCGGGTGCGCACATTCTTGCGTTGACCTCGGACGCAGAGGGTCCGGCGACGCTCGCGCGGCTTCTGACCGAGATTGGGTTCGGCGCTTCGAACTTGACCGTTCTCGAAGCCCTTGGCGGTGAGAGGGAACGCGTGCGCAGCGTGCGCGCCGACGCCTTCGATATCGAAGACGTGGCGGCGCTGAATACGCTGGCAATCGACGTCGTCGCGGCGTCACCGGACGCACGCATCATCGCCTACGCGCCGGGCCTTGCCGACAACCTGTTCGAGAACGACGGACAGATCACCAAACGGGAAGTCCGGGCAATCACCCTGTCGTCGCTCGCGCCGCGGCGCAGCGAACTTCTGTGGGACGTTGGCGCGGGCGCCGGCTCCGTCGCCATCGAATGGATGCTGGCGCATCGGTCGCTCCGCGCCATTGCCATCGAAGCGCGGCCGGAGCGTGCCGCGTGCATCAGCCGCAATGCGCTCGCTTTCGGCGTTCCCGATCTTGAAGTGGTCGAGGGCGAAGCACCCGACGCGCTCGCCGGCCTCGAAGCGCCCGATGCGATCTTTATTGGCGGCGGCGCAAGTACAACGGGTGTGTTGGATGCGTGCATCGCGGCGCTGAAGCCGGGTGGCCGCCTTGTTGCCAACGCCGTCACACTTGAGACCGAATCTGAATTTATCGCCCTGCACGCGCTGCGCGGTGGCGAGCTCACACGCGCGGCGATATCGAGAGCCGACCGAGTCGGCGGCAAGACAGGATGGCGGCCGGCACTGCCGGTCACACAATGGGTTTGGAGAAAGACATGATTGTTGCGGGGATCGGCTGCAAGCGGGGCACGACAGTGGAGGAGGTCGAGGCGGCGATCGACGCGGCCCTCGCGGCGGCTGACGAGACACGCGAAGCCATCGAGATCATCGCCACCTCCGACGGGAAGGGCAGCGAAACCGGCATCATCGAGGCGGCCGCGGCGCGCGGTGTCCAACTCGTTCTGGTGAAGCCAGCCGCCTTGGAAGCGGCAGGCCCACGCACGCAAAGTTCATCGCCCCGTGTGAAGGAGCTCTTCGGCGTTCCTTCCGTGGCGGAGGCCGCGGCGCTAGCGGCTGCGGGCCCCGACGCGGCGCTGCTCGTGCCACGCATCGTTGTCGGTCCCGCCACTTGCGCGTTGGCGGGCCACAAGGACGGCGCGTGACCGTCCACTTCATCGGGGCTGGTCCAGGCGCGGCCGACCTCATTACGCTGCGCGGGCGCGATCTTCTGGCGCGCTGTCCGGTCTGCCTCTACGCCGGATCGATTGTTTCGAAGGACATGCTGGCCCACTGCCCACCAGATGCGCGGCTCGTAGATACGGCGCCGCTATCGCTGGATGAGATCGAAGCGGAGTACACCGCCGCGCACGAGGCGGGACAGGACGTGGCGCGGCTTCACTCGGGCGACATATCCGTGTTCAGCGCCGTCGCCGAGCAGATGCGCCGGCTCGATGCGCGCGGCATTCCCTATACGCTGACGCCGGGCGTGCCGTCCTTCGCCGCCGCCGCTGCGGTGCTGCATCGCGAACTCACCGTGCCGGAAGTGGCGCAGAGCGTGGTGCTGACCCGCGTGCCGGGACGCGCATCGCGCATGCCCGACGGCGAGACGTTGGAAGCGTTCGCCGCGACGGGTGCAACGCTCGCCATCCATCTGGCTATCCACGCACTCGACAATGTGGTGGAGACATTGCTGCCGCTCTATGGCGCGGACTGCCCCGTCGCGGTGGTGGCGCATGTCAGCCAGCCGCAACAGCGCATCGTTCGCGGCACACTCGGCGACATTTGTGCAGCACTCGCAGGCGATCCCATCGAACGCACCGCGCTGATTCTGGTAGGACGCGCGTTAGCAGCCGAAGATTTTCGGGAGAGCGCGCTCTACGATCCGGACTATCGACGCCGCTACCGGGAAGGTCCGGCATGAGGACACGGCGCCTGGCCCACGAGTTCGCCTTGACGGTCGAACACCACGACTTCGATCTCAACGGGCTTGCCGGCCACGACGCCGGATGCGGTCTCCTGCGCGGCGCGCGCAACCGCATCGCCAAGCGCGATACCTTCGGTGCGCGCATGATCGAAAGCCTCCGCCGCCGTGTTGGATGCGCGGATGCGCTGACACGCCTCGTCCGAGCCGCCGGCCCGCGCGGCAAGCTCGCCAAGCATGTCGAGCTCGACGCTGCCGCGCTTGGAGTGAAGATCGAGGAGGCCTTGCGCGAGCTTCGTCATCTTGCCAACGCCGCCCGCAATCGTGACGCGCGGCACGGGATGGGTCTTTACGTATTTAAGCGTGCCGCCGACGAAATCGCCCATGTCGATGAGCGCCGTCTCGGGCAGGCCGTACATATTTTGCACGGCGGCCTCAGACGTCGATCCGGTGGAAGCCGCGATGTGGTCAAGTCCGCAGGCAAGCGCCACGTCGATACCGCGATGAATCGAATGGATCCACGCCGAGCAGGAGTACGGCACGACAATGCCGGTGGTGCCGAGGATCGACAGCCCGCCGACAATGCCGAGCCGGCCGTTCAGCGTCTTCTCGGCGAGCGCGGCTCCGTTCGGCACGGCGATCTCCACTTCAACATCGCCCGCGTCATGAAGCGCGGTCGCGACCTCGGTGATGGCATCGCGGATCATTTGGCGGGGCACGGGATTGATCGCCGGTTCGCCGGGCGGAATAGCAAGCCCGGGCCGCGTCACCGTGCCGACGCCCTCGCCGGCACAGAACGTCACGCCGCTTTCGGGTGCACCGGGCTGGACCGTCGCCAGGATCAACGCGCCATGGGTGACGTCGGGATCATCGCCGGCGTCCTTGACCACGCCCGCGGTGGCGGCGCGGTTGCCGCGCGCCGTAGCCGCGAGGGCAAAAGCGGGCCTCTGACCGCCCGGCAGTCCGATCTCGACGGGGTCGGGGAATTCGCCCGTCAGCAGCCCCGCATACGCCGCCTTGGCGGCGGCGGCGGCACAAGCGCCAGTGGTCCAGCCCTTGCGGAGCGGGCGGGCGGTCTCATCCATGCTCTTGGCTATAGAGCGCCGGAGCCCTCCCGTCACGCGGGGAGAGCCTCATGAGCGCGACGAGCGCGCCCGCTCTGATCGTCGGGTCCCACCGGTCCGGGGCCGGAAAGACCACTGCGACCTTGGCGTTGCTTGCCGGCCTTCGCCGCCGGGGGCTTCGCGTGCAGGCTGCTAAGACCGGCCCGGACTATATCGACCCGGCCTTCCACGCCGCGGCGACGGGCCGAGACAGTGTCAATCTCGATAGCTGGGCCATGGGGCCGGGGTTGCTCGATGCGCTGATGGGCGAGGCGACGGCGGGGTGCGATATCGCCGTCATTGAGGGCGTCATGGGCCTGTTCGATGGGGGCGGCAGTGCGGGCACGGGAGCC
>Ga0209013_10000586_pt1 | contig 32954 bp, 24 predicted proteins | sample Cruoilmetagenom2_FD_187291 | JGI IMG/M metagenome (GOLD analysis project Ga0209013, IMG submission 187291) | Oil polluted marine microbial communities from Coal Oil Point, Santa Barbara, California, USA - Sample 2 (SPAdes) (version 2) | ecosystem: Environmental > Aquatic > Marine > Oil seeps ...
ACAGAGCGCGGTCGCAGCGCGAGGCCGAGCGCCGATTGGCATCGAGCTCAGAGGCTGACGGTGTCAAAAATCGAAATCACGACGACGCGGCTCGTCATGCGCCAGCTAACCCTGCATGACGCAGACCGCATTGCCGAGCTTGGTGGCGATTGGGATGTCGCCAGCATGACCTCTCGCATGCCGTACCCATACACGGTGTATGCCGCACACCAATGGATCGACGACCTTGAGGAAGGCGAAAAGGTCTTCGGCATCGAGCATGGCGGTGAACTAATTGGCGTCACCGGCTATATGCTCTCGCCGGATCACACCAGTGCCGAGATCGGATACTGGATCGGCAAACCATTCTGGGGCCAAGGCTTCGCCACCGAAGCTGCTCAAGCCGTGATCTATTTCTGCTTCAAACGCAAACGCGTGCAGCACGTTACCTGCGGGCATTTCGCAGATAACCCAAGCTCGCGGCGCGTCATCGAAAAACTGGGCTTTACATACTCGGGATCGGCACCGTGTTGGTGCGAAGCGCGCAAACTGGAAGCCGATGCACTGCGTTATCGCCTGGACAGAAAAGAACCCTGGCTAAAACTTCCAAAGGCAGTTGCCTGGCTCGCGAGCGGATGAGCAGCGTCACCCTGACAACACCTCGGCTCGTATTGAGAACCGTGCATCCTGATGACGCCGATGATGTCTATCGCCAGATCTCAGACTGGGACGTGGTCAAGAATCTGCAAAAGCCGACCTGGCCCTACACTCGCGATCACGCTGTTGAGTTTGCCTCACATGCATCCGGTTACGTCATTGAGTACAGTGGACAGCTGATCTGGATCATCAGCATTGAAGACCACGATAACCAAGACACTTTTGGGCATTGGATCGGCAAAGCCTTCTGGGGCGAGGGCCTGATGAGCGAAACCGCTAACACGCTGGTGGAGGAACACTTCGACAATCCGCAAGCCGTGCCACTATTCTCAGGCTACGCTGAGGACAATGTGGCCTCCTGGCGGGTCCAGGAGAAGACAGGTTTCTCGAAGATTGGTGAAGAGCTAACTTACTTCGCCGCGCGTGGCGGAAAGGTCAAAATGATCAAGACGCAGCTAACCCGCGAAGCGTTCGAAAAGGCGATGCGATGAAGTTCCTTGATCAAGCAAAGATCTACATCAAATCCGGCAAGGGCGGTGATGGCAGCATTTCCTTCCGCCGCGAAAAATACATTGAGTATGGTGGCCCCGACGGCGGTGACGGCGGCCGCGGCGGCGATGTCTGGGTCGAATGCGTCGCTAACCTCAATACGCTGATCGATTTCCGCTACCAGCAGCACTACAAAGCAAAAAACGGCACTCCTGGAATGGGCCGCAATCGCTCAGGTCCATCGGGCGATGATTGTACCATTAAGGTGCCGCCCGGAACTCAGGTGTTTGATGACGACAACGAGACGCTGCTCGCCGATCTCAAGCAGGTGGGAGACCGTGTACGCTTGGCCAAGGGCGGCAACGGCGGCTTCGGCAATGCGCACTTCAAAAGCCCGACCAACCAGGCACCACGGCACGCCAATCCGGGACTACCCGGTGAGGAATTGACCATCTGGCTGCGCCTGAAGCTCATCGCCGACGCTGGCCTCCTCGGACTTCCCAACGCCGGCAAGTCGACATTCCTGGCCGCGGTCTCCGCCGCTAAACCGAAGATTGCCGATTACCCCTTCACAACGCTGCATCCGAACCTGGGTGTCGTGAAAGCCGGCAACCGCGACTTTGTGCTGGCCGACATCCCCGGCCTCATCGAAGGCGCACACGAGGGTGCCGGGCTAGGAACGCGTTTTCTCGGCCACGTTGAACGCACCCGCGTGCTGCTGCATCTGGTTGATTGCACGCACGAAAACGTTGCGGAGGCTTACCAGGCCGTACGCAATGAGCTTGCGGCCTACGCTGCTGATCTCGCAGACAAACCGGAGATCGTCGCCCTCTCTAAGATCGATGCGCTAACTAATGAGGAACTCCAAACGCGCTTCGAAGAGCTACGCAATGCATCCGGCAAGCGCCCGCTGTTACTGTCCGCCGTTTCAGGCAAGGGCGTCAACGAAGCTCTATTCGCGATCATCAGGCAAATCGAAAACCAGCAAACCGATGACCAAGCCGCCGAGGACGGCCCGCCCAAACCGTGGCGCCCCTAAAACGTGCATGCTTCCTCCCGACACGGCACACGTTTCGTGCTATCAGCGCCATGACGAAATTGAATCCCGGCAAACCTAAAAAAGTTCATGGCTGAGAGCCCCGATACCAACACTGACACGCGCAACCGCCCGGAATGGGCGGCGGCTAGACGGATCATCGTCAAGCTCGGCTCGGCATTGCTGACTTGCCGTGAAACCGGAACGTTGAACACCGACTGGTTGGGCTCTCTGATTGACGATATCGCTGAATTGTCCAAACAGGGGCGCGAGGTCGTCATCGTTTCATCAGGTGCCATCGCCCTTGGGCGCCACTCCCTGTCGCTCCCAACTGGGCCACTACAGCTAGAGGAAAGCCAGGCCGCGGCCGCCGTTGGCCAGATCGCGCTCGCCCACGCCTATTCCGATCTGGCGCGAGCCCATGGCCTGACCGCCGCACAAATTTTGCTGACGCTCAGCGACACCGAGCAGCGCCGCCGCTACCTCAACGCCCGCGATACCCTACTGACGCTGCTTCGCCTCAAGGCGCTCCCCGTCGTCAATGAGAACGACACCGTTGCAACCAACGAAATCCGTTACGGCGACAACGATCGTTTGTCCGCCCGCGTTGCCTCAATGATCGATGCCGACTGCCTCGTCTTGTTGTCTGATGTCGATGGGCTCTATACGGCCCCGCCAAACTCGGATCAAAACGCGCGCCGCCTCGACGTTGTCACGGATATCACCGGCGATATCGAAGCCATGGCCGGCGACGCTGGCAGCGAGCTTTCAAGCGGTGGCATGAAGACCAAGGTCGAAGCCGCCAAGATCGCCCGTGCCGCTGGCTGCGACATGGTCATAACCTCTGGCAAACTCATGCATCCACTTCGCGCCATCGCCGAAGGAGCAGCCTGCACCTGGTTCCTCGCTCCCTCCAATCCCGTCACCGCACGTCAACGCTGGATCTCTGGCCAGCTGGAGCCCAAGGGCACCATCACCGTCGATGCCGGTGCCGAAAAGGCGCTGTATTCTGGACGCAGCTTGCTGCCCGCAGGCGTCGCATCCGTCGCCGGCGCATTCGACCGGGGAGATTCGGTGATTATCCGCAGCCATGACGGCCGCGAACTGGGACGCGGCCTTGTCGCGTATGCCAAGAAGGACGCCGAACGCATCATCGGCAAAAAAACAAGCGAGATTTCCACCATCCTTGGCTTTGCCGGTCGCGACGAACTAATCCACCGCGATGACATGGCCTTACACCGCCTGCATCGCAACGATAGAGGGAGCTAGGATCGCCATGTTGACCGCACAACCGGTTGTCGCCGAAATCGAAGCGCTAGCCGAGAACCTTCGCAACCTCGGACTTCCCGTCGAAGTCGCCGAACCCGGCGAAGGCTCCAGGAGCATCCGTGCCACCACCAGCGGCATTCCGTTTTCGGCTTTTTTGTTCAAGAATGAGGACCAAGCCAGCCCCTATCTGATGCTGAGCGCCATGTTTCCTGATCGCAGAGCCAGCATCGAATGGGCCAACAACTGGAACAACCGCTTTCCGCTGACGCGCGCTTCGGTGACCTCCGACGGTGAAGTAATGCTGACCCATTCCATAATCCTCACCGGCATCACCACCGATCACCTTAAAGAGGCAGCCTCCTGGTGGGACTTGTTCTTGCGCCTTTTTGTTGAAGACCTGATGTCCCTGAAGAAATAAGCCCGAGGGCCCGACAGACCCTGGAGACCTGCGATAATGAACGCCATCGTCCAAAAACTCCTACACGACAGCAACGTCGAAGCAGCCATGCTGGCGATGGGCGAGGCCGCCCGCAACGCCGCCCGCCAGCTCTCAGCCGCTCACCATGACGCCAAGGACGAAGCGCTCAAGGTGGCAGCCGCTGAGCTGCGCCGGCATACACCCGTCATAATCGAAGCCAACAAGCGCGACCTGGCCGCGGCGGAAGATGCGGGCAAACCTGGTGCATACCTCGATCGCCTCATGCTCGATCCCGATCGCATCGAAGGCATCGCCCGCGGCCTGGAATCGATCGTCGCGCTGAACGATCCGGTCGGAGAGGTCATCGCCGAATGGGACCGTCCAAACGGCCTCCACATCTCACGCGTTCGGGTTCCGATCGGAGTCATCGGTATTATTTACGAAAGCCGTCCGAACGTCACCGCCGACGCGGGCGCCTTGTCCCTCAAGTCGGGTAATGCCGCTATCTTGCGCGGTGGCTCCGACAGCCATCACTCGAGCATGGCAATCCTAACTTGCCTCGCTCATGGCTTGCGCGAAGCCGGACTGCCCGAGGACGCCATCCAGATCGTACCGACCGTCGACCGCGAAGCCGTCGGCCACATGTTGCGCGGTTTGAATGGCAACATAGACGTGATCGTGCCGCGCGGTGGCAAGAGTCTCGTCGATCGCGTCCAGAAAGAAGCCCGTGTGCCCGTCTTCGCCCACCTCGAAGGCGTCTGCCACACCTATGTCGATCGCGGCGCCGATATCGATAAAGCGGTTGAGATCGTCCTCAATGCCAAGCTGCGCCGAACCGGCGTATGCGGTGCCACCGAAACCCTCCTCGTCGACAAGAATGCCCACGAGGACTACATCGCACCGCTCGTTCGAGCGCTACTCGACGCTGGCTGCGAGGTACGCGGCGACGCAGCCGCTCAGGCCGCCGATCCGCGCGTGGTCGCCGCCGGTGATCATGATTGGGGAACCGAATACCTCGATGCGATCATCGCGGTAAAAACAGTCGATGGTGTCGACGGTGCAATTGCCCATATTGCTGAATTCAGCTCACAACACACCGACTGCATCATCACCGAATGCCTGGGCACCGCTGAGCGGTTCCTCGCCCGCGTCGACTCCGCCATCGTCATGCTCAACGCCTCGACTCAATTCGCCGATGGCGGCGAATTCGGCATGGGCGCCGAGATCGGCATCGCCACGGGCCGCTTGCATGCCCGCGGTCCGGTTGGTCTGGAACAGCTCACAACGTTCAAGTACGTCGTCCGTGGCGACGGCCAGATCCGCCCATGAACTATGAGCGACTATGGCCGGGAGCTGCCTGATTGACCGCTGCTACGATACATCGCTCAGCCTTCTCGGTGCGAACACCACCGGTTTGGCCTGGCGCCCGCATCGGCCTCATGGGCGGCTCGTTCAACCCGCCTCATGACGGGCACGTCGTCGTCGCACGCACGTCCCTACGGCGTCTGCGCCTAGATCAGCTTTGGTGGGTTGTAACACCCGGCAATCCGCTGAAATCCCATGGCGGCCTGCCCGCGGTCGAAAAACGCATTGAAGCCATCGAAGCCATCGCCAGCCATCCCAAGATGGTTACAACAGCCTTTGAAACTGACCTTGGAACACCCTACACGGCGGCAACGATCGAATTCCTGATCACCCGCCACCCGCAAACGCGGTTCGTCTGGGTCATGGGTGCCGATAACCTTGCAACATTTCACCACTGGCAACGCTGGCGCGATATCGCCGCTATGGTGCCGATTGCCGTAACAGACCGGCCCGGCTGGCGATTTCCCGGCCTCTCGTCACCGGCCGCATTGAGCCTCGCTGCGGCTCGAATGCGTGAAGAAGACGCCCGCTTCCTGCCATTCCAACGGCCGCCAGCCTGGGTTTTTCTCACCACCAGACTCTCAAATCAGTCTTCCACCGCCCTGCGCAGCGATCCGACGTAACAGGGTTAACAGGCGCGGTGTTACTCTAACTTCACAGGCACGCAATAAAATGCCCATTATCTATTGCTGGCCTTATGCCATGAGCCTATCTTTCCCAACGGTGCAAGGAGTGTTTATAACTCACGCTTAAACCACCGGAACGGCACTTCGTTTGAGTTTCCGGGTGTGCATTGACGGACCTTTGGAACAAACCTCCACATTGGGTTCGATGAGGAAAGGACGACCACACAAATATGCCAAGTGCGCTTGAGGCTGCCAGGACCGGCACGCCTCCTGCCGAGGCGTTGCACGACAGCAATTCTTCGGCTCAGCTCGCAAAGCAGATCGTTCACTGGCTTGATGAAGCCAAGGCGGAAGAAATCGTCACGATCGATCTGGCCGGCAAGACATCCATCGGCGACTTTATGATCATTGCATCAGGCCGAACGGACCGGCATGTCGGCGCCATTGCCGACAAGATACAGCAACAACTCAAAGACGGTGGTCACGGCCGTGCTCGAATCGAGGGCAACGATACCTGTGACTGGGTCTTGATCGACACCGGCGACATTATCGTCCACTTGTTCCGCCCAGAAGTTCGGGATTTTTACAATCTGGAACGGATGTGGTCGACAGAGCGTCCTACAGAACCGACGTCGCACTAATATCTGTAGGTTCAAAGCGATGCGCCGATTGGGCCGTTAAATCCAGTCGGGCCCTGCTCTGCCAGGTCCCGCTGCTATGTTGATATGTCCTCGAAGGAAGGCCCGATGCGATTGACCATCGCGACGGTTGGCCGCCTTAAATACGGCCCCGAGCGCCAACTCATCGAGCGCTATAGCGACCTCCTGGGCGGACTTGGACGATCCTGTGGTTTTGCACCCTTGAACATCATCGAACTGCCGGAAGCACGAGCATCGCAGCCAGCGATGCGCCGCCAGGATGAAGCCCAAAGACTTGTCGGCGCGACAAGCGCAGCGGGCTGTCGTGTCCTTCTCGATGAGCGTGGATCAGAGATGACCAGCGAAAAACTCTCCACATTCCTTGGCAACGAGCGCGATGGTGGCACAAGAGAGATCGCCTTATTGATCGGCGGCGCCGACGGCCACGGCGACCTCGCCAGAGCCCTGGCCCAAAAGACACTGGCCCTGTCCCAGTTCACGCTGCCGCATGGGTTGGCGCGCATCGTCCTCGCCGAACAGCTTTATCGCGCCGTGACGATCCTCGCCGGGCACCCCTATCACCGCGCCTGAGCCTGATCGCCGAATGCCTTCCGAAGCGCCGCTCGCTGTTCACTGAGAAAGTAGAAACCGGTCCAACAAACGCGTCGGCAGAACACGGCGCATGACATCGGCAGCAAACGTCGGAGTCGTTACGAAGTATCGCGGCTTTGGCCGCCGGCTTTCAACTGCGTGGACCAGCTTCTCGGCCACCGCCTCAGGTTCAAGCTTGAAGGACTGGCGTCCGCCGGCCTCCAATTGCCGCAAGCGCGCCTCATAGGCCTGCCGGTGCACCGACTCCTGCCAATCAATCGTATCCTTGAATCTGTCTAGCGCGCTGCCAAGAAAGCGTGTCCGGATCGGGCCTGGCTCGATCAGAGAAACCGAAATTCCGCTGTCTCGAAGCTCCAGTCGCAGTGAATCGGTCAACGCCTCAAGCGCGAATTTTGACGCGCAGTAGGCTCCGCGATAGGGGCCCGACACGAGCCCTAGCACCGAAGAGCATTGGACGATGCGGCCCGCTCGCTGGGCCCGCATCTGCGGCAACAGCCGGGATGTTAAATCGTGACCGCCAATGACGTTGACTTCAAACTGCTGGCGTAGAACCGATGCGGGTAAATCTTCCACCGCGCCAAGCTGACCATAGGCGGCGTTATTGAAAAGCGCATCGATCCGGCCATCAGCCAACTCCAATGCGCGCTCAGCACAAGCCGCGACCGATAGAGTTTCAGAAAGCTCAAGGGGAATTGCAGAAACGCCAAGATCGCATTCGAGGCGGGCGAGATCGTCCTCACTCCGCGCCGTGGCTAGCACGCGCCACCCACGCGACTTCAACATCTGGGCTGAGGCGAAACCGATCCCAGAAGAGCAGCCCGTGATGAGGATCGTCCCCTTTTGCATCAGCACTTCCCTAGGATGTTAGCCAACAAGGTGCCGATAAGCAGACGTTCACTCAGCCTCATCTTTTCCACGGCAGGCCGCACAGATACCCGAGACCTCGATGAACTTCACCTTGGGTGTGAATTCAACGGAGGCAGCCAACGATTTGACCTCGTCGAAGATTCCTTGGGCAGGCACCTCGACAACACCGCCACACTTTTCGCAAGCCATGAAGATCGGGCGGCCTTTTTTGCCGTGCTCGTGACGGCGGCAGGCAAAGAAAGCGTTCTTGCTTTCCAAGCGGTGGATGACGCCGACTTCCATCAGCGCATCGATCGACCGGTATACCGAGATCGGCGCCAGACGCGTTCCCTTTTCCGCCAGCCGTTCGAGGATCTCGTAAGCCCCAATCGAGCCCCGGATCGCGGCAATCTCAGAGAACACTTGTTCTCGAAGCTGGGTAAATCGCAGGTTTTTGTCGTCGAAAGCAGTTCGAGCTCGCTCAACGATGTCGTCGAGGACCTTGCTTGCAGTCTCGCCGCTCTCTGTCTTGGCCTGTTTTGTCATTGCCTTGGCCATCTGAGTCTTTTCCACCCTTTGGATATAGGTGTTCCCCACCTGTTTTGCGACAGAGTATTGAATTTGCAGCGGTTCACAAGCAGTGATCGCCCAACAGCAAGCTTAGAATATCGGAAATGTTCAACACTGGACCATCGCCTTACTTTCGCAAACTTTACAAGGTCCGAATCACCGCGGGAGGGCGACAGGTGGATACGCCTCAAGGACGCCGCCCAGTTCTTCGTCCAAGTCTTCGTATTTTCTGTACTAAAAAGGCGGTTGGTTACCCACAATGCACCGCACAATATCCGCATACATAATCGCTGCGAAGCGAACCGCTTTGGGACGGGTTGGCGGGTTGCACCGCAACCGCCGCATCGAGTCGCTAACCGCACCCGTACTCGCCGCGGCATTGGAAGACTGCAATCTGCCGCCTGAACGTGTCGACGAGATAATAATTGGCAACGCTACCCAGGGAGGCAATCCAGCCCGCTTGATCGCCCTCGCCGCGGGGCTGCCCGAAAGCGCAGCGGCACTAACCATCGACCGCCAGTGTGCTTCCGGCCTCGATGCGATCGTCACCGCCTGCCGCGCGGTTGCCGATGGCCAGGCCGATATCATTGCAGCCGGCGGTGCCGAAGCGATATCGACCGCCCCCTGGCGCATAGCCAAACCGAAAAGCCTCTACCAACTCCCCCACTTCATTGGTGTCGAGCCGGCCATGATGGATGAATCCGAGGAGCCGCATCTATACGAAGCCTCCGAGGAACTGTCGCAACGGCTGAACATCGCCCGCGAGCAACAGGACGCCTGGGCGTTTCGCTCCCACCTGAAGGCTGAAAACGCCCGTGAAAAGCGCAAGTTCGTCGGCGAGATCGTACCGCTGCGCTCGGCTCCGGAAGAGGCCAAGGATCAAAGTGCGGCCGCCGGCGCCGAACCCGAGGACTTTTCCGCCGAGCCCCCGTTCTTGCCGCCACAGGGCAGCCTGACACCTGCAAATACCAGCGCCATGCATGACGGCGCAGCCATCACCATCGTCGTTTCAGAGAAAGTCTGGGACGAACTCGGCCGCCCACCGGCCCTGCGTCTGGTGGCCAGCGTATCACGCGGCGTAGCTCCCGACAACGAAGCCGGCGCGCCCATGGAGGCAATGCAGAAACTCTACGATCGCCTTGAAGGCTTTAATCCTAAGGACATAGGTCTCATCGAACTAAGCGAGACGTCGGCGGCCCAGGCCATTGCCTTCTGCTCGTCATTGGGACTTGAGGACGATCTGATCAATCCCGACGGAGGAGCTGTTGTCCGTGGCCACCCGTTGGCGGCAGCTGGCGCCGTCCTTGTCGTCAGGCTGTTCAGCCGAATGGTACGCCAGCAAACCGAAGACAGGTTGCAGTTTGGCGTCGCCGCCCTCGGGGCCATCGGCGGCATTGGCGTCGCGGCTTTGTTCGAGGCGACCTGATCGATCCAGACCGCCAAACTGCTCATCAACGCCCAATTGCTTGCCACATGTGCATTGCCAATTTTTTAATCGGTAAGATCTCGCAACGCGTAACGACTCCCGTAATACTGGTCGCGCACGGTTGAGATTGAGCAAATTGGTGCGTTCGCGCCTCCGACAGTTGCTTTGGTGCCACAAAATGACATTTGAGCACTCGCCTGCCGCACGTCGGTCTCCGTGTCGTCAGGTTCGTCGGTTAGAGTGGTTCAGAAGTGGAGGCTCCGTGGCACACTTTATCGTTGCCTTGGAGATGCGGAATCCGCTGGGTGTGGAGCAGAACGAATATGGATATGGTCGCGATCGTTGAATCGCTGAGACCGGTAACAGACTGGATCGTAAAAAATTGGCCGGTCCTGGCAATCGCGATCAGCTGCTATTTCCTATTTCTCTGGTCTCGCGGGTTCTGGGCGCGCGTTGGCCAGACGATCGAGAAACTCGCCTTCTCAAATTGGCAACTGGCCTTGCTCGCCTCGACCGGGATTGTCCTGTCATTGGCCTCCGGCTGGACGACCTGGGACGGCATGCGCAACTTCACCAACGAGCCGCTGCTCTCGTTGATGATCACTTTCGGTATCCAGGGTGTGATGCTGATCGTTGCCTGGCTCATCGGTGAAAGCTTCGCCTCAGGCATGAACGTCAGTCGCGCTCACCGCAGCGACAAGGGCGGACAAGGCTTCGAATGGGTCGCCGGTGCTCTGCTCGGGATCGTGGTCGTCTTCGGCGTCGTCACACTGATTTGGCAGGGAAAGCTACCTGTCAGCCAGGATCAGTTCATTTTCGGCTTCGTAGCGTTGGCCGCGGTGACACTCATCGCCATCCTGCAAGGCGACCTGCTGAAGCCCTACCTGCAAAGCTCGAAGATAATCATCCGCAACGCCGTACTATGGGTGATGTTCCTGTCGTGCATGGCGACATCGGTGTTCTTTTCCTTCGATTCTCTGTTCTCCACCATCTTCCCGCAGGAGGAGCGGGTCCGTGCCGCCGAACTGCGCGCCCAAAACCAAGTCGCCGGTATCGTCTCCGACATCGGTCAGACGATCACAACCCGCCGCCTGGAACACGCCGAAGGACTATTCTCTTCGGAAGGCTGGCTGACCTATCAATCCGAACTCGGCCAACTCGCCAGCAAGGCGCAAGGCTCCCAGCAAGCGATCGAAGACTACTTCGTCTCGAAGATGGAACAGCGCCAGAGCGCCAAGGCCGTACAAGAGGAACGCAAAGCCTCGGCCATAAGTCAGCAGGCCGGCCTCCAGACCAAGTCGATTCAGCTGAACGAGGAAATCTCCCGCCTGCAAGCTCAACGGCCCGAAGCTGCCGCAGCCGTCACCCAACAACGCCAGGTCGTTCTTGAAATCGAACGCCGCCTTGACGAACAGCGCGCCAAGGTACTTGCCGAGGAAAAGGGTGTTGAAGGAACCGGTAAAGTCGGCCGTGGCAGCCAGTGGCGCTTGGAGAGGGCGGCCGAAGCGAAGATCCGTGCCGAATTGCAGGTCGCCAACCAGCGGCTGGATTCACCCAGAATGCGCATGCTGAGTATTGACAAGCGCATTTCCAGCATCAAGGCCGAACTGTCCCTGATCGAGGGACAACTGGCCCAATTGAAGGGAGAAGCCCAGACTGCCGAACAACGTATCCGCGCCACTGAACTCTCGACTGACCTCGACGAGGAGGCATTGAAAGTAGACCCCTCGCGGGTTCTGCCCGCCTTCGAACGCGCCAAGGTCGCCTTCCGTCAGGAACCGACGGCAGCGAGACTGAATGCTCTTCAGCAGCAGTGCACTCAGTTGCTCAGCGCCATGTTGGCAACCCCAAGCACCAAGGAAAGCGTCCGTCAAATTGACTGCGACCCCAAACGGGCCAGTGAAGCCGCCGCGGCCGTGTTCGCCTTGAACCAAGGCCTCACGGTGTTTGCAGAAAGTTGCGCCCGTGGCGAACGACTTGAAAAACTGGGCTCGACCGATGCGCTGTTCGGGTTCGCCCGCAAATGCCTCGCCGACTCGGGATTGCCAAGCGCTGACACCGACGAGTTGCGCACCAAGATCAACTTCGCCGAATTGAATCGAGACGATAAAGCCCACCGATTTGTCGTCACATGGAATGCATTCAGCGACGGCAACCGCCTCGCCTATCTCGCGCTTGCCATTGCCATCGCCATTGACGCCCTGGTCTTCATGTCGGGCTTATTCGGTGCCAACGCGATCCGCTCACCGCTTCAGGATGTGCCCCGCCACCAACCGCGCTCGGCACAACAACTGGAGGCCGTCATGGAGGCCGCGCTTCAGCCACACCCCTACGAAGGCGCCCACGCGGTCATCGAGGCAATGCACCCGATAGCAGCCGAAAACGGTTATACGCAGGAGATTATATTACCCAAGCACGCCTCCGCGAACCGAGCCGCGATCGCCAAGGTTTTGAATGCCGGCGCGACCATCGGCGCCGTCACCCGCGACGAGTACAATCCCTATCGCTATCTAATCCGGCCCGAGCTTTTCGAGTTCCTCTCGATCGTAGCCCTCCGACACTATGAATCGGACGGAGACCACCGCCGCCTCGCCGAGCTGAAACGGCTGATCACGGTCGCCCTGCAGCCCCACGTCGGCGACCACGCCGAGGTCGTGCTGCACAGCATGCATCCAATCAACGCAAAACAGGATTGGACCTCCGAGGTTCGCTTAAGGGAGGTCGAGCCACACCAGATTCCGATCATCAGACGCACCCTAAACGCCGGATCGGTGCTCAGCTACGTAGATCCCGACGGTCGTCCCGGCGAAGAAGATCGCTATTACGTCCACAAGGATCTTTACAAAACGCTCTGCATAATCGCTGCGGCAAACCCAGCCACGGGAACCTGGCTTGATGACCGTCCACTACTTGGAACGGCGCAAAAAGGGGCCGGTAATCCACAATCTGCAAACCTCACGCCGCCCGCGAAGCAGGTCGATGCGCCGCACACGCAATTGCTGATGGACCAAAGCGACGACAAGCATAACACGCCGGCTCCAGAACAAGCCGATAGTCCGAACTCGCAGCAAAGTAACGACACCACGAATCCCGATGGCGGGCGGCACATCTACCGACCGTATTTCGAAAGTGAGTTGCTCAAAGCGTTGGGATTTGAAGAGCCTGACCAGATCCGCAAACGCCTGGTCGCCGATGGCGTTAGGTCAGCCGCGATGGATGCCTGGAAGGGGCTCACGCATCATTGCAATCAGAACCGGCATCTTAAAGAACTGGTGTACGCCTTCCGCAACGACAAAGACAAGGCGTTCAGCAAAAGATACTCCGATCTACGCAGTGAAGTCGTACCGAATGAGCAAAGTGCGACGGATCTCCTTGAACAAGTCGAGTCCGAGGTATTCCAGCTTCTTCCTGTCTTATTGTTGTTCCCTGAACTGGGGCTGATTCCCCATTTGATCGACGAACTGGAGCGTGCTCACCGGGACGGCCGTGAGTTGAGCCACATCGAACAACTTTTGCTGCAGCGTTTGCAGGTTGTTGACACACTGATTCGTCAAGATGGCCTTGGTGATTCCGCTGCCTGGCAAAAAATCACGGATACCCTTGCCGGCTGGGACGGCTCGGATCGCGGCTCGCCGTCGCGTAAGTCCGATGGCAACTCCGGCGGCGTCTAAGCCGGTATTCGCATGCCATAAAAGCGCCGCCAGAAACGATCCTTGGCGGCGTTGTGGCAGCAGGGCCGACGCTACCTTCTTTTGCCGCGATTAATCGCCATTTCGCCACACGCCCAGCGCCATTCCGCCGCACGCAGCATATAGCTTTCGCACCATCAATCGATCGGTCCTCAGGAGCTATTCCGGCATGTCAATAATCAACCCCATCAAAGCCGTGGTTATGACGGCGGCACTGGTCCTCGGCCTCAGCGTATTCGCTCTCGCCTTGGGCCTGTTTCTTGCTGGTTTCACACCAGCTCACGCGTCCGAGGTGAAACTCTCCGCCGGTCTCGGCCAGTCGGTCATTTCAACAAAAGGCGGCAAGGTCTATCTTCGCTTGAGCCTCGAGGCTTTGGCCCACGAGGTGAGCGAAAACCGCCCTCCAATTAACGTTGGTCTGGTCCTCGATCGTTCCGGCTCGATGCGCGGCCCTCGTATCGCCGCCGCCAAGGATGCCGCCCGCATGGCTCTCTCGCGGCTCGGCCGCGACGATGTCGTCGCAGTGGTCGCCTACAACCATAACGTCGACGTGTTGCAGCCAGCTCGCCAGCTCGGCTCCCATGAAACCTTTACATCTGCAATTGACCGCCTGACCGCCGACGGCCGCACAGCACTCTACGCCGGCGTCAAAGAAGGCGGCCGCCAGGTCGAGCGCTTCATGAGTGACCGCAGAATCAACCGCGTCATACTGATGTCAGATGGCATGGCCAACGTCGGTCCGTCATCGCCAAGCGAATTGGCCAAACTCGGTCAGACGTTGGGCGGCAAGGGCATCTCGGTGACTACCATCGGCCTTGGACTCGGCTACAATGAAGATTTGATGCAGCGCCTGGCACAAGCCAGCGACGGCAACCACGCCTTCGCCGAAACACCCGAAGATCTTGTCAAAATATTCAACGCCGAGTTCGGCGATACACTGTCGATCGCCGCCAAGGACATCGAAATCATCATCGAAGTCCGTGCCGGCTTCCGCCCGGTCCGTGTCCTCGGGCGTGATGCCGATATCGACGGCTCGCGCATCAGGGTCCGGCTCAACCAGCTGACCGCGTTGAATGCCCGCTATATGGTCGTCGAATTGGACGCCTCCAGCTCGACGCCAACCAACGACGTAGCCGTAGCCCAGATCGAAACTCAGTATATTGATCTGCAAGTTGGCGAACGCCGCAAGACGATGGCCCAAATCAACGCAGCCATTTCCGATGACAAGGTCAAGCAAGAGGCCAGCCGCAACAAGGAAGTGCTCAGCGAAATCACAACGCAGATCGCCACTGAGCGTTCGGAGAAGGCCGTCGACCTGCGCGACAAGGGAGACCTCGCTGGGGCCCGCAAGCTGCTGCAGGAGAACGCGGCGTATCTGAAATCATCGCGCGGGATTTATGCCGCTGGTGAGGCCCCCGCATCCGCCAAAGCACTCAAGGAGCTCGAACAGCTCGAGCAGCAAAGTGCCACCGCGGCCGACAATCTCGACGCAAAAAAGTGGACCAAGACCCGCAAGTCGATGCGCTATCAGCAGCACAAGGCCAAGGTACGCCAGAGCTACTAACAGAACGGTCCAACGCCCAACCGCAACCGGCGCGGTCCGCACCAATCGGACCGCGTCTATTACCCTGGCAGTACACTAGGACTGAAACGTAACAACCGTCTGCTGCTGTTCGCCAAGACCGTCGACGCCAAGCCGCATCACGTCTCCAGCTTGCAGCCACTTCGGCTCTTCCATGCCAAGAGCCACACCCGGCGGCGTGCCCGTGGTGATAACATCACCGGGTTCCAACACCATGAACTGCGAGACGTAAGCCAGCGTGTACGGGATCTTGAAGATCATGCTCGCCGTCGAACCCGTTTGCCGCCGCTCACCGTTGACATCAAGCCAAAGGCTGAGATTATCGATGTCCAGTGCATCAGGGGTCACAAGCCACGGTCCGAGTGGCCCGAAAGTCTCGCAGCATTTGCCCTTGGTCCATTGCCCCGACCGCTCGGTCTGGAAGTGGCGTTCTGAGATATCATTGCAGATGCAGTATCCGGCGATGTACGAGACGGCCTCAGCCGCCTCAACATAGCGGGCGCGCTTGCCAATCACGAAAGCAAGCTCGACCTCCCAGTCCAGCTTCTGGCAATCCCGCGGCATCATGACATCGTCGTTTGGTCCGACAATGCAGTTTCCGGACTTGTTGAAGATCACCGGCTCCCGCGGAATACGAAGCCCGGCCTCGGCGGCATGGTCGGCGTAGTTGAGACCGATGCCGATGAAATTACGAACATATGCCACCGGCGGACCGATGCGAACGCCAGCCTCGACGACAGGGAGACTGGCCGGATCAAGCTGCCTCAACTTATCGAGCGCCTCCGGTGAGAGACCGTCGCCGCAATAATCGGCGGCAACATGCGAAACGTCCAGCACCCGGTCGTCGGCATCGACGATCCCGGGTTTCTCGCTGCCAGCTGCGCCGAAGCGGATTAGTCGCATTTCTTAACCTCCCTCATTTGACCAAGCAGACGCCATCAAGCTGGCCATCACCCCTGGATCGCGTCACACAGTCCTGATTCGCGGGCCTCGCCAACGCGCAGCGTGGCGCGTTGTATATTCGTCGGCGGCCACCATTCTGAGGCTCAGCGCGGTGGCCGACGATGATTAATAGCTGCCGAATTGAATGCCAGCACTGCTTTTGCCGCAAAAAAGCTCAACTTTTGCCGATCGTGCCCAGAGAAGTGGGGATCGTCTGAACGGGTGGGTGTTGGTAATGATTAGGAAGGCCGCGGTCGTAATATTTCTGGCGGTTATTTCTGCACTGGTCTTAGTTTCTAATGCATCGATCGCCGCCGAGATCACGCTGCGCATGAAGGGCGGCGGCTTCGAGATCAGAGGCGAGCTAAAGGCCTTCGACGGTGCAAACTACATCATCAAATCACCCGAACTCGGGCTGCTCGAGATCAATAGCAGCCGCTACGAGTGTGTCGGCAACGGATGTCCGACCGCCGGAGGCGGCATTCCCCGATCCAGCACCGCACTTTCGGGACCATCCGGTGTAGGTAGGCTGGGCGAGGCAACCTTTATCGGCGGCAGCGCCATCGGCACCCAGTTCATGCCGGAACTGATCGCATCCTATGCCGCCAACAACGGACTGAGCCTTGAAAAGTCCGTCGGTCAAGATAACCGTGATCTGGTCTTCACACTCACCGGCAGCGCTGGCAACGAAACCGGACGCGTGACGATTATGCGACGCGGTGGTCCAGCAGGCTTTGAGGCACTGCACAGCGGCAAAGCTGATCTCGTCTGGTCGAGCCGCCCAATCAACGACGGCGAAGCTGGCCGCTTCACAGCCCAGGGCTTCAACATGCGCGCCAGCGGCAACGAGCACGTCTTCGCTCTCGATGCACTGGTCGTTCTGGTAAACCGTGAAAACACATCGATCTCGCTTTCGCTCGATCGCATCGCACAGATCTTCGCGGGACAAATCACGGATTGGGGCGAACTCGGCCAGCCTCCTGGACAAATAAACGTCTACGCACCGATTTCCAGCATGGGCACATGGACGGCCTTCGAGGATACCCTGCTGAAACCACGCGGATTGTTAGTAACCTCCGACGCCAAGCGTCTTCCAACGGCCATTGAATGGTCTGACGCCGTCGCCGCTGATCCCAGCGGGATCGGTATTACCATGATGGCTTACGTGCGTGGCGCCAAAGCCCTCAACATCGAGCAAAGCTGCGGCTTGACCTCCAAACCCTCGATATTCTCCGCCAAGACCGAGGAATTCCCACTAGCGCGCCGACTCTATTTCTACACAAAGGGACAACCTCGCTCCCAGCTCGCCCGCGAACTGCTTGCCTTTGCCCTGTCATCGAACTCCCAGGAAGCGTTAAAGAACGCGCAGTTCGTCGACCAAGCACCCGAACTCCTACCGTTTCGCGACCAAGCCGGCCGCATCGCCTACGCTCTCAACGCGCAAGATGAAGACTTCCGCCTCGATTCGATGCGTTCGCTTATCTCTGAGCTTTCCCAAGCAAGCCGTCTCTCGACAACCTTCCGCTTCGCACTCGGGTCCGCGTTCTTGGACAGCAAGTCTCAAGAGGACGTTGTCCGGCTCGCCCGCGAATTGCGAAAGCCGCCCTATCGTGACCGCAAGGTCCTGCTTATTGGTTTCGCCGACTCCGTCGGAAATTATAACGTCAATCAGAAAGTATCGAAGGCGCGCGCCAACACAGTCGCGGAGGCTCTAAATCGAGCCGGCTACAAGGAAGCCGTGGCGAAAGCCTACGGCGAGCTAGCCCCAGTCGCCTGCAATGACACCCCCGCTGGCCGCTATCTCAACCGGCGCGTCGAGGTCTGGGTCCAGTAGTTTTCGAACGAACACATCGCCGCAAACGTGCTGCAAGCGAGGAATGATGCTGAGCAAAACTCAAAAAACGCGCAGAAAGGCAGCATTTGCGATCGCCTTAGCCTTTTCGCTGGCGTTCCCAATGCTGCTGACGTCACCGGCCGCGGCGGCCTGGAAACCATTCAAACCGATCACGTTCATCGTCATGGCCGGCAAGGGCGGCGGCGCCGACAAGGCCGTCCGCTTTCTCGTGAAGACCATGATGGAAGAAGCGCTCGTCAAAGTTCCCTTTGAGATCATCAATATTACCGGCAATTCCGGTGGCGACGCACTCGCCGAGTTGCAGCGCCGCCAGGGTGACGATCATGCCATCCTGTTTACGCTCAACAGCTTCTACACGACGCCCTTGAAGAAGCCGGATCTGAAGATCGATATTGCCTCGTTCACACCCATCGCCCGTCTCGCCCAGGATGTCTTTTTGCTGTGGGTCCATTCGGATCGCAAGGAAATCAACACCATAGAAAACTTCGTCAAAGCCGCCCGGGAAAAGGGCGGTGAATGGGTGATGTCGGGAACCGGAACGGGCGCGGAGGACAATCTTCTCACTGATTTCTTCAACACGATGTACGGACTCAAGATCAAGTATCGCGCGTTGAAGGGCGGCGGTGCTGTGGCTAAGGAACTGGTCGCCAAGAAATGTGACTCGACCGTCAACAATCCCTCCGAACAGGCCAAATACTTCGAGCAAGGGCTGACAAAACCGATCGTCGCGATCACACCGCAGCGGCTTGAACAATACAAACGGACACCGACGCTCAACGAAACCGGTATGGCCTTTCACTACTACATGCAGCGCTCCGTCGTCGGCGCACCAGGCATGAGCGCCGGCGCCCGCCAGTTCTACGAAGACCTCTTCAAGAAGCTATTCAACTCGCCGCAATGGCAGGGCTACCGGAAGAAGAACAGCCTCAGCGGCGATCTTCTGTCGGGTTCCGCCCTCATGAGTTACTGGAAGAAGGAGCGCGAAAAGCACCGCCGCTGGGGGATGACTATCGAGGTGCTGCAGATGCTAAATCCTCCAAAGTGAACACCATTTCCGTGGGTCGGCGGCATAGAACCATCGCCATCCCTGCAGCTTGCCTTGTCGCAGCCGTGAATTTACGGAAATGTACGCATTCCCGAAATCTACCAAAAGCGAGCCACTTGTATGGCTAGTGACCAGCACGTATCGGGCGATGATAGCCTTGCCGTCGCCATGCGCATCCGCGAGGAAATCGCGCGCCGCCACATCACTCGACAGCAGCTCGCCGACGATGCCCGCATCAGCCTGTCAACTTTGGAAAAGGCGCTGTCGGGCCGCCGCCCGTTCACGATCGCAACCCTCGTCAGGCTTGAAGAAGCCCTTGGCCTAAGCCTGCGCGGCCGGCCCGATAATCCGGCAATGATGACCGAAACGATCACGTCGCTTGCTCCTGAAAACCTGGGCTCATACGCCAGACCGGCCGTCAGTTGGATCGAAGGCGCTTATTTGACCCTGCGTCCGTCCTTCGGGGACGCATCCGCCATCTATGCCTACCGCACCGAGATCGCTTGGGACGAGGACAACTCAAGTCTCAGTTTTCGCGAGGCGGAACGCATGGACGCCGACTTTACACAATGGGGCCAGGTCTCGATCCCACACCAATCCGGACACATCTACCTGGTGACCAACAGGCACGGTCAATTCCGGCTGATCGTCGTCTCGCGACCACTGATCAACGGTGAAATGCTCGGCATCTTGACAACCCTGCAGGCCGGGCGCGGCGCACAGCTGACACCGGTCTCAACGCCGATCGCCCTGATCCCGATCGATGACAAAAAGAAGATTCACTTCGGGCGCATCGCCAAAGGGCACCCAGCCTTCGAGAACTACAGCGCGGCCCTGCACCGAACCGTAGATGAGCCGTTCGCCTTGCTGTTGCCGCCAAGACGCTAGAGCACCAGCTGCCGCACGTCGCCCAGCACATTGGCAAGTTTCCGTGTGAACCGGGCCGCCAACGCCCCATCGATCACCCGGTGATCATAAGAACAACATAGCGGAAGCATCAGCCGCGGTTGGAACGTCTCACCATCCCACACCGGCTTCACGGTTGAGCGGACTACGCCAAGAATGGCCACTTCCGGCGCGTTCACGATCGGTGTGAAATTCGAACCGCCGATGCCACCAAGGCTGGAAATGGAGAAGGTTGCACCCTGAATATCCGACGGCGTAATTTTGCCATCACGCATCCGCTTCGACACGTCCGCCAACTCCTTCGAAAGCTCAACAATTCCCTTGCGGTCAACGTCCTTGATAACCGGGACAACCAGCCCGTCATCGGTGTCGACGGCAACACCGAGGTGATAGTACTTCTTCATGATCAGTGCGTCTTTGGACGGCGCCAGCGACGCGTTGAAGGTCGGATACTCTTTCAGAGCCGTCACACAGGCTTTCATCAAGAACGAAATCAACGTCACCCGATAGCCTTTCTCCTTCGCCGCCGAGTCAAGCGTTTTGCGATAGGCTTCCAGATCCGTGATGTCGGCCTCGTCGCTATGCGTGACGTGCGGTACGTTAAGCCACGAACGATGCAACGCCGGTCCCGACAACTTCTTCAGCCTGGTCAGGGGAACAGTTTCCACCTCACCGAATTTCGAGAAATCCTGGGCGGGAATCTCGGGAATACCCGCGCCGCCCTGGACCGCAGGCGCGCTGGCACCCGCTAAAGCACGCTTTACGTCGGCCTTGGTGATACGACCTTTTTCACCGGTACCGGAGAGCTTAGCGAGATTGATTTCCAATTCACGCGCTAAACGCCGAACCGAAGGACTTGCGAGCACACCGCCGAAATCCGTCGGCGGCGGCACCGGAGAGTTGCGTTGCGTGGAGACCGGCACTTCGGCGGAAGCCTGATTGACGGAAGTAGCGGCATCAGCAGCAGCTGCACCGTTGCCTGGCTTTACAGCGTTGTCTGCAGCTGACGCCGAAGAGGCTTCAGCCACCGAACCTTCCTCCGCCTCCAGCTTAAGGATCGCGGTCCCCTCGCTGACCTTATCACCGACGCTGACGAGCACCTCCGAAACGCGTCCGGCTCCCGGCGACGGAACTTCCATTGTTGCCTTGTCACTTTCCAACGCAATGAGCGGGTCCTCGGGCGCAACCGTGTCGCCCGGCTTCACCATCACCTCGATGACCGGAACATCGTTGAAATCTCCGATGTCTGGAACCTTGACGTCGATCAGTGCCATTGGGGGCGCATCCTCATAGAAAAAATTGCGGCTTCACCGAATCTTGTCAGCCCGTCAGACTCTCGCGGGATTGGGCTTTTGCGGATTGATGTCGTACTTCTCGATCGCTTCAGCCACCTTTATCGACGGCAATTTGTTTTCGTCGGCAAGCGCCTTCAAAGCGGCCACGGCGACGAAGTGACGATCGACTTCAAAATGATGACGCAGTTTACGCCGGAAATCTGAGCGGCCATAGCCATCCGTGCCGAGCACCCGGAAATTACCCGGCACATGCTCGCGTATCTGTTCAGCAAACAGACCCATATAGTCGGTCGAGGCAACCACCGGCCCCTCGCCGCGGCTGTCCAACATCTGCGTCACATAAGGCACCCGAGGCGTCTCGAGCGGATTGAGCATATTCCAACGATCGGCATCGTGGGCTTCCCGTGCAAGCTCCGTGAAACTCGTCACCGAGAAGATATCAGAGGCAATCCCGAAGTCCTTCTCCAGGAGTTCGGCTCCGGCGATCACCTCCCGCAGGATCGAACCCGATCCCATCAACTTGACCTTGAAGCCCGACGCAGCCGCATCGGCCGCCTTCAACAGATACATACCCTTGATGATGCCTTCTTCGGCGCCCTCCGGCATCGGCGGATGCTCATAATTCTCGTTCAAAACGGTCATGTAGTAATAGACGTCTTCTTGCTGAGCGATCATGCGCTCAAGACCATTCTGAATAATCACCGCCACTTCGTAGTTGAAGGTCGGGTCATAGGAGACGCAACTAGGGATGGTCGCGGACAAGACGTGGCTGTGTCCGTCCTCGTGTTGCAAACCCTCCCCACTGAGAGTCGTGCGCCCGGCGGTTCCGCCGATCAGGAATCCGCGTGCCCGCATGTCGCCAGCCGCCCAAGCCAAGTCTCCAACACGCTGAAAACCGAACATCGAGTAATAGATGTAGAAGGGGATCATCGGGCAATTCGACGTCGAGTAACTCGTTGCCGCCGCGATCCAGCTCGACATGGCGCCGGCTTCGTTGATGCCTTCCTGCAGCATCTGCCCCGACTTGTCCTCTTTGTAGTACATCAACTGCTCGGCATCTTGCGGCCGATAGAGCTGACCGACTTGGGAGAAGATTCCGAACTGCCGGAACATCCCTTCCATGCCAAACGTCCGGCTTTCATCCGGAACGATCGGCACGACGCGCTTGCCCAGCGACTTATCGCGCAACAGTCCATTCAAGATCCGCACAAACGCCATCGTCGTTGAAATCTGGCGGCCTTCGCCCGACCCCTTGAGCTGCGCCTCGAACACGGGACTCGACAACGGTGGCACTTCGAGTTCGACATCGGACTTCTGCCGCCGCTGCGGCAAGTACCCTCCTAGGGCCGATCGCCGTTCATGCAGGTACTTCAACTCCTCCGAACCCTCGTCGAGTTTAATAAGCTCGAGGTCTTTTACCTGCTCATCACTCAGCGGGACATTAAAACGGTCCCGGAACTGCAACAGCGAGTCGGTGCCCATCTTCTTTTGCTGGTGGGTAATCATCTGGCCCTCGCCAGACACCCCCATGCCGTAACCTTTCACCGTCTTGGCAAGGATCACCGTCGGCTGGCCCTGGTGCTCGACAGCAGCTTTGTAGGCGGAATAAACCTTCACGGCATCATGCCCGCCACGCGTGAGCTTCCAGATCTTGTCGTCCGACCAATCGGCGACCATCGCGGCGGTCTCCGGGTAACGGCCGAAGAAGTGCTCGCGGATATAGGCACCGTCCTTAGACTTGAAGTCCTGGTAATCGCCGTCAACGCACTCTTCCATCAGCTGACGCAACCGGCCCGTTTTATCGTGCGCGAGCAGTTCATCCCATGCCGAGCCCCAGATGCACTTGATGACATTCCAACCAGAGCCACGGAAATCACCCTCCAGTTCCTGGATGATCTTGCCGTTACCGCGTACCGGACCGTCGAGCCGCTGCAGGTTGCAGTTGACGACGAAGATCAGGTTATCGAGTTTTTCTCGTCCGCCGAGCCCGATCGCACCTAGGCTTTCAGGTTCGTCCATTTCTCCGTCACCGCAAAACACCCAAACGTGCCTATTCGACGTGTCGGCAAGCCCACGGCAATGCAGGTACTTTAGGAAGCGTGCTTGATAAATCGCCATCAGTGGACCAAGGCCCATTGAAACGGTCGGGAATTGCCAGAAATCCGGCATGAGCCACGGATGTGGATAGGAAGGAATACCGTGGCCGTCGGCCTCCTGGCGGAAATTGAGTAGCTGGTCTTCAGTTAACCGGCCTTCGACGAACGCACGCGCATAGATCCCCGGTGCCGAATGGCCTTGCACGAAGATGAGATCACCGCCGTGCCCTTGATGGGGAGCGTGCCAGAAGTGAGTAAAACCCGTTGCGTAAAGGGTAGCCGCCGACTGGAACGAGGCGATGTGACCACCAAGCTCCGAAGACTCCTTGTTGGCCTTCAGGACGATCGCTGCCGCATTCCATCGGATCGCCGCTCGCACGCGGTTTTCCAGTTTGCGGTCTCCCGGATAAGCCGGCTGCTTGGTAACAGGAATTGTGTTGATGTAAGCGGTGTTGGCTGCAAACGGCAGGTTCGCGCCGGCCCGCCGCGCGGTCGCCACGACATGTTCCAAGATATCGTCGGCGCGGCCCGTCCCCTCGAAAGCTATCACCGACTTGATGGCATCGACCCACTCGGCTGTTTCCGCCGGATCCGTCTCGTACTCATTGGTCATGGGAAAATCCTTGTGCGGGCATCAACGGGCCGTAACCGAAGTTGGTTCGATCACCTGACCTATATTGACCTATAGTGCAATCGTCGCTCAACGGGAATACGGGCGCTCACAACGCAAACCTGATATGCGGCACAAACAGAGCGCCGCAAACACATGAAAAAAATAGAATAATCAGTGGGTTTAGTCTTTTGGCTGATACACCATGGAGCGAACTCGCCAGGCCCGACATCAATCCTTCGCGCGGGCCTGCTGCTTCGACAGTGAGCGCTCAGGCAGGTAGGAACGGACCTTCGGCACAAAGCCCTTGGAATGCGCACGCTGCATTCCCTCCCAATAATCAATCGACATGAGCTCCGCATTTGCTTCGCGGAAATACCTGCGCATGACCGGGTCGTCGATACGCAAACCGACCAGCATCTCTTCCGGTAGGAAGATCGTGCCCGTCTCGAAAAACCAATCGGGAATATCTTCTTCCCCATCGAACCGCCCGACGTTGGTCCGGACTTTCACACCGCTCAACGGTTCGACGGCGTCGTAGTCGAATAGATAGATCTTGCCGATCCGGCTCACACCGTAATTGCGCGCATCGAGATCCTTGTTGAAGATGTTGGCGGCGGCATTGTTTTGAATGCAGATCCCCAATTCCTCAACCGCCCTCTTGCCGGCCTCTGCATCGGCATTTTCCAGGAACACAGGAAGCGGCACGAGTTTCATCTGCACAATGAGGTGTTTGAACAGGACGTACCGATGCAGGATTTTGACCGACCCAGGCGCCGCCTGCGCAAATTCCTGCAGGAGCTCCGGTGCAAACCAAGACCGCTCAAGCCGAACATTGGAGTACATGACGTTGTCGAGCATTGAGCCCGCCCGGTCCATGTCGTGGACCAAGCCATACTTCTGCAGCACCGCGTCCGGACCGTCGAAAGCGTCCCACTTATAGCCTTCTGCCGGCGTGTCCCGGATCACCTTCAACACGTAGCGTGAAGACGGCATTGAGAATCCGATCGCCACCGTACCGCGTGATCCGACGGCAAAATCGAGTGGCTCCTGCGTCCGGTTATGCTCCCCCAACATTTCACGCATTACCGCGACCTTGCCGACATGATTGAAGCCGATCGTCGAGTAGTGCATGCCCAGCGGCCGTTTCGGCATCAGCTCGTGCAGAAAGCGTGCAAGCTGATGATAGGCGTATTGGGTGACGTGGAAATTCGCCAACGCCGACGAAAAGACCCTGTGAATCTCATCGGACTGGGTGATCAGTGCGTCTGGGTAAATGCCGTTTTTGTCGTTGAGGAGCGCGATTACGACCGGCAGAAATTCGCGTTGATCCGATCCATTCTGATCCCGCGACTCTCCATCTTCGCCGGTCCCCTCGCGCCGTTTGTACCAGATACGACCAGCCAGATAGGCGCCACGGTTACGAAAGAACCCGGCATCGATGAACTCAAGCGCACATGGACTGTCGACGATCGCCCCGCGCTGTTCCAACTCGGCATTGACCCGGTCGGCGAGCAACGCCGCATCGGCATGAAGATCTCGAAACGACGCATTGAAGCCGGGAAGCGTCAGCACATGGGCCATCGCTCCGGCGCTCACCGTCCCCGATGCCGGGAACGTGCACGTCACATCGTTGCCATGTTCGAAATCCGGTCCGTCCGCTTGACGCCCGGCGTGATAAGCAACCGGCGCCCATTCGCCCTGCCTGACAACCCGGCGCGTCGTCCGCAGGAAGGCGAAGGCAAGGTCGGCTTCATAGCGGCCGTGGATGTAGTCGAGATAAGCGGCCTCGATTTCAACCCAGAAGCCGCGTTCGTCGGGAATGCTCCTTGGCCACCGCTCATGTATAAGCGGAATCACTGCATTGAGATAACGGCTGTAGATCGTCAGCCTCTCAAGACTGAGCTTGAATGTCTCCGGCCAATTGCGCGTTTCAAACAGCCGCTGATAGGCCGATGGGATTTCGCGTGAGCGCGTATAATAGCTGTCGAAAACGACGAGGATCGCCCGCGCGATAAGTTCAGCACGCGTGCGCCGAGGCAACTCCGGATCGAGTTGATCAAGATAGCGCGTTGCACGGCGCAAGGCGCCTTCCAGCGCCTCGTCATGCATTTCTGCGAGCTCGACCGACACGGCTCCCCCCTCGTTACTCGGCGGCCTCCGCCGGCTCACCCACATCGGCCTTTTCGACTCGCGCCGCGCAGTACTTGAATTCTGGAATCTTGCCCAGCGGATCGAGTTTGGGATTTGTCAGCATGTTGGCCGACGCTTCCGCGAAGCAGAAGGGGATGAACACCATGCCTTCCGGCACATCCCGTTCGGCCCTGGCTTTAAGCCGGATCGAACCGCGCCGCGTGCCAACTTCAACAAAACCACCTGGTGTCACACCCAACCGCTTGAGATCACTCGGATTAAGGCTGGCGATCGCCTCCGGCTCCAGAGCATCGAGACTGCTGGCTCGCCGGGTCATCGAACCCGTATGCCAGTGCTCCAGCAGTCGGCCTGTTGTGAGCACCATCGGATAGTCGGCATCCGGCAACTCATCTGGGGGCAACAGACTTGCAGGCACAATCTTCGCGCGCCCGGACTTGGTTGGGAATGACGTCGAGAAAATGATCTCGTTGCCAGGTTTGCCGGGATCGTCGCACGGATAGGTAACCGAGCCCTCTTCGAGCAGGCGCTTCCATTCGATGTTATCAAGCGACGGCATTACGGAGGCCATTTCGGTATAGACCTCGCCGACGTCCTTATAATCCCATTCAAGCCCAACCCGCTGCGCCAGCGCCTGAACGAGTTCCCAGTCCTGGCGCGCTTCACCCGGTGGGTCGACCACAGGCCGGGCCAGCTGTACCTGCCGGTTGGTGTTCGTGAATGTGCCCCACTTCTCAGCATGCGCTGAAGCCGGCAGCACGACGTCGGCATGCCACGCGGTTTCGGTGACGAACAGGTCCTGCACGACCAGGTGCTCGAGCATCGCGATCGCCTCGCGGGCATGTTGCACATCCGGATCCGACATCGCCGGGTTTTCACCCATGATGTACATGCCGCGGATTTCACTGGCATGGATCGCCTTCATGATCTCGACCACGGTCAGCCCGCGTTTGGGATCAAGTGGCCGCCCCCACAGCCGTTCGAATTTCGCATGCACGGTCGGATCCTCGACCGAGATGTAGTCAGGGTAGACCATCGGAATGAGGCCCGCGTCGGAAGCCCCCTGCACGTTGTTTTGACCACGCAGCGGGTGCAACCCGGTACCCGGGCGACCGATGTGTCCAGTCACGAGAGCGAGCGAGATCAGGCAGCGCGAATTATCCGTTCCATGCGTATGCTGCGATATGCCCATACCCCAGAAGATAAGCGAGCGTTCGGCACGCGCATAAGTACGAGCAACTTCGCGGATCGTATTGGCATCGATGCCGCACACCGGCGCCATCGCCTCCGGCGAGAAGTCCGCCACGCGTTTCTTTAGGTCCTCATAACCCTCAGTCTGCGCCTGAACGTATTGAATATCGACCATACCCTCGGTGATGATCACGTTGAGCATGGCATTAAGTAGCGCAACGTCGGTGCCAGGCTTGAACTGCAGCATGTGCGAGGCATACCGGCCAAGCCCACCACCGTGTCCACGCGGGTCCATGATGATCAGCTTTGCGCCACGCGCTGCCGCATCCTTCAGATAGGTCGCCGCAACCGGATGGTTCTGGTTGGGTCGTGCACCGATGACGATCATGCAATCGCTGTCTGCGGCCGCCATGAATGGTGCCGTCACGGAACCTGAGTTCACGCCCTCCATCAACGCCGCCACCGAAGAGGCATGACACAGCCGGGTGCAATGATCGACGTTGTTGGTGCCGAAACCCTGTCGGATAAACTTCTGAAACAAGTAGGCTTCTTCGTTAGAACCCTTGGCCGAACCAAAGCCGGCGATCCCCGCACCGCCGAGCGTTTCGTAAACGCGCTTCAGGCCAGAGGCCGCGATATCTAGCGCCTCATCCCAACTGGCTTCCCGGAACACCTCACCCAGGTCTTCTTTGCGAAGCTGCATGTTGGCGTCTTTCGGGACGCCTTCACGGCGGATCAGCGGTTTCGTCAGACGGTCGGGATGATTGATATAGTCGAAGCCGAAACGGCCCTTGACGCAGAGCCGGTTCTCGTTAGCGGGACCGTCGCGTCCATCGACATAAAGGATCTTGTTGTCCTTGACGTGCACTCGCGTCTGGCAACCCACCCCGCAATAGGGGCAAAGCGTATCAATGCTCTTGTCTTCGAACTGAACGCGCTTGCCTTTTTCGTCCAGCAGATTGGCTTCCATCAGCGCGCCTGTTGGGCAGGCCTGAACGCACTCACCACAGGCTACGCAAGTCGATTGTCCCATTCCGATGTCAAAGTCGAACACGGGCCGCGCGCCGTGTCCGCGATAGCCCATACCTATAACGTCATTGTGCTGCACTTCGCGGCAGGCGCGCACGCACAGGCCACAGTTGATGCACGAGTCGAGATTGACCGCGATCGCCGCATGCGTTGAATCAGGCTCCGGACGTTCGCCCCTGGGGTAGCGGCTGGTGGCCGCGATACCCATGTCGTCCACCCAAGACCAGAACGAGGATGCTGGATCATGGCTGTCTTCGCGAGACGGCTGGTCGGCAAGCAGCAGCTCAAAAACCATTTCGCGCGACTTCTTCGCCCGCTCACTCACCGACTTGACCTTCATGCCTTCAGAAGGTTTGCGCTGGCAGGACGCAGCCAGCACGCGTTCACCTTCGACCTCAACCATGCAAGCGCGGCAGTTGCCATCTGCTCGATAACCAGGTTCTGGCAACCAGCAAAGGTGCGGGATCGAGGTGCCTTCGCGTTTGGCGACCTGCCAAATCGTTTCATCCGGTTCGGCCTCGACCATCCGGCCATCGAGCTCAAAACTGATCTTGTCCGTCATCGACACCCTCGGCTGTCATCTTGCAATTGATTTTTCTCAGTTCTCACTTCCGCGCTGCTCTTTTCCAGGCGGGCGGAGCACTAGCTATTTCAGGTCATCGGGAAAATATTTAATGACGCTCATCAGCGGGTTCGCGGCTGCCTGCCCCAAACCACAGATCGAAGCATCGGCCATCACCTTTGACAGATCGTCCAACAGCGGCCCATCCCAACTCTCCTGGCTCATCAACTGAACAGCTTTTTCCGTCCCGTTGCGGCAAGGTGTGCACTGCCCGCAGCTCTCATCCTCAAAGAAGCGCATGAGGTTGAGCGCGACAGCTTTCATTTGGTCCTTGTCAGACAGGATCACAACGGCATGACTGCCGACAAAGCAGCCATGCTTTTCGAGTTGACCGAAATCGAGTGGAAGATTGCCCATCGATGCTGGCAGAATTCCGCCCGAAGCACCGCCCGGCAGGTAACCCTTGAACTCGTGTCCATCGAGCATACCACCGCATTGGTCGATGAGATCGCGTGCCGTCACACCCGCCGCCGTCAGCACCACACCGGGATTCTTGACCCGACCCGAAACCGAATAGGAGCGAAGACCCTTGGCTCCATTGGTGCCTTGCGAGGCAAACCACTCCGGACCCTTTTCGATGATCTTCGGAATCCAGTAGAGCGTCTCGACGTTATTAACCAGCGTCGGGCGATCGAAAATGCCGACCTGGGCCACGTATGGCGGACGATGCCGAGGCAATCCACGCTTGCCCTCGATCGACTCGATCATCGCGCTCTCTTCACCGCAGATATAGGCTCCAGCTCCACGCCGGATGCTAACTTTGGTGTTGGGAATAAGACCGGCCGCCTCAAGCTTGGGAATCTCGTCATTGAGGATCTTGATCACAGCAGGATACTCGTCCCGCATGTAGATGAAGACTTCTTCCGCTTCGACCGCCCATGCGGCAATCAGCATGCCCTCTAGAAACTGATGCGGCCGTGTCTCCAGATAGTGCCGATCCTTGAACGTACCTGGCTCGCCTTCATCGCCGTTGACGGCCATCAGCCGCGGCCCCTTTTCGGCGCGCACGAAGGTCCACTTGCGACCGGTCGGGAAGCCTGCCCCGCCAAGCCCGCGAAGGCCACCATCCGATAGTTTTGTAATCACATCTTCAACGGAAATGTCGCCGCCGAGACATCCGCGAAGGACCTTGTAACCACCGCCTTCGATATAATCGCCAAGCGTTTGGTAATCCGGAAGCCCCGGATGCACGTGCCCTTCAAGAGCCAGCGATTTGACCTTTTCGACGCTCGCGTGATCGACGTGGTGATGTCCCACATGACACGTCGGCGCTGTATGACACGAGCCGATGCACGGTGCCCGCACGACACGCACGTTAGGCATCTCTTCCAACTGCAGAGCCGCAATCAGCTCCTCCGCGCCCGCCAGCATGCACGAAAGGCTCTCACACACACGGACCGTCGTCGCCGCCGGTTTCTCGGCTCCATCAGGAACCACATCGAAGTGCGCGTAGAACGTGGCGACCTCGTAGACCTCGGCCATTGGAATCTTCAACAGATCGCCAAGGGCTTGCAGATATCCAGCCGGCAAGCAGCCCTCCGCATCCTGGATCTTGTGAAGATACTCGATGAGCAGAGGGCGTTCGTAGGGCTGCGCGCCGATCAACGCGACAACGGCTTCAAGATCCGTCGGATCAAGCACGCGGCCCTTGGGAAAAGGCACTGCCTTACGGCGGCCAGCCCCCGGATGGATCGCCTTTCGACTCCCTCCCTGGCTACCATTGCCGCCCTTCGAGTTCTTATCGCTCATGATCGCCCTTTCAATTAAGCGCCGCGCGCATCGTTTCACCGATGCTTCCTGCGTGCGGTGCGATTATTACCCCGGCGGCCTCCAATGAGTAGATCTTGGCCTGCGCCGAACCTATTCCGGCACTCGCCAGAGCCCCAGCATGTCCCATGCGCCGCTCAGGCGGGGCATGCCGCCCAGCAACCAGCGCAACGACCGGTTTCGCCGGCCGCATCCGACCAACCAGTTCCGCAACCTCTTCTTCCTCCGAGCCGCCAATCTCGCCGATAATGATAATGCCCTCGGTCTGCGGGTCATCGATGAAGCGCTCCACACAGCCAGCCAGACTGATTCCATGAACCGGATCACCACCAACGCCAACAGTGGTCGATTGGCCAAGACCGGCCTGCGTGGTCTGCGCCACGATCTCACTTGTTAACGAGGCCGACCGCGAAGCGATCCCGATCCGCCCAGGCTTTGCATCAACCGTCGACATGACGCCAAGCTGCGCAATACCAGGAGCCAGAAGCCCTTGTGAGTTTGGTCCAATCAACACCGTACTCGTGCCCTCAAGCGCCTGACGCACACGCACCATGTCGAGCACGGGTACCCGCTCGGTGACACAGACAATCAGCGAGAGTTCCGCTTTGATGGCATCAATAATGGCACTGGCCGCGTTTTCGGGAGGGACGAAAACCAAGCTTGCATCAGCACCTGTCACCTCAATAGCTTCATTGACGGTGTTGAATACCGGCAGGTCGAGATGCCGCCGGCCGCCTTTTCCTGGCGTAACGCCGGCAACCAACTGTGTACCGTAGGATTGCATCCGTGCGCAGTGGAACGTGGCCGTACGACCGGTCATCCCCTGACACAGGACTTTCGTTTCTGGAGTGATGAGGATCGCCACTACGCCGCCTCCTTCCTGGAGAGCTCAACAACCTTCTGCGCGGCCTGCAGCATTGTTGCGGTCTCGCTGAATTTTACCCCGTTATTGGTGAGCACAGTCCGCGCGAAAGCGGCATTGTTCCCAGCCATCCGGATCACGATAGGCAAACGCCGAGGCCGCCGGCGCAGTGCAATTCCCAAACCTTCTGCGATGGTATCGCAGCGCTGCATGCCGCCGCCATGGACATTGACAAGGATCGCTTTCGTCTGCGGGTTCTTCAACAGCATCTCAAAGCCGTGGGCAATATCAAGGCTTGTCGCAGTCGTGCGAATATCCATGAAGTTCGAGGGTTGCCCACCGCAGTCAACCAGCAGATCATGTGTGGCAAGAGCCAGCCCAGCCCCGTTCACGGCAACGCCAATATCGCCGTCGAGGTTAAGAAAGTTTATCTGAAAGCGCTGCGCCTCAAGCTCGTTGCGGTGGCGTTCCACCCGCTCGTTCTCCAACCGCAGGGCCGCCAGTTCCGGCCTCCGAAATAGCGAATTGTCGTCAATGGTTACCTTGGCGTCGACCGCCACGAGTTGTCGGTCTGCGGTATAGACAAGTGGATTGACATCAACCAGCGTTGCATCATTGGCGACGAAGGCCGCCGCCAGATTGCGGTAAACTTCCGCCAACGCCATATTCAACTCTGGATCCGGACTGACCGCGGCGGCGACTTCGGAAAACGCGCCAGTCGCTCGGTTACCGTCCAACCGAAGCTCACTACGGTGAATGAGATCAGGGTCATCGCTCGCCCGGCGCTCAATGCCGGAACCGCCCTGCCCGGACGCCAGCAAAATGATGCGTCCTGATGCCCGGTCGAGCGCTACGGACGCATAGAGTTCGCGGTTTCCCTCGACGAATTCCTCGACCAACACCTGATGTATAACCTGGTCGGGTAGCTGCCCGTTGGCCACCTTGAAAGACTTGCCGATAAGCTTGCGCGCATGTTCGGCCACTTCAACCGGGCTCGATGCATACCGGATCGCGTCATGCTGCATCCGGTCGCTAATGAGCAGTTGGCCTTTAACGACATAACGCCGGCAGCCAAATCGTTCGGCCACCTCTTGCGCTTCGGTCGGACTAGCAGCCACCTGTCCCATGGGGCAGGTAATACCGAAGCCCTTTAAAAGCTTCTTAGCTTGGAACTCGTGCAACAGCATCGCCGCACCTCCCTGTATGGCGGTCTTTTTATAATCAGCTGCTCAGATTGCGGTTTGGTTTGAGCGTTAGAGCTGGCGAAACGTTTCTATAAGGTCCTACGCACGATCTAACCACATTCAACACACAAAGAGACTCTCACCAAGTTTAGACGAGAGCCTCACTACGCGAATCCGCGACACGAGAGCTTGACCTT
>Ga0209013_10000587_pt1 | contig 32921 bp, 24 predicted proteins | sample Cruoilmetagenom2_FD_187291 | JGI IMG/M metagenome (GOLD analysis project Ga0209013, IMG submission 187291) | Oil polluted marine microbial communities from Coal Oil Point, Santa Barbara, California, USA - Sample 2 (SPAdes) (version 2) | ecosystem: Environmental > Aquatic > Marine > Oil seeps ...
AGTGAGCTCAGGCCTCATCCGAAGGAGGAGGCCATGAGCCACGCGCTGGCGACGGTGCTTCACCGCGGCCGCAAGGCCGCGAGTAACGTCATGTCGGCGTGCCTGGCACCTCACGGGAAGCGCTTTGAAAAACGGCGCGCGTGGAATTAAAGAGCTCCTTGCCGGAGCGCAGGGACAAGGCGGTGAAAGAAACGGGGCGCACCAAATCGGCGCGCCCCGTGTGTTGATGGTTGCCGTGAAATCTATTCCTCGAGCTTCAAAATCACGAACCGGTAGAGATCGGCGCGCGGGATGTAGACGTACAGCCGCAGATAACCGCCGGCCTCGACCTTCTCCGTCGCCGCTCGCAGCTCGGCCGGACTGGTAATGGTTGCTCCGTTGGCCTCGGTGATCACGAAGCCCGGCTGCATCCCTTCCTCGCTCGCCGGCGACAACGGACGCACGCGGTTCACGACCACGCCCTCGATCTCCTCACCGATGCGGAAGCTCTGACGCGCGCTCGGGCCGAGCTCGGTGACTGTCACACCGACCCGCTCGAAGACGTCTCCCTCGTCATCGGCGCCGTGAACCGGCTCGTTGGTCGCCCCCTGCAGCTCCCGCTCCTCAAGAGTTACGTTGAGATCGCGCGACGCGCCGTTTCGGATGATTCCAAGCTCGACCTTCGTGTCGGGCGGCATGGCGGAGATGGTGTCGATGAGCTCGCGGGTATCCGCGATACTCTTCCCGTTGACCGAGAGGATGATGTCGCCATGGAGCAAGCCCGCCTTTTCCGCCGCATGTCCGGGGACTACCTGCTCGACCAACGCGCCGTCAGTGCTCTGAAGACCGAAGGCGTCAGCTTCCGTGCGGCTCAGATTGGTGATGGAAACACCCAGGTAACCGCGCACGACCCGGCCGTTCTCACGCAACTGCGGCAGAATTCGGCGCGCGACATCGACCGGAATGGCAAAGCCGATGTTTTGGCCCGCGGCGTTGATGGCCGTGTTGATGCCGATCACATTGCCGTGAAGATCCACCAGCGGGCCGCCGGAGTTGCCGAAGTTGATGGCGGCATCGGTCTGGATGAAATTCTCGAACGACGACGATTCTGCGGAAAGCCCGAGCGACCTGCCCTTGGCTGAAACCACGCCAACCGTGACCGAGTGCTGCATGTTGAGCGCGTTGCCGGCAGCCATCACCCACTCACCGACGCGAACCGCAGCCGAGTCGCCAAGACCGAGGTGCGGGAAATCACGGTCCGGTTTCGTGATCCGGAGCAGTGCAATATCGGTCGCCGGGTCAGTGCCCACAACCTCCACCGTGTACTCGGTTTCCTCGTCGGCGAGACGCACCCGAATCTGGTCCGCCCCGTCGATCACGTGGTTGTTGGTGAGAATCTCACCCGACTCCGTGATGAAAAAACCCGAGCCCGAGGAACGTTGGACCTGCGGCTCGCGCTCCCTGCCGTCGTTGCGGGGGCCAAAGAAGAAGTGGAACGGGTCATTGGGCATCTGCTGCCGCTGCTCGGATGGATCCTGAACGTCAGCGGAGTATACCGAGACCACCGATGGCACGACATGATCGGCAAGGGCTGCGAAATCGGGCAGCATCATGCCATCTGCCGCGGCCACTGGCACCGGGTCCGGCCGGTCGGCGTCCGCCCGCTTGGTGATGTTCAGACCACCCGACAACAGCATGCCGAAGAGGATGGCTGCGACCACCACCGCCGCGAGTGAGAAGACCTTCTGCGTATCATTTTTCATTTTCGTCAACCTCCGAAAGCCGCTGTGCCCGGGACACACCGGAATCTATCGGAAAGTGCAACAGCAAAAACCCTGCCAACGTTCCCGTATGCAAAAAATGGGTGTTTTGACGGACTCTGCCATATTGGCGCTCTTGAGCCGTCGATTTACCCGCGGATATTTCGAATTTCGAATTTGGCGTCCCGCAGCCTCAATTCCCTGCCGGGAAGCCACAGTTGGCGTGGCGCTGCCACGGATGCTGACCGGACGTGCCGTCTCTGACGATTTTGGGATCACCGCATTTCCTGCGAGCAGATGACTCTGGCCCAAACATCGTCAGAGGGGGCACTCACGGGCAATACCGCCCAGAAAATCGGGGTCTTCAAGCCGGAAGACCCTCGCCCGAACGCTCCGTTGTGGCCGCCAGATCGCGGTGTATCGCAGCCCGCGGACGGCGGGCGTGTCCGTGATGGGTTCAGTCCGCGATACGGATCTGGTTCTTGCCGTTTTCCTTGCCGCGGTACATGGCGAGGTCGGCGGCTCGCAGGAGGAGGTTCTTCTTCATGTCGGTGGTCCCCAGCCGCGGCAGGTGGTGGGGATAGACCGCTACGCCGATCGAGCTGGTCAGCGGCCGCCGCCAGTACACCGGCCCATCGGCCCAGGAAAACGACCCCTGCAAAAACCGGGTGCCGGCGAGCGCCGTCTGAATCGAGGTCGCCACCTCGCAGGCCATCTCGAGATCATGATCGGGGAGAATAACCACAAACTCATCACCGCCGTAGCGGGCAAGCGTGGCGTTTTCGTCGGTCACCGCACACGTCAGGAGATAGCCGAACTCCTTGAGAACCTGCGAGCCCGCCAGGTGACCGTGGGTGTCGTTGACGGTCTTGAAGTCGTCGATATCGAGAAAGAGGAGCGCCACCGTCGAACGGGTGACGTCGGCACGGATCAAATCCTCGCTCAGGCGGTGGTGAAAGAAGCGATCGTTGTACAACCCAGTGAGGTCGTCCCTCCGCGCCATCTCGGCGGCGCGCTGAGCATCGAGCATATTTTCGATCGAGATCGAGGTGTAACGGGCGAAGATCTCGAGCATCTTCATGTTGCGTTCATTGTATGGCTTGCCGTCGGACCGATTGAGCAGCTCAAGGACGCCACACACCGTACGCTCGATCCACACCGGCACCGCGATCACGCCCGTTGTTTGGAACTCATGATCGCGATCGAACTGGCGGTAGAAATTCGGGTCGTTCTCGGGATCGGACATCAGGTAGGGCTGACCCGTGCGGTAGACGTGGCCGACGACGCCGCTATTTGCGGCGATGCTGTTGCCGAGCATTGCCGCTCCGGAGGGACCGAAGGCGGCAACAAAGTACAGCATGGTATCGTCCGGAGATTCTCCCCGCTCCATCGGCTGGTCCATCAGGATCGAGCCCGCCTCTGAGGGCACGAAGTCGTTGGCTTTGCTGAGAATCTCGGACAGCAGGGATGACAGTTGGAGCTGTGACAAGGCGAAGGCTGAGTATCTCTTGCGATCGAGGAATGGCTCGAGATCGCCGAGAGGCAGGCTGAAGACCTCTGGTTGAGACATACTAAAATCGTATCACGCGCGACGCATCAGACCCTGCATTCGCTCCTCGAGGTCAACCACGGTTTCGGTGTGGTCGGCGCGACCGGGCGCAAAACGCACCTCCTCGAGCTCGCGCCGCAGATTCTGCATCTCCTCCTCGAGCGCCTTCCCCTTTGGCCGCGTCCGCGCATTGAGCCACCAGCGCTCGAGCGCAGCCTGCAGCTCCCGCGCGCGTTCGGCCGGGCTCTCACCCGTCCGTCGCGGGGGCAGAGCCATCTTCCGGCGGCGGGCGGCAATCATCGGTGCGACCCCTCCCACCAGCAGACCCAGCGCCAGCGCGCCGAGGATCCACGCCCAGGGAACGGCGGCGCCGCCGGCCGCCGGTACAGGAGGGGATCCCTCGTCCATCACGATGCCGGGTTCGGTTGCGGGTTCGTCAGCCGGCGACGGCGCCGGGGTCGGCAGCGGCGGATTCACGATCAGTCGCAGAGGTCCCACGGTTTGTTGCCGGTAGTGACCCGCCGACGGGTCGTAGACGGCCAGTATCACCGGTTCGAGCTCGATCTCGCCCCATTCCCGCGGCACCAGAGTCGTGCGCCAGGTACGAGCGCCGTGAATGCCGGAGTCATCGACGATCACCGCGCTGTCCTCCTCCGGAGGATAGCTCTCGCAACCGGAGCAGCTCGGCCACAGCGCCGGCGCCTCCACCAGGGGCAGATTGCCGGCGCCGGCCAGCTCGATAGAGAGCACGGCAGACTCCCCAAAGTCGATCGCTGCGGGCTCGATCGAAGCGCTGTAATGCAGATCGCCCACCGCCCCGGAGAACCCCTCTGGGGCTCGCGGCCGCGGGCCGACCTCGACCGCGATCTCCTGGGTTCCCCGCTCCACGACCTGCTGCGGCGCGAAAACTCCCGATGTGCGAAAACCGATCCTCGCTTCAACAGCCGGCAGCACAAGGCGGCCGGTCTTGAGGGGCACCAGCACGTGACGCGCCACTGTGAAACGGTTGTAACGAACGCCGTCCACCTCGACGACTTCGCCCGATATCCGCTCCGGCGGCTCGACCCGTTGCGCCCACCACCCCGGATAGGACGGCGCGCTCACCCATTCGAAACCGTCGATTCCGCCCGCGGTCGTGTCGAGCACGATGGCGGCGACAACCGATTGACCGAGCACCACCTCCTGCGCGCTGACCTGGTGACGGAGGGCCACCCGAGCCGAACGAGTCGGCTGTCGACGCCCGAAGATGTCCTCGAACGGATCGTTCGGAAACACCGACCCGCGGCGACCGGGACGCTGCCGGACCACGCTTCCGGGAACGACCTCTGCGCTCACCGGCTCGGCGAGCAGCTCGATGTCGCCGATCTTCACGCTCACCGGCCCCACCGAAGCCGCCCCCACCTCCACTCCCTGGAGCACATAGGTGTAGCTGACGGAGCGGGTCGCCACGCCGTTGATCCATGAGAACTCGGTCTTGGTCGACGGACCCGACACCACCTCGAGGTTGTCGAGCTCACCCAGATCCACCATCGGCGTCCCAATCGGCTCGAAGATCCGGACCTCGAACCTCGCGCCATCCTCGATCCCGAAGACCTTCGGATCGAGCTGAACCTCGAGGCTCGGTTCGGCGGCGGAAGCCTCCACCGCGATCGCGGCAGCGACGACGGCCAGCGACACGAACAGCCCGCGCATCATGTATCGATTCGGCCTCACCAGTCCTTCTCCACCTTACCGGCTCGCGGCGTCGGCGATCGCATGGCTTCCCGCGCCTCGGCCTCGGCTCTCTCGAGCGCGGCGTACAGCGACTGGTTGGGGCCCGGAGTCGGAGTCGGCGCCGCACCCTGGTTTGCGGCCGGGGTCGGAGTCGGAGTCGATTCACCCTGGTCGTCCTTTGGCTGCTGCTTCTGTTTTTCCTGGTCGTTCTCCTGGTCCTGATCTTGATCCTGTTGCTGTTGTTGTTGCTGCTGCTGTTTTTCCTGCAATCGCAGCGCCAGCTCGTAGTTGTGTTTGGCCTCGACATCGTCGGAATCTTCGAGCATCGCACGTCGCAGCCAGCTCAGGGCGGGCTCGGCCTGCTGACCCTCGAGAGCCGCGGTGCCCGAGTTGTAAGCGGCGCCCCGGACCCCTCCCTCATCAGCCGCCTCGAGCAGCGGGGCTGCGGTCTCCAGATGGCCCGACGCCGCGAGGGCGGTGCCGAGATCGTAGAGCCGCTCGGATCGCTCGGGATTGAGCTCTTTTGCGCCGGCAAAGGCTGCCACGGCGCCCTCGACATCAGCGGCCCGCCAACGGCCGACGCCTGAGCGTGCGAGCCGGCGGCTGCCGCCGGGGATCAGCCGCTGCCACCATGAAGCCTCGGGGAGGGCCTCGTCTGCGGCCCCGCCCGCAGCTTCGGCGGCGGCGGGTGGTCCGTGGACAGACGGCGCCGAGCCGGCGGGTGAGGCGCCCTGCTGGGCGAGGGCGGTCGGGGCCACCAGACCGAGGATCAGCACCGCCGTCGCCGCCCGCCGCCACGGAGACACGGCAAAACCCGCCATCAGGAGGACCGCCGCGGCGGCCAGGAAGAGAGGGAAGCGCTCGATGCGGCGCACCGATCGAGTGGCCTCGACCTCGCGAGTTCGCAGGCGCTCGACTGCTGCCGCGATCTCCACCACCACATCGGGATCACCCAGAGACACGACGTCTCCGTCTACGGCGTCGGCGATCTTCTGTAGCACTTCCGGGTGAGCTCGGGTCACGACCGGTTGTCCGTCGGCGCCGCGTTTGTAGTGCACGCCGCCCTTTTCGTCGATCTCTGGAATCGGTCCGCCCTGTGTGGTTCCGGCGACAACGCCGAGCATCCCAACCCCGGCTTCGCGAAGGGCGGTGGTCGCATCAGCGACGTCCCCCTGCAGGTTCTCACCATCGGTGAAGAGAAGCAGGACTCTCCCCTCGCCTTCCTCGGGCAGGAGATCGAGCGACGAATCGACAGCCCGTTCCAGGTTGGATCCTGGAAGGGCCACCATGCCCGGCTGCACTCCCTCGAGAAAGACCGCCACCGCACCGAGATCGGTGGTCAGCGGCACCAACGCATACGCCTCACCGGCAAAGACAACCACCGCCACCCGATTACCTTCGAGCTCCGGCAACAGGCGGATCAGGGTCTCGATGCTGCGGGCGAGCCGCGATGGACGAAGGTCCGCACACAGCATGGAATCGGAAACGTCCACCGCCATCACCAGATCGCGGGTTCGGATCGTCTCTTCGGCCGGCAGCTCGCCCCATTGCGGTCTCGCAACTGCAAGCGCCATCAGTGCAGCCGCGCCGCACCAGGCCAGAAGTCGCAGCCGCCCGGTTGACGGCACCCCGCCCAGGAGACGTCGCCAGACCCCGGGCGAGGCAAGGCGCCGCTGCTGAGCGAGACGCCGACGATGACGGAAATAGGCGAGAATCGCCGCTGCCGCCGGCGCCGCCAACAGTGCCAATCGAGTCGGCTCCGCAAAGCTCACCACGGCATCCTCCCCGCCGCACCTTCTAAAACCGCCCCCGCGACCAACAGCATGAGGGCCGCCAGCGCCCACGGCTCGAACCGCTCCCGGTATCGCACCAGACGAGTCGACGAAAAAACTGTTCGCTCCATGGTGTCGATCTGGGCGAACACCTCCTCGAGCGCCTCGGGATCGCGAGCCCTGAACGAGGTGCCCCCGGTGTTGCGCGCGATCTCGGCGAGCAGCTCGGGGTTGACATCAACCGTCACATTGCGGATCTGGGACGTCTCACGACCGGTCCGCGGATCTCGCATCCACACCGGGATCGGCACCTCGCCGCCTCGCCCTACGAGGACCGTGTGGACCGTGATGCCTTCGTCACGGGCGAGCTCGGCCGCTGTTTTCGGGTCGAGCTGGCCTGCATTGTTCGACCCATCGGTCACCAGGATGATGACCTTGGACTGAGACGACGAGGTCCGGAGGCGGTTAACTGTCGTTCCCAATCCGAGCCCGATGGCGGTACCGTCGGGAAGTGCCCGCAGCTTGACCTGATCGAGGAGATGATGGGCGACGTCGTGGTCGAGGGTGATGGGACAGATCGTCACCGCGGCGCCTGCAAATACCACCAAGCCGATCCGATCGTGGGGCCGGCGGTCGAGAAACCGTCCGATCGTCTCTTTCGCCACTTCGAGCCGGTCGGAAGGCTGAAAATCCAGCGCCGCCATCGACCCCGAGACGTCGAGGGCCACCACCATGTCGACCCCCTCGGCGTGCTCGAGACGCCGCGAGAGAACCTCCTGAGGTCGCGCCAGGGCCACCGCGAGAGGCGCAAAGGCCGAAGCCGCCAGGACACCGGCAACCGCGGTCCAGCCGAGACGGCGCGATCTTTTCGGGTCGGCGCGCGCTTCGAGGGGGAACGGATAGCGCAGCCAGCGCCGACGGAGGGTCCATACCGTCGCCGCCACAATGCCGCCCCCTATCAGCAACAGCCACAGCGGCGCCGCCATCCGGATCATCCGGCCGCCTCCTCGATCGCATCCTCCTCCTGCTCCGGCTGCAGGTGCTCCTCGAGCACGGAGGCGGTCTCGCGGGCAGTGGCGATGGCGTATCTGAGCTCCCGCTCATCGGTCGGGAATCGGCCGAAGCGGACGCGGTCCGCTGTACCCATCACACCCTGAATGCCTCGTTGGGTCGTCTCCGGCCACCCGAGCTTGCGGGTCAGTAAACGGAGCTCGAACGACGTCATCTCCTCGGCGGGCTCGCCGCACCGGCGCTCGAGATAGTGGCGCATCCCGACAGCCAGGCGATCGCACACCCCCTCCGCCGGCTCTCGGCCGACTCTTCGTTCGAGCTCGACGAGCATCGAATCGAGCTCGTCGAAAGGGGCTGGCAGCGGCGCCGACGAAACGTTGATGAGACGCCGCCGCCGTCCCCACCAGGTGAGAGCGAGCGCCAGAGCGAGCGCCGGCGCCGCCGCCGGCAGCACCCACTCCCACGGGAATCCACTCACCCCGAGAGGATCGCGGAGAGCCGCCGGCTGCACATCCTCGTCGGGTGGCAGCACCGACGCCACCGTCACCGCCGGCCGGTCGGTCACCGAAATTTCGCGCGTCTCACCACCGGCGTCGCGGACCACGGCGTTGAAGGCGGGCAGAGTGATCTCTCCGATATCCATCGGTGCCAACACGAGCTCCCAGGCCGGCGGTCGAGCTCCGGCCAGCTCATGCGGGCCGTCAACCACCTCCCAGGATTTCTTGTCGTCTTCTGCGACCTGGAGCTCGCCCCACATCAGATCCTCGCCGCCCCGCGCGACCACCCGCACCGGCACCCGATCGCCGACGCTCACGGCGACGTCGGGCACAGCGACCTCCAGCGCCGGCGGCTCACCGGCAAAGGCGGCGCATGCCACCGCCAGGATTCCCAAGAGGATCGCCTCAGTGCGCACGGCGGCGCTCCCGGTGCTCGAGCATCGTCTGCACGGCGGGCAGATAATCCTCATCCGTTCGCAGTTCGACAAGGTCGACGCCGGGGGGTGTCGGCGCCCGCTTCACCACACCGGGACCGCGAACAACCCCGCGCATCCCGCCTTCGGGGTCGACCACCGGCAACGCTGCGCCGGCAACCCCCTTCTCGAGCAGATCGTCGGTGATCCGCACCACGACAACCTCGTGCCGTCCCGCCAGCGCGACCAACTCGCGCCGCGGCAGAGTGCAGGTCTGGTCTGCAAGGATGATCACGACGCCACGCCGGTGAAGCATCCGGCCGGCTGCGCGAATCGCCTCGTCGAGCGCCGTGCCGCGGCCACGGGGCTCGGCGGCAAGCACCTCGCGCACCACGCGCAGCCCATGACGCCATCCGAGACGCAGTGGGATCAGCTTGCGCACGGCGTCATCGAAGAGGATCGCACCCACCCGGTCGCGGCGGGCTGCGGCGAGAGCAAAGAGGCACGAGACCTCGGCGATGAGGTCGTGAACCGTCATCACCCCCGACCCGAAACGAGTCGACGCCGACAGATCGACCAGGAGGAGCACGTTGAGGTCACGCTCCTCCCGGTAACGCTTGACGTGGAGAAAACCCGAGCGTGCGGTGACGTTCCAGTCGATGGTCCGCACATCGTCACCCGCACGGTATTCACGCACCTCCTCGAACTCGAGCCCGAGGCCTCGGAAAGCGCTCTGGTACTGGCCCGCAAGACCGGATTCCATCGCCTGGCGGGCGCGGATCTCGAGCTTGCGCACCTGGGCACGGAGCTCAGCCGCAATATCTCCGGCAGCATCCTGAGGACGCGGCCTCCCGAGGTAGGTACCGAGGCTAGCCTGCATTTCTCACCACCTCGTTATCGGACGCGGGCACGGGCGCGGGCACTGGTGGGTCATGGAACTTCCACCGCGAGCAGGATGCGTTCGATGATCTCCTCGACCGTCGCGCCCTCGGCCTCCGCCTCATAGGTCAGCACCAGACGATGGCGCAGGACAGCGGCCGCGAGCTCCTTGACGTCCTCCGGGGTGACGTACGAACGCCCCCGAACGAGGGCCAACGCGCGGGTCCCGACGGCGAGAGCGATCGATGCTCGCGGCGAGGCGCCAAAGGCGAGCAGGGGCACGAGATCGCCGAGCCCCACCTCATCGGGGTGTCGCGTGGCCGCCACCAGGTTGACGACATAGGAACGGATGCGGTCGTCGAGATAGACCTCTCGCGCCACCTTCTCGAGCTCGCCCAACTCTTCCACCGAGCTCAGCCGTTCGGGGGTCGGGAACGACTCCCCGAGGTGGTACTCGAGCACCCTCCGCTCCTCCTCCGGCGCCGGGTAGTCCACCAACACCTTGAACAAGAAGCGGTCGAGCTGTGCTTCGGGGAGGGGATAGGTGCCCTCCTGCTCGATCGGGTTCTGGGTCGCCAGCACAACGAACGGTTCCGGAAGATCGTGGGTTGTGTCGCCGATCGTGACCTGACGTTCCTCCATCGCCTCGAGCAGCGCCGACTGCACCTTGGCCGGAGCGCGGTTGATCTCGTCCGCGAGCACCAGGTTGCAAAAGACGGGACCGCGGTGAGGCACGAATGTCGATGTCCGGGGATCGAAGATCTGGGTTCCGGTCACATCGGCGGGCAGCAGATCAGGCGTGAACTGGAGACGCTGGAAGCTGCCACCGATCACACCCGCCAAGGTTCGTACGGTCAGGGTCTTGGCCAGACCCGGCACGCCCTCGAGGAGGACATGACCGCGGCACAACATCGCCACCAGCAACGATTCCACCAGGCGGTCCTGTCCCACCACCACCTGCGACACCGCTCGCTGAATCTCGCCCAGACGCGCGGCCGCACGATCGATTGCCTTCTCATCAGCTCGTGATTCCATATTTCCCCCGCGGGCCAGCAGGCCCGATGGCACAATGACGCAAGGATCGTGCCCGTTCACATCCCGCACAAATGGGGTCCTCGAGGCGTCGAATCGGCCGTTTCACGCCAGAAAGGCATGCATGGTCGGCGGAATTCTCAATTCTCAATTCTCAATTCCGATCCACCCCTGATGGAGTCTTGAGTTTTTAGTTTTGAGTGACGAACCACAAGCAGCCTCGAAAAAGAAAAACACTCCTACTTCTCAGAAATCCGCGACGGGGGCGTCATCGCCCACGTCGCGGAGTTCTGAGTGAGGATACAATGTATAGCGATGTCGATGCAGCGAATCGGACGCTATGAGATCGAAGAGACTCTTGGTCGCGGCGCAACGGGAATCGTGTACCTCGCCCGCGATCCGCTCATCGACCGCCTGGTTGCCCTCAAGACCCTCCGATTGGACCTCGAAGCCGAGTACGCGGAGGAGTTTCGCGAGCGTTTTGTTCGTGAAGCCCGGGCCGCCGGCAAGCTCAACCACCCCGGCATCGTCACCGTCCATGACGTTGGCGAGGACCCCGAAACGGGTCTGATGTACATCGCGATGGAGTACATCCAGGGCCGCGACCTTAAGCAGCTCCTGGCATCCGGCCACCAATTCCGACCCTCCGAGGTTGCGCGGATCACCGCCGACGTCGCCATGGCCCTCGACTACGCCCACTCGTTAGGCGTCATTCATCGCGACATCAAACCGGCCAACATCGTCCTTGCAGACGACGGCTCGGCCAAGATCACGGACTTTGGGATCGCCCGTCTCGAAACCTCCAACCTGACGGTGGACGGCCAGTTCATCGGCACCCCGAACTTCATGTCGCCGGAGCAGGTCACCGGCAAAAAGGTCGACGGCAGGTCCGACATCTTCTCGCTCGGCATGGTGCTCTTCACCCTGCTCACCGGACAACGGCCCTTCGCCGGCGACACGATGCACGAGGTCACCCTTCGTATCGTCCAGGAGCCAAGCCCGATCCCGTCCAACCTGGGCGAGGATATTCCCGCCGCCCTCAACCCCGTCGTACTCAAGTGCCTCGAGAAGGACCCGGAGCGTCGATTCCAAACCGGTGGCGAGCTGGCGCAGGTGCTCGCGGCGGTTGCCCGGTCGTTCGTGAAGCGGGCGCCGGGCGACACCGGCAGCACCAGAGTGTCCCGACCGGACCTGGCCACCCGCATCCACGCTGAAACACCTCCGGTCGCAGCCCCGCCATCGGATCGCCCGGCGATCGTGGCACGGGCTCGCCAGTGGGCGGAAGCCCTGCGCCTTCCCGAATGGATGCGGTGGGAGGTGCAGTCGCGCTGGGCCTGGAGCATTGTCGGTGTTTGCTGCCTGCTCCTTGCGTTTTCCATCATCGGATTGCGATTCAGAATTGACAGCGGCCCCTTTCTCAGTCCGCCCGAATCCTCGACCAAAAACCTCCACGCGGTTGTCGGCATGCTGCAAATCGCCGGCGCTCGTCTCGGCGCCGGGGATCCGGCTCGGGCTCAGGAGGACGTCCGCTCCGCGCTCGACCAGGTCCCCACCTCACACGCCGGCCGCGCGCTCGCACGCTCGATCCGCACTGCCATCGAGGTCGAACGCACCAGCGCGGCCAACCAGCAGCGCGTGGCGACGCTGGTGGGCGAGGGCCGAAAGCTGTATCGCAACGGCAAATATGGAGACGCCGCCGATCGTTTCCGGGAAGCCCTCGACCTCGACCCGATGAACGAGATGGCGACAGACTACCTCGAGCTCGCCGAAGAGAGGATGCGGACGGCCCGTGCGCGCCGGAGGCGGCCATCGACATCGCGCCCCTCAAACCCCGACACACAGGCTGTCAAGGCTGTGCTCGAGGCGCGTCCGACCGCGGGCATCGCGCGCATCACCCTCACCTTCGATTCCCCCATCACCTCCGGCGCGGTTTCAGTCACCCTCGACGGCGAGTCTCTTGCGGATGTTCCCTTTGATTTCACGTCGACCGGATTTCTCGGTTTCAAGCGCAAGGGCCGCGGCACCATCAGGCGGGTGATCCTGACTCCGTCGGGCCGCCACGCGGTCGGTGTCCAGCTCGTCGGTTCGAAGCTCGGCGCGATCGGCTCGGCGAGCTTCGACCGGGATCTCGCTCCTAACAGCCATTGGACCCTGCGGGTCGATCTCCCCGACGATCGGTCCGAACCCAATTTTTTCCTGGTCAAAGCCGTGAGGTGAGAAGGACGGGGTGAAATTGCGACGACTTCAGCTCGAAACCTCGTGGGGTTCGCTGAATCTCGTCGGCGGCTCGCGGGCCGGCGACGGCACTTTGATCCTCCTTCCCCAACTCCATCTCGCGCTCGACGCCGGCCGCGCCCACCGCGCACTCCCCCCCATGACCACCGTTCTCGCCAGCCACGGGCACATGGACCACCTCGGCGGCATCGCCTACTGGGCGAGCCAGCGCCAGTTGCAGTCGATGGGCCCGGCGCGGTTGATCGTGCCGCACGAGATCGCGCCCGCGGTCGAGGAGCTGCTGGCCGTTCACGCCCGCCTCGAGGGCGGCCGCCCGTACGACGTCAACGTGTTGCCGGTGGGGGCGGGAGACATCAGCCGTCTGCGCAGAGACATGGAGCTGGCATTCTTCACCACCGACCACTGGGTGCCGACGTTGGGTTCCCGACTGGTATGGCGGCGTCATCATCTGCTGCCGGCGCTTGTCGATCTCCCAGGCGAGGAGATCGCCCGCCGCCGCCATGCCGGAGAGACCGTCACCGAAGAGCTCACGACCGATCTCCTGGCCTACTGCGCCGACTGCGGCCCCGGGGTCTTCGCGACCGGACCGGAGGTTTTGTCGTCGGAAGTTCTGCTCGTCGAGTGCTCGTTCTACCGTCCCGTGGACCGGGAGCGAGCCGCAAAATACGGCCACATGCACATCGACGACCTCCTGCCGCAGGTCGAGCGCCTGGGCTGCCGCCACCTCGTCATCCTCCACGCGTCGCGACGCCACCGGCTGCGCGAGGTGGAACGGATCCTCGACGAACGCCTCCGACCCGTCCTCGACTGCAACCTCCACCACCTCATGATCGACTGGGATTGATAACCGTTCACCCGGACAACCACAGAAACACAGAGGCCCAGAGAGCGCACAGAGCCATCGTAATCTAACCGCAGATAACGCAGATAAACGCAGATGGACGATCTGTTCCGCCGCCAATCGCGGCACTGTTGCATCAGGAGAACTATCTGCGTCTATCTGCGTGATCTGCGGTTTCTTCCGTTGCGATGTTCTGTGCGCTCTCTGTGCCTCTGTGGTTTTCTTGGCGGCTTGGCGGTGAGCTCTCAGCCGTCGAAGTCGCCGGCGGCGGTGAGAACGAGCCGCTCCGGGTGAAGGTGGGTTCGGATCGCGTCCATGACCTGGTCGCGATCGACGGCGAGGATCTCCTCCGGGAAGCGATCGAGCCGATCCACCGCCTCGCCGGCGGTGAGGGCGGTCACGAGCTCGCGGGCGATGCCTGCGTTGGTGGCGAGGCCGACCCGGTAGGCGCCGGCGAGAGCCGCACGCTCATCGGCCAGCTCCTCCGGGCTCGGGCCCTCGACGAGATAGTCGGCGACCACCTCCCGACTCAGCTCGACCGCCCGATCGAGGTTTTCAGCGGACACGCCCAACGAAATGGCCCACGGCCCCGGTAGCTGTAGGGTGCCGAAGAATCGGCTGTATATTCCGTAGGTCAGACCCTCGGAATCGCGCACCGCCATGCCGAGTCGCGAGGTCAGGGTGGACTGGCCGAGACACGAGTTGGCGAGAACCGCCGCCGCGTAGTCCGGCGCTCCGCGCAACAGCTCCGCGCTGTGGCCGAGGAAGACATCGAGATTCGGACGGTCCGCGATCTGGATCCGTTCCTCCGCGGGCTGTGTCTCGGCCGTGTCCGGGATCACCACGTCGGCCGCGCCCCCGCCCTCCCACCCCTCGAGCTGCTCTCCGACCAGCGACGCGACCTGCACGGGATCGACGTCGCCAACCACCGCGAGGACGAGGCTCGCCGGATGGTAGGCGGCGTCGTGAAAGGCCGCCAGATCGTCGCGCGACAGGAGCGACACCTCCCGCTCGCGGACCTCGACCGGGCGCCGCCGGAGGGGATGCCCTTCCGCGTATAGTGCGCGGGTCAGGGCGGCGTAGGCGAGGGCGTGGGTTTCCTGGCGTTCGCGAACCAGGCTCCCCAGGACCTGCTCACGCAGCTTGTCGAGCTCCTCCGATGGAAAGGTCGGCAGCCGCAGCACCTCGGCCGTCAGGCCCAGCAATCGGGGCAACTCCTCCGCCAGCCCCTGGGCGGTGAAGGAGACCACGGTCGGGGTCGCAGACGAGGCCCGAACGATGAGCTGCAGGCCGTGATCCTCGAGCTCTCGCGCGAGCTCCATCCGCCCGTGTTCTGCCGTTCCCCGCTCGAGCATGGCCGCGGTCAACCCCGGTACCGAGAAACGTCCATCGGCGGCGAGCGCGGGACCGGCGCGAAGACTGCCCGCGATGGTGACAGTCGGAGCGTGGGGGTTGGCCAGCACCGCCAAATTGCCGCCCCCGGCAAGCTCGTGGCTGCCGACCCTTTCGGCGAACAAGAGTGTTCGTTTCATGCCGAGCTTCCAGTCCTGTCGCCCGAACCGCTCTCCGGCACGAAGGCGCCCACCGTCAGGTTGCGGTCACCGAGGTGCGCCGCCGCCACCCGCTGCAGGTCCTCCGCCGACACCGCCTCGACAAGTTCGAGCTCGCGAACAAAACGGCGCCAGTCGCCCATGGCCACCGTCTCCGTGAGACCGGTCATGATCTGGCCCGGCGACTCGTGGCGGAAGGCGAGATCGGTGCGGGTTTGGGCCAGCGCGCGGGCGACCTCGTCATGACTCGGCGGCGCCGAGGACAGCGCGGCCACCTCGGCGCGGATCTCTTCCTCGACCTCGGCAGGGTCGACTCCGGGGGCGATGGTTGCAAACACCTGGAACACGCCCGGATCGTGGAGCTCCATCACAAAGGCGTGGACGCCGAGACAGCGATTGGTCTCAACCAGACGCTGGTGGAGACGCGACATCACCCCGTCGCCCAGGATCTGGGTCAACACCGACAAGGCCGGCAGATCGGGATGGAGGCCCTCGGGGATGTGCCAGGTCAGGGCGAGGTTCGCGAGCTCACCGGCGCGGTGCACGGCAAAGCGCCGCTCCCCCAACTGCGCCCCCTCGCGAATCATCGGCGATGGGAAGGGGTCCGGCCCGGGTCGCAGCGCGCCGAATCCGGTCTCCACGCTTTCGAGCGCGGTTTCGTCTTCGATGTCCCCGACGACGATCACAGTTGCGTTGCCAGGATGGTAGTAGGTGTCATAGAAGCGCCGCAGAACCTCGGAGCTCACGTGCTCGATGTCACCGCGCCAACCGATGGTCGGGTGGTGGTACGGATGCTCGAGGAAGGCGAGGGCGAAGGACGATTTCATCAGGAGCTCGAAGGGTTCGTTCTCCCCCGAGTCGAGCTCGTTGAGGATCACCGTGCGCTCGCTTTCCAAATCCGATTCACGGATTAGAGCCCCCCGCATCCGGTCGGCCTCGATGGCGATGGCTAACGGCAGTTGATCCACCGGCAGCACCTCGTAGTAATTGGTGCGGTCAAGCCAGGTGGTGGCGTTAAACGACGCCCCAACCCGGTGCAGGGAACGCGCGATCTCGGTGCCGAGCTCGCGGTTGAAGTTCTCCGAGCCCTTGAACATCAGGTGCTCGAGAAAGTGGGTGGCGCCTGTCTGGCCCGCGACCTCGAACCGCGAGCCGACCCGGTACACCACGCCGAAACCCACCACTGGGGCCACCTGCGTCGGGCAGGTGAGCACCCCGAGGCCGTTGCTGCGATGGCGCCATTCGCTGACGCCGCCCTCGCGCTCGACCAGATCGAATGCACCCGCCATCATCATTCCCGGCAGCCTTTCTCCTCGGTCCGACTCCGGTCCGTCGCCGGACGAGTCGGAGGAGAAAGATTAAGAGCTACGAGTGAAGAAGTAAAGCATCCAGGGCCGGGAGTCCAGCACCGTCAGTCGATGATGAAGGGCGTTGGGGCGTCGGCCCGATTGAAGCGGGTGACGTCGAGAGCCAGGCGATCCACCCGATCCAAACCCACAACCGGCGGCCGATCTGCACGCCCAATGCGCATCATCTCACCCGGCGCCGCATCGACGGTCCCGGCGATGACCACCCGCCCGTCCGCCCCGTCGCCGAACCAGTCAAACACCAGACGCACCTCCGCCCGGCAACCCTCCGGCTCGCGGCACTCGAGGAGGCACGCCCAGTCGGTGTAGCCACGGTAGCTGGTGGCGCGCACTTCAGCCGGGCCGACCTCGAGATCAGGCGAATCGACGGGCACGCCGTCGATGGTGAAGCTCTGCGACACCAGCGGGGCGTCGACGGGCGCCGGACGGCAACCGCGCCAGGTCAGGAAGGCCGCTACGATCGCCGCCGCCACGATCGCGACCATCAGCCATCGGGTTCGGTCTGCCATGCAGCCTCAGTCGATGATGGGCGTGGACCGCACATCGGCGCCACCGACCCCGCCGCGGTTCAGCGGCAAGCTGCTCGGGTGCGGGGCGTTGCGGCCATAGTTGGGCGCCCTCTTGGTCTCCTGCTGCATCCAAATGACGCTTGCTCGAACGCTCGGTTGGGACTGACCGGAACCAACCTCGGCCGCGAAACCGTGGCTGAAGGTTCCCTTCTCGTTGGGTCCGAGCAAGCTGCTCACCGCCACCTCGCCCCGCCACGGCTCCGCGTCGCCGGTAGGCACGGTCTCGAGTTGGACGCGCACGTTCTCCACCGCCTTGGCGGAGCGGTTGACCACCTCGCCGTCCACCTGCCACTTCCCTTCACCAACCGGCGTCACCCGGAGGCCGTTGAGCACCACACCGCCCCCCTGCTCGAAACCGGCAGGGGGACCTTCCGAGGCGCCCTCAGCCTCGTCCCCCTCCGCCTCCTCGTCCTCGCCGCGAACGCCGCTGCCGCGCACATGCTTGACGTCGCGATCGGAAATACTCAGCGTTCCGCTCCCCGTGGAGTCGAGATCCGAAGGGTCCTTGAGGCTGCGCCCGCCCGACAGCGTCTCGGCAGGCGGCTCACTCTCGGTCTCGGCGGTGGCGGTGGCGGCCTCCGCCGCGTGTAGGGCCTCGAGATCGACATCGGCAACATCATAGGCGACGTGCCGCCCGTCGGGCATTTGCAGCATCAGGTAGGATCCGGTGAGCTTGTAGCTGTCGGCCGAGATGACTGTGCCGTCCTTGAGTTGGATCTCCACCGCGGAGGCGGCCCCCGCGATGAAAAAGGCGACAACTAGGGTCCATAGAACTCTTTTCATGCTCACTCCTGGCGCCAGTTGGTCACGATATGCCCCCTGACATTGGGGAACTCCTGGGTATCCGGCGGGATCGCCCCGCTGGTAGTCCAGGCCACGTAGGTGGTACCCCCGATAGTGTAATCCTCACTACCGGTTATAACATCATTCATCTCGCTGTAGTCGCCCATTCCGCACTCATACCACAGATCATAGGCGCGGCCGATACCGGAAGCGGCGCACACGAACTCCTCCTCACCCGGTTCGGGCGGGGGCGGCGGGCCCGAGCCGCAGAGATCGGGCGGATTGCGGGAGGCGACAACCCCCGAGGTCGGGTCGAAGGTTGGGAACAGGACGTGGCCGTTGATGACCTTGGCGTCGAAGTTGACCTTCTCGTTCGCGCGCAGGGTGAGGTACCAGCCGAAGTGGCCGGCGTCGGGATCGAGCGCGGTGTCAATGCCCGACGCCTCATCGCAAACGTCGGTGATGTCGCCATCGCCCGTGATGGTGATCTCGAGAAGGTCCGACTCGCCGCGGGTCGTGGTGTCGCTGTTGTCGAGCACGAAGAAGAAGTGATCGACCCGGCCCCCGTCATCACCGAGGTCCGCACGGTCGCCGCTGCCCATGGCGATGGCCCAGGTATAGCCGGCGCCGTCGAAGAGGGCCGGCACCGTCACCGGGCGGGTGAAGAACCGCTGGCGGTCCGGAAAGTCGAGGCGGAAGTCAAAGAGGGCCGTCTCATCGAGCGGCGCGGGAATGGTCGCCGGCGTGGTCAGCCCGTGGAGGACGGTGGGCGCCCCGTCCGTCGACCAGCTGGCGTCGGTCGGCCGCGGAAATTCAATCCGGAAGATCTGCCCATCGGAGGTGCCGAAGTAGATGCGGTCGTGGAAACCGTCGATGTCGGAGTCGAGCGCGGTCGGGCTGCCGGGAACCGCAACAAGCATGTTGCTCTTGTAGACGATGTCCCCGTTTTCAATGTTGACGCCGTACAAGTAGTTGCCGGTCCGGTCCTGCCCGGCGCGGTCCCAGCCGCCGCCGAAGAAGGCGATGAACGCATCGTTCGTGTCCCCGGGCGCCGCGTTGTCGTAGTACGCAATGCGGGCGATGGCGGGCTTGGACCAGGTCCAGCCGAGGTCGAAGTAGCTGTCGCACGGCGCCGCCGGGCACGCGCCCGGGTTGCCGGCGGTGTCGGCGTCGGTGGTGTCCTCGAACTCCCACATCACGCGCGGGTACTCCCCGGAGCAGCCGCCGCCGCCGTTGAGGCAGCCCGGATAATCCGACAGCGTCGGGTTGTAATCGGGCGCACCGCCCGTCGGATCGGGCTGGGTGATATCGAGCGCCACCAGGCCGCGGCCACCGCGGCGCATGGTCGCGATGGCCACCGAGCGCCACTCGCGGTTGCTGCCACCGGCTGGGTCGATGAAGACGTCGCCCGCAGCGATCGGCCCATCGACCATGTACCGCTGCTCCGTGTGGTCGATCGCCACCTCATAGAGCCGGTCCATCACCGCATGCGGCAAATATGAAAAGAGCTCAATGCCGGTGCCGAGATCGTGGCGATCGTCGAAGACGCCGCCATCGTCGCGGTCGAAAAAGCCGCCGTCAAAGGCGTGCAGCAGGCCGTCGTTGGCGCCGGCGAGGATCACCCGCCGCCGCTTACCCTGCTCGTCCATGAAGGTGCGGTAGTCGTGGGCGCCGCCCGCGCCGCCGAATCCGAAGTCGAAGAAGAACATCGACGAGTTGGGTGGGTTCATGATCACCGGCTGCGAGTGGTAGAAGTCTCCGAGAACCCCCCATGGCACCGGGTTCCCATCGGCGTCGACATCCTCGGGCCGCGGCGGAAAGACGGGATCGGGGCTGGCGGTGGTGTCGTCATCCAGCCAGATATAGCGCACGAAGTTGACGATCTCCTGAGCCTTCAGGTTGGAGACCCCGGCGGTGATGTCGAGCCGGTTCTTGAACTCCGCCTGCAGCGCGGCGTTGGCGGGAATAGTCGCAAGGTCGTAGCGCAGCAAGGGGCCCGAGTACGTGCCACCCATGAAGACGTGGCGGGTCGCATTGGCCGCGGTGAAATCATCGAGCTCGAGCGCGAGCTTGGCGCCGGCATCCCATTTCACGCCGGAGAAATCGATTTCGCAGTCGCCGGTTACAGGCAGGGTCGGGTGGTCCGAGTCGAGACGGAATGCGAAGAGGGTCCCATCCCAGATGGAGCGCTCGTTCCGTGGCACGAAGAAGGGATAGACCGCGAGGAATGCCTCGTCCCCGCTCGCGGTGGAGGCCGGCGGCGGTGAGACCTTGAATGGGCTGAAGGATCGCCTGTTCTCGACCATGGAGTTGAGGACGCTCAGCAGGGCGTCGGTGAGCTCCGAGGCGTTGGTGGCGGTCTTGAACAGACCGCCGGTGTTGTCGGCCACGCAGCGCAGGGGGGAGTCCGCCCCCACCGACTCGGAAAAGCCGATGGTGAAAATCGGTACCGGTTCCCAGTCCGGGTGGCCCGCCGGCGTGGTGCCGAAGAGCGAGGCGGCCTCGCCGGGAAGGCAAGCACGGTTCGGGACCACCGAGCCGGGCGGGCAGCTCTCCTCACCGTCGGTGACCAGCACCACGTACCAGAAGCGGCACTCGGCGAGTGGGTCGTCCACCCACGGCTCGGTCTCCCGCGTCTCGACGTACCAGTTGTAGGCGTCCATGAGTGAGTCGGCGATCGGGGTCATGCCGTCGGCCACCAGCGGAACCGGGTTGTAAGCGGCGTTCGGGGTCACGCCGTCAGCCTCGAACGGCTCGTTGTCGAAGTCATCCTGGAAACCGAGGGCGTAAGGATCCCCCCCATCGTTGACGAAGTCGACCGCAGTCGCCATGGGTTCCAAGAAGCGGTCGAACTCCGGCAGGTTGACTCCGAGAGCGTCGGTCGGCGTCGGCAGATCCACCATCCGCGGGATCGGCCTCGGATCGGCGCTCCAACCGTCACACCACGACAGCACGTTGGCGCCGGGGAACGTCGTGGCGACGTCGATTCTCGCGTTGTTGGGGTCGGGCACAACCGCGTAATCGAGGAGGGCGGCGTCGTAGAGGTACTTGAAGGGGATCGACTCGCGGCGGGTCTCGCTCCAGCTATCCCAGTTGGTGCACATGTCGGCGCAGGCGACCTTCCACGAGGACACCTCCACGTTGTCGAAACGGGTGTCCCCCGGCACGCCGGAATCGGTCCCGGCGTGGTAGAGGCCGAAGAAGCCGGGCGCGAAGTTGGTGTTGGTCTCCACCCACTCGACGATCGTGCACCACCCGAGCGTGGGGTCGTTGTTCGGAGAAACGACGCCACAACCCTGATAATCTGTCAGACCGCCCGGGGCGTGGATCCTCTGGATCTGGATGCGCAGATCGTCGCAGAAGAAGTCGATGCGCAGGCGGTAGACCGAGCCGTGCCAGGCAGTCAGAAGATCGTCGTTCGAGGCGTCGAGCTCCACCGGCCCGCTGTTGACCTCGACCCAGGTCCCCTCGCGCAGACGCTGGAGGTGCCACCAGGCGCGCAGGTTGGCGCCGACATCCCCGGCGATGGGTGGGTCCGCCGGCGGCAGGGACTCCGCCCGGGTCGGAAAGTCGTCGATGAAGAAGAGGTAGCCGTCATTCGGCCGCCCGTCCCCGTCCGGGTCCCGCACCCCCCACATGGCGCCCGCCGCGCCGAACTCGGACGGCGCGAAGTCGAACTCCATGCGCGTATTGGTCCAGTCCTGGGGCAGGTTGCCGAGATTGCCGGGGATCGAAATGTTGGGCACGATCAGGGTGTGATTGCCGCTTCTGGCGGCGTTCTCGCGCAGGTGCTGGAGGCCCCACTGACCGTTCGCCGCCTCGGGCGGCGCGGGGGCGTCGAGCTGCCAGGGAGAACCCCACGCCGGCGGCATCTGGTAGACGGTCCAGTTACCGAGGGCGCCCGCAGCCTCGAAGTCCTCGGTGAAGATCGGCACCGGGATGTCGGACGGAAAGAAGACCTGGGCCTGCGAGGTCGCCGGTGCGCCGGCGACGACGAGGAGAAGCCCGCAGAGGAGGGCCCGCCGCCACTGGGGGCGGATCGGGCGCCCGCTGGAGGGCGCCTGCGGTTGGAAAACTCGTGTGCGGATACTCATGACTGCCTCCAGCTCCTCAGTCGATGATGAACGGCGTCGGCGTCGGCGTCGGTACCAGTGTCGGCGTCGATGTCGGCGTGTTGGTCGCCGTCGCCGTCGCCGTGTTTGTCGCGGTCGCGGTGTTGGTCGCCGTCGCCGTGGCGGTCGCCGTCGCGGTGGCGGTCGCCGTCGCGGTGGCGGTCGGGGTATTCGTGATCGTCGGCGTGTTGGTCACCGTCGCCGTCGCGGTGGCGGTTGGTGGAATCGGGGTGTTGGTGGGCGTCGCCGTGTTGGTCGGGGTCGCGGTATCGGTCGGGGTATTGGTGATCGTCGGTGTGTTGGTGACCGTCGGCGTCTCCGAGGGGTTGGGGGTGTTGGTGATCGTCGGCGTGTTGGTCACCGTCGGCGTGTCGGTCGGCGTGTTGGTGATCGTCGGCGTGTTGGTGATCGTCGGCGTGTTGGTGATCGTCGGAGTCGCTGTCGGCGTCGGGGTGTCACCGCCGAACCACGATGAACAGATGTTCGAGCAGCTCATGTCGGCTCCGCCGATGGCGCCGCCGATAACCGTGAAGTCGAGACACGTCTCGTGGTTGCCGAAGGAGGGTGGTCCAGCACCGGGCCCATCGGTATCGACATGCCACGATGTGGCCGTGCCGGCGCTGACGCGGGCGACGGAAGGATCCGACGTCGCCTGAACGCTCGGAGAGTTGTAGTCGTCGAAATCTCCTGCGTTGTTGGTCCCACCCCAGTACCGCGGGTTGCCAGGCTGATTGATGGAGTACCCGTCAACAAACCACGCGGGGTCCGAGTTGAACCATGTGAATCTGGTGTTGGTGATCTCGATCTGGTAAATCGTGCCGTTGGCGAGATTCGCCTCCATACTGTACGAACCCGGCCGGAGGTTGGTGAGGGTGATGTCGCCGCAATTCGCCGGAATCGGGGTCGCGGTGGCGGTCGGGGTGAGAGTCGCGGTCGGCGTGTGGGTCGGGGTGTGGGTCGAGGTGTTGGTTTGGGTCGGGGTCGCCGTTGCCGTGGGGGTCGCCGTCGGCAGCTCGTCGTTGCAGATCCGCGATCTCTGCTGCTCGACCGGGTCGACCCAGAGCACCCAGTCGGTCGTGGTGTCACCGTCGTAGTCTTCGTCGACGGCGCCGCCGTCGTAGTTGTCAACGCCCAGATCGCCGATCGTCTGGTTGCCGACCAGGGTCTCGTCACCACTCGAGGGCACGCCGTCGGGGTCGGTGATGCCGAGGGGGTGGTTGGGGCTGCCGGAAACGGTCTCTGGGATTTCGAGCTTCGCCCGGCGCATGAGCTGGATGGTCGTTCCGGTGCCAGCGACAGGATCGAGCCATCTCGGCTGGCAGGCGCCCGGCACGCCGGCCCAGACCGGGTCGGTGGGGTCACAGCGCTCGAAGTCGTAGGCCCAGGTCTCGGGGATCAAGTTCCCGCCGAGATCGCGCTCGCCGAGGGTGTAGAAGGGGAAGACGAAGCGCGGCGTGTAGGCGTCCGACCACACCACCGAGCCGTTCCGCGGGTCGCGAAAACCGGTGCCGAAGTAGATCGGCAGGCGATCGAAGGGCAGGGTGTAGTCCACATCGTAGGCGCGGATCGGACCGAAGCGGTCGGGCGGGGTGGTCGCCGCGGGGTCGAACCAGGGCGAGTAGCCGACGAGCGCATCCTTGAGGAGATCAGCCGGGTTGCCGAGGAGCCCGCCACCGTGCCGCTCGTTGTAGCCGATGCGGTAGGCGTACTGGGGCTCGACCATCCGGAAGCGGTCGGCGCTCTTGGCCTCATACACCCAGTGCTTCCGGGGCACGGCGTTGATCGCGCCGGCGCCGACGGAGGGCTCGGGCAGCGCCTGGGCGTACCAGGCGAGGGCGAAGTTGGCCTCCGTCGTGCCCAGGAACTGGCCCAGCACCGTCTTGGCGATACCCATGCGCGAGTATGGGTCATCGCCTGCCCCGGGCAACATCCCGTACGGACGGCGCGCGCTGAGGACGCCCCGAGTGACGATTTCGGGGCTGCCGACCATCGACCCCGAGGAGTCGAGGACGAAGAGAATGTTCGGCCGCGCCCTGCGCTCGCGCAGGAAATCCCGGTCGTCGGCCGTCGCCTGCCCGGCAACGCAAAGCGCCAGGACCAGCGCCGGCCATACCGTTCTTCGACTCGTAATCAGGCTCATGACTGCCCCCTCGACGCGGATCAGTAACATTGGGCGACCGGAACGAACTGCTCCTCCTTGAAGGGGAAGGAGGCGACGTCCGCTTCGACCGCCGCGCGGGTCAGACCCGCCAGGTTGCCGATATTTCGTATGGCGTCACTGCGCAGGTGAAAGTGCCGGGTCTGGAACTCTGGAAACGACGAAGGCACCCCGTTGGCGAAAACCGGGGTCGCCGGCTGGGTTTCACAGAAATCGCTCACGGTGACCGCGAACTGCCCCTTGAGCAGACCCGGCAGGGCCGGGTCGTCGATCAGGTTGAAGCTGCCGGGAGCGCTGATCACCCCCTGCTGGATCATGTGGATCTGCAACATCGCCCCCGCGTCCGCCGCGTACAGCGCCTTGGTGACCCAACGGTCGGTGCCCGCGGCCTGCAGCCCGAGGGAGGTCTGCAAGAGGAGCCCCATGCCGAGGAAGACCAGCACCACGGACACCAGCAGGGTCAGGATCAGGGCCGAGCCTTGCTCGCCGTCGCGATGCCTCGGATTCGGGATGGGCATGGGCTCAGTCAGCATCGTCTCTCCTTCACAGCAGGTAGTTCCGCAACGCCGCCTCGACGTCGATACGCCGCCACTTGGCGGTGCGATCAAACGAGCCGACGACCATGTCTTGGACGCCGGAGCTGTTGTCGAAGGTGGCCGCGGGCTCGGTCCAGCCGGGGACCATGAAAGGCGTGCGCCCGAGCACGGTGATGCGCATGGCGAGCACCCGGTTGCCGACGATCTGGCCCACGGCCGGCGCGGGCAGCCAGGAATTGATCTGTCCATCGTTGTCCGTGTCCACGCCCAGCGACACCTGCAAGCCGCCGATGTTGACCGCCACCGGCTGCGGGGTGGCGCCGCTTGAATCGGCGCGCAGTCGCATCAGGGTGAAGTCGGGTCGCACGTAGTAGGTGTAGGACTCGAGGATTCCGACGCGATAGGCGTTGAAGGCCGGCGGGATCGTCGCCCCGGCCGGATTGAAACCGGACCACGGACCTGCGCCGGCGATGAAGTTGACCGTCAGAACCCGGTTCGGGGCGGTCCCCGACAAATCCGAGCCCGCGGCCACCTCGCCGACCGCGAACTGGCCCTGGTCCATGTTGCCCATGAAGACGACGCCGCGGCCCTCGAAGAGATTCGAACCGCTGGAGTACCTGGCGAGGTCGTTGATCGGCACCCCGCCTCTGGACTCCTGGACCTCGATGCGATCGGTGCCGGTGGTCTTGACGTCGTCCCGGTTGATGAAGAACGGCGAGACCTCGAAAAAACCGCGCACGGTGAGCACGTCGCTGCCCGCAACCACGGTGACGTTGCCGAACGGCGTGGCGACTGTGCCGCTCTGGTTGGAGAGGAGCTGGCCCATGACCCAGGTGTCCGTGCCGCCGATGTCGGCGGCGAAGGGGAGCACGGCGCCGCCCATCATACGGCTCGTGCGCATGATGTGATAGGCCGCGAAACGGACGTTCTCCTGAGTGTCCGACAATGCGGTCTCGAGCTTCGACACCTTGGTGGAGGTGTCGAGGAGATCGAGGATGCCAACCATGATGATCGCGAAGATGGCCGTCGCCACCATGATCTCGACCAGGGTGAAGCCGCGGTTTCTCTTCTGCATGGTGATCACCCCGGAATCTTCAGCGCCGAGAGGGTGAGGACCCGCCGGCCGAGGAGTACGTCCTTGGTCGAGACGACCGTCATCGAGATCCGCTTCAGGTTGGCGGGCTTGAGGGGGGGCGTCGGCGCCGGCCACGCGCCCCCGACCTCGGTCCAGTTTTCGACGTGATAGTCATCCACGGTGTACTCGATGGTGATGTTGGGGTTGTCAAGCACCCAGGCGCGGGGCGTGCCGGCGGTGTCGTCGAGGGTGGCGTCATCAAATGTCCTCGCCTGCAGCGCCTCCATCGCCCAGCGGGCCTCCGACGACAGCACCGCGTAATCATGGGCGGAGGCGTTGACCAACATCGCGTGCGAGAACAACCCGGCGATGCCGAGCGCGATAAAGCTAAGAATCGCGACCGCGATGAGGACCTCGACGAATGAGAAGCCGGCAGGACGGCCGGACGATCGTTCATCGTTTCCCATCAGAATCTCCAGAACTTCATTTCCCGCGACCACAGATCGTTGACCGGGTCCCACATTTCCTGGACCACCGTGCCCGCGCCGGCGTTAATGGTGAGACGGATCGAGTTGAACTTGCTGTCGCTGATCACCACCGCCCCGGTGCCGATGCCGATGTTTCCGCTGACGTTGGCGATCGCCGTTCCGTTCGGAAGGAAGACGACCCCCAGGGCCGTGCCCGCAAGACCGAAGAAGTCGAGGCCGGCGGCGCCGTCCGGCTCGAGGGTGATGATGTTGTCGGTGTGCCCCACCTTCCACTGTTTGATGATCTCCTCGCCGGCGGATGAGCCGTCGCCGTTGTCGTCGAGCCAGGCGACGATAGTCGCGCCCTCCTGCGCCGCATCGTTGTCGAGGATCTTGAGCCCAACACGGCGGCTGTTCTTGACCGCGTGAATGCGCGAGAACATTACCGCCGTGTGCACCTTCTTCACCTCGCCGAGCAGGTCCGCACGCACGATCGCGCGCTGGAGGTTGGGCAGGCTGATCCCGACGATGAGGAAGATGAGAACAAGGACCACCATCATCTCGACGAGCGTGAACCCCCGCTCCCTGGGCCGGCGACTTTCCGCGGCCCGCGACACTGTGCTGACACTTTGCATCTCCTCCAGCATGGATCCTCCCCGCAGAGACCGTCAAGGGCGCCGGCAGGACATTCAAATACCTTTGACAATAGGAATTATACCCAATGGGCGACTGTTGCTCAGTTTTCGCCCGGAAGATCGAAGATCCAAACGCGGGCGTCCGCATCCGCTACGTAGAGCTTTCGGCCGCTGCGGGCGAGGCCGGTGGGGGCGATTCCGGCCGTCGCGAGCTCGATCCGGCGCACCCGACCGTCCTCCACCAGCCACAGGGCGGATGCGGGGGTGTCGGTCACCAGCCAGCGTCCGTCACCCAGCACCACGGTCTGCGGACGCGAGTAGAAATCGCTCCACGCTCCCGGCAGGTCGACCTCCTCGACCACCTGCCCGCGGCGGTCGAAGACCTGCAGGCGATGGTTGCCGGTGTCGGCGACCAGCAGACGGTCGGCGTCGAGCCAGGTCAGCCCGACCGGCTCCACCAGCTCGCCCGGTCCGCTGCCCTCACGGCCGATGACCTGAAGCCGCGGGGTTTCACCGGAGAAGGTCACCAGCACGATGCGCTTGTGACCGGTATCGGCGACGGCCAGGGTCCCGTTCGCCGCCACCGCCAGGGCTCGCGGTCCGAACCAACCCCCCTCGGGCGCCGGCAGGGGTCGAACACTGCCGGTGGCGGGGTTGAAGAGCAGCACCCGGTGGTTCCACGTATCGGCAATCACCAGCACCTCATCCGGGGTCCAGGCAACCGCTTCGGGCTCGTTCAGGCTCTCGGGCGCCCTGGTCTCCAGCACCCGGCCATCGGCGCCAAAGAGCAGAACTTCACTGAGTCCCACGTCGGCTGCCGCGAGCGTACCGTCCGGACCCGACGCCAGCCCGCGCGGCTCGACCAACCAACCCTCGCCCACCACCTCTGCCGCCTCGACGCCGAGGGCCTCGACAAGGGCTTCCGGCGCCTGCGCCTCGCGCGCGCCCGCGGCCGCCTCACCGGTGCGGCGCAGGAGGATGACGTCGGATGAGCCGATGGGGCTCCACGGGACGCGGGTGAAGACGTAGCGCAGCACCTCGCCGAAGCTCGGCCGCTTCGACTCCATCAACCACCACGCGCGCAGGGGGAGGCGCTCGGCGACATAGCCGGGTCCGAGCCCGCGACGAACCTCGGCTTCCTGTTCGGAATTGCAAAAGACCATCGGCGGGCGCATGTCGGGCGTGGGCGGCGACCACCAGGTCGGGGTCTTGCGCCAGTACCAGGAGAGGGGCCATGCGGCCTCGCCGCCGACCGCCGCAACGGGGTCAGCCCCCTCGGCCGCCAGCCGGTAACCCTCGGCGACCGGCGGCAGGATCTCAGGACAGGTCTGAACGTAGATCAGGGCCTCCACCCTCGGCCGGGCGGGGCTGATCTCGTCAAGAACAAAGGCCGCAGTCAACGAGACAACGATGGTCGCCACCAGACCGGCGCCGGCGAGGGCTCGGCTCCACCAGCGGCCGCGAGGCCCGAAGGTGCGCGCCAGCTGCATCCCGGCCAGCGGCAGAAACGCCCATACCTGGTGGGGCAGAAGCCAGGGCACCTTCTCGCCCAGATAGCAGTACATGCCCACCGACGACAGGGCGAAGAGCAGCAACGACCACTCCAGCGTGCGCATGCGCCGGCGCCTGCGCGATGCCCAGGCCAGGGCAGCGACAATCGGCAGAAACTCATAGAGCGCAAGCCGTGGCAGGTAATACCAGGGTGGCCCCGCGACCCGCTCGATGCTGTGCTGCTGCCACCAGTAGGAGATCGCCTTGTAGGGAAAGAACCAGTCGCCGGGGAACCGGAAACCGACGGTGTACAACGGTACGGTCACCACCACGGCCGCCGCCACGGCAGTGATCAGGCCCCAGCGGTAGCGGTGCGCCCACTCGAAAGCGCCCGGAACCGCCCGCCGCAGGCCGGCGCCGGCCGCCATCATTCCGGCCACCACGCCGATCACAGCCACCGTCACATAGGCGTTCTCCTTGGTCGCAAAAGCCAGGCCCGTCCACACCCCGGCCCACAGCCAGGCCGATGAACGCCCATGGGACGCTCGCCACACGGCCACCAGCGCCGCCGAGGCTGTGAGCACCTCGAGAATGTCCATGCGCAGGAATCGGCCGTAGTAGAGAAAGGATGGCGAGATGGTCGCCAGCAACCCCGTCCACCATGCGGCCCGTTCCCCCAGTGGCCGCCGAAAACTCCAGGCAACCGCGATCAGCAGGATGCCGGCGAGGGCGATCGGCAGGCGAGCGGTGAAATCTGAGTCGCCGCCGATGGCAAAGGCGCCGGCGGTGAGGTAGTAGAGCAACGGACCGTGGTAGGTCGGATCGTAGCGATAGTTGCCGCTCTGCACCAGGTCGTACGAGGCGTGGGCGTGGATCGCCTCGTCGTGGTGGAAGGAGCGCGCGTCGAGGCGCCACAGGTGGAGCACCAGGGAGACCGCAACCAGCAGCATCCACGGTAGCCATCGTCGCCATCGACCTCCGCGAAAGTCCATGAAGGGAGCTTATCAGAGGAGGAGGGGCGAGGAGGCGGTCGAATTCTCAGTTCTTAATTCTCAATTCTTAATGAGTTTCACTCCATCCATCCTCACTGATGGGAGAGTGGATGGAAATTGAGAATTGAGAATTGAGAATTAAGAATTGATGAGCCCCAGATCGCGCAGGGCTTCGAGGATGGACTCGGGCCCTCCGGACCGCTCGACGACAACCACCGGCACCTCGAGACTCGCCAACCAGGCGTCGGCGTCGGGCGCTCCTTCCGCCACCACCGCGGTCGGCAACCACGTTTGCATGAGGTTCGAAGCAATCTCTCGGCTAGATGCATGACGTACCTCGAGGCCGGCCCCGGCGAGCACCTCCACCGTTCGGGCCGCACCGCGTCCGTCCGGCTGCAGTAGAAGCACTCTCGCCTGGGCGCCGGGTCCGACACCGAGGACCTCGACGGGTTCGACCTCGGCCACCCGACCGAGGGGTAGGCGGACGATGAATCGCGCCCCCTCGCCGGGCGCCGAATGCACATCCACCTCGCCGCCGTGCTCGGAGACGATGCCGTAGACCACGGCCAGACCGAGACCAGAACCCCGCCCCTGGCGGCGGAGCGTGAAAAAGGGTTCGAACAGGTGCTCCCGAACCTCGACCGGTATTCCGGGGCCGTCGTCTGCCACCTCGAGCACTGCGCGCCCGGGCGTATTCTCCACTCTCACCGTGATCTGCCCGCCGCGGCCGGCCACCGCGTCACGCGCATTGAGAACGAGATTGAGCACCAACCGGCTCAAGGCGACCGCGTCTCCGACCACCGGTACCGGCTCCTCCTCGAGCTCGAAGAGCAGCTCCACACCGTTGCTCAGCAGGTGCCGCAAGACGTTTTCCTGCCGCCGGACCAGCTCTACAAGGTCGAGGGTGATCAGCGGGGCGCTTCCCCGCTGCGCAAACAGCAGCAGCTCCCCCACCACCTCCGCGCCCTGCTCGGCCAGATCTCGGATCGCCGCCGCTGCCTCGTCTCCGGCCTCCGGCTGCCGCTGCAGCAGCCGCGCGTGGAGCAGGATCCCCGCCAGCAGGTTGTTGAAGTCGTGCGCGACCCCGCTGGCCAGGGCGCCCACGGCCCGCATCTTCTCCACATCGCGAAGACGCTCCTCGGCATGCACCTCCTCGGTCACGTCCCGCACCACGAGGATGGCGTGCTCCAGACCCTCGGGGGTGCTCAACGAGCACTCGAGGAGCCGGCCGGCGCTCGATCGGCGCCACTGCCGCGGGGCCTCCCCGCGTAGCCGCGGCGGCAGGTCCTCCTCCACCGTCCCACGGTGGGGCTCGAGCGCGTGGTTGGCGAGCGTGATCGCCCCGGTGCGGTCGACCAAGGCCACACCGTCCATCATGGCGTCGAATGTCCGGCGCCATTGCTCGCCCATGCGCCGCACGCGGTCCGTGAGATCGTGGATCGCCGCCAGGTACCCGGGCGCCTCCCCATCCGCGGCCGCACCCACCCGCAGCTCGACCTCGGCGCGCTCGCCGTCGACAAGACGCCAGCAACCCTCGATCACGGCCTCCGCACCCTCCTGGATACGATCCACCGCGGCGGCCAGCCCGTCGATGGCGGCATCATCCAAAAAACCCTGCAACGAACGCCCCACCGATCGGCCGCGATCTCCCCCGATGAAGGGTTCCGCGGCCGGGTTGGCGTCGCGGAGGGCGAGCTTCCGGTCGAGGCGCAGCAACGGGGTCGGCGAGGCGGCAAAAAGCTCGCGGAACTGGCGCTCGCTGGCCACCAACGAGCGCCGCTGCTCGGCTAAGCGTCGGGCCATGTCCCGAAACGCACCCGCAAGCTCGCGAACCTCGGCTGCGGCGCCGGTCTCGAGGAGCGGCTCCACCGCCCGCTCGGGGTCAAAGGACCTCGCCCACTCGGCGAGCTCGCCGAGTGGGCGAACCACCCGGCCGACCAGGATCAGACCGACGATGAGGGCCAGGGTGAGGGCGATACCGAGGCCCGCGAGTAGTCGGATCGCGGCCGCTGCGAGGTGGCGACTGATCCGTGCCCGGGAGACCAGCAGTCTCACCTCGACAGCGTCTCCCTGTCCCCACGGTCCGCGGCCCACCTGCACCCGTTCCTCGACCCGCAGCACACTGGCGTCGAGGGCCCCGACCTCCTCGGCCGATGGGCCGAATCGCCATAGAACCCGCCCGTTCTCGTCACGGACCTCGGCCGCCCGCAGGTCCGTCATCGAAAGGACGGCGAGGTACTCCGGGGAACCGCCCTCGGTCGCGGCGAGGGCAATGACGCGGGCGAGCAGCTCGGCGCGGGACCGCAACTCATTGTCGAGGACCTGCTGCTCGTGCCATAGGACGAGCGCGCTGACCACGACCATGGTGACGATCAGGACCCCGAGCAGCCAGAGCAGGAAGGTCCGGCCGAGGGTCATGGGCCACGGGTCAGAAATCGAAGAACTCCTCCTCGAAGACGTCCGACAGCTGCCGCATGATGCCGGCCGACAGACCGGCCGTGATGCCCGCCATGATGGAGGCCCCCTTGGTACGGCCCACCAAATACCCCACCAGCCCCACGGAAGCCACGGAGAGCATGGGGTGGCGCCCCACGGTCTCCCTCCAGTCAATCGACTTCGGCACGAGAGAGTCGAGGATCGAGTCAGCGTCGATGCCGTGGCCGCCGATCTGATCGTTGGTCAGATCATCGTCAGCCACATCGAGATCGGGCGCGTCGGCTTTCGGCTCTACCATCTGATCAATCCCCCAGGAACTCAGTCGCGCGGCCGGGTGGCATATCCGACGACAAAGCCGACGGCAAGCGCGATGAGTACCGCTTTGCCCGGGTTTTTCCGGACGTACTCCACCACCTGGTCACCCTTCTCCTTGAAGTCCATCTCGGCGACGCGGTCCTTGGCCCGGCCGTAAAGATCCTTCGCCTTTTCCGAAAGATCCTCGTACTGCTCCTTGGACTTGGCATAGAGAACCTCGGCCTGCTCACGCGTCTTGGCCGCCAGCGAGGCCGATTTCTCGCGTGCCTCGGCGAGGTACTTCTTGGCGTCTTCAAGGTAGACCTGAGCTCGCTCCGCAGCGACCTGAACGGTCCCCCTCGCCTTGCCGTAGGCCCCCTGCATCGTGGTCTTTGCCTTTTCCATCGACTTCTGAGCCTTGGCCAAAGAGGCCTTGACTTCGCCGAGCCCGCCTTCCGTCTCCTCGACCACCTCTTCGATAGCCTCGTCGACGCTCTTCTTTTTCACTGCCATCATCGACCTCCTCGAGAGAGAACATCATACATTCTACGGAAATGCCCGCATTCCGTCCACCGAATTCTTCGGCTCGCGCCCTCCGGCCTCGAGCCGAAGAATTCGGTGGACGGATATTGGCTTAGCCCGCATTTCTCACCAGCTTTCGCCGCGAGGGCGGTGGGGTGCCGTGCCCAGCAGGGTTTTCGACCCGAGGGGCGCGGAGTCGTACTTGACAGTACGTCGAGCACCCCGAGGCGAGAAAACACTGCTGGGTGCGGTG
>Ga0209013_10000589_pt1 | contig 32907 bp, 32 predicted proteins | sample Cruoilmetagenom2_FD_187291 | JGI IMG/M metagenome (GOLD analysis project Ga0209013, IMG submission 187291) | Oil polluted marine microbial communities from Coal Oil Point, Santa Barbara, California, USA - Sample 2 (SPAdes) (version 2) | ecosystem: Environmental > Aquatic > Marine > Oil seeps ...
GGTCCGAAGGACTATCTTCACCGCGGCATCGCCGCGCGAAAGTTCGAACGGACCTTCGCCCTGGCCAAGGGCGTGGAAGTCCGCAAGGCCGAGTTGCACGATGGCCTGCTTGCCATCGAGCTGGAACGGCCCCATAGGGAGAAGCGTGTCCTCAAGGTTGGGATCACGCCAGCAGGTTGAGCCGTGCGTTTTGCGGAAGGACAGCAGCCGCGTCTCTTCCATGAGGAAGTAAGACTTTTATGGACAAGACGGAAAACAACGAGACCCGCCCGATGAGCCTGAAGGAGCTTGCGCTCCTGGGTGACGGCGAGGTTGCTTATATCAAGCAGGTCGACACGGACGCTGCGGAGCGGCTGTTCCCCACGCTCGACGAGGCCCTAGAGGGCATCGATCTGTTTGCCGTGCTCAGTGCAGACGGCACGCCGATCGCGCTGGCCGACAGCCGTACTGCGGCCATCGCCAACGCCATCGAGAACGATCTCGTCCCGGTGAGCGTGCACTGAGCTTTATCCAAGATCGGCGCGCGCCCTAGCGAACCCCCACGGACTTGCGCATAGTCGCCATCAGATTCTTCTGGATGGTGCACACGATGTCTCATGTTTCCCAAATTCAGCCTATGCGGTGCGCGATCTTCGCGCTGCTGGTGACCGCAAGCAGTTTCCTTGGCGTATCGACGCAGGCCCATGCGGACGCCCTGCTCGACGAGGTCGTCACCTTCACCGGCGATGTTCTCTATCTGCAGACGAAAGTCCCGGGGCTCGTTATCGGCGCGGTGCGGGGCGGCGACGTCGCCATCCACGGCGTGGGCGAACGGAGCGATGGCGGCGATGCGCCTGACGGCGATACGGTCTTACGCATCGGCTCGATCACCAAGGCTTTCACGGGCCAAGTGCTCGCGGCGCTTGCGGCCGACGGCACCGTGTCGTTGACCCAGACCGTGGGCAAGACGGCGCCAGATCTTGGGCGCGGCGCGGACCCGAACGTCGCCAAGCTCCGGTTGATCGACATCGCCACGCAATCGTCCGGGCTGCCGCGCGAAGTCCCGCACGAGCACGGCCCGCCCGACGATCCATTCGCGCCGATCACGCGCGATGCCTTCGCCGAATGGCTGAAGACCGAGACGCTGCTCTTCCCGCCAGGCACGGGCGTGCTCTACTCGAACTTCGCCTTCGATTTGCTGTCCATCGCCTTGTCCGAAGCAGCGAAGGAGCCCTATCCCGACCTCCTGAAGAAACACGTCACCAGCCCGCTCGGCATGGACGATACGAGTTTCGTGCTGACCGACGCGCAGAGGAAAAGGTTCATGCAAGGGCACGGCTTCGACGGAAAGGCGTTGCCGAACGTGCCGAGCGGAGACGTCATCGTGGGCTCTGGCGGCCTTTACTCCACGCCGAAGGATTTGCTGCGCTGGATGCAGTGGCATCTGGACCGCCTGTCGCCCGAGGATGCCGAGGTGCGGATGCTGGACCACGCGGCCTATCTCGTCCGTGACGGCCTCGATCCCGTTTCAGGGATGGATGAGTCCGGGCACATGGACGCGATGAGCCTTGGGTGGGTGGTGATGATGCCCGAGGGGAACCGGCCGCTGATCCTGCAGAAGGCAGGAGGACTCCAGGGGACGTTCACCTACATCGCCTTCGCACCAACACGCGGGGTGGCGGCGTTCGTGGCCATCAACAAGTTCGACTTCGCCGCCGCCATGGGCATGGCCGAGGCCGTCAACGAGATGATTGCGACGCTGGCGCCGCGCTAGGCCGCGTGCGAGGCAGGCTCGCCTTCGGTGAGGAGCGCGTAGAGCGCGGCGGCGTCTTCTGACGCGCGGAGCTTCTTCACAGCGGCCTCGTCGCGCAGCAGCCGCGAAATCCGCGCCAAGGCCTTCAAGTGATCCGCACCGGCGCCTTCGGGCGCAAGCAGCAGAAACACGATGTCGACCGGCTCACCGTCGACGGACTCGAAGTCGATCGGTTCGGCCAAATGCGCGAACAAGCCGACGATCTGAGGCAGTCCGGCCATCTTGCCATGAGGGATCGCAACGCCATTGCCGAGCCCGGTGGAGCCGAGCCGCTCGCGTTGAAGCAGGACGTCGAAGATCTCGCGCTCCGGAACGCCGGCCATCGGCGCGACGCGCGCGGCCAGCTCCGTCAGAAGCTGCTTCTTGTTCTTGACCTTGAGTGAAGCCATCACTGCTTCGGGTGAGATAAAGTCACCTAGATGCATTCTGATACCCGTGTGACCGCAAAGGAGCCGATGGGTTGACAGCTGGCCCCATCCGCCCGCGCTTTCAATAGCCGCAGGAAGAGTAGCTGCGGAACTCCCGTTACCCTTGTTCGAAAAGCACGTACCCCGCGGCGCGTGCCCCACACAATGCTCGATGATCCGTACAACGCGTCCCTGAACGCAACCGCGCAACGCCTACCAACGTTCCAGTATCTTTCCGGTAATCGGTGTCGTCATGCCCGTGGAAGACTGTCAAATCCTGACTGACCAGCGCTTCCCGGCGCGCATCCAAATTTCCGAGGCTCGATTCGTCAGCGCGCTTTCTAAACGCCCCGGCCCAGCAACCAGCCTCGATCGCGGTGGCGGAAGCTAGACCCCTGTCTTAAGGGTGTCAAACGCAATGAATTCGATCCACCCTCTTTACACGATTCGCATTGACGAACAGTGTGTTAGACGTCCCCATCAGGCGCCTGCGCCCATGGCGATCCGCTTGAGCCGCCGGCGCTGCACCGAAGACGGAATCCCCAAGGCTTCGCGATACTTCGCCACCGTGCGGCGTGCAATATCGATGCCGTCGCCCTTGAGCCGTTCGACGATTTTGTCGTCGGACAACACCTCCGCCGCCGGTTCCGCGTCGACCATCTCGCGAATGCGGTGGCGCACGGCCTCCGAAGAATGCGTGTCCCCTTCCGACGTGGCGGGGATCGCCGACGTGAAGAAGTATTTGAGCTCGAAGAGGCCGCGATTGGTCGCCATGTATTTGTTGGCGGTCACTCGACTCACCGTCGACTCATGCATGGAGATGGCATCGGCGACGGTCTTTAGATTGAGCGGCCGCAAATGCCGGACGCCATAGGTGAAGAACGCATCCTGCTGACGCACGATCTCCTGCGAAACCTTGAGAATGGTGCGCGCCCGCTGGTCCAAACTCTTCACCAGCCAGTTCGCGGTCTGGAGGCAATCCACCAGGTAACTCTTGTCCTCCTTGCGCAGGGCCGACTTCGAGACCGTCGCGTAGTAGGACTGGTTGACGAGAACGCGGGGAAGCGTGTCACTGTTCAGCTCCACGTAATAACTCCCATCGGGAAGCGAGCGCACGAGAACGTCGGGCACGATGGGCTGGGTGGGGCTGGAGCCATACTTCAGGCCCGGCTTCGGGTTTAGACGCCTGACCTCGGCGATCATGTCGCAGAGATCCTCATCCGACACATGGGCCGCGCGCTTCAACGCAACGAGGTCGTGCGTGGCAAGGAGGTGGAGATTGTCGATCAGTCCCGCCATCGCCGGATCGCAGCGGTCCTGTTCCTTCAGCTGAAGCGTGAGACATTCGCGAAGATCGCGTGCGAATACGCCGCATGGCTCAAAGCTCTGCATCACCTTCAACGTCTCTTCAATAAGCTCGGGCGGAGCACCCAGCAGCTCTGCGAGCGCATCGAGCTCGCCGCGCAGGTAACCCGCCTCGTCGGTCATATCGATGATGTGCTGGCCAATGAGCCGCCGCGCAGGATCGGAGAACGCCAACGACAATTGCTCGGCGAGATGATCGCGAAGCGTCTTCTCCTCAGCCACGTAGGCTTCAAGATTATTGCCTTGGTCGATGTCGGGGCGCGGCCCTTGCGTCAGTCCACTCCAACCGGAATCGCTTACCGCGCCGGGGGTGAAGTTCTCCGCATCGGGAAACACGTCCTGCGGTTCGGCATCGAGATCGTCGGTGCGGCCGGAATCGTTTCCGGTTTCGAGATTGACCCAGTCTCCTTCGTCGCTGGTGCCTGACTCTGCGCCCGTGGCTTCCGAACTTCCTTCCTCGCTCTTGGCTGCAGGTGAGGGTTGATCGGCCGTGTTGCTCGGTTCGTCCGCGTCGGCCTGCTCCAGCAGCGGATTGCGCTCAAGCTCACCCTCGACAAACGTCGCAAGTTCCATGTTGGAGAGCTGCAGCAGTTTGATCGCCTGCTGCAGTTGCGGCGTCATGACCAGACCGTGTGCCTGGCGGAGCTCCAGCTTTGTATTGATCGCCATTTACGGACTCACTCGCGATCGAGCACTTAGATCTTGAACTGGTCACCAAGATAGACGCGCCGCACATCCTCGTTGTTGATGATGTCGTCGGTGGTGCCGTGGGTCAGCACCATGCCGTCGTGAATAATGTAGGCCCGGCTCACAAGGTCGAGCGTCTCACGCACGTTGTGGTCGGTGATAAGAACGCCGATGCCGCGCTCGGTGAGGTGGCGCACGAGCGCGCGAATGTCGCCGACGGCAATGGGATCGATGCCGGCGAAGGGTTCGTCGAGAAGCATGAATGACGGGCGTGAGGCGAGCGCGCGGGCAATCTCCACGCGGCGGCGCTCACCGCCCGACAGCGCCATGGACGGCGACTTTCTTAGACGCGTAATACGGAACTCCTCAAGCAACGCATCGAGCTGCTTCTTGCGTTCCTTCCTCTTGGGCTCGACCATCTCGAGCACGGCGAGAATGTTCTCCTCCACGGTGAGGCCACGGAAGATCGAGGCTTCTTGCGGCAGATAGCCGATACCCAACCGCGCGCGCCGGTACATCGGCAGTCTCGTCACGTCGCGTCCGTCGATCTTGATGGACCCTTCATCGGCCGGAATCAGCCCGGTAATCATGTAGAACACCGTGGTTTTTCCGGCGCCGTTGGGACCCAAGAGGCCGACAGCCTCGCCGCGCGCCAGGTCGAGGCTAACGCCGCGCACGACCATGCGTTTCTTGAAGCTTTTGACGACCGAGCGGATGGTCAGCCAGCCGTTGCCGGGCTCTCGTAGCGGGGCCTGGCCATGCGCAAGCGGCGCCCCTTGCGCGGGCGCTCCTTGGGCCGCGGTGCCCTGATGACCTGGAAACGACAACAACTTGCCCACTGACCCCTTTCGCTCCTCAGTTGAAGCGCTGGCCGGTTAATATCGGTTGAAGCGCTTGAACGGGTTTACCGGCGCGGCGGCGCAATCGGCAACGGCTCGCCAGTCTCGACTGCTGCCCCCGGCACTTGTGCCCCTGGCACTTGCTGGGCCTGGCCGGGCTCCGGCTCCATCGCCGCGGCACTGTCCTTAACGTCGCTTCCCTTGGGCATGAACAGTGCACGAATCCGACCGCCTCCGGCGGCAGCGTTTCCCGTGTTGTCGAACCGACTCTCACCTGTCTTTAGGTCGATTATGAGCCGGTTCCCCTTTAGCACATTCTGTCCTTGGGATAACACCACATTACCACCTACGGTTACGAGCTGCGCCGGCACATCATAGACCGCCCAGTCGCTCGACGTGGTTTGGTCGTCCTCGCTGGTGATGTAGACGTCTCCGCGCGCTTCAAGCTTGTTGATGCTCGATTGCGGATCCGCATCCTTCTGGGTCGCGCCCTGCTGAGCGACCGGCGTGGTCGCGTTGTCTTGGTCCGCGCCTTTACCCGTCAGCTCTTCCGCGCCGCCGATATAGTGCACGTCGAGCTGCGTGGCGCGGAGCGTCGTCGTCCCCTGCACAGCCTTCACGTTGCCCTTGAAGATCGCGATCTTCTTTGTGTCGTAGACGGTGAGCAAGTCCGATTGGATATCGATGGGGGCGTCCGAATTTTTGGACATCCCGCCAAACGAGTTGGTCATGGTCTGCGCGGTAAGCGGGCTTACTGGCAACAAGAGAACGACGCCCAGGCCGAGCACGTGAAGAGCCTGCCGAATTGCACCACACCCGCTCATTGCGGCGGCACCTGCGCCGCGCCGGTTGGTGCTGCGCCGCTCTGAGCTGCGCCGTTCGCCGCCGGCACCGGCTGTTGCGCGGGCTTCTTCGCGGCAGCAACCTTTTTCGGCTCGAGGTGAACGGCGACCTTGCCCCGGAACGTAATGACCTTCTCCTTGGAGCGCAGCGTCATCGCGTTCGCACGGACGGTGGCGTTGCCATTGTTCAGCTCGAAGAAGACGGGACTGTGGGAACGGAGCGTCTGCGTTGCCATGTCCATCGTGGCGTATTTCAGCTCGCCGGTGACGCCAGAACTGGTGGCGACGGTGATGCGATCCTTCATGATGAGGCGCTCGGCCGTGTTGTTGAAGACGCCGCGAACCGCCTGCATCTTGGACCAGCCGCCGGTCGGGTCGTCGATATCGGCCCTGATGGCGTGGAGCTTGATAATGTCAGGGCTGGTGATGTCCTGGTCCGCATATTCGGCCCTCACCACGTACTTGCCGTTCTTCTTGTCGGCCCCCTCCAGCGTCGGGTTGAGCATACGCAAGTTCCCGTCGACGACCTCCATCCCGTCAATGCTGGCGGTGAAATCGCCGACCGTGATGTTCATGCGCGTGGAGATGAAATAGGCCGCAAGTACGAGCAGGGCGAGGACGGGCAGAACCCGGCGAAGAAAGGACACAAAGAAGCTGTGGCGCCTGGCGCTACGGAAGGCACGCTGACGCTCCTCGGGCGTGCGCACAACGTAGTGCCGGCCTCGCGTGCCGAGATTCGCCTCATATGCCATGGTACTGGTACCCGCCAGTGTCTCGCTGACCCCGCCACACTAGCCGCAGGACTTTGATCAGATTGCGACCGAAGGCCTTGGATTGCTGGGGCCCTAGCAGCCTTCTAGTGGGCGAAGATGTCCATTTCGGCCCAGCCTTCGAGATCGAGCTCGGCCCGGGTGGGGAGAAATTCGAAGCAGGCCTTCGCCAAATGCGTTCGGCCCTCCCGCTTCAGCATGAGGTCGAGACGATCTCGCAGCGCGTGCAGATATAGCACATCACTCGCCGCATAATTGAGCTGCTCGGGGCTCAGCTCCGCCGCGCCCCAATCGGAGGATTGCTGCTGCTTGGACAGGTCCACGCCAAGAAGCTCACGGACCAGGTCCTTTAGGCCGTGGCGGTCCGTGTAGGTCCTGGCGAGCTTGGAGGCGATTTTGGTGCAGTAGACGGGCCCGGCCATGACGCCGAAGAAATTGTTCAGCGCCGCCAAGTCGAACCGGGCGAAATGAAACAGCTTGAGGACGCTCTCATCGGCCAGGAGGCGCTTGAGCTCGGGGGCATCCTGGCCGGCCTTAACCTGGACCAGGGCGGCCGTGCCGTCCCCGTCGGAGAGCTGGACAAGGCAGAGCCGGTCGCGATGCGGGTTCAGCCCCAGCGTCTCGGTGTCGATGGCGATCGTCTTGGCCGTGAAGCGGCCTTCCGGCAGATCGCCCTGATAAAGCTCGACATTCTTTAGCTGGCTCAAGGGCTTCTCGACGTTAGCGGCCGGCACCCCCTCAGCAAAAGGGGGCGCGGCGAATTTGGTGCCCAGGAGAAGACTCGAACTTCCACGCCCTTGCGGGCACTAGCACCTGAAGCTAGCGCGTCTACCAATTCCGCCACCTGGGCTTGAAGGCGTTCAGGTACGATCGGTGCATCCCATTGTCAATTGCCTGAAGAGTTCCCTTCAAGGCACAGCATCCCTCGTGTAATGCTGAGCGGCACCATAGCGCGTCGGGGTTAAGAGGCATCTAAGTGGGCATCGCACTCAATAATCGGGCGTTGGTAACGGTCTACGGGGGCTCGGGCTTCTTGGGCCGGCACACGGTCCGGGCCATCGCGCAGACGGGCGCACGCATCCGGGTCGCCGTCCGGCGGCCGGAGCTTGCCGGCCATCTCCAGCCCTTAGGCGGGGTCGGCCAGATCGTGCCGGTCCAGGCCAATGTCCGCTTTCCCGACTCGCTGCTGGCCGCCGCACAGGACGCAGACGCCGTCGTCAACCTCGTCGGCATCCTGTTACCCACCGGCAAACAGACCTTCAAGTCCGTGCAGGACGAGGGCGCGCGCAATGTCGCGGAGGCCGCGAAGGCGGCCGGCGTCGGAACGCTGGTCCACGTTTCGGCCATCGGGGCCGACGCGAGCTCAGCCTCGATCTATGCCCGCAGCAAAGCCGCGGGCGAAGCGGCCATCAAGGACGCCTACAAGGACGCCACGATCTTCCGTCCCTCTGTCGTCTTCGGACCTGAGGACGAATTCTTCAATCGCTTCGCGGCGCTTGCGCGCCTATCGCCAATGCTGCCGCTGATCGGCGGCGGGCACACCAAGTTCCAGCCGGTCTTCGTCGGCAACGTTGCGCAGAGCATCGTGGCGGCGCTGGAAGGCCGCACGAGTACCAAGGCGCCCTACGAGCTTGGCGGTGCGGAGATCCTCACCATGCGCCAGGTCATGGAGCGCGTGCTCGCTTACTCGATGCGCTCGCGTCCTTTGGTGCCGCTGCCGTTCTGGATCGCCAAGCTGCAAGGCGCGGTTCTGCAATGGCTGCCGAACCCGCCGCTTACCCTCGATCAGGTGCGCTTGCTTGAGACCGACAACGTGGTGAGTGCGGCTGCGATCAAGGCCAAGCGCACGCTGGATGGCCTCGGCATCGAGCCGGTGCAGATCGCCAATGTCGTGCCGGACTATCTGGAGCAGTTCCGCCCGCGCGGGCAGTTCTCCGTCTACAAGGCGTAGGACGAGCGCGCGCCTAGGTGTAGATCATCACCAGCAGGAAGCCGCCCAAAACCATCCGATAAAGTACGAAGGGCAGGAAGCTGATCCGCTTGACCAAGGCCATCAGGAAAGCGATGGCCGCGAGCCCTGCGAAGAAGGTCAGGATCGCGCAATAGACCGCATCCATGGTGATGGTGTCGCCCGCGGCCAACGCCTCGCCGACCGTCAGCACGCCCGCACCGGCGATGGCTGGAATGCCGAGCAGGAACGAGAAGCGCGCCGCGTCGGGCCGCGTGAAGCCAAGGAACCGCGCCGCCGTCATGGTGACGCCCGACCGGCTCGTGCCGGGGATCAGCGCGAGCGCCTGCGCCACGCCGATGATCAGCGCGCTGCGCAAGGTCATATTCTCGATGGTCTTCTCTTGCGGTCCGACCATGTCGGCCACAAGCATCAGCAAGCCATAGAGGACCGTGTTCCAAGCAACGACCGTGACGCTGCGCTCCAAGTCGCCGAAGCCGAACTTCTTCAGGAACAGCCCGAAGGCGACCGCCGGGATGGTCGCGAGCACGATGTAGATGGCGAGCTTGCCCTCGTGGGTGACCTTGCCCTTGAACAGTTCGAGACCGCCCAGCGTGATCTGCCAAACGTCTCTCCAAAAGTAGATGAGGATCGCGAACAGGGTGCCCACATGCACCATGACGTCGACGAACTGCCCCTGATCGGCCCAGTGGAGCAGATAGGGAACAAGAATCAGATGGCCGGACGACGAGATGGGGAGGAACTCGGTGATCCCCTGCACCACGGCAAGCACAATGATCTGCTCTACGGTCATAGCCCCTCGTCGCGCCGCTTGTTCGACGTGCGTGCAGGTTCTATACGAGGCTCTAGCCCCGCGCGATTCATTTCCGACCGAACGGCCGCCACAGCCATTAATGGCGAATCTTCATCACCATCCTCTATGTGCCTTCTCTAGGTCAATTCGCCTCGCTTTGGCCGAATGCGGGCTGGAGGTCGCGTTGACCGAGGAAAAGCCCTGGGAATGGCGCCAGGAGCTTTTGGCCCTAAACCCGGCCGGGACGCTGCCTGTCTTCGTTCCGGACGAGGGCGCGCCGATCGCAGGGAGCTATGCGATCTCCGAGTATCTCGGCGACACGGCGGAGGCCCGCGACCCCCGTGGCTTTCAGCCCTTTCCGGGCGGCCTTGCCGAGCGAGCCGAGGCGCGGCGGCTGGTGGACTGGATCCACCACAAGTTCCACGACGAAGTGACCGACTATCTAGTAGTGGAGAAGGTCTTCCGCCGCTTTGGGCCGCAAAGCGCCTCCCCCGATATGGAGGCCATGCGGGCCGGGCACGACAATCTGCGGTATCATCTGACCTATGTCGGTCATCTGACCGAGACCCGGAGCTGGCTCGCGGGCGATGTCATGAGCTTTGCCGACCTCGCGGCCGCGGCGCATCTGTCGGCGTTGGATTATCTCGGAGAAGTCCCCTGGGAAGAGTTCGAGCCCGCGAAGAACTGGTATGCGCTGGTCAAGTCGCGGCCATCTTTCCGGCCGCTGTTGCAGGACCGCGTGGCCGGCTTCACGCCTTCAGAGACATACACGAATCTCGACTTCTGAGGCTGCGCCCCAAATCATGCGGGTATGGCAAGCGGGCATGACAGCTACCCTAAGATCAACGATCGCAGAGGAAGCCAAGTCTCTTGGCTTCGATGCCGTGCGCTTTACGTCCGCCAATGTGCCGGCGGGCATCGGCGATGCGCTCGACAGGTTTATCGCCGAAGGACGCCAGGGCGACATGGCATGGCTCGCCGAGACCGCCACGCGACGCAAGAGCCCGCGCGCGCTGTGGCCGGACGCACAAAGCGTGATCGTGTTGGCGGTGAACTACGGCGTCGAGGGCGATCCGCTCGCGGCTCTTCGGAAGCGTTCGCACGGCGCGGTTTCCATCTACGCCAAACGCGCCGACTATCACGACGTCATCAAGAAGAAGCTGAAAGTGCTCGCCGGACGCGTACAAGCGCTCACGCAAGGGGACGTGAAAGTGTTCGTCGACACCGCACCGGTGATGGAGAAACCTCTTGCAGCGCGGGCCGGTATCGGCTGGCAAGGCAAACATACCAATCTTGTTTCGCGGGAGTTCGGCTCTTGGCTTTTTCTCGGCTCGATCTTCACCACCGCCGAAATCGCGCCCGATGAGCCGGAAGAAGATCATTGCGGCGAATGCCGGCGCTGCCTCGACGTTTGTCCGACGAATGCATTCACCGCGCCCTACGAGCTCGATGCGCGGGCTTGCATCTCCTATCTCACCATCGAGCACAAAGGACACATCGCGCCGCAATATCGTGCGGCCATGGGCAACCGCATCTATGGTTGCGACGATTGTCTTGCCGTGTGCCCGTGGAACAAGTTTGCGCAAGTCTCGCATGACGCAAAGCTCACGGTGCGCGCGAGCGCAGACAACCCGCCGCTCAATGCGTTGCTCATGTTGGATGATGCTGGCTTTCGCAAACGCTTTCGCGGCACACCGATCAAGCGTACGGGGCGGAACCGCTTCCTGCGCAATGTGCTGATCGCCGCAGGCAATTCAGGCGACACCGCGCTCGCACCAAAAGTGGAGGCGCTACTTTCAGACGAGTCTCCATTGGTGCGCGCCATGGCGGTGTGGGCGCTATCGCGATTAGCTCCTGAAACTTTTCACAGCTTGCGCGCTACGTTTGCCGGACAAGAGAGTGACAGTGACGTTCGCGGTGAGTGGCTGGAGGTTGCCGCGTGAGCCGCTTGTTCGCTTTCGGCCTCGGTTTCTCAGCGCGGGCGCTCGCGCCCCTTCTCGCCTCCCAAGGCTGGGAGATTGCCGGAACCGCGCGCGAAGAACCGAAGATCGGCCAGTTGCGCAGAGAAGGCTTTGAGGCCACGCGCTTCGCCGGCGACAAAAGCAATTCTGAATTGCCGAAGCTGCTGCAAGGCACGACGCATTTGCTGCATTCGGTTCCGCCAGGCGATGACGGCGATCCGGTGCTCGCGAGCTACCGAGACGAGATCGCCAAACTCAAGACCCTGGAGTGGATCGGCTATCTGTCAACCGTGGGCGTCTATGGCGACCAGCAGGGGAACTGGGTCAGCGAGGAGACGGTCCCGAAGCCCAACAGTGCGCGGACCGAAGCGCGCGTTGTGGCCGAGCAGGACTGGCTCGACTTCGGTGAGAAGATCGGCGTGCCGGTGCAGGTGTTCCGCCTTGCCGGCATTTACGGGCCGGGGCGCAGCGTGTTCGACAAGCTCAAGGCCGGCACCGCACGGCGCATCAACAAAGACGGCCAGGTGTTCAGCCGCGTCCATGTGGACGACATCGCGCGCGTGCTCGAAGCCTCGATCGCGAAACCTCGTGCCGGCGCGATCTACAATGTGGCTGATGACGAGCCCGCCGCGCCTGGCGACGTGGTGGCGCATGCGGCGCAGATGATCGGCGTTGCGCCGCCGCCGGAGATCGCGTTCGAGGACGCGGATCTCACGCCGTTGGCGCGGAGCTTCTATCAGGGCAGCCGCAAGATTGGCAACGCGCTGATCAAATCGGAGCTCGGCGTCGAGCTCCGCTATCCGACGTTCCGCGAAGGACTGAGATCGCTTATGCCGAAGGAGACGCCGCCGTCTCGATGAGGGCGCCGACCGTGCGCGTGAGCCGCCGCAAGTCTTCCGGGCTCGACAGGCGATGGTTGCCGTCCTTGACGAGCGTGATCTCCACGTCGTCGCCTTCGATGAGATCGACAAGCGCCAGCGCATGCTGCCAAGGCACGTCTTCGTCGCGCAGGCCTTGCAGGATGCGAACGGGGCAGCCCACCTCGATGCCGCCCGCCGCGAGGAGATGGTTGCGGCCCTCTTCGATCAAAACCTTGGTGAGCGGATAGGCGTCGTCGTAGTCCGACGGTGCGTAGAAGACGCCCTCCGTCTCGACGATGACCCGCGTCTTCTCCGACATCTTCTCCCACATGAGCTTCTCGGTCATGTCCCAGGCGGGCGCGATGAGCACGAGCCCGCCGAGGCGCGCGTCTCCGCTTTTGGCAAGCGCGCGCGCCAGCAGGAGCCCAATCCAGCCGCCCAGGGACGATCCGACGAGGATCACCCGCCTGCCTTTGAGCAGCTCAAGCATGGTGGCGGCTTCTTCGAGCCAGTCGCCCACGGAGGCCTTCAAGATGTCCCCGCCCGAAACGCCATGGCCCGAATAGTCGAAACAGAGCATGGCGTGGCCTTCGTGCTTCGCCCATGCGCTCAAGGCCGACACCTTGGTGCTCGCCATGTCGGACAAGAATCCCGACAGCCAGAACACGGCCGGGCTGGACGCGTCTTGCCCTTCGTCGAAGCGATAGGCGATGCGGCGGCGCTTCGATGCTTGGCGCTTCGAGTCTTGGCCAATTTCGACGAACTGTGGTTCATGCTGCATGGAGACGAGCGCTAGCGTATCCAAGGCTCTTCGCGCAAGGCAAAGGCCAAGAAAAAGCGATGTCAGAGGTGACCATTTTGCAGGTCGTGCCGCGCCTCGAAGCCGGGGGCAGCGAGCAATCGACCATCGAGATCGCCGAAGCGCTGACCGCCGCGGGCGCGAAAGCCTTGGTGGCTTCCGAGGGCGGAAGACTCGTAGAGCGTCTCGAAAACGCCGGCGGCGAACTCATTCGTCTGCCGCTTGCAAGCAAGAACCCGCTGACCATTCTCGCTAACGCGCAGCGCCTTGCAGAGCTTGTCGAGGCGCGGGACGTCTCGCTTTTGCATGCGCGGAGCCGCGCGCCTGCCTGGAGCGCATTCCTCGCCGCGCGAAGGACGGGGCGGCCGTTCGTGACCACCTATCACGGCGCCTATCGAAGACAGTTTCCGCTGAAGCAGGCCTATAACGGCGTTATGGCGCGGGGGGATCGCGTCATTGCCAACTCGCGCTACACGGCGGAGATCATTGCCGCGCGCCATGGCGTGCCGATGGAGCGCATGCGTGTGATCCATCGCGGTCTCGACATCGCCCAGTTCGCCCGCGACGCCATCGCGCCCGCGCGGTTCCAGCGCCTCCGTGATGCCTGGGGCATCGAGGAGGGATGCCCGGTCATTCTGCAAGCCGCACGCCTGACCCGGCTGAAGGGTCATACCCACACGATCGAGGCGGCGCGGCTGTTGCGCGAGGCGGGCCAGCTGGGAGACGCCGTGGTCATCTTCGCCGGCAGCGCTGACGGCCGCGACGGCTACCGCGAGGAGCTTGAAAAGAAGATCGCGGACGGCGGACTTGAGGGCCGCGTGCGGTTGGTCGGCCATTGCGACGACATGCCTGCCGCGTTCAACCTCGCCACGGTGGGCATTCTTCCATCGACCCGCGCGGAGACATTCGGGCGGCCCAGTATCGAGGCGCAAGCGGCCGGATGCCCCGTCATCGTCACCGATGTCGGCGCTGCGCCAGAGAACGTAATCGCGGCCTCGGACAGCAGCGACTTCACGGGTTGGGTTGTACCTCCCAGCGACGCTCCCGCATTAGCAGAGAGTCTTGCCGAGGCGCTGGCGCTCCCACCGGACGCACGTGCGACAATCTGTCAAAGGGCCCGCGCCCATGTCGGCTGTCACTTTGCCCTTGAGACCATGCAGCGGGACACGCTCGCTGTTTATGACGAGCTGCTGGGAACCAATCTCGCGTCACATCTTCGTTGAAACGTGAAATTTCGGCGGACTGCCCAGTTTCTGCCCCGTTCCCGTCCCGACCCACTGCCTTGATGGCGAACACACCTTGAGCGCACCCCCGCTGGAACCAATCTCGAAAGGTTTTGTTAACCATGGCGATGTCAAGCTTGCGGCTATGTCTTTGGGGGTAGTGTCAGAAATACCGGCTCATTTGCACCGCGCGGCAAGTGCCCCGCCGGTGCATTTTGTGTATCACGTCCCTAAATGTGCCGGCCGGACGATTGACCGTCATCTGGCGCAGTCTCTGCCCCAATCGGCCTATCACCGTCTGCGGCGGCGGCGGGGGCTCAGGCGCTTCGCGAGCAGATATGACGGCGCGGACATCACCAGCCCGAACGACATTCGCGTGCTCAGCGGCCACTATCTTGGAATTTCGGTCGATCCGCTCTTCGAGCGGCGGTTGATCAAGCGCAGTCTACTGCTGCGCGATCCCGCCAGCCACTTCGTCTCCTACTACAACTACCGGATGACCCGTTACATCTCCCAGGGTCTGCAGCCTTACGGCGTGGACGTGGCGTACGGTGCGATGCAGCGTAATTTCATTACGCATTACATCCTGAAGAACTTCCTCGAGCTGACCTGGACGCAGATCGCGAGCCTCTCCGACGACGAGAAGTACGACCTGGCGAACGCCTTCCTGTCGACCTTCTGGTTCGTCGGCGACTACCAGCTCTGCGACGAGTTTGTCGGCGTGCTCGGCGAGCAACTCGGGATCTCCGCCAATGCGCGTCCGCACAACACGCTGACCGAGCTCGCACGCGGCGCCGGCTGGACGCCTCTCACGCTCGAGCTGCTGCCTCGCGACACCGTCTCCAACATCGTGTCGGAAAACATGATCGATCAGAAGCTGTGGGAGACATGGCACGATGCGCGACACGAAACGTGCTTTGTGCGTCCCGTCGCACTGGAAAACAACACATCGAGCTTCGTGAGCGGCGAGGCCGTGCGCCTCGTGAGCCAGATCATGCGCCGCGCGCAGCGGCGCTGGGGCACGTTTGATGCGCCCGTCCCTGTCATGCACGGGGACCCGGCGACCCCGGCCTAGCCGACCGCGGACCAATCCACGACGTGCCGGATTCGGCCGGTTTCATGGTTATTGCCAGGTCGCATGGCTCCGGCGTGACTTGTCAGGTCTATTTCCCTTCCTGTAGAACTCTCGATCGACACTGGCTCCGGCGCCCCGTGCCTCGCCGCGGCGAGGGCGCCAACTGCACTAGAGGAGATGACACATCGTAAGACGGCCCATGAAGCTTGCCCCGAACAGGGGCGGTCCCCGTGTAAACGAGGGAATCGACACTCCTGAAATTCAGCTCATTGACGCGACAGGTGAAAATGTCGGCGTCGTTGGTATCGAAGACGCATTGGCCCAGGCGGCGGATGCGGGGCTCGATCTCGTTGAGATTTCGCCCAATTCCAAGCCGCCGGTCTGCAAGATCCTGGACTTCGGCAAATACAAATACCAGGCGCAGAAGAAGGCCGCCGAGGCGCGCAAGAAGCAGCGCACGGTCGAGATCAAAGAGATCAAGATGCGGCCCAATATCGACACGCACGACTACGACGTGAAGATGCGCTCGATGAACCGGTTCTTCGAGGAAGGCGACAAGGTCAAGGTGACGTTGCGCTTCCGGGGCCGCGAAATGGCCCATCAGGACCTGGGCGTCCAGCTGCTGAACAAGGTGAAAGACGACACTGCGGAGATCGCCAAGGTGGAGTCGGAGCCCCGGCTGGAAGGCCGCCAGATGGTCATGGTGCTGGCCCCGATTCGGGCCTAAGGGAAGCCCCGGGCCGAAAAGACCTGGGCGCTTGCCATAGAGGCTGAAATCCCTCTATAAACCGCACCTTCAGGAGCCGCCCGGCAGGGCATGCCGTGGCGGCTCGTTTGCTCTCCATCATCGAATTCAAGAACGCCGGGCGGCCTGTCGCCAGCGCCGGCCCAAAAAGGAAGCCAAATGCCCAAGCTCAAGACCAAGAGCGGTGCCAAAAAGCGATTCAAGATCACGGCCTCCGGCAAGGTGAAATGCGCCGCTGCCGGTAAGCAGCACGGCATGATCAAGCGGACCAACAAGTTCATCCGGAATGCCCGGGGGACGATGGTCCTTGCCGACGAGAACGCCAAAGTCGTGAAGAAGAATTTCCTCCCTTACGCCTAAGGCGAAGGCGAGACGAGCTTAAGGAGCACTGCTATGTCCCGTGTAAAACGTGGCGTTACCGCCCATGCCCGTCACCGCAAGGTGCTGACCAAGGCGAAGGGCTATTACGGCCGCCGCAAGAACACCATTCGCATCGCCAAGCAGGCCGTGGAGAAGGCGGGTCAATACGCCTACCGCGACCGCAAGGTGAAGAAGCGCACCTTCCGCGCCCTATGGATCCAGCGCATCAATGCCGCCGCACGCGCCAACGGCACCACCTACGGCCAGCTGATCGACGGTTTGAAAAAGGCCGGGATCGAGCTCGATCGCAAAGTGCTGGCCGATATCGCCGTGCGCGAACCGCAAACCTTCCAAGGCTTGGTTGAGGCTGCCACCGCCGCGCGGGGCTGAGCCCCACCATGAGCGCCGCAGAGCTCGACAGTCTCAAGACCGAACTGCTTGAGGCCGTTGCGCGCGCCTCCGATCTTGCCGCGCTCGAAGACGTCCGCGTCGGCGCGCTCGGCAAGAAGGGCCGCGTGTCCGCGCTGATGCAACGGCTCGGCTCCATGCCGCCTGAGGAGCGCCGCGATTTCGGCCAAGCAGTCAACGCGGTGAAGACGGCCGTCGCCGACGCCATCGAAGCAAAGCGCGTGGAACTCGGCCGCGCCGAGACCTTAGCCAAGCTTGCGCATGAGCGCGCGGACGTGACGCTACCGGTGCATGAGGGGCCGCAGGCGAAAGGCCGCATCCATCCCGTCAGCCAAGTGACCGACGAGATCACCGAGATCTTCGCCGATATGGGCTTCTCCATCGCCGAAGGGCCCGATATCGAGACGGACTTCAACAACTTCACGGCGCTCAACATTCCGCCGGAGCATCCGGCGCGGCAAGACCACGACACGTTTTATTTCGCCGAAGGGCCGGACGGCGCGCGGCCTGTGCTGCGCACGCATACGAGCCCGGTGCAGATCCGCACCATGCTGGCGAACGAGCCGCCTTTGCGCGTCATCGCGCCGGGCCGCGTCTATCGCTGCGACTCCGATCAGACCCACACGCCGATGTTCCATCAGGTCGAGGGACTCGTGATCGACGAGGAGACGCATCTCGGTCACCTGAAATGGGTGCTCGAAGAATTCTGCAAAGCCTTCTTCGAAGTGCCGGAAGTCAAGATGCGCTTCCGCGCCAGCTACTTCCCCTTCACCGAGCCGTCGATGGAAGTCGACATTGGCTATGCAAAAGTGGGCGATGAGATCCGCATCGGCGAAGGCGACGAGTGGCTCGAGATTCTCGGCTGCGGCATGGTGCATCCCAACGTGCTGAAAGCGGTGAACCTCGACCCCAAGAAACATCAGGGATTTGCGTTTGGCGTCGGCATCGACCGCTTGGCCATGCTGAAATATGGCATGCCTGACTTGCGCGCGTTCTTCTCAGGCGATTTGCGCTGGCTGACCCATTACGGTTTCGCGTCGCTCGCCGTTCCCACACTTGCTGCGGGGCTGAGCGCGCGATGAAGTTCACCCTGTCATGGCTGAAGGAACATCTCGACACGGACGCCTCCGTGGACGAGATCGCCGACACGCTGACCCGCATCGGGTTGGAAGTCGAAGAGGTGCACAACCCGGCCGCGGCGCTCAAAGAATTTCGCATCGCCGAAGTGGTGAAGGCGAACAAGCACCCGGACGCCGACAAGCTGCAAGTGCTTGAGGTCAACACCGGCAAGGAGCGCCTGCAAGTCGTGTGTGGCGCGCCGAACGCCCATGCCGGGATGAAGGGCGTGTTCGCGCCTGTCGGCGCTTACGTGCCCGGCCTCGACTTTACGTTGACCAAGGCGAAGATCCGCGGCGTCGAGTCGAGCGGCATGATGGTCTCCGAGAAGGAGCTTGAACTGTCCGACGAGCATACCGGGATCATCGAGTTGCCGAAGAAGGCCCGCGTCGGCAGTTCGGCCGCAAAGGCGCTCGGCCTCGACGATGTGATGTTCGACATCGCCATCACGCCGAACCGCCCCGATTGTCTCGGCGTGCGCGGGATCGCGCGCGATCTCGCCGCGGCGGGCCTCGGCAAGCTTACGAAGGAAACGATCAAGCCGGTCAAAGGCGGGTTCAAGAACTCCGTTCCTATCAAGCTGGAGTTCTCGACGGAGACCAAGACGGCTTGCCCTGTGTTTGCCGGGCGGCTTGTGCGCGGCGTTGAGAACGGGCCGAGCCCGGACTGGCTGCAAGCGCGGCTGAGGGCTATCGGTTTGCGCCCCATCAATGCGCTGGTCGATATCACCAATTACATCTCTTACGACCGTGGGCGTCCCTTACATGTTTACGACGCGGACAAGCTCGACGGCGCCATACGCGCGCGGCTTGGACGCAAGGGCGAGAAGTTCCTTGCCCTCGACGGCAAGACCTATGCAGTCGACGAAGAAATGTGCGTCATCGCGGACGATGCGCGCGTGCTTGGACTTGGCGGCGTGATTGGCGGCGAGGACACGGGCTGCACCGAGGAGACGACGAATGTCTTCATCGAGTCTGCCTATTTCGATCCCAAGCGCACCGCGCGCACCGGCCGCACGGCGAACATTGTTTCGGACGCGCGCTTCCGCTTCGAGCGCGGCGTGGATCCTCAATCCGTGCTGCCGGGGGTCGAATTCGCCACTGAACTGGTGCTCCAGCTGTGCGGCGGTGAACCGAGCCAGGTCACGGTTGCCGGCAAGGCGCCAAAATCCAATTCGCCCTTTCGCTTCGACATGAGGCAGATCGGCCGCTTGAGCGGGCTGTCACTGTCGAACGCGGACATCCGCCGCAAGCTCACCGCACTCGGCATCAAGCTGGGCGGCAAGACGAACGCTGTGAAGGCGAGCCCGCCCTCCTGGCGCCCGGACATCGCCATACCAGCCGATCTCGTCGAAGAGGTGGTGCGGCTGACCGGTGTCGATCAGGTGCCGGCTACGCCGCTCCCCGATCTGTCTGGTGTGGCCAAGCCAGTCCTGACCGAGCGCCAAGCGCGCGCGAAGTTCACGCGGCGCCTCCTTGCCGCACGTGGATTTGTCGAGGCCGTCACCTGGTCTTTCAATCCGCCGGCCGAGGCGAAACTGTTCGGCGGTGGCGACAAGTCGCTCACGCTGAGTAATCCGATCTCCACGGAACTTGCTCAAATGCGGCCCAGCCTGCTGCCGGGCTTGATCGCGGCAGCCAAGCGCAATCGCGATCGCGGTTTCGCAGACGGCGCACTGTTCGAGCTGGGCCAGGCCTATCGGGGCCTCGCCCCTGAAGACCAATACATGGCCGCGAGCGGCGTGCGCTTCGGGCGTTCGGCGCTCGATGGCGCTGGCCGTCACTGGTCAGGCGATGCAGACCCCGCCGGCTGGGAGGCGGTGAAGGCCGACGCCGTCGCCGCGCTCACCGCGCTGGGCCTCAGTCAGGCAAACATGCAAGTGACCCGCGAGGCGCCGGACTGGTTCCATCCGGGACGTTCAGGTGCACTGAAGCTCGGGCCGAAGGTCACGCTCGGCGTGTTCGGCGAGATCCATCCCGACACTCTCGCCAGCCTCGACGCCGAAGCGCCGATGGCGGCGTTCGAGCTTTATCTCGATGCCTTGCCCCGTTCAAAGCGCAAAGGCACGGCGAGGCCTGCGCTCGATGCCTCGGACCTCCAGGCGGTGCGGCGCGACTTTGCGTTTCTTGTGGATGCTGACGTGGCCGCAGGCCAGGTCGTGCGCGCAGCCTCCGGTGCCGACCGCGCGCTGATCGCCGATGTCAGCGTGTTCGACGTGTTCACCGGTCAGGGTGTGCCGGACGGCAAAAAGTCACTCGCCATCGATGTGACGTTGCAGCCGCGCGACAAGACGCTCACGGACGCGGAGATCGACGCGGTGGCCGAAAAGGTCGTCGCCGCCGTGACCAAAGCCACCGGCGGGGCGTTGCGCTAGCGCCGCTCGAAACCGGATCTGCGCCGCTGCCAGCGCTTCCGCTTTTTCTTCCCAGCGCCATAGAACGGCTTGTCGGCGCAAGCGCTGGCAAGTTGCCGCGCGATACTCGCCGGCGTCGCGGGCGCCGGCTGATAGCCTTTGCAGATGGCGCCGATCTTGCCGCCGAGCGCATTTGCATCGTCCGAGCAATAAAGCCCCGAGCCGTCGCTACGCGGTGTGAAGAGCACGCCTTGTGCCGTGCCGCCGTCGCCGAGCCGCGCGCCGAGATGGTTCAGCGCATGGATGCGCGTCGCACTTTGCTGCGGAGAGAAGCGTTCGGGCTTCATATGCGTGCCCGTTAGCGGGACCGCTTCGATGGCGCCGAGACGCCAATCGCCGTCCTGCTTGGCCAGATGCACTTTCGCCATCAGCCCATAGTCGCGGCAAACGCCGAAGCGCTTCATCTCCGCGGTGCCGGGATGAAGGAAATTGCCGAGCCCATAGAAGATGAGAGAGTTGCCGACGCGCTCGACGCCTTGGGCCACGTGCGGGTGATGGCCGACAATGAGGTCGATGCCCCTGCCTTGCGCCGCCTTGCCCCGCCAATCCGTCAACTGCCGCTTGTCCGGCACGACACGGCCTTCGAGGCCATAGTGGATCGACAGGATGCGGTAGTCGGCCGGAAGCTCGGCGAGCCGGTTCAGCACCAGCTGGAAATCCTTTGGATTGCGATAGGCCGCCTGCCCCGCCTTGTTTTGCCCCGCGCGATGCTCCTCCCGCTGGCCGGTGACGATGCCGGTAGCGCTGAAGCCCAGCTTCATGTCGCCGAGCTCGAGACAGCCGGGCCGCGTCGCCTCCTCGTAATTGGTGCCGATGCCGGCATAAGCAATCGGATGCTCCGCCCCCGCCACGGCCAAGTGATAGAGCGTCTCTTCGACGCCGAGCGGGCCGTAGTCCATCGAATGATTGTTGGCGAGAGAGAACAGATTGAAGCCGGTGTTGAGCAACGCACGCAAGCCCGCCGGGTGGCTCTTGAAGTTGTAAGGCGAGGTCTGGCCTTTACCGTCGGGCTCAAGATCGTCGCGGTCAGTGATCACCGTCTCTAGATTGACGAAGGCAAGGTCGCCATTGATGTCGCTCGCAACGCCGCTCACGCTTTCCGCAAAGCCGATCTCCTTGCCGTTCTTCTTGAAGCCGCGCGGGTCGACCTCTGCGCCTTTCGGATTGAAGCCGGTATCGCCGACAAGCACGATGGTGAGTTGGTCGGGGCTTTGTGTCGGCGTCTGAGCCGGGGCATCGCCGATCGAGGCGGTGTATTCGGTGCTGGCGCATGGCGTGATCCGCACGGCGCCTTGCGAAGCGCTCGCGCTCGCGACAAGCGAGAGGGCCAAGGCGGCGGCGCCCAGCAATATCGAACAGCCAATCCTCATGATGCGGCCTGTTCCGCCTCGCGAATCGGTTCTGTATCGAATCCCAGATTGTGGTCGCGGGCAAGATGGACCATGGCGCGCTCGGTCAGGGCGGTGATGGTCAGCAGCGGGTTACAACCGATGGAGCGCGGAATAACGGCGCCGTCGCAGACATAGAGACCGTCATGGACGTCCTCGCCGTTGGTATCGGCGAAGACCTGGCATTTGTGGTTGACCACGCCGCGCCTCGCGTCCTCACCCATGCCGCAGCCGCCAAGCGGATGCGCCGTCGCGGGTGTCACGCCCATGCTGGTCGCGGCGAGCGGGCTCTTGATGTAGCGCCCGCCGACCGTATCGGCCACCTTGGTCAGGGCCTCATCAACGCGTTTGTAGACGGGTTGCTCGGCGACATTCGGCCAGCGAACCTTGAGGCGTCCATCGTCGAGCACGAGCCGGCCGTCGGCGTCGTCATGAGAGACGACGAAGAACGTGCGCAAGTGCGACAGCGGGCCTTGATACACGCCCTTGATGAGGCTCTGTGCGGCGCCGAGAATTCGCCCCCCCGATATAAAGAACACCGGCAGCAGCGGCGCCAAGGCAGAGGGCAGCACGCCTTCTTCGATGATCATGCCGCGATCGAGGTCCTTCTCGTCGGGAAGCTCGATCTGCCCGGCAACGCAAGCGCCGACCGTGTCACCGTCAAACTTTGGCGGTTCGCCGACACCGATGGCGTTGACCCGTTCGCTTCCGCCGAGCGCAAAGGCGATGATGTCGCCGTTGGCAGAAAAGCGCGTGCCCAGCCGGTCGGAGCATTTCAATCCTTGATCGCGCGACCGCAACAAAATTTCCGTGGACCCAAGCGTGCCGGCGGCGAGCACCACCGAGCGTGCATCGACATGGCGCGCTTCGCCGTTCTTGTCGCCGGAGGGTGCGAAATGCACGCGCCAGCCGTCGTCGCGCTTCTCGATGTAGTCGACAGTTAGCTCGGTGAAGATCTCGGCGCCGTGCGCGCGTGCATCGGGGAGATAGGTCGCGGCCACGGTGTTCTTGGCGCCGACATTGCAGCCCGAACAGCAATCGCCGCACAGCGTGCACGCGGCTTGAGTTACGCCGGCCGCATTCTCAGTATCCTCGAAGCTCACCGTGACGGGCGAGGCAACCGTGGCGCGGCCGAACGCGGCGCCGGCGGTTTCCAGCGCACGGTACTTGGTCAAGGCGGCAGCGTTACCGTACCGCGCCGGCCGCAGCATGGCCTCCGCACGTTCAAAGCCGAGATCGAGCAGGCCGTCTTTGTTGATCGCGTCCGGCCAGGCGGCATCGGCAAAGACGCGCGCATCGGGGCGCAAGGCGACGCCGGCATTGACCAGCGAGCCGCCACCGAGCCCACAGCCCACGAGCACGTGGATATCGGCGCCGATCCGGAAGTCGTAGAGGCCGGTCTTGGAGCCGGAGCGCATGGTGCCGCCGCTCAGTTGCAGCTCGCGCCGCAGTTCGGGCAGCCGCGCCGGAAAGCCTCCCGCCGGCACCTCCCGGCCCCGCTCGATGACGCAGACGCGTTGCCCGGCCCGGGACAGCCTGGAGGCGGAGACCCCGCCGCCATAGCCGGAGCCCACCACCACCACGTCATAGGCCGGTTTCATGGCGTCCTGGGGTAAAGACAACGTCGTTTGCATGGCCCCTCAATAACCCAAATCAGCAAGTCGCCCCAAGCGGTTATGCGGCCCCAAATGACGCATCACTTCCCATCACGGTGCCGCGAGAGTGCCTAGGCGCGCTCGCGCCCGTTGCCTATCGTTAGAGCCAGACAACAATGTGGAGACATCTCATGATTGCGCGTTGGATTTGCGTCGGGCTGACGGCGGCCTTTCTCGCCATGTTCATGGTCGCCAGCGGCGCCGATGACACGTCTGCGGGCGAGAGCAAGACTGCGATCTTCGCCGGCGGCTGCTTCTGGTGCGTCGAGGACGCCTTCGACAATGTCGACGGTGTGAGCGAGACCGTCTCCGGCTATGCCGGCGGCACGCTGCCCGAGCCGACCTATGGCAGACACGAGGGCCATGTGGAGGCGTTGAAGGTCACCTACGACCCATCGAAGGTCACCTACGCGCAACTGCTCGACCACTATTGGCACAACATCGACCCATTCGATGCGACGGGTCAGTTCTGCGACAAGGGCCCGGCCTACCGCACGGTGGTGTTCACCTCGGACGAGGAAGAAAGAACGCTCGCGGAAAAAACCAAGAAGGACATTTCCACGCGCTTCAACAAGACGGTCGCTACGGAGGTTCGGCCCACGACGACCTTCACCGCCGCCGAGGAGTACCACCAGGATTACCACAACAAGAATCCGGTCAGCTACAAGTACTACAAATGGGGTTGCGGCCGCGCTCAGCGTCTCTCCGAGATTTGGGGCAGCAAGGGCAGCTGAGCCCTCATCGCCGCATCGCGATTTCCGCCGCCCAACAAAAAAGGGAGCCATAAGAGGCTCCCTTTCGCACGTCTTGCCTAAGTCGCGTGTGACTTAGCCGCGCTTGGTGTCCATCCAGGCCATCACGCATTCCTTGGCCCAGGCACGGGCCATCTTGCGGTCGTCTGGGAATTGCAGCTTGGCGGCTTCCTTACAGGGCATGCCGACCAGCGATCCGGCCTGAGCGGACGTCGACTGCATGGGGAGCGCCGTAGCGGCAACGAGACCAGCCGCGGCAGCGGCGAGGATCAGCTTCTTGGACATATTCGGTCCTCCGATTGCGGGGTTGGAACCACCTTCCTACCAAAGGGAGATTAGCCCCCGACAGCCGCAAATTTATGGCGCCTCGCCGCATGGTTTCGCCTTAATTACCAACTGCTCCGGCTTGACCGCAGGCCTATTGCTCCCCTACCAAGCCGCCCATGAGTTCATCGCAGCCGAATCCCCTGTCCCAGATCCGCAACTTCTCCATCATCGCCCATATCGACCACGGCAAGTCGACGCTGGCCGACCGGCTGATCCAGCTGTGCGGCGGGCTCACCCAGCGGGAGATGAAGGAGCAGGTGCTCGATTCCATGGATATCGAGCGCGAGCGCGGTATCACCATCAAGGCTCAGACCGTCCGTCTGGAGTACACGGCCAAGGACGGCAAGGTCTATGAGCTGAACCTGATCGACACGCCGGGGCATGTGGACTTCGCCTACGAGGTGAACCGGTCGCTGGCGGCCTGTGAGGGCTCGCTGCTCGTGGTCGACGCCACCCAAGGGGTCGAGGCGCAGACCCTCGCCAATGTCTATCAGGCGCTCGAGAACAACCACGAGATCGTGCCGGTCCTCAATAAGATCGACCTGCCCGCGGCAGAGCCGGAGCGCGTGCGCGAGCAGATCGAGGAGGTGATCGGGCTCGATGCGAGCGACGCGGTTGAGATCTCCGCCAAGACCGGCCTGGGCGTAGAGGACGTGCTGGAGGCGATCGTCCAGCGCCTGCCGCCGCCGTCTGGCGATGCGAACGCTCCGCTCAAGGCGATGCTGGTGGACAGCTGGTACGACGCCTATCTCGGCGTCGTCGTGCTCGTGCGCATCGTCGACGGGACGCTGAAAAAGGGTCAGCGCATTCGGCTGATGTCCACGGGCGCGGGCTACCAGGTGGAGCGCGTCGGCATCTTCCGGCCCAAGCAAGAGATGCGCGATGCGCTGGGGCCCGGCGAGATCGGCTTCTTCACCGCCGCGATCAAAGAGGTGGCCGACACGCGCGTCGGCGATACCGTCACCGACGAGAAGCGGCCCACGACGAGGCCGCTCACCGGCTTCCAGCCGGCCCAGCCTGTCGTGTTCTGCGGGCTGTTTCCGGTCGACAGCGGCGATTTCGAGGACCTTCGTGAGGCCGTCGGCAAGCTCCGCCTCAACGATGCGAGCTTCGACTACGAGATGGAGACCTCCGCCGCGCTCGGCTTCGGCTTCCGCTGCGGGTTTCTCGGCCTCCTACACCTGGAGATCATCCGCGAACGGCTGGAGCGCGAGTTCAACATCGACCTGATCGCCACGGCGCCGTCCGTCATCTACCGCGTGTTCCTCACCGACGGCAGCATGGTCGAATTGCACAATCCGGCCGACATGCCCGAGCCGCAGAAGGTCGAGCGCATCGAGGAGCCGTGGATAGAGGCGACCATACTCGTGCCGGACGAGCATCTCGGTGCGGTGCTGAAGCTTTGCGAGGACCGGCGCGGGCGGCAGAAGACGCTGAGCTATGCGGGCTCGCGCGCCATGGTGGTCTATGAGCTGCCGCTGAACGAAGTCGTGTTCGACTTCTACGACCGGCTCAAATCGGTGTCGCGCGGCTACGCCTCGTTCGACTACCACATCACCGGCTATGAGCAGGGCGACCTGGTGAAGATGGCGCTCCTCGTCAACGCCGAGCCGGTCGACGCGCTCTCTGTCATCGTCAACCGCACGCGCTCCGAGGCGCGCGGCCGCGCCATGGTGGAGAAGCTGAAGGATCTGATCCCCCGGCACATGTTCAAGATCCCGATCCAAGCGGCGATCGGCGGCAAGGTCATCGCGCGCGAAACGATCAGCGCGCTGCGCAAGGACGTGACGGCCAAGTGCTATGGCGGCGACATCACCCGTAAGCGCAAACTGCTGGAGAAGCAGAAGGCGGGCAAAAAGAAGATGCGCAGCTTCGGCAAGGTCGACATCCCGCAAGAGGCCTTCATCGCCGCGCTGAAGATGGACGCGGACTAGGTGAAGCCCTCAAGCCGGGTGTAGGCTCATCCAGCAGAATGGAGACCTACGAAAATGAAATTCGAAATCTTCAAAGCCTTCAATGGGCAGTACTACTGGCGTGGCCGTGGCGGCGACGGCAAGACCCTGTGCCACTCCGAGGGCTATCGCCACAAAGAGGCGGCCGAGCACGCGATCCAGGCGATCCGCGGTGAAGCGGCCTCCGCCGCGATCGACGACCTCACCCAGGCCAAGGCCGCAGGGTTCGGCCACTAGAGGCGGGTCCGGGCGGGGCTGGATTTCGATCGCCCCCGATCACGAAACCAATTGCCAAGTTCGACGTTATGAGTGGGCGCGCCGCCAATGGCGCGCCCGCGCCTACTGCTGTGCCAAGATTGCGTCACGTCTTTATGATGTTGGTGCGCAATTGTTTGTGGTTAACACTTCCCTAATGACTTGCCTTCATCTTGCCATTTTCTAGTTGTCGTTGCCTTATTATTGACAATACCTTGATTTTGTTGTGTCATTATCGCATCTATGCTTGACAGCGGCTAATATATCACTTTCCATTCGGCCCAAGGAAAAGCAGCACGACGGGGGATGTCGTTGGCTGACGCCAGGCGCGACACCCCAAGCAACAAGCATGTGGCTGCACAGGGGCCGTCTTGTCTTCCCGCGCTTCGCGCAAGGGGTCCTTAGGTCGGGGTGAAGCGCTGTTCCGGAGGGGTCATGATGCGTCCCGCCCTCGCGATTGGACTTTGCCTTCTGCCGTTCGTGGCGGCGGACTTGATGAGCGACAGCACGGCCTACGCCAAAGACCGCCGGGCCAAGGCACAAGTGGCCGTCCAGACCAAGCAACGGACGCCACAGCGCGCCGTTCGCGGGCGCTACCGCGCCGAGCTCAACGACAACACCGTGACCATCATGGGCGGCAGCGCGACGGGCACCGACGCCGCCGTGATCCAGGATATTGCCGCCGTGCTCGATGAAGGGACCGCGATGCGCGTGGTGCCCATGATCGGCAAGGGGCCGGCGCAGACCCTGAAGGACGTGATGTTCATGCGCGGTGTCGACATGGGCATTACCCAGGCGAATGTCCTGAAGCATTTCGCCAACACCGGCGAACTCGGTCCGCTGGACAAGCAGATCGCCTATGTCGCGAAACTGTTCAACGAGGAGATGCACGTGCTGGCGCATTCCGGCATCGACGACCTCACAGCACTGAACGGCAGGGTCGTCAGTATTGGCCCTGAAGGCAGCGGCCTGGAGCTCACCGCGCGCGCGGTGTTCGCCGCACTCGGCGTTGAGGTGCGCGAAACGCAGCTCGATGAGGCTGACGCGCTCGTCAAACTCAAAGCGGGCGAGATCGACGCCATGGTGGTGATCGCCGGCAAGCCGGCGCCGAGCCTGGCCCATCTCGGCCGCGACAGCGGGCTCAAGTTTCTTGGCCTGCCCTACCCGAAGGGCCTGGAGGCTGAGTACTACCCGGCGACGCTGACCCACGACGAGTACCCGGCGCTGATCGAAAAGGGCGCGCAGGTGGACACGGTGGCGGTGTGCGCCGTGCTGGTGTCGTTCAATTGGTCGGACGACAACATCCGCAAGAAGAAGCTCGCGCGCTTCGTCGACCGCTTCTTTTCGAACTTCGATGCGTTTCTGGTGAGCCCGCGCCATCCCAAGTGGCGGCAGGTGAACTTTGCCGCAACTTTGGAAGGCTGGCGGCGATCCCCGCTGGCGCAGAGTTGGATCGACCAGGCGAAGACCGCGGTCGCCGCCGGCGGGCAGACGCAAGAGCGCTTCGAGACATTTCTGGCTCAGGCGGACGCTGGGCGTACCCAAGTGTCCGAGACGGAGCGCGTGAAGCTATTTCGTGCCTTTTTGGAGTGGAGCAAGACGCAGAAGCAGAACTAGTCGCCTTCTTTGTTGACTATTGCGTGGGGAGGACGGTGCCATGTTGCAGCCGCTGTTCAGGACGGTTGGCAGTCCAAAGGACCGAGATTCGAAACACATGTCGGATGCCAAGCCGCCAGGCCTGGCGGAGCGTCTTGAGGCGGAGCGTCTCAAGGCGGAGCGGCTCGATGCGAAGCGTCTTGACGCGGAGTTTCCGGTTGGGGTGCGTCTAGCGGCCAAGGCGGAGCCGACCGCATCGTCAATGGCCGAGCGCTTTGCGCCGCAGCCCTTGCGCGCAACACGAGAAGAAACGCCAGCGGTGGAGGCGGTGGAGGCGGTGGACCCGACGCCTGCCTCGCTCGAACCGCGCCTGTTCACCGCACCGCGGCAGGGCGTGCTCGCGGTCCTGATGGGCGTGGCCATCGCGCCGGCCGCCATCCTTGCCGGGCTTTTATGGTTCGGCGCAATTCGCGGACCTGACGTCGGGCCCAGCGCCGACGCCAAGCCGGCACGTCACCAGGCTGCGTTCGCGGCCGCGCCTAGCTTGCGCGTTGCCCCGCGGGCGCCGGAGTTCGGCCTGACCTCGCCCGAGGAAATCATGGCGACTGCCGGCGAGGACGTCGCTTTCACTATTGCCATCGAAACAAGCGAGGCCATCCCCACGCGCAGCGTGATCGCCATTCGCGATCTTCCCGACGGCGCGGCCTTCTCGCAAGGGCGCCCGTTCGGCTCGCGCGAATGGAGCCTCACCCCGGATGAAATCGCCGGCCTCTCCTTGCATGTGCCGAACGATCACGCCGGGACTTCGGATCTTGCCGTCGAGCTTGTCGCCGCCGACGGCACCGTGCTGGCCCGTACGGCGACCCGGCTGGACGTGGCTCCCTCGCCCACGGCTGGTCTCGTCGTACGGTCCGGCGAAGAGGATCGCATCAAGGATCTGATAGCCCACGGCCACAAAATGATTGCCGTGGGCTACTTCGCCGGTGCGCGCGCGTACTACCAGCGCGCAGCGGAAGCAGGCAGCGGGGAGGCAGCGCTCGCCGCGGGCGCCACGTACGATCCCGCGTTCATCGCGGCGCTCCGTGCGCAAGGCATCAAGCCTGACAAGCAAGCGGCGCAGGAGTGGTATGGCCGCGCCGCGGCGCTCGGCATCACCGACCGCGCAGGTCAGCTCGCCACGCTGAGGCAAACATGGATGAATGCCGGAGCGAGCCCGGAAGGAGACGCGTCGCCGGCGGGGGATCCCAAGCCCGCCGAGCAAACGGGCCCGACCACACAGGCCGAGGCAGAGCGCGGGCCCTTCGGGCGGCTCGTAGCCGCCGCCACCGAGCTTGCCAGCGGCGATGAGTGGGTCGTAGTGGCCAACCCTGTGCACGTCCGCAAAGGACCCTCCTCGACGGACGAGACGTTCAAGGTCGCCCAGAAGGGCACCAAGCTGCGCGTGCTGGGCCGCGACGGAAACTGGGTGCAGATCACCGACCCGGCCACCAAGCAGCAAGGGTGGATCTACAAGCGCTTCCTGAAAGAGGCCGCCGCGCCCTAAGGGGCTGGCAGCGCCTTTACCGGCTGGCGGCGCCTTAGCCGTTCGACACTGCCGGTGCATGGCGCACTTGCCAGGCGAGGTAGGTCAGCGCAGCGCCTTCGCAAATGAGCAGCACGCCAAGCATCAGCCCCAACACCCAGTCGGATGTGAGCGGCATGTTCGCCCAGAGAATGAGCGCCAGTAGAATGCCGACCAGGCCGCTGCCGAGCACCCAGCCCCAATTGGGGAAGGGCCGGATGGTGAGCGCGAAGATCACCTTGGCGATGCCTTCGACCATAAAATAGACGATCAGCAGCACGGTCATGATGAGCAGGCCGCTATCGGGCGAGCGCAGCAGGAGCACGCCGATCAGAATGGCCAGCACCGCGGAGATCAGCTGCAGCCAATAATGGGGCACGTTGCTGGCGCCGATGAGCCCGATGCCCTGCAAGATGCCGCTGACGATGAGGATCCAGGCAAGCAAGGAGACGATGGCGACCGAGGCGATGAACGGGTAGATCAGCGCGAGCACGCCCGCCACCACCAGCAAGATCCCCTGGATCAAATACCAGAGCGAATAACGCTTCACCGTCTCACGCATAGCTTCGCGGAGCGCCGCCGCTGCGGCATCGACCGGAATAGCCATGGGTAGAGCCCTCCTCTAGGTTGGCGGCCGAATCAATCGCGCGGCCGCGTGCCAAGCATACGCGATTCACGGGGGCACATGGACCACGAGCAGACTTCAGACGGGTACCTCTCCGCCGCAATTGCCAAGGCCACCTACCGGCTGATCCCGTTCCTGTGCCTCGCCTACACGGTCAATTTTCTCGACCGGGTGAATGTCGGCTTCGCCGCGCTGCACATGAACGCGGACCTCGGCTTCTCGCCCGCCGTGTTCGGCTTTGGCGCCGGGATCTTCTTTCTCGGCTACATCGTTTTCGAGATCCCCAGCAATCTCGCGTTGCAGCGCTTCGGCGCGCGCATCTGGATCGCGCGCATCATGATCTCCTGGGGCTTGATCGCTTGCGCCATGGCGCTGGTGCGCGGCGAGACGAGCTTCTACGTCTCGCGGCTTCTGCTCGGCATCGCCGAAGCCGGCTTCTTCCCCGGCATCATCCTCTATCTCACCTACTGGTTCCCGGCAGGGACACGCGCCCGCATCATCGCGCTGTTCATGGCATCAGTGCCGCTCGCCACGGTGTTCGGCGGCCCGATCTCCGGCGTGCTTTTGCAGATGCACGGCTTCGCGGGACTCGCGGGCTGGCAGTGGCTGTTCATCATCGAAGGCGCGCCCGCGGTTCTTCTCGGTGTGCTGGCGCTGTTCGTCCTCACCGACAAGCCGGACAAGGCGGCGTGGCTGAGCGAGAACGAGCGGCGCGCGCTCACCGAGACGCTTGCAAGCGAAGCGGCGAACACGAAAGCGGTCGGCTATGCGGATCTTCGCCAAGCGCTGACGCGCCCGCGCGTGCTGGCGCTCGGTGTCCTCTACTTTCTCATGGTGACCGGGCTCTACGGTATCGGCTTTTGGATGCCGCAAGTGCTCGCAACCTTCGGCCTCGATCCGCTGCATGTCGGCTTTCTAACCGCGATCCCATATTTGTTTGCGGCCATCGCCATGGTGCTGTGGGGGCGGCATTCCGACAAGACCGGCGAGCGCCGTTGGCATATTGCGCTTCCGCTGCTTCTTGCGGCGTGCGCTTTCGCCTGGTCCGCCTATTCGGGGCCGCTCCTCCCCACCATGATCGCGCTGAGCTTGGCAACGCTCGGCTTCTACGCCGCGTTCGGGCCGTTCTGGTCGCTGCCCACGGCGCTGCTGACGGGGACAGGCGCTGCGGCGGGCATCGCGCTGGTGAATTCCATGGGGAACGCGGCGGGCTTCACGGGCCCATATATCGTCGGGCTCTTAAAACAAGCGACGGGAAGCTTCTCGGCGGCGCTGCTGTTCTTGGCGGCCGCGCTGGCGCTGGGCGGCCTGATGGCGCTGTGCTTCAAGCGGATCGAGGATCCGCGCCACACTTAGGCGTGCGTCCTAACCGTCCTCGTCGCCGCGCACCATGGGCTTGAAGATCTGACCGCTGTCGAGAGTCTCGGCGTTGCACAGATACTGGAACGCGGTCTTCTGCGGGCGGTCGAAGACGTCCAGATACTCCACGACGCCCCAAACTAGGATCGTCGCGTCGCCGCCCATGACACGGTCGGCAAGGCTCGCCGTGGACTCGCAAGTGACGATCTCCGTGTCCGTTGCATCGCGGCCAAGACGCGGCCTTGGCGAGTCCAGCGACGAACGCTGCGGCAACTGCATGATGGGCAGCAAATCCTCATCCGACACGTCGCGAATGCCGACCTCCGCCGCGCTCTTGATCCTGAACGCGGGCGTCTGACCGGAATTGCGGTACACCACCTTCACCTTGACGACGCCCTCGGACTCCGGCGTCTCGATGAACTCGAGCTTGTCGACATCCACATAGGCGCGCAGCTCTTCCTCGCTCGCGCCGCCACTGCCGGCGGGGACGGGCGCAGGCATGGGCGCACTGACGTCCGACGTCCGTCGCGCCGCCTGCAACGCCATAACGAGCGGCACGAACATCAGCATCAGCAGCAATGTCGCGATCGCGCCAATCCACGTCAGCAGGCGCGTCAGCCCGGCGGTGCTCTCGGCTGCTTCAGCCCCGCGCCATTGCTGGCAGAGATCCGCTTCGTAAGGATGCTGGACGTTGTCGCAAGGCGCCGCGACGTTCCACGGCTTCTTCTCTTCCGCCGCGTCGTCGTCTGTCTTGGTGTCGTCGGTAGTTTCCTCAGCCGCGGCGTCTTCTGTCGCAGCGTCTTCGGTCGCAGTGTCCTCGGTCGCAGCCTCTCCGGCCGGTGCGTCTTGTCCGAGAACAGACGGCGGCGTGAAGACCAGCGCGGCAAGCGCTATGGCAACGGCGCAGCCGAGCGCGCGCAGGCTTCCAATGGAATGGAGCAGGATTTGATGAGACATGGCAAAGGCGCAGACAATTTCCCCGTAGGCCGCCGATCCTATTCATGGAAAGGCCG
>Ga0209013_10000590_pt1 | contig 32887 bp, 27 predicted proteins | sample Cruoilmetagenom2_FD_187291 | JGI IMG/M metagenome (GOLD analysis project Ga0209013, IMG submission 187291) | Oil polluted marine microbial communities from Coal Oil Point, Santa Barbara, California, USA - Sample 2 (SPAdes) (version 2) | ecosystem: Environmental > Aquatic > Marine > Oil seeps ...
TATAATGAACAATTAAGTTCAAGTTGTGCTTCCGGCACCGAAGTGCGTTCCGCTAAATAGTTGACGTTTTGCTGTTCAGTTTTCAAGGTTCATTATGTTAGTCGCGCTTGCGACAACTTTTATATCATAACAAATTCTCGTTGCCATGTCAATAAAATTTTTCACTTAATTTATCTCGATGTCGCTTTCAATCGAGCAACTTTATTAATATATCAGGCACGTTCTAACAAGTCAACAACATTCTTATGTTTTTAATTCTATCAGAATGTTCTATTAATTCAAGTTACATTCACGTTACAATTTTGAAAGAAGCTTTATAGTATTTTCATATATAAAAAGAAGGACACTACTTTTTAAAAAGCAGTGTCCTTCTTAAACTATTAATGCCCTGCTACGAATACAAAGTACAGGATGAATACCATAAACAATCCGTACATGATAGGATGAACCTTTTTAATATTTCCACTTAAAATCATTGTAATTGGATAGAATACAAATCCCATCGCAATACCAGTAGCGATACTATACGTAAGCGGCATCGCGATAATCGTCAAAAATGCCGGTACTGCAATTTCAAATTTATTCCATTCGATTTTATTTAAATTCGACACCATCAGAACACCTACGATGATTAATGCTGGTGCTGTTACTGCAGAAGTCATGACTGACAGAACTGGTGAGAAGAATAGAGCAAGTAAGAAAAGTACACCTGTGACAACTGCTGCAAATCCTGTTCTTGCACCTGCCGCAACCCCTGCACTTGATTCAATATAGGAAGTTGTTGTTGATGTCCCGAATACCGCACCGGTTACGGTAGCTAACGAATCTGCAAGTAATGCTTTACCCGCTCTAGGCAACTTGTTATCTTTCATTAATCCAGCTTGGTTCGCAACTGCTACCAAAGTTCCTGCCGTGTCGAAGAAGTCAACAAACAAGAATGTAAGAACAACGATTAAGAATTGAATAGTCATTAATGAGCCTGGGTCGTTTAAGATAGAATCAAAAGCAGCGCCGAAAGTTGGAGCTACACTTGGCACGCTCCCTACTACAGAAGTAGGAATGTCTACCAAACTAAAAATCATACCGACTACTGCTGTTAAGAGCATGCTGTAAAAAATTCCACCATTAATTTTACGCACCATGAATACGACGGTTAGTACTAAACCAAAAATTGCGAGCAATGTATTGCCAGCTGTTAAATCCCCTAAACCTACTAATGTAGCGTCGTTATTCACGATAATTCCTGCATTACGCAAACCTATAAATGTAATGAACAGCCCGATACCCGCTCCAACTGCATATTTCAATTCAGCAGGAATCGCATTAATAATTGTTTCTCGTATACCTGATAATGATAGTACGATAAAAATAAGTCCTGAAAATAAAACGCCTGTTAATGCTGTTTGCCAAGGAATGCCATATGTTAATACAACTGAATAAGCGAAAAATGCATTTAATCCCATACCTGGAGCAAGCGCAATCGGGTACTTGGCTATCAGTCCCATAAATAGACATCCAACCGCAGCAGCCAAAGCTGTTGCTACGAAGACCGCCCCTTGATCCATTCGCATCGCGTCTGGAAGGTCCGGCACCGAATCTAGTGATAAAGTCAGTGGATTGACTATCAAAATATACGCCATCGATAAAAATGTTGTTAATCCACCGATAATCTCGCGGCGATAGTTTGTACCAAGTTGTTCAAACTGAAAATATTTTCTCATGATTTTCCTCCGTGTTGTCGTGTACACATCAGTTTCTTCTATAGTAGTCAGCCTATGACAAGCTTTTAATATAGAAAAAGGCATGCAACAAAACGTCGCATGCCTCCGATTTTCTTATCAACCTAGGTTAATAAGAGTTAGAAAGACGGAACGGTCCGCCTCTCTTAAATCGTAGTCGAGTCATTTACGGTAACTCGGTAGAAACTTTCGGGCCATATTCCCGACATTATACGACGACAGTATTTGATTTGATTTCATTAGTACTATAACACTATTCAATCATCAAATCAACACTATTTCCGAACGTTTATTTAAAATAATCAATTATAGTTCGGAAATACACAATCATTTCCAGTAAACCTGCTTATTCCCACTCAATCGTTGCAGGTGGCTTGCTCGTGATGTCATACAGTACGCGGTTGATATTTGGAACTTCATTGACAATGCGAACACTGATTTTCTCTAACACATCCCAAGGCACACGAGCCCAGTCCGAAGTCATCCCATCGATTGAGGTAACTGCACGAATCCCAATTGCGTAATCATACGTACGTGCATCTCCCATTACACCGACACTGCGAATGTCAGGAAGAACCGTGAAGTATTGCCAAATATCGCGTTCTAGACCCGCTTTTCGTACTTCTTCACGCAAGATCGCATCAGATTCACGAACGATTTCTAGTTTTTCTTCAGTAATTGCTCCTAAAACCCGGATACCTAGACCAGGACCTGGGAATGGTTGACGCCACACGATTTCATCCGGCATGCCAAGCTCAGTCCCTAATGCACGTACTTCGTCTTTAAATAATGTATTTAAAGGCTCGATTAATTTGAATTGCATATCTTCAGGAAGTCCACCTACGTTATGGTGGGATTTAATCGTTTGTGCTGTAGCTGTACCACTTTCAATGATGTCAGTATAAAGCGTTCCTTGCGCAAGGAAGTCCATACCTTCAAGCTTAGCTGCTTCATCATCAAATACATAGATGAATTCATTGCCAATAATTTTACGTTTTGTTTCTGGATCTGACACACCGGCCAATTTGTTCATAAAACGGTCGCGTGCATCGATTTTGATAACATTCATGTGGAATTGTTCAGCGAAAGTTTCCATTACACTTTCAGCTTCCCCTTTACGGAGTAAACCATGATCAACAAACATACAAGTCAATTGATCGCCAATAGCTTTATGAATCAAAACCGCTACTACAGATGAATCAACTCCACCACTTAGCGCACATAATACTTTTTTATCGCCAACTTCTTGGCGGATTTTTTCAATTTCAAGTTCAATGAAACTTTCCATTGACCAGTCACCCTTAGCTTTACAAACACCAAATACGAATTGGCGTAATAAATCAATTCCGTACACAGAATGACGTACCTCAGGGTGGAATTGGACTGCATATAAACCACGTGATACATCAGCCATTCCCGCAACTGAACAAGAGGGGCTTGTTACAATTACTTCAAAGCCTTCAGGAGCAACAGTTACATGATCTCCATGACTCATCCAGACAACTTGCTCATTCGGCAAGTCTTTGAACAACAGATTTTCTTTCACGACATTGATTTCTGCTTTTCCGTATTCACGTTGTGAAGCTTTTTCGACCTTACCGCCGTAATGCATGGCCATTAATTGCATCCCATAGCAGATACCTAAAATCGGGATGTTTAATTCAAAGATAGTCGGGTCCACGTGGAATGCATTTTCATCGTAAACCGAGTTTGGTCCACCGGAAAAGATGATGCCTGTTGCATTCATTGCCTTTATATCTTCAGCAGATATTGTATGTGGGTGTAATTCACTATAAACACCAAATTCACGAATCCGGCGCGTAATTAATTGGTTGTATTGACTACCAAAATCAAGTACGACAATCTTTTCTTGTTCTTTCAACATGGGAGTAGCTGACAATGCGTCCACCTCTTCAATATGATTTCCGGGCCTCATAAAGAAAAAACGCGTACGAAAGAAAACCTTTCTACGCGTTCTTTTGCACTCTACAAAGAAAAGCGGAAAGCGCCGTGATAGTCCGACACCGGCGCTGGCCGGATGAAAGACGAACATTTCGCCTTTCTGACCCCATGAAGGGGCCCGCGGGCTGGTGCTTGCAGCTAGACAATATACTTAAAAGACGAATGCAAATACATGTCCATAAATAGACATGTATGCATCCGCCTTCATAGTCAAGTCATTTTCGGCAACTTGGTAGAGACATCCGAACCGTATTATCGGACATATATGAGGGCAAACCGGTCTGTGTAATTTTCCTCAATTCTACAGGTTGTGGTCTGTAAAATCAACCGCTTGTCCGATTGATTAAATTTTCCCAACTTTCTCTCAGTTGTGCCCATTCATGGGACTCGATTTCTTTGCCGTAAAAGCCTTTTTCATATGCCGTAGTTAATGTTTTCATATCTCTGGAACCAAAAAATCCATCGACATATGTAGCATACGATTGTAACGTCTGCCCTTCGTCCCGCTCAATGCCCAACAACGAAAGTTGCTTCAATAAACGATGGTAGCTCGTTTCGAACGAATTCCAATCATTTTTGCGTAGACGATAATATGGGACCAATAGTTTCGGTATCCACTTGTGTCTAATGCGGTAGAATATCACTCCTAGAGTTATCGCCACCAAACTCCAAATAATGATGCGTCCTTTATTATCCGAAAACCAATCCGCTACGTTAGCCACAGTTTCTGTGAATCGCTCGGAAAAAGATTTACTTTCTGCATTAACAGTAGGTTTCGGTTTTTCCGGTTTCTTTGGTACTGGCACTACTTCAGGAGTTTCTGTTGTGTCTGTTTCTAAGTCGAAATCAATATTTCCCGTTCCGCTAAATCCAATGGTTGGTTCGAATGGCATCCAACCAACACCCGGCAAATAGGCTTCAACCCATGAGTGTGCATTATTATTCGTGACTTGATAGACGCGATTACCATTATTGTTTTCTATCTCTTCCCCTTCAGCAAACCCCTTTACCCAACGGGCCGGAATGTCCAATGAACGAAGCAACACTACCATCGATGTGGAGAAATTATCACAATACCCGCGTTTTGTATCAAATAGGAACTGATCTACATAATCTTGATCCTCTTCAGGAATGGCGACATTCGTTTGGTCGTAGATATAACCATTTTGAGTGAAGTAGCGTTCAATATCTCGAATTTTATCATACAGATTGGTCTTATCTTCTGTTATAGAAACTGCCAATTCTCGAACACGCTCGGGTAATTCTACTGGCAGTTGTAAATAGCGCTCGAAATCTTGAGTTAATGATGCCAATGATTCCGGTGTCGTTGCACGCAAAGCGGTTAAACTATATGATGGCTCACTGAATGAAATACTATACTCCTTTAATGCCACCGTATCATTTTGTTGAAATGTCTCGATTTTTTGCGTATTATTCGAAACCGAGAAGGTTGTTCCTTCTGGAGCATCCGCCGCAACTGAGCCATATGGATACATTAAGAATGGATACTCCAATTCAAATGAGTAATGCGCAACATCCTGGTCTTCCACAGGACCTGACGGGAACCCTGTATCGAACGTGTCGCCTACTGTGTAGTTTCGAATTTCATTGGAAGCAACAGATTGTTCCCAGCCTTTTGAAGTGTAGGTATCTTTTGTTTCAATTTTCCAGTACTGAGGTGTTTGTACCACGGCTTCAAACACAACTGTGGAATCAGATTGGAATCCTCCTCCTAACTTCGAATCGTCTTCACCGTATCCAATCTTCCCGACTCCATTACCGCCCGAACTACTTCCTGCCCCTTCAGCAAAAGATTGGATAAACGGAACTGGATCCGCCCACACCGGACCCGCTTTTGGAAGCAAGTAACCGATTGCACCACTAAATCCAACTAGTACAATAAGCGGTACAACAAGAGCTCCATATTTACCGCGCTCTGTTGTTAAGTGATTCATTTCAACTATTTTTGTAACTTTCAACAATCCAGAAAGCAGCAGTCCGATAATCATGATACGAAGAATCGAACCATCCCCATCGTAAGGACTGAATGTATCGAGTACGGCAATAAATATGACCGTCATGGAGAAAAACATGAAAATGTTAAGCCGGACACTTATCCAATGATGGATTAAATAAGCTGTCATCCATAACAGTGAGAAAAATAGCAGCGTACGGAACGAATCCGTGACAGCTACCCAATCCTGACTGATGAGTGCTGTCGCGTTTGCCATGAAATCTTCTACCAGAAAAGAAATGCCTATTCCTGAGAAGAACACTTCATCTGAATAAATGAAAATTAGAACCCAGGCTATATACAGTAATTTCCCCGCACCGGACAGCCACCATGGAATCGATAAAAAACTGAACACAAAACAGAGCACCATGAATGCCAAGAATATGGACAGATAGTTCGTATCAGTCAACTCCATGACTGGTAACAACCATTCGCGTAACAAGAAAAATGCCAGCACATAAAAGATTGCTTGTAACCATTTATTTCGACTATTCTCTTTCATGAACGCCCCACCTCCGTAAAGGCGTTTGCGAAATGATCCTGTGACAGCACGTGAATAATCATTCCTCTCGAACGGGCAAGTTGATGCAACGTCATTGCTTGTTTCGTTAACTTTTCACCTTTTTTAACCACTACAAAGCAAGTGCATTGACGTAGATTTTTTGCCGCTTTCGGGATAGAGTCAATCAATCCCGCCGTTAAATCGCCTGTGATGAGTAGAACCGAAGTTGCACTCGACATCGCAGAATCTCTTGGCAGAATGTTCTCAATTGGTTGGTTTAGGTCATCTTCCACTTTCGCCAAATGGAACATCGTTCGTCGCAATTGATCTTCACTCTGTACAGCCGGCAAATAAAATCGCGTGGCGCCTAATGACAAGAAGGCAGCACTGGCATGATTTCGAACAACCGCTTGTAACACGGAAGCAGATAATTCAATTTGTTCTTCAAAGTTCGCAGAAGCTTTTCGATCGACCAAAATGAATAAGTCTTGCGATTGCCGATCCTCGAACTCTTTTGTTCTCAACGTTTGTGTACGGGCAAAGGATTTCCAATGAATCCAGGAAACACGATCCCCAGGTTGGTAATCTCGAACGCCCGCCGCCATCGTTGTATCTTTAACTATTGCGAATGGAGAAGCAGCAGCTCCTTGGTCAAAGCGGGTTTCAATCGGCATATAAATCATTTCCGTTACGTTCGGGTATACAATGACCGTATTTTGCAGCGGGAAGATATGCGATTTTTTCACCCATCCAAAAAAGTCACTTACGGTAATTTCAATCCCGTCCAACTTGTGTTCTCCGCGCGGTATCTGGTCGATTTCATAGGTCCATTCAATTGTTCGTTGAAATCCAACCATCTTAACGGTTTTCAGTTGTGCATCTGCATGACGAATGAGCTTTGCGCTTTGAGTGATTTCATTAACAACTAAATACAGCATCGGAAAACGTGATGGTCTTCTTAGTTTCACCGTGACAATAAATTTTCCACCTTTGCTTATTTGAGCCGTTTCAATATAGCGCTCTACTTCTATTTTTGAAATCGGGCTGAAGAAAAACGCGATTGAATAGAATGCAAATGGCAACAATGAATAAAAAATAAACCAACTGACGAAGCCACCTTGAAACATCGCAAATGTAAACGCAGAGATTACTAGAACGATGACAAAAAAGAGTCGCTTTCCTAATTCCCACGAAACGTTTATACGCTTCATTGTTTAACGAGCCTCTTGATTGGGACATTCGTTTTGGCTAAAATGCGCTCAACGATTTCTTCAGTCGTTATTCCATCATAGCGTGCTTCCGAGCGTAAAATCATCCGATGGCTGAATACAAACGGAGCTAAATATTGAATGTCATCCGGAGTGACAAAGTCTCTTCCTTTTAACATCGCAAGCGCTTGAGATGCTTTCATTAAAGCCAATGAACCGCGGGGACTTACCCCCAGGTATATATATGAATCTTTTCTTGTACGGTTGGCCAAATCAACAATATAGTTTTTGATTGTGTCGTCAACCATGATCTCTTTTACTTCTTTTTGCAATAGAATCAAGTCTTCCAGTAAAATCACTGCGCTTAAATCTTCAATTGGCGCAGACTTTTCAGCACGTTTCAATACTTCGATTTCCTCAGCGGGTGTAGGGTAACCCATACGAAGTTTAAGTAGGAAGCGGTCTAATTGGGCTTCTGGAAGTGCGTATGTGCCTTCGTATTCAATGGGATTTTGAGTTGCCATGACGAAAAAGGGCTTTGGAATTTGCATCGTTTCTCCATCGATTGTAACCGTGGCTTCTTCCATTCCCTCAAGTAGGGCGGATTGCGTTTTTGGTGAAGTTCGATTTATCTCATCAGCTAATACGATATTCCCCATGATTGGACCGGGTCTGAATTGGAATTCCATTTCCTTCGGGTTGTAAATGGAGACCCCGATGACATCGGAAGGGAGTAAATCGGGTGTGAACTGAATTCGTTTGAACTGGGCGCCTACAGACTTTGCTAATGCCCGGACCATCATCGTTTTTCCGACTCCCGGAACATCTTCGAGCAATACATGACCTTGAGCAATAAGTGCAACAACACTTAGTTCCGCGATTTCACGTTTTCCAATCATGACTCGTTCAATATTATTAATAATCGCCTGAATTCTCTCTTGGTTACTCATTTCTCTATTCCCCCAGTTACTCCGTTGAATTATTATATTTATTAGAAAATTTACACATTATAACATTAGTTTACCGAATGTTTCTTGATTAAACAACTATCCGAAAATACGAAAACACACATAGCAAGTAGCCATGTGTGTTTATAATCACTTCCAAAAATCGTCAAATACGGTAATTGGCATATGTCGTTTATGTTGGGAACGAAGGTAAAAACCTTCTATTTTTTCTCGTGACTCAGTAGGAATCTCTTTTCCTTCCAAGTAATCATCAATCTCGTCATAGGATACACCGAGCGCAGCTTCGTCAGGCAATGCCGGTCGGTTTTCCTCCAAATCTGCGGTAGGGACTTTAGTGTACAAACGTTCCGGGCATCCAAGTACTTTCAACATTTGCTTTCCTTGGCGTTTATTCAAACGGAATAAAGGCATCAAATCTGCCCCGCCATCCCCATATTTTGTGTAAAAACCAGTGACGGCTTCTGCAGCATGGTCCGTTCCAAGAACAACTGCATTATGCATTGCTGCAATCGAATATTGAACTTTCATTCGCTCGCGTGCCTTTTCATTGCCTTTAGCAAAATCTGTTAAGATGATACCAGAGGCATCAAGTGCCCGTTTACTCGCATCAACGGCTTCTTTGATATTCACTGTATAGATTTTGGACGGTTTTATGAAGTTCAGTGCTTCTTGGCAATCCATTTCATCGAACTGTACACCATAAGGCAATCTGACCGCATTGAATGAATAGACTTGTGCACCCGCTTCTTCATTCATTTCATCCACTGCCATTTGAGCAAGTTTACCTGTAAGTGTGGAATCTTGACCTCCCGAGATACCAAGAACCAGTCCTTTCAGGAAAGGGTGTTTCGTCAAATAACGCTTCATGAAATCAATCGATGTACGAATCTCTTCTTGAGGGTCAATCGATGGTTTTACTTTCAATTCTTCAATAATTGTTTGTTGTAAGTTTGACATGATAATGCCTCCTTAAGCATAGCGGTCCACCATTTCTTGTACTTCCTGGATATTCCGCATTTTGTTGTCCCAACATTTTTGACTTAAATCCACTGGGTATTCTTCTGGGTTTAATGAACGTTTGTATTCATCCCATAATAATTCCAGGTTCGAGTTTGCGTAATCACGCATTTCGAACAATGTTGGATTCGTGTAGATGACTTGGCCATTTTCAATGACTTTCGTATGAAGTTCTTTTGCTTCAAAGTTCGTAACGAATTTTGAAACGAATGTATGGACAGGATGGAACATTTTCAAGCGTTTTTCATGTGTGGGATCTTCATCAAACATGGCAAGGTAATCGCCTTCTGCTTTGCCGTTTTCTAGGTCAATAATACGGAACAGTTTTTTACGACCTGGTGTGGTCACTTTTTCCGTTGTAGATGAGATTTTAATGGTGTCTTCCATCTCGCCATGATTATTTTCAATGGATACGATTTTGTATACGGCACCTAAGGCAGGTTGATCATATGCGGTAATTAACTTTGTACCAATCCCCCACATATCTACTTTTGCACCTTGTGCTTTCAAGTTCAAAATCGTATATTCATCCAAGTCATTCGACACAACGATTTTAGCATCCGTAAACCCTGCTTCGTCCAACATACGACGTGCTTCTTTAGAAAGGAAGGAAATGTCTCCACTATCTAAGCGGATACCAATGAAATTGTTTTTGTCTCCAAGTTCTTTTGCCACTTGAATTGCAGTTGGAACACCGATTTTCAATGTGTTGTACGTATCGACAAGGAACACACAATCTTTATGACGTCTTGCATATGCATGAAAGGCTTCGTATTCATTTTTGTATGCTTGCACGAGGGAGTGCGCATGGGTTCCCGCAACCGGAATGCCAAACTTTTTACCGGCTCGCACGTTGCTCGTTGCTTCCAAGCCACCAATAATTGTTGCTCGGGATCCCCAGATGGCCGCATCCATTTCCTGTGCTCGGCGTGTCCCGAATTCCATGACGGTATCGGTTTTTACGATTTGCTTGATACGGCTCGCTTTTGTCGCAATCAAGGTTTGGTAATTTACAATATTGAGTATAGCGGTTTCAATAAGTTGCGCCTGGACAAGAGGAGCTTCAATTCGCATAATGGGTTCGTTTGCGAAAACAAGTTCACCTTCAATCATGGAATAGACGTCGCCCGTGAAACGTACATCTCGCAAATAGTTAATAAAATCTTCTTTATACTCAAGTTCTTCCTGCAAATAGGCAAGATCACTTTCGGAAAATCGGAAATCACGAAGATAATCGAGTACGCGCTCAAGTCCAGCAAAAATCGCGTAGCCATTTCCAAAAGGCAACTTACGGAAAAACAATTCGAATACCGCCTTACGGTTATGTACTCCATCTGCCCAGTATGCTTCCGACATATTGATTTGATATAAATCTGTATGTAACGCAAGACTATCATCTGCGTATTTTGACGACATAAAAACCCCTTCTTCCACGTTCATCATTGTCCTTATTATACACCATATACCCTATTTTTATCTTTCCTAACAAAAAAGCAAACCAATCGATATTGGTTTGCGCTAGATTATTACGTGCCCATTTTTCTTCGTGTGTTGCTTACTTTCTTCGTTTGTTGGCTTTGCATTTTTTTTGCGGATTGTGTTGAATTTCCTTTTACATTGTTGCCTGCTGACTGGTTTTTCTTTGCTTCAAGCTGCTGTTGCATCGCTTCTTTTAACGTCATCTTCTTTTTTGGTGCTTCTGTTTGGTTAGTTTCATTGTTTTCAGTCATGTGGAATCCTCCTTTGGACGAGATATGATGATACTTACCTTTTCTTCATTATACTAGAAATTCAGTGACTTCTGTTAATATTCTAAAGATAAATTGATAAACCATCAACGACTTCTTCCATTTGGACCCTCATTCTTTTTACTATCGCCCCAGCATACAATTCGTGTAAAGGGAGGTTGTTGAATTGAAAAGAAAAAGGTTTGATTGGCTTGGCGTTGTCTTGATTTCATTAATTGCTCAATTTGTGATCCTTCAATTTTTAGTCTTCATTGAAGTGAAGTTACTCCCCACGATTTCTATGGCTACACTGATTAAAATCAATTTCTTCGTTATAGCACTTATCGGCGGTTTAGTGGCTAGGCACTTTTACATCAAAAATTCCTCTCATATCGGCGGGATCTGTGGAACTCTTTTCATTATTCTCAGTGAACTATACAGCAGACATTTTTCCTTTACTTTCACGGTACTTTTTGTCTTGCTTGTTGCTTACCTGGCGGGCTATGTTGGTTCCGTTCTTCATTCAAACAAACTGGTACTTAAGCGTTCCAAGTAGTCTTAAAGCCTTTCGTAAGTTGGACAATCCTGAATTATGAAAGGCTTTTTACACTGTCATTCTAGTTCCAGAACAATCGGGCAGTGATCGCTCCCCAGCACTTGGGGATGAATGGATGCACTCGTCAGCTTCTTTGCCAGTCTATCTGATGTAATGAAATAGTCAATTCGCCATCCGATATTTCGCTCTCTTACCTTAGCCATGTATGACCACCATGTATAAGCCCCTTCTTGATGCGGATGGAAATATCGAAACGTATCGATAAACCCATTTTCCAGCAAAGCTGTCATCTTCCCTCGCTCCTCGATCGTGAATCCTGAATTGCCCTGGTTGGACTTTGCGTTTTTCAAATCGATTTCCTCGTGTGCTACATTTAAATCTCCACATAGAATCACGGGTTTCACTTGATCTAATCGCTTCAAATAATCACGCATTTCATCTTCCCATTCCAAGCGATACGGCAGTCTCGTTAAATCTCGTTTGGCATTTGGTGTATAAACGTTGACCAAATAAAACTGGTCATACTCCAATGTAAGAATTCTACCTTCAGCCTCTTCGTCCGAATCCCCCACTCCATACTTTACGGAAATCGGCTTTTCCTTTGAAAAAACTGCAGTCCCTGAGTACCCTTTCTTCACAGCGTAATTCCAATATTGATAATAGCCTTCTAACACTAAATCTATTTGACCTGCCTGCAACTTCGTCTCTTGCAGGCAAAAAATATCTGCATTCACTTGCTCGAAATATTCCAAGAACCCTTTTTTTACACAGGCCCTGATGCCATTCACATTCCACGATACTAGCTTCATTGCGTGATAACCCCTTTTTGTTCTCTCTACTTATATGAACTATCTTTACAATATAACAAACAAGATACGAAAAAACCTGACTTAGTTTGATTTGTTCGATATGAAAAGAATTGCTTTTCTACAGAAAAAAGGCCCAATTCGATTTGGAATTGAGCCTTTCACTATTTAACCTGCTACTTTTTCAGAGAACTGGCTGTTATAAAGATCAGCGTAGAAACCATCTTTCTCCAACAGTTCAATATGTGTTCCTTGTTCAATCACTTTTCCTTGGTCCATCACAAGAATCAAGTCTGCGTCTTTGATCGTAGATAATCGATGGGCTATGACAAAGCTTGTCCGTCCTTCCATCAATCGGTTCATCGCCTGTTGGATAAAGACTTCGGTACGTGTGTCCACACTTGACGTCGCTTCATCCAATATCATGATTGGCGGATCTGCCAGGACCGCTCGTGCAATTGTCAACAGTTGCTTTTGCCCTTGCGAAATATTCGAAGCTTCTTCATTTAACACCGTTTCATAACCTTCAGGCAATGTCCGAATGAAATGATCGGCATGAGCCGTGCGGGCAGCTTCGAATACCTCTTCATCTGTCGCACCATTTTTTCCATAGGCAATATTATCTTTTATTGTTCCATTGAAGAGCCACGTATCTTGAAGTACCATCCCGAAACTCTTACGAAGATCATTTCGAGACATATTCCGTGTGTCAAGACCATCGATTTTTATGTGCCCGCCACCCAGCTCATAAAATCTCATCAATAAATTAATCATCGTCGTTTTCCCTGCACCAGTAGGCCCTACAATAGCAACCGTCTGACCAGGCAATACATTGATGTTCATGTCTTGAATTAACATATCTTCCCCATAACCGAAGTCCACATGTTCGAATGTGACTGCACCTTTTGCTCGAGTCAAACTCTCTGTCGTTACTTCTTTCATTTCTTCTTGTTCATCGAGCAGTTCAAATACTCGCTCAGCTGCTGCAACCGTGGATTGAACAATATTTGCAATGTTGGCTGTTTGTGTGATTGGCTGGGTGAACTGCTTTGAATAGGTGATGAAGGCTTGAATATCACCAATTGATATCGCACGTTGCGTCACTAATATTCCCCCGACAACACTGATCAACACATAGCTCAAATTCCCGATAAAGAACATCATTGGCATGATAATACCTGATATAAACTGAGCTTTACTTCCCGCTTTATACAATTCTTCATTAACGACATCAAACTGGGCTACGGACTTTTTCTCATGTCCGAATGCTTTGACCACTTGATGCCCCGTATACATTTCTTCAATATGACCATTTAATTGACCAAGTGTACGTTGTTGATCGGCAAAGTGTTTTTGTGACCTTGTCAAAATCGGTTTAATTACAAAAATGGACAGCGGTAAGCTTACAATTGAGATAAGGGTCAACAGTGGACTGATGGTTAACATCATAATGATAATCCCGACAATGGTTACAATGGACGTGATAAATTGCGTTAAGCTTTGTTGAAGTGTGCTTCCAATTGTATCAATGTCATTGGTCATTCGGCTAAGTGTTTCTCCGTTCGTACGCCCGTCAAAATATTTAAGCGGTAGTTTCTCTAGCTTTTGATTTACATCTTCCCGAAGATCGTACACAGTGTCCTGTGCAACACTAGACATAATATATTGTTGAATATAATTGAAAAGGCTACTCAACACATACAACCCTGCTAGTAAAAGCAGGATTTGTCCAATTTTATCGAAGTCAATGGCTGCTCCAGGAACTCCCTGTAGCTTTCCATAGGCTCCTTCAAATAACTCAGTGATCGCCGTCCCCATAATTTTTGGCCCGACAATCATGAAAATCGTACTCAAGATTGCTGCAAAGAACACGGCAAGCAATTGATTTCGTCGTGGCTTCAAATAAGTCAAAAGACGTCGCAGTGTCCCTTTGAAATCTTTTGCTTTTTGTCCCATCATCATCATATTACCGCCACCAGGTCCGTGCCCCGGACCGCCTCCATGAGGTTTTTTGTGTTTACTCATGCAATTTCCTCCTCTGAAAGCTGTGATAGGGCGATTTCGAGGTATACCTCATTTGTATCAAGTAATTCTTGGTGTGTACCCATCCCTACAACTCTGCCTTCGTCCAGCACGATGATGCGGTTTGCATCGACCACTGTACTCACGCGTTGTGCAACGAGTAATACCGTCGCATGCTTAGTTTCGTTTTTCAGGGCCGCACGAAGTTTGGCATCTGTTTTGAAATCAAGTGCAGAAAAGCTGTCATCGAATATATAGAGATCCGGTTTTCGAATAAGTGCTCGTGCAATTGATAGTCGTTGTTTTTGACCACCCGATAAGTTCGAGCCGCCTTGTTCGATTTCTGCGTCATAGCCGTCTTTCATTCTGCCAATGAAGTCTTCTGCTTGAGCGATACGAGCCGCGTGTTCCATTTCCTCCTGCGAAGCATCTTGTTTCCCAAAGCGAATGTTGTCAGCGATTGTTCCCGAAAACAGTATGGATTTTTGTGGAACGAAGCCGATTTTTGAGCGGACTTCATCTTGCGTTGCCTTGCGGATATCCACGCCATTAACGCGAATGGTTCCACTTGAAATATCATAAAACCGTGGAATCAAATTGACGAGCGTTGTTTTCCCTGAGCCCGTCCCACCAATAATTGCAGTAATTTCACCTGGTTTGGCAGAGAAACTAATATCCGATAAGGCAGGTTCTTCTGCGCCCGGGTAACTGAATGTTACATGTTCAAATTCAAGTGTTCCTTGTTCGCGATTCGCTTTTTCAGTTCCCCTGTCTACGAATGACGGTTCCATCTCGAGCACTTCATTAATCCGCTTGGCCGACACCGCAGCACGTGGAATCATCACAAACATCATGGAAGCCATGACAAGTGCAAACATAATTTGCATGACATATTGGATAAACGCCATTAAGTCCCCAATCTGCATGGCACCATTATTGATCCGAATTCCACCAAACCAAATGATCCCGACAACCGTCAAGTTCATCACGAGCATCATAACAGGCATCATATACGCCATGATTTTATTCACTTTAATTGAAACATCCGTCAGCTCTCGGTTCGCTTTCTTAAGACGTACTTTCTCTTCTGTTTCACGATTAAAAGCACGAATGACGCGAATCCCCGTCAAGTTTTCACGTAAAACTAGATTCAGGCGATCAAGACGTTCTTGCACCGCTTGAAAAAGAGGTACCCCTTTTTTCAGGACTAGCAGGATTGAACCAATCAATACAGGCATTGTGGCCACAACAACGAGGGATAACTTAGCATCTTTTGAAACCGCCATGATAATCCCACCCACTAGCATAATCGGTGCACTTATAACCATTCTGAGCATCATGATGATTACTTGCTGGACTTGCGTGATGTCATTGGTCGTTCTTGTGATTAGTGATGCCGTACCTACTTCATCAAATTCCTGCAATGAAAATTTCCCAACATGATTGAAAACTTTTCGACGAATGTCTCGGCCGACTCCCATCGCCGCTTTAGAAGAATAAAAACTTGCAATCACGGAGGCAATGGCGCCGAGTGCCGAAATCAGCAACATGAAACCGCCGATTTTCCATATATAAGGGGTATCTCCTGTTACAACCCCTTTGTCAATAATGTCCGCCATTAGCGTAGGCAAAAAGAGATCAGCCATGGTTTGAATAAAAACCAAAACGATAACTGCCAAAACAGCCCATTTGTACACGGATAAGTTTTTCAGTAATTTAATCATTTTGAACACTCTCCTTGGTCTAGCGCTTCAAGATACGTTGTGATTTGTTGATGCGTGCCAAGCAATTCTTCAAATTGTTTATCCGTCAGCGATTCCGCAACAGCTTGGAAGATTTGATGGATACCACCTTCTTGCTGACGAATCTTTTTAATCAGTTCCTCTCCATTTCCGCTGAGAGATAATAGAACCTCCCTACGGTTACCTTCTACTTGCTGACGGTTAATCCACCCGTCCCGAACCAGTCCATCGACCGCTTGGCTCAATGTGCTTTTTGCAAGAAACGTTTTCTCTCCAAGAATTTTTTGGGTCATTTCCTTATGAACGATGATGGTCATCAAAATCGAGTATTGCGTGACCGATAAGCCATTTTCTGCAGCTGACTTTTGAACGAACCGCATCATATTTTTCTGTACATCCGAAAATGAACGCAATAATTGTAGAGACTGCGTAATTTGTTGATTTTCTTTATCCAATTGAACATTCACCATTCTTTCGTATATAAACTGTTCCAATACGAACAGTTCGTAATTAACTTATTGAATTTATAACTATTTAGATGCAAAGTCAATTAACACTTCAAAAAAAAGACACGTTATCAAAAATCTGATACCGTGTCTTTCTTGTAAATTTAATTATTACGTTCCATCTTCTTCATCCATCATCCAATTGGCACACGATTCTTCATCGTTTGATGCCAATTTCCAATGGATTCAACTTGCCAGCTATTGATTGTTAGCCCCATTAAAAATGCGTTTAGCGTTTCCTTTTCGGTAAATGTAATCATTCGGTTTTTAGTGGCGTACTGTCTTGCTTCGATATCAACATCTAACTTTTGGCTGTTAAAGAAAGCAATTGTTTGTTTATCCGCCAGTCCCTCACTGACATCATCCGTTTGGAGAAGCTCGACATTCACTTGGCTTGCTAACTCCATTAAGTCTGAAATGTCCTCTAAATGACTGCAAACAATTTTTCCACCTTGAAGATTCTTTCCTCGGCTCGCATGAATCCACTTCCCTAATGCTTCCTCATAGCTTGCTGCCAAACTGATTCCTTCACCCGTGGATTTCATTTCTGGGCCCACTTTTGAATCCAGACCTTTCAACGCATAGTTTGAAAAGACCGGATATTTGATGCATGTAAACGGAATTACATCATCGAGTTCCTGGAATTTTGGTAAAGTTAATTTTCCTAGTAAGATCTTGGTCGCAATTTGCACTAATGGTTGCCCTGTCACTTTACTGACGATTGGAACTGTTCGGCTTGCACGTGGATTCACTTCCAACACAAGGACCTGTTCCCCGTCGACAATAAACTGGATGTTCATGAGGCCTTTATAGTGAAGTTCTTGAACAATTTTTTCGGTATAGTCTGTCATCATTTTTTTCACTTTTGCAGAGAAGTTTTTTGCTGGAAGAATCGACAGACTGTCTCCGGAATGGACACCCGTCTTCTCGATATGTTCAATAATGGTTGGCACAAAAATATTTTTTCCGTCTGCCGCAACATCTAGCTCTGCTTCTTTTCCATACAAATATTGATCAACTAAAATTGGATACGTAATATTATCAGCTTGAAGAATCGTCATCAATTCCGCTTTATTTTGAATGATTTGCATTCCCTTCCCGCCAATTACATAGGAAGGTCTAATCAACACTGGAAAACCTAGACTTTCAATCGCTTCTAGCAAGGCTGCCTGGTTTTCGGCGATGTCCCCTTTGACATGTGGGATGGATAATTTATCGAGTAATTGATAGAAAAGATCACGGTCTTCCAGTACATCAATGATTTCTGAGCTTGTTCCTAATAGATTAACTCCATATTCTTCCAATTCATTCGCTAAATTCAGCGCCGTCTGCCCGCCTAATTGAACGATGACGTCCTTTATATTTTCCGCTTCAATCACATTTAAAATGGATTCACGTGTAAGTGGCTCAAAATATAAACGATCGGCTGTCGCGAAATCGGTGCTGACCGTTTCTGGGTTGTTATTAATCATGATGGTCTCGATATTTTCATCTTTAAGGGCCAATACACCATGAACAGAACAATAATCAAACTCGATCCCTTGCCCAATTCTGATAGGTCCACTTCCGATGATTAGCACCTTTTGTTTACTAGTTGGGATTTGCTCGTTTTCTCCGTGGTAGCTTGAATAGAAATAATTTGATACAGAGGTGAACTCTGCCGCACAAGTATCTACCATCTTATAGGCTGGGAGGATACCTTGTGCCTTTCTTTTTTCTCTTACTTTGTTCTCGGAAACTCCCCATTGTCCTGCTAGATATGAATCACTGAAGCCTTTTTCCTTGAAAAGCTGTAACTGGTCCTTTGATACCGTTGCCAAACTGCTTTTTTCAATCGTTTTTTCATGTGCCACCAGTTTTTGAAAACGGTGTAAATAAAACAAATCTATTTTCGTCAGTTCATGGATGTCCTTAAGGTCCATCCCTCTGCGGATTAGCTCAAAAATGATGAAAAGTCTTTCATCTGTTTGTTCATTCATCTTCACTATTAATTCTTCTTTTGAAACCGTACCAAGCTCAAGAACTTTTAAATCATCTAACGGAATTTCCAATGATTGAACTGCCTTTAGGAATGAGCGTTCAAATCCTCGATCAATGCCCATTACTTCACCCGTTGCTTTCATTTGAGTACCGAGTGTGCGATTAACATGTGGGAATTTATCGAATGCAAACTTAGGAAATTTCACCACCACATAGTCAAGAGCCGGTTCATAGCTTGCGAATGTTTCGCCGGTAACCGGGTTGATGATTTCCGACAATGAATAACCCACAGCTAATTTTGCTGCCATGCGAGCAATGGGATAGCCTGTTGCTTTAGATGCAAGAGCGGAAGAACGACTTACCCTTGGGTTCACTTCTATTAAATAGTAATTTTTGCTGTTTGGATCTAAAGCAAATTGGATATTACATCCCCCGACAATTTTTAAAGCAGAAATGATTTTGATGGAAGCTGAGCGAAGAATATGATATTCATCATCAGTCAATGTTTGCGATGGAGCTACTACAATTGAATCCCCCGTATGGATGCCGACGGGATCAATATTTTCCATATTACAGATGGTAATACAGGTATTCGTGGCATCTCGCATCACTTCATATTCCACTTCCTTGAAGCCAGCGATACTTCTTTCAACTAAACATTGATGGATAGGACTCTCTTTTAAGCCATTTGCCATCAGGCTTAATAGTTCGGTTTGATTATGAACAATCCCTCCGCCACTACCGCCGAGTGTGTACGCAGGGCGGATAATAATGGGAAAGCCAATTTCCTCTGCAAACTTTACTGCCTCCTCCACACTATGAACAATGGTGCTTTCCGGGACAGGCTCACCTAATTCATACATCAGTTGGCGAAAGGCTTCACGGTCTTCCCCTTTTTTAATCGATTCAATGGACGTTCCCAAAAGTTTGACTCCATACTTTTCCAGGATTCCTTCTTCACTTAAACGAAATGCCAGATTTAAGCCCACTTGTCCGCCAATCGTGGCAAGCATGCCATCTGGGCGTTCTTTGGCGATAATTTTTTCTAAGCTATCAACCGTAAGGGGTTCAAAGTAAACGGAATCTGCGCAAAAATTATCCGTCATGATGGTAGCAGGATTATTGTTTACGAGAATGACTTTATAGCCCTCTTCTTTCAATGTCATGCATGCTTGTGTTCCGGCATAATCAAACTCTGCAGCCTGACCAATGACAATTGGTCCTGAGCCGATTACCAGAATGGATTGTATACTAATATCTTTAGGCATAAGAAACAACTCTCCCATTTTTCGCATTCACTTTTTCAATAAATTCATCAAATATATATTCGCTATCGCTTGGTCCCGGATTTGCCTCAGGATGGAATTGCACGGTCAGAATGGGTAGTGTTTGATGTACCAACCCTTCAATTGAATTATCGTGAAGGTTATGGAACCTTGTCGATAAACCTGTACTTGTTAAACTTTGTTCATCCACTACATAACTATGGTTTTGTGAGGACATGAATACCTCATTACGTTGACTATCACGAACCGGATGATTCGCACCACGATGCCCAAAAGCTAATTTTTTTGTATTTCCTCCTAAAGCCAATGCAGTCAACTGATGCCCTAAGCAAATTCCGAGGATTGGGAAATTAGTTAAAAACAACTTTTTGATTTTTTCTAGCTCACCCGTCAATTCCTTTGGGTCTCCTGGTCCATTCGATAAAAGAATGCCATCTGGTTTTAACGAGATGATTTTTTCTGCAGTTGTATTATAAGGGACCATGGTTACCTGACAATCTCGATCAAGTAAGGCTTTTATAATTGATTTTTTACAGCCAAAATCCACAACGACGATATGCTGCTTTCCTTTACCAATAGTCGTAGTTTCTTCAATTGAAACCTTTTGTACTTTATTATCTTTTTCAGGTAGGGAAGGCACTTCTAATTGTTGTTGTTTAGACATAACAGCTGGCATTGATCCTTTATCTCGGATTAACTTTACAACACCACGTGTATCTACGTTTTCGAGTAAAGGGATATCCCATTTCTCTAAGTATTGCTTTAGCGTGAATTTTGATTGATAGTGAAATACTTCATCTGCCGCTTCATAGACCACTACGCCAGCTACATGTGGCTTTCCACTTTCAAAGTCTTCCTCATTAATTCCGTAGTTTCCGATTAACGGATAAGTAAAGACGATGATTTGATCTTTATAAGATGGATCGGTAAGTACTTCCTGAAAACCTGTCATTCCTGTAAAAAAAACAATTTCACCCGTACTATTTTCCTTTGACGTCTCAGAAATCCATTCTCCTGAAAAAGTCTCACCGCTTGATAATTTTAAAAAACCACCCATTTTGTTCACCTCTACCATTCGTTGTATTAACATACCTTGAAATCTATAAATATGCATATCATCACAAAAAAATTTAGGCCTCAACCGCAATTTTTTTTTCTTTTTCAATGATAACTTTGGACAAAATATCAATTCCATTTTGTAGTTCTTCTTTTGATATGTTTAATGGAGGCAGAAGGCGAATGACTTTTTCCCCTGCCGGTAGAACAATAAGTCCATTCTCTCTACATTCACTAATCAGAGTTGTTACAGGAACCGTACATTCTATTCCAATCATTAACCCTAAACCTCTAATGTTCTTTATGATGGACAAGTCAGCCAATCTATTTTGTAGTTCAGTAACGATTAACTCACCTTTTTCATCCACAGCACTTAATAGTTCCTCTTTAAATATGGTCTCCATCGTTTCAATTGCAGCGGCAATAGACAGTGGATTTCCTCCAAAGGTCGAGCCGTGACTTCCAGGACCAAAGTGAACTTCGAGATTTGACTTGCCGATAACAGCACCGATTGGCAATCCACTACCTAAACCTTTAGCTGAAGTCACAATGTCAGGGACAAGATCAAAGTGTTGAAAAGCAAATGGTTTCCCTGTACGGCCGATTCCTGTTTGAATTTCATCAATGATCAGTAGTGCACCATTTTGTTTACAAAGTTCCTGTACACTCTGCAAAAACGCTTTATCCCCAATATGGATTCCACCTTCCCCTTGGACCACTTCAATCATTACAGCGGCAACGTCACTTGAGAGGTGATTCTTGACACTTTCAAGGTCATTAAACGAAGCATAAACAAAGGTTTCGAGCATTGGTCCATATCCTTGTTTTATTTTATCTTGACCTGTAGCGGACATGGTAGCAAAGGTCCGACCGTGGAAGGAATTTTGAAAGCTGATTATCTTCGTTTTGCCTGTCGCTTTTCGAGCTAGTTTGATGGCTGCTTCGTTTGCTTCCGCCCCACTGTTGGCAAAGAAAACTCGATCCATTTCTGCAGCTTTTGCAAGCATATGCGCTGCTCTCTCCTGGGCTGAACTTTGAAACAGATTGGAAACATGCCAATATTGTTTCAGTTGCTTAAGAATTGCTTCCTCAACATTTTTGGGACGGTGACCCAGATTGCACACTCCGATCCCGGAGGTGAAATCAAGATATGTTTTCCCGTTTTTATCGGTCAATGTACTGCCAATAGCTGATTCAGGTTCAATTTCCCATCGTGCATAAGTTGGAAATAAGTTGCTCATCGTGTGATCGGCTCCTTATGATAAATTCTAGTACCATTCCATCTTCCATTTTCAAAAAATGTTTTTTCCCCAGAAACGATCATGACACTGTCAACGCCTTTTTCCACTGCATTGAGTGCTGATTGGACCTTTGGAATCATTCCCCCACTTATTTCTCCATTCTCAATATAGGTATTTACTTCATGTTTTGATAGTGTGCCAGCCAGTGAGTTGTCAATGATCACACCATCCACATTGGTCACAAAAAGGCATTGTTCCGCATGTAGCGCCTTCGCTACAGCCGCAGCTGCAAAGTCAGCATTTACATTCAGTTTTTCCCCGTTTGCAGTTATCCCGATTGGTGTAATCACTGGGATGAAATTCCCTTTGACAACCCATTCGATAAATGTTGTTTTCACTCCTGTGACATCTCCAACAAACCCTAGTTGTGACTGGTTAATAAATTCCGCCTGTAAGCATTCCCCGTCGCTTCCATTAATCCCTAACGCAGGAAATTGATGTTGTTGCAGCATGGATACAAGCTTTCTGTTGGTTTGGCCTGATAGTATCATTTCGGCAATTTCCAATGTTTGCTCATCTGTTTTACGGAGCCCATTTGAAAACTGTGGTTCAACATTAAATCGCAAAAGCATATCGTTTATATCTGGTCCACCGCCATGAACAAAGACTAACGAGAAGCCTTGATTTTGCAATTCACCAAGACTTGAGAAAAAAGAGGGCGTTAGCTTATCGATTACGCTTCCACCACATTTAATGACGACGTATTTCGTGTTCATGCTCATCTCTTCCTTCCCTATCTTTACGTACGGTAGCTTGCATTGATTTTGACATAGTCATAGGACAAGTCGCATCCCCATGCTTTGCCGCTCCCGTTTCCTACATGGAGATGTACGCCAATCGTGATAAACGGTTGATTTAAATACTCGCGGGCTTCGTCCTCAGGAAATTCATAAGGCACACTATTTTCAAGCATTTTGATTTGCCCTAGCGTAATATCCACGGTATCTGGGTTAATCAGTGATTTTGTCTGCCCAATCGAACTGATGATTCGTCCCCAGTTCGCATCTGCTCCAAATATGGCGGTCTTCACTAAATTTGAACCAACAATTTGTTTGGCAATGAATCTCGCTTCTTCATCATCCTTAGCCCCTAAAACCTCGACTTCAACAAGCTTTGTTGCTCCCTCACCATCCTTCGCAATCTGCTTCGCTAAACTTTCGGAAGCCTGTGTTAAAAGCTTCAGGAATGTTGACCACTCTGGATGATCTGGTGTTAAAGAATCATTTCCAGCTAATCCATTTGCCAGTATGAGCACCATATCATTGGTCGATGTATCACCATCTACCGTTATTTGGTTGTACGTTTTGTTCGTTACACTTTTCAGTGCTACTGATAAATGTTCTGAGGAAATGGCAGCATCCGTTGTCAAGAACCCGAGCATCGTCGCCATGTTTGGGTGAATCATACCCGATCCTTTGGCCGCCCCACCCATATAAATTGTTTTTCCATCAATCACAGCGGTGTAGCCACAACTTTTCATGACAATGTCAGTTGTAAGAATGGCCGTCTGAAAATCCTCGACATCACTTTCAAGGTTTCCAGGTGTTAAAGCGTTGATGCCCTTCGAAATTTTATCCATTTTCAAATATTCACCAATTACACCCGTTGAGGCTACCGCAACATAGGATTCCTTCAAAGAAAACTTTTCTGCAGTTAATGAGCGCATTTTCAATGCATCCTGATATCCTCTTTCTCCTGTTACAGCATTGGCACAAGCACTGTTTACAATAACTGCCTGTAATAGACCCTCTTGCGCTATGCTGTCCTGGGTCACTTTTAATGGTGCTGCTTGAAATTGATTTGTTGTATAGACAGCCGCACTCGCAGCTGGAACTTCACTAAAGATAACGCCCATGTCCTTCTTGGAATAGCGAAGACCTGCATGGAAACCTGCTGTTTTAAAGCCTTTTGGTGTTAATATATTACCGTTCTCAACCTCAGTGACTTGATCCATTTTCACTAATTGCATTCGAAAAATTCCTCCTTATGGGTAGATGGGAATAATCTCTAAACCCATTTTTTCATCTAATCCATTCATTAAATTGGCATTTTGAACGGCCTGACCTGCAGCCCCTTTCATGAGGTTGTCGATAACCGAAACGATGGTGCCTCTTCCAGTTCTCTCATCTACATGCAAGCCGATATCACAGTAATTTGATCCCGTTACTTCTTTTACAGAAGGGAAATTCCCCTGCTGTCTAATCCTCACAAATGGATGCCCTTCGTACTGCGCTTTGTATAAGTCAATGAGACGCTCGGTGCTCATTTGTCCAGTAAACTTTACGTATATGGTGGCCATGATTCCTCTGGTTATCGGCAGTAGGTGTGTATTAAAGCTAATGGGGGAAATCCCATGATTCCATTTGTTCAATTGCTGTTCAATTTCGGGTATATGCTGATGCTCATTTACTTTATATATGCGGAAATTTTCATTAATTTCTGAGAATAGGAGATTTTTTGAAACGGATCTTCCTGCACCAGATGCACCGGATTTTGCATCAATGATAATCATGTTTGGGTCAATCCAGTTTTCTTTTACTACTGGTGCAAGCCCTAATAAGGAAGCGGTAGAGTAGCAACCTGGATTTGCAATGATCCGGGCTTTCTTGATTTCTTCTTTATTCCATTCACTTAATCCATAGACAGCTTTTTCAATTAGTCCCTTTGAGACCGGTTCATGTTTATACCATTTTCTATACATTTCGCCATCCTCTAGCCTTAAGTCCCCGGATAAGTCGATTACTTGAATATCCGTTTCGGCAAAGAAAGGTACGATTTTACTGGAGACACCTGAAGGAGCTGCTATAAAAACAATGTCTGTATGCTTGGCTATTTTCTCAAGATTGATATGCTCAAGTTGCATAGTGGAAATTCCGGTTAAGTGTGGAAACTCTTCGTATATGGGGAGTTCATCCCTTGTTGTATGCACAGAATGTATATTGAATACAGGATGATGATGCAGAATACGAAAAAGTTCCCCTCCACCATACCCGGTTGTTCCTATTATAGACGCCTTCATGACTTTCCCCCTTAAATCAATATGTATATTTAAACATATGTATTAATAATTATGAAAGTATTTATAATTATATGAATTCAAACAAGTAATTGCAACCCCTTTTTTTATTATTATTGGAATCAGTTTCATAATTCACAAAAACCGATTGGTAAACACGAACATTCTAAAAACAGAGATCGTCACAGAGATTCTGTTGATTTCCGTTTCGGGCGGACGCTTTCCGCGGGCGGTCCGTGTGCTTCCTCAGGCCAACAGGATGTTGGTCACGAAGGCATTGTCACACGAGGTGACGTTCTTTGCCTTCGTTCCTTTTTCACGCTCTCTGCGGGGTCACACCTGGACACGCTTTTCCCGCTGGAGTCGCCGCCCTTCACTCCAATCAATTTATCGAAATTCATAACAAAACAAAGAAATTCTGTTCAAATGTTCGCATATCAATCATCAAGAGGCATTTATGAAATTGACTATGAATTAGTAATTTAAAAGTAATTGCAAAAGGTTTCCCACCAGAAATTTCACTGATGAGAAACCTTATTTGTTGGATGCTACAGAATTTCCTGCATTCAGTTCATTCCTTTTTGGGAACCATTAAATTCTCTAAAATCGTTGGAGCTATTTGAAAAAGGTAACATGCCAACGAATGCAGTTATCAAAATGTACATAGTAAAAATTTGTAAAGCCCCTGTTGCCAATCCTGCAATAATAACTGAGAACTCACCTCTAGGAGTTAATGTCAATTCCGACCTTCTCCTGCCTTATCTCAGCAGAAAAAGCCAACACCGAAGTGAAGACTAATGAATCATGAATCTTTGTTATGGTGATTTTTGTGTGCTTTATCCCATTTGGGAATAAAACCATTTTGTTCGAGCTTATTATAACGCTCTTCAAGATGAGATATTATTTTCTGACCTTTTTCTTCCGTGAATACTCCGTATTCAATATATTTGTTGATAATCGCTATTTTTTGGTTTAAGGCATCCTTTTGTAAAATGGACATCTCTGTTTGTTGCTCTTGTGTTAATTTCACATCAGCAGGACTCTCTGCTCCCGCTTCCGATGTTATGGTTCCTATCGTTCCTATAGACAGTAAAACAGCAGTCATTGCACTTAACCAGACTTTTTTCATTACTATCACCTCCTTTGGTTAATTGTGTGCAGTAAGTTGGCAATTATCCTTTTTGTAAAAATCCGCATTCCCATAAAAATAAAAAGGATGAAATCATTATGATTCCATCCTTCAGTCTTCTATTTATTCTTCTTCATCTTCGCCAACTTCTTTAAACGCAGCAGAGACCACTTCGAATTCCTCGTCACTTTCAATAATGGATAACTGCTCGTCTTCTTCCACTCTTAAAAAGAATACATCGATATCCTCTTCTGTTTCCTCCAGAATATCCTCTGTAAACCCGACAGCGGCATATTCTGTGCCATCGATACTTAACGTGCCCAACACTTCAATCTCTTGCTCTTGGTCGTTCTCATCCATCACTGTAAAGATATCGCCAGTTTTTACTTCAGCCATATGATCTTCCCCTCCCAAATTTAGCTAATATTAAGTTCTTCAAAGTTGTTCTAATTCCTTCATATACCACTCAGTGGCTTTTTTAAACCTACCGTTTTTCAAGATGTTTGTCTACTCGTTATCTTAATCCAAAGCAAATGGATTTACTCATGACAATACTTTCCACAACAAAAAGTGCCAACGCAAAAATACATTCGCGTTGGCACTGACACCGAGTTATACTTGTGAATTTTCAGTTAGCCATTTTTCAATTAAAGGATGAATTTCATTGATTGCTCTACGACCCGCTACAATGGACACATGGCCTGTGTCTGCTAGATGGAATGTCTTGTTACTACTTGAAATCTTCGAATTAAGCGGTTCCACCTGGTTAGGAGTGGCAATATTATCGCTCTTAGCGGCAATATTCAAGACGTTGGCTGTAATTTTGCTTAACTCAACCTTACGACCTCTTACGTATAGCTCATCGTTGATCAATTTATTTTTTTGATAAAATTCGCCAATCCACTGTCTATATGCTTCACCTGGGAATGGAATCCCGTCAGAAAGCCACTTTTGCATTAGTTTCCAGTTATTAACGAAATTCTCATTATCAACTCGATCAGCCAGACTGATGTACGGACCATAGAAATTTGCGATTGGGTTCAGCAATTTGTTTCCATAATCGATCATATCGTATGGAATCATGCCCATTGTATCAACCAACTTATCTAGGTTGAAATATCGTTCATCCAACCAATTCGTGTATAGACCAGCATCTGAGAAGTCAAAAGGACTTGTCATGAATACTGCGTTACGAATAGGCAGTTCTGGGTGAAGTGCTGTGAAAATCGATGTCATCGTTCCGCCCATGCAATAGCCAAACATCGTGATTTCACTTGCATTCGACGTTTTCAACACTTTCTTGACGGCACGCGGGATATAATCCAGGATGTAATCGTCCAGTTTCATATGTCGATCTTCATAACTTGGTGTTCCCCAATCAAGCAAATACACATCGTGACCTTGATTTGTCAGATGCTCGATTAAACTATTTCCAGGAGTTAAATCCAAGATATAAGGTTTATTAATCAATGCATAAACCATCAAGATGGGAATGCTGTTCGTTTTCTTGAGAGAAGGTTGATAACGATAAAGTTTCGCTTTATTTTTTGTCCAGATGACTTCTTTTGGAGTTTGGCCCACTTTCGGCTCGGGTTCTTTCGTCATAACATCCGTCACACGTTGAAAACGTTGGTAACTTTTTTTAACATCTTCCGGTATTGCACTCATCCATTGATCCATTTCACTTAAATTCGGGTATGCCATTGAATTTCCTCCTACCATAATTAAACGCATTCTTAAGAGGGCCTTCTCTCAAAAAGACCCACGGTTGTTACATGTATAAGCCGCCGTTCACATTAATGGTTTGACCTGTAATATAGTTGGCTTGAATAAGGAACAATACCGCCTCTGCGATTTCTTCTGTTTGTCCTAAACGCTTCATCGGAATTTTTGAAACGATACTCTCTTTAACGTTTTCAGGCATTTCTCCAACCATTTCGGTCTCGATAAAGCCCGGACACACTGCATTGACTGTTATCCCACTTTTAGCTGTTTCTAAAGCAAGTGACTTCGTTAAACCGATAATTCCTGCTTTTGAAGCGGAATAATTCGTTTGCCCGAATCCACCGGCCTGACCGATAATTGAACTTATATTAATGATTCGGCCAAAGTTCTCCTCTAACATGTGGTTGATAACTGCTGAAGTTGTATAGAACACACTATTTAAATTGACGTCGATAACCTCGTTCCATGCCTCATTGGACAGTTTTCGGAACGTACGGTCTCTCGTAATTCCTGCATTGTTCACAAGAATATCGACTTTTCCAAAACGATTGATGACTTCTTCAATCAGATTCTTCACATCTTCCGGTTTAGATACATCCGATTTGAATGCACAAGAAGTACCACCCAATTCTTCAATTTCATTTACAACAGCTTCTGCACTGTCACATCTTGATTGATAATTAATGGCAACATATGCACCGTTTTTTGCTAACAATTTAGCGATTGCAGCCCCAATTCCACGTGATCCGCCTGTTACGATTGCAACTTTTCCTTCTAGCGGTTTAGTGTTTGTATTCATTGTTGTTAACTCAGCAAGACCCATTGTCATATATATGCACTCCCTATTATTCCCTATTTATTATCTGTTTTGAAAATCGTCTATTTATTTACTTTCGCCGTATCATTTTGTTTCGATGTTTCATTTAATTTCACTGCTTCATTTAGCTTTAATTTCCCAATGCTTTCAACCGCATCAAGTACTCTATCCAACTTTTTATCAAGATTTGCGACAGTTCGTTTTAACTGATTAATTTCTTTTGCCGTATCCAGTTTATTTATTTCTTCGTCAAATTTATCATCAAGATCGTCTAGTTTATTTTCCACGTTTACTATAAGAGATGCCACATCCGCAAGTTCGCTTCGAGTAGGCATATTTGCTTTTTTCAACATAGATTCAGTTGCTTCATTAGCCAATTCCTGATATTGCAAGACATAGTTCAATGTCTCACCCAATCCTTGAGAGAACGATTCTTTTTTCAACGTCTCTTGAATGGCACCATTCCAGCTCGCTTCTGTTTGTTCATACAAGGTTTTCCACATATTGAATGGGTCCAATGGTAATGTTTTTGTCAAAAAACTTCATCTCCTTAAAATTTCGAATTCAGAGAATATTACGTGATCCCCTATCTAATTAACTATACGTCTTTTGGGATAAAAAGGTATAAACAGAAAGTATCAAATATTCTACCTTTTATCTGACCATTCAACAGAATTCGATAAATAACGACTTTTTTGGTTGTGTATTTATTATTGTAGTGAAAGTTTACTTCTTCCACTCCTTTTCACAACTTTACTACTGTATGAACATCAGCCACTAAATATTCCAAGATCTTTTATATAAAATTGTTATTGTTGAGTTCATATTTTATTCAATAACAACTGTATTCATTTACATATCCTTTTTGATGAAAAAAAGGAGCTTCCATAAAAACAAACGTTATTTAATTAATGATCACCAAGGAAATGTTTGACAACCAAAACACATAGGTGTAAATTACACATATGGACATAATATGGAATGGTCGGTGATACAATGACTAAAAAGGAAGAAACAACTAAAAACGATAAATCCCCTAATTTAGGTACTCCTAAAAATTTTCTAATCCCAATAATGCTATTACATCTTCGGGATTGGAATTCTCATGGTTATGAGTTAATGCAAAAAATCACCCAATCCGGATTTGATTCAGTCGATCAAGGAAACCTTTACCGAATTTTACGCCAACTTGAAAAAGACTCCATGGTAACTTCTGAATGGGATACGGTATCTGGCGGTCCAGCTAAACGCATCTATTCAATTACGGAAGCTGGCGAACAATACTTAGAGACTTGGGCAAATTCACTTGGCCATTATCAAAAAATGTTGAATCAATTTTTCAATATGTATAATCCCTTTTTCACCCCATATAAATCGTCTCCGAAAGACCCAGATGAGGAGAGCTAACCAAAGGTACGAATGCACATGTTGCATGCACCATATATGTTTTACGCTTACACTAAAAGGAGGAATAATTTATGGCTATGGAGAAATTTGAAAATCAACAATCAAACAATGTGGTAGATGCATTTTGGGATGGCTGGTTAAACAGCTTTAAAGCGTTTCAAGACATCCAGACGGAACATGCAGCAAAATCATTGCAAGTGTTCGAGAACCAAAAAGAATTATTGAATTCTACTCGTGAATCTTTACGTAAACTGGAAGAGGAAGGAAATAAGGTTTCAGAAGATTGGAAAGCAACTTTACAAAGTACGCTGGATAAAGTTGATAAAGATCAAATGGGTCCAATTATTTCTACTTGGATGAATAAAGTTGCTGAAATTAATGCTTCAACTGACGCACTTTCTTTTTCACCAAGCAAAGTAATGATGGATATGTTCTCACAATCCCAAGAACAATTGCAGTCGAATGTCAAAAAGGTCCTAGACCAACAACAACAAGGCCGTACAGAAGTTCTTAATTCTGTTGAAAAACTGACAGAGCAAATGAAACAAGCTCAAAAGAATCTTATTCCTACTGTTTAATAGTTCGTTGGTTATAAAACACATCAAAAAGGCCTTACAGTTCACACTGAACTTAGTAAGGCCTTTTCATTGAGCTCCATTCCTACAATAGAGGTTTGAGCAAGTTTAATTGTCAGAGACTACCTGCTTTGCTTTATCGTTCATTTTGTTACCGTAATCCGGCCATTGTCTGTCCGTAATTCGATTGAATTTTTCCCTTTGCCGTAAGTAGTAAGTTTGTTCTCATTGCCAAAGATGGAGATTTTGCCGTTATCCGTTTCCGCTTCGATGGTCGCATTCGTCGGCTCTGTTTCAGTTTTGATTTCAATACTGCCGTTGTCCGTCTCCAAATCAAGCGGCCAATCGTTTAAATTCTCAGTGATGACAGTGACTCTCCCATTATCCAATCCAGCTTTAACTTCACCTTTGACGTGGTCCAAAATGACTGCTCCGTTATCGGTCTCAACATCCGCAAGTTCAATCTCGACTTTATCCAAAGAAATTTGGCCATTATCCGATTCCAGTGTTAGTTGTTCTGCTATTATATCTTCTGCATGGATACGTCCATTGTCACTTTCTACTTGTATGTGTTCATATTGTTTCTCTGGTAAGCTGACCGTCAATTTCAAGTCCTTTGTATGGAAGCCGAACCAAAATAAAAATCGACGTTTCTCTTTCAATTGAACGAAAAGTGTATCTCTTTTTACATCCACATCAAATGTGAATTTGGCTTTCTTGCTGGCGCCTGTGTATCCCACAGTTGCTTCTGCACTTTTCGTTGGCACAATTTCCACATCGGCATTGTTTGTCAAAACTTCAATGTTCGTGAATGCAGGATCTTCAATGACTTTCTTATTGCCATTGTCCCCAAAGACTTGGATTGTCTGGAACATATACGTGACTCCGCCTGCAACCACCAGCACTAGTGCCAATAACAGAATCAGTTTGTTTTTTGTAACCAGTTTGTTTTTAGTAACCATCATCTTTCAGCTCCCTTTTCGCACTTTTCATTAAACGCAATCTGTATGAATTCATTGCGGTTTCCCCAAGTTGGTCGAGCAAATTGTAATTAGCAAACGCCCCCACCACTGCTCCGATGCCGGGTAGCATCTGGAACATCTTCACCAAATCGATGTAATCCCGATATTCCTGTTGAAAGTCCCGCCAGTCCATATCAGCAATTAGGTGTTTTTGATGTTCCCAGTTTTCAATGATGGACAAGGTTTCTTTTCGTTTTTCCTCACTTGAAAAGGCCAATAGGAAAATATGCAAGATGAAAAGTCGTTCTTCCTTATCATTTGTATCGAATCCATAAACAGCAGCCGCTTCAAACAGAAACTTCATTTTGATGGACAATAGCAGTGGGAAGTCTGCGATTCCAAGAAGTATGCCTCCCGCTCCCGTTCCAGCACCTTCAATCATGGCCGTTTTTCTGAACGTAGCAAGCTTTTCCTTGAATCGTTCATCTTGCTCATAAAGACTCAATTGTGTTGAAGCCCGTTTTTTCGTCGTGATGTTTGAGCCAATAAGCGTTGCTTTCACCATGTTTTTGATGCTTTCTGTCATCACATTATGAAATTTTTCCGGCAGCAAACCATTGATTTTGTTCTGTGCTGTTTTGGAAGCACGACCGATGATTCCGGTTCGTCTTGTCATTTTCTTTTTCCAAAAAGAAAGCTCTCGTTCCACTTGCTTCGAATAATCAACCATTTGCCCTTCTCCTTCTATACACCACAATCAATCATCGTTACTTCTATTGTACTTCATAAACAAATCATTCAAATGGACCTAGGAGGTGTTTCTATCTAAGTCTTGAGACGTAGGTGTTATTTCAGGATTCTTGA
>Ga0209013_10000591_pt1 | contig 32825 bp, 28 predicted proteins | sample Cruoilmetagenom2_FD_187291 | JGI IMG/M metagenome (GOLD analysis project Ga0209013, IMG submission 187291) | Oil polluted marine microbial communities from Coal Oil Point, Santa Barbara, California, USA - Sample 2 (SPAdes) (version 2) | ecosystem: Environmental > Aquatic > Marine > Oil seeps ...
AATCTTCGCAATAGCTAGCTATTACGTGCGATCCTTGCCTTGATATGAACAATTTTACATGCAACCTGCTCTATCCATAATTAATAGAGGTGCCCTTAAGAGGAAAGAGTCAAACCGAGGGTGATCTCCTGAATAAAACAAAATTTCTCAAATTATTTTGTGGGAGGCGCGCCTTCGCAGGGGCACATCAGGAAAACCGTCAGGATTTTTTACAGATCCTAAAGAAGTGTATTGTAAGTTATTGAAATGATTATGCGGCATAGATATTGCAGTAAAATCTTGTAACAAAGGCCTTGCTGTCTGGGATTTGCCCGAAAAACAAAGACAGCCTGGATTCTACTACCCGTATCCAGCTATCAAAGATGAGAGGGAAAACAATGAAAACAGAAAAGCTAATCACTGTGCTCTTATTAATTTTACCTGCCACGTCATGGGCGCAAACATAACAGCCAGTAATTCCTGAACCCGGCATTCTTCCGTTACTCGCAGCGGGTGGTGTTGTTGCTGTTGCCGTGAAGTTCATGCGGCGCAAGAAATAAATATTCATGGCGGGTAACCATAGGCGGCGGCCCTGTGTCGCCGCTTTTATTTAACTGGTGACCGCCGTTTGTGGCCGGTCTATGGTATTCTTTTACCGCAGCAAAGATGTAGGAGAAGCTATGGAATATAAAGAAAAAAGAAAAGGGATAAAACCGATACCCGATGACCCGCTGGGGTATTTAAACGAAGCACAACTATTTACCTACCATCGCATGACGGCAGTTGGCTGGCGCATAAAATTCATAAGACGTCCTATGTATCAAAGTCCAGTCTGCTTTATGACTGATTCAGATGAGGCCACGTTGGCACTTATTGAGCAGAACGGGTTTCTTAACCAGCAACCCAACATCCCGTTACGTAGTGATGAAAACCGGGTAAAAGGATAATTTCTACCGTACCCGTTTCAATCTGAAGCGGGCAGAGCAGCCAAAAGCCAGCACAATGGGGCGGATATTCTTTGCTGGTGGACGTGCCTGTGTGGTGATTATCCAGTTTTGAGGTAGGTGCAAGTTCTAATTCACAGGGAGCAGATTTGCACAGGTGAAGACTGGTCCGAAGTCCCAGTACGGTCTTCATATGTGAATTCGCCCATGAAGTGTGAATGTGTAGATAAAAGTTACAGCGTAAGTTTTTCTGGGATACTAGACACATCCCAGTTACGTGTTCCCCAGTCAAGAATATCATCGACACTGGACGCCTCCAGATCAACCGGTGGGTCCTGAGCAAGATCCTGAAGGGTCTTGAACAGTGTCCTGGCTGGATCAAGTATAGATACCGCTTCGGCGCCGGTCTGTTTGGATAACTTCTCACCTTTTGCATTGACCGCTACAGGTATATGTCCATATTGCGGTGACTGGATGTCCAGTACCTGTTGTAGATATATCTGCGCCGGAGTCGAAGTGAGGAGGTCGGCACCGCGAATGATTTCAGTGATCTGCTGGTCTGCATCATCAGCAACGACTGCCAGGTGATAGGCATACAGCTTATCTGCGCGGCATACGATGAAATCACCACTCGAACCAAAAAGACTGAATGCCTGCTGAGCCTGAATCAGGTCAATCCATGTGGCTGTACGGTCGGGTGTTTTGATACGTAATGCATAGCGTTTGCGATCATGCTGGTAGCCCTTGCGGCAGTAGCCCTGGTAGATGTTTTCGCCACGCTCCGCTATTTCCTTCCTGCTGCAGCTGCAGCGATAAAGCAGATCATCTTTTGCTAGTTGTGCCAATGCTTCATTATATAATTCACTGCGGCGACTCTGATAGATGACCTCTTTGTCCCAGAACAGACCGTAATGTTCCAGTGTACGCAAAATTTCTGCACTTGCTCCAGCTACTTCCCGCGGAGGATCCAGGTCCTCAATACGAACCAGCCAGGTTCCATTTTTTGAGCGGATATTGAGAAAGCTGGCAACTGCGGCCAGTAGTGAACCATAGTGGAGAGGGCCGGTAGGGGAGGGTGCAAAGCGTCCAGTGGCCGAGGGAGTCATCTTTTCCGGTAAAGTATGTGAATTGCCTTTTTTAGTGTCCTGCTTGGTTTCGAAATACTGTACTTACTGGCCAGCCATTTGACTACAGGCTTACGATTTTTATTCAGGCATTTATACTTTAACTGTTCTTTATTCATTGAATTAAGAGCAGAGATTAGCTGTTCATTTTGCTCCCTGTTATCGCGAATCTGGTGACAGTCTGTTAGATAAGTACGAATGGTGAAAAGCGCTGCCTGCTGCTCCGGGAATGGCCATAATACCTGGCGTTCTACCCGCAAATACAGGGAAGGGTGATGTGGGTCGAAGCGACTTTTTTTGTCTTGACTGCCGGCTGATGACAGACAGGGACGGGGGTGCTGATTGAGCTCGGCTTCAGGTGTCAAGCCCCAGGCAAAACGTAGAAAGGGGCCTTTTTTAACAATGGTATTTACCATCGCCTCGGCGTCACGCTTGCTGTTATGCATGCCAGCGACTGGCTCATGTATCGTTTGAAATGATTGTCCTATTTTTTCTTCTGCCGCCCAGTTATTGGCCTGGCAGAGGTGCACCGCAGCCAGCCAGTCACGACCAAAAGGGGATTTACTGATTATGACCAGGTCTTCCTGTATCTGGCAGGCGAGGGCATCCAGTGCGTCATGGTAGTCAGGCGAAGGTGCCGGCCCATTCCGTTCAACTCTGATCAAGCGCAGCCGGTGATCAAAAACAAGTGTTTCATCAGTAAGTTCACAATAGAGCGCAATGTCATTTTCCGACTGGCTATTGAGCTGAAAAAGTTTGGGGTGTTCCAGTGTCAGGCGTTCAATGATAAAGCGTAGAATGCTGGTTAAAACCTCAGCAGACAGGTTTTGCGTCCGGTAGTATTTTGACAGTCTTTCCTGTCGTGCATCGAGCTTTACCTGGCGACAGGCAGCAAAATTTTCATCCAGCTGGAACACCTGCTGATCGGCGACAGTATTACCGAGGTCAATACCGAAATCCTTCAGTGCGGGGCCGACATCGTAAGTGCCATTCTGCAGGGGAAAATAGCTTGCAGCCTGCGCTAGCGGGGTGTTTTCAGATGTATCGGTCATGCTCCCTGTTACTCTCCATCGCCGGTCAGCAGTGTAAGAGCCTCGTTGTATTTTTTCTGTGTCTGTCTGACGATGCCATCTGGTATGACGGGTGCAGGGGCTGTTTTATTCCAACCGCTGTTCTCCAGCCAGTCACGAATATATTGTTTGTCGAAACTTTCAGGACTGCTGCCGGGCTGGTAGCTGCCAACCGGCCAGAAACGGGAGGAATCCGGTGTCAGTGCCTCATCAATGAGAAAAAGCCTGCCCTGCTCATCCTCTCCGAACTCAAATTTGGTGTCTGCAATAATAATCCCGTGCTGCAGAGCATAATCTGCCGCGAAACGGTACAGTGTCAGGCTGGCATCCCTGATATCTTCGGCTCGTTGCCGGCCGACCATATCAAGCAGTATTTCAAAGCTGATATTTTTGTCATGTTCACCTGCTGCGGCCTTGGTTGATGGCGTAAATAATTCCTGTGGTAATTTATCCGCCATTTTCAGTCCTGCCGGCAGGGAAATTCCACAGACACTTTGTGTCTGTTGATATTCCTTCCAGCCAGAACCCACCAGGTATCCACGGACAATGGCTTCAACAGGCAGTACTTTCAGATTTCTGACTATCATGCAGCGCCCCTGCAGCCATTCTTTCTCTGCCGGGTTTAATGGCAGGCTGGAAATATCTGTAGATAATAAATGATTAGGGATGATGTGACGGGTCTTCTCAAACCAGAATTCAGCGACCCGGGTCAGTATGCGCCCCTTGTCAGGGATCTGCGTTGGCATGATGACATCAAAGGCGGACAGGCGGTCACTGGCAACAAACAGCAGACGCTCTTCGTCAATACGATATATTTCTCTCACCTTGCCGCTGGCAATGTGTTCAAGGCTGGTGATAGTTTCAGTTTTAAGCGCCATGCTGTTATTTGTTTTCGTTAAATAGTGAGAAGTAGCCATATCATTCAGCTACCGATTCTATCTCCTGTTCATTAAGGCAGAGTTATTGCTTTTGTTTTTCTGCGATCTCTGAGAGAAAAATGTTTTACGTAACACATAAATCGTAAGCCGTAAAACAAACCATCCTGTTCACCCATGCCCTGTGAGAAATTCCTGGATTTTGAAGACCGTTATGCCGTCGATTTCGCAGTGAAATTCCCCTAATCACCGTGATCATGCTTGATGTGCTTATGGATGAAATCGCGGATAAAGAACATTGGTCGCGCACTACTGAAGTGATCAATCGCTTCACCCTTATGAAAAAGTATGACAGTTGGAAAACCGCGCACGTTATAGCGGCCGGCCAGCTTCATATTATCGCCTTCATCGACTTCGACTTTTGCCAGTAATACCAGCCCCTGTTCTTCTTCTACCGCTTTATAAAGATTTGGTGCGAGAACATGGCAGGGACCGCACCAGTCGGCCCAGAAATCAACCAGCACCGGTATTGTATGCGACTGTTTAACAACTCTAGCATCAAACTCTGGCAAATTGATGTCAAACACATGCGGATGGTCTGGTTTAATGTTATGCATCTGCGTTTCCGGTGATATTCCTACTGTTATTTTGTGTACTTCGTCGCTTTGTCTAAACTCTTGAATAAACAATATTGCCAGCAAGCAAGGTGGTGTTGACGCGACCTTTCAGTGGCCAGTGTTTGAACGGGGTGTTATGCCCTTTGCTGAGTAGTTTTGCGCTGTCTAACAGCCATTCCTCATGTGGATCAAATATGCAGATATCCGCCAGGCATCCTGCACTTAGACTGCCGGCTTTGATGCCGAGCAGGGCGGCAGGCCCGGAACTCAAGCGGGTGACCAGTGTGTTGAGATCCATGACACCTTCGTGAACCAGTTTCAGGCCGAGCGGCAGCAGCGTTTCAAGACCTGAAATGCCGGGTTCTGCTTCGCTGAATGCAGCAAGCTTGGCATCTCTTTCATGCGGCTGATGGTCAGAGCAAATTGCCTGGATATCACCTTGTTCGACGGCTGTACGCAGGTGGTCTCTATCTCTTTCTGATCTCAATGGTGGTATCACACGACACAGTGTATTGAAGTCACTGACGTCGTATTCAGTCAGGTGCAGATGATGTATGGCTACATCTGCAGTCACTTTAAGGCCTCTTTTACGCGCCTGCACAATTAGGTCAACTGAGCGAGCACTGGAGAGGCGGGCGAAGTGTGCCCTGACACCCGTCTGTTCGATGAGTGCCAGATCACGGGCAACAATAACGGTTTCTGCTGCCTCCGGTATACCGGCCAGGCCGAGACGGGTACTGATCTCTCCTTCGTGCATGCAGCCATTATCGCTTAGCCAGGGATCGTTGGCATGCAGTATCAGCAGTAGATCAAAGCTGGAGGCATATTCCATTGCACGTCGCATGACCATGGTGTTGGTGATAGCATGATTTGCATTACTGAAGGCCACGCAACCTGCCCGATGCAGTGCATGCATGTCTGACAGGGTTTTTCCACCGAGTGCGTTTGTCAGAGCACCTAGCGGAAGTATGTGCGTCAGGCCGATTTCTCTGCCACGATGGGTCAACATGTTGGCCATTGCCGGGGTATCGATAATGGGCGTGGTGTCCGGTGGACAGCAGCTAGTTGTTATGCCGCCTGCAATGGCTGCAGCACACTCGCTCTTCAGTGTAGCCTTGTACTCCTGTCCGGGTTCACGCATGCGCGCGCTGAGATCCACCAGGCCGGGGCAAACGATTTGATTCGTTGCATCGATGATTTTATCTGCGGTGAATCCATCAGGTGCATCACCTGATGCAATGATATTGCCATTGGCAACATACAAATCCTCTACGCGATCAATATTATTGGCAGGATCAATGACCCGCCCACCCTGGATATGTATATTCATCAGCTCAGCCATTGCCTTCTCCACCGAGGACCATCGCCATCACCGCCATTCTGACAGCTATGCCGTTGGTGACTTGCGGCAGGATGACTGATCGCGGGCCGTCTGCTACCACCGAAGATATTTCCAGTCCGCGATTGATGGGGCCAGGGTGCATGATAATGGCATCCTCTGCCGCCGCTGCAAGGCTCTCAGTTGTCAGGCCATAGAGATTAAAATACTCCTGTTCACTGGGGATGTAGGCATTCTGCATGCGTTCTTTCTGCAGGCGCAGCATCATCACCACATCGACACCCTCAAGACCCTGCTGAAGATCATTGTAGGCATGTACCCCCAGCCGTTCTATTTGCGATGGTAGTAGACTATTGGGGGCGACAACCCGAATTTCGTGGACACCAAGGGTGTTCAGTGCATGTATTTGAGAGCGCGCAACGCGTGAATGCAGGATGTCGCCGACAATCGCCACACGCAATTCATTGAACGTGCTCTTGTACTGGCGAATGGTGAACATATCCAGCATCGCCTGGGTCGGATGTGCATGCTGTCCGTCACCGGCATTGATGATATGTACGTGGTCCGGTACATGCCGGGCGATCAGTTCAGCCACGCCGCTCTTTGCATGGCGGATGACAAACAGGTCGGTATGCATGGCCTCGAGAATATTAACTGTATCCAGCAGGGTCTCGCCCTTGCTGGTCGATGAAGTGCCTGGATTCAGGTTGATGACGTCTGCTGATAGACGCTTGGCGGCAATTTCAAAGGTGGTGCGGGTACGGCTGCTGTTCTCAAAAAAAAGATTGACGACGGTATGACCGCGCAGTAAGGGAAGCTTTTTGATATCGCGCTGGCCGAACTGGGTGAATTTATCCGCGGTGCTGAGTATCTGCTGCAGAGTTTCTTTCTTCAGGCCTTCTATAGACAGGAAGTGGCGCAGTTTACCGTTGTCGGTGTACTGCAGATGCTGCCTCATGATTGATTGTCCCCGGCTGCCAGGTCTCCCACCATCAGCGACAGTTTTTCCGGGCCGGTCAGCTTTATTTGTTGATCCGGTCTCAGGTCCAGCGTCATGCCGCAGTAATCGGCCTGAATGGGCAATTCATGGCCATTCCTTTCAACCAGTACACAAAGGTGGATTGAAGCGGGTCGGCCATAGTCAAAAATTTCGTTCATAGCGGCGCGTATGGTGCGCCCGGTCTGCAGTACATCATCGATCAGCAGGATGTGGCGGTCGCTGATGTCCTGTGGGATGTCTGAGGCTTTGACTTCGGGGTTGAGGCCAATGCGGCTGAAGTCATCACGGTAGAAGCTGATGTCGAGACTGCCGCAGGGTTCATTAATGGCCAGTCGCTGATGGAGAATTTCTGCCAGCCAGGAACCACCGGTATGAATGCCGATAATGACGGGATTAATAGCAAGCAGTGGAGTAAGATCGGTGACCAGTTTGTCTAACAGTACAGAGACGTCGACATCAATCTTTTTTGTCATTCCCAACCAGTCCATTCAAGAAGGTTTGCAGGATCTCTCTAGCTGCGTAGCTGTCAACCAGACCCCTGGAGCGCTGGCTATTATAGCCTGCCTCGCGTATTTCAGATAGTGCCATGTGTGTGCTTAGTCTTTCATCAACATGATGTACTGGCAGGTTGTATCGACCGTGCAGCTGGTTGCCAAACCGTCGTGCCCTGGGCGTCACCGGGTTGTCACTGTTATCCATCTGGATTGGCCAGCCTACGATCAATGCGTCCGGCTGCCATTCAGCAATTAGCCGTGAGATGTGATCCCAGTCCGGCTGATCATTTTTAACCCGTATGGTATCCAGTGCCGTGGCACTGACCGATACCGTGTTGCCAACGGCTATGCCGATTCGTTTGCTGCCGTAGTCGAAGCCAAGGTAGGTGGCTGATTTCATGCCTTGCCAGAATAATAAGACATCTTGTTGAGATCGATACCAGCCAGGTTGGCCGCGGCCTCCCAGCGTTTCTCGACGGCTGTTTCAAAAATTACCTGCTTATCGGCAGCGGCATAGACCCAGGAGTTTTCTGACATCTCGAGTTCAAGTTGAGACGATGCCCAGCCGGCATAACCCAGTGCCAGCAGGTAATTACCTATCTCTTCTCCCCCTGCCAGTGCATCGAGAAAGTCCACTGAGGTAGTCAGGCGCAGCTCATCACCGATGTTTAAAGTGTTGCCCCATTCCCGGCTGGCATCATGCAGGGCAAACACATGATCCGGCCTGACAGGGCCGCCATGCCAGATGGAATCCGCAGGATGCTGCAGGTTTTCAGTTGCTAGCCCTGCATCACTAAATAATTCAGCTACACTCAGCTGCAGTGGCTGGTTGATGACGACCCCCATGGCACCTTCATCGTCATGATGGCAGATTAACGTCACGCTATGAGCAAAGTTTTCATCCTGCAGGGAAGGCATGGCGATAAGGAAATGGTTGGCAAGTGATTTCAATTGCTGGTCAACCGGTCACCATGCTGGAATTTCCAGGTGCGAGTGATGTGGATGATATCTACATCATCACGAAAGTTTTTCGGGAAGGGGGAGTAGGGTGCGGCCAGGCGGACAATACGGATCGCCGCATCGTCTAATGCCTTGTGGCTTGAACTGCGCCGGACATTAATGCTGTCCAGTCGGCCATCAGGCAGGATGGCAACATCCAGGATCAGGCTGCCGGTCAGGTTCCGACGTTTTGCCTCTTCGGGGTAATTCAGGTTGCCGATACGCTCGACCTTGGCACGCCAGGCATCCATATACGATGCAAATTTATACTCACGTGTGCGTGCAGTCAGAAATTTTTTGCGTGGTCGCTTTTGATAATTCTGCTGCTGCAGGGATATTTCAGCCAGCAAACGGTCCCGTTCGTTGTCCAGACTCATCTGTCGGGGCAGACCTACTAATGGTTTCTGCTCCGGTGTTTTCTTTTTCTTGTTTTCCTGTGGCTGAGAAAGTGTTCTCTGTTTTTTTGTTTCAGCTACCAGTACCTTGTCTGTATGAGAGCTAATGTCTTCGGAGGCGACACTCGCAGGGCGAAAAATGGGTTCTGATTGTTTATTTGTAGACGTCCCGGGTAGTGGGCTGGTTGCACGTAGAGGTTGGTCGCTGTCGCCGCCACCCTGCTGGCTGGCATTGGCAAGGAAATCCGCTTCGTCGGGTTCTTCCTTTGTATGTGCCTGCACCAGTGTGATTTCAAGCTGAGGCGGGGTGTCGCTGGCCTGTTTTTTAGGCAATGAGAAAGTTAGCCCGAGGATCAGCACAATATGCAGCAGTGCAGCACCAATCAGGGTGATGCCAAGATCACTGCTGCTGTCCTGATCATTAGTGTAGTGGTACATATTATTTAACAATTAAGTGTGACGAGAAACCGTTAGCTACAAGGCAGGTTTCGCAGTAAATGGCTGTTCCCTTTACAAGGAACCTAACGCCGTAGATGGCGGTTTCTCGCCGCGCCCGAAGGGAGGCCCACAAATGGCTCAATACGGTGTTGCAGTTTTTGGCAAGGGAATGACCATTACCTGCAAACTGCGCCTTGTCTAGAACCATTTGTGGGCCTCTTAATCGTTAAATAATATGAACCACTACACTGAACAGTTCGGCATAGCTCATACTGTGATTTCAAGTCTCTTTTCTATAGAGGATGCAATTATAGCGTTAAACAGACCAAAAAAAACGCCTGCTGCAATCAGTACGGGTGTTAATGCCAGTATCCCCGGGTGTGGGATAAACAGCCACCACGCTACCAGCAGCTGGGCCATTACGTGGCTGACACTGGCCAGTATGCTGATGCCAGCCATCCCTACCCATGGGCGCATGCCCGTCCACAATAGTCCCATGGCAAGCAAACTTGCCAAAGAGCCACTGAGGCTGAGAAAAAAAGTCGGTGACATAAACGTCCCCAGCAACAGACTGCCAGCTGTTACACGCAGCAGACTGACCCATGCCGCAAATCGCCAGCCATAGCGGAACAGTACCAGCAGGGTAACAATATTCGCCAGCCCTGGTTTGATACCCGGAACAGGGCTCGGAAAACTGCTTTCCAGCACATGGATAACAATTGCCAGCGCGGCAAATGTCGCTATCTTTCTGTCTTCCCCGGTAATTTCGATTTGCTTGTTCAAGAAAAAGTTTTCAGTTTTCAGTTTTCGGTTTTCAGTATCTGGTTTTGGTTTTACCGAAAACTATGTGTTAAAAGTTAATCCCATCAAACCGCTCCTGATTCGATATCAGTGACACGCCCACTTTATTTGGCAGGCAGACAATGTTGTCGCCGCTGTGCTGGTGCCAGCCGCTTAATATGCAAATTTTTCCATTGCAGGACGAGCTGATCATTCGAACCCTGCCGTCACGGATTTCTACCACGCTGTCACCAAGATCGCCCGCTACAGTGATCTGCCGCTGGTCTTTTATCGGGTAAACAACGGCGGGCTGGTCGCCAACAGTGATTTCTATTGCGGCCATTACGCCAGAATTACGTTGAGTCATTGACCACGACAACGGAACTAGCAGCAGAGCAAGGCATAAAATCAGCCAGTCTCCCGGTTTCATTTTTATCATTGCTTTCAAGTTTCAAGTTTCAAGTTTCAAGTTTCAAGTCAAAGGCTTGCTGATGATGACTTTGTTTTTATTTCCTGGTTCAAGTTTAATTCTTTTCTGCATGGATGGTGTCATGATTATACGACCTTGTTTGTCGATCATCATTACGTCTGACACACCCATTTTTTTTGCAAGCGGCTGCCAGTCATCCGGGCCAGCTATAAATAATGCGGTACTGGCTGCATCAGCCAGTGCACCATTCTTATGCAGGACGGTGACCGATACTACCTGATCAGCAGGGTAGCCGGTGCGGGGGTCTATGATGTGGTGGTAGCGTTTGCCCTCATGAGTAAAGTAGCGCTCATAATCTCCGGAGGTAAACACACATTCATCCTTTTCCAGCTCAATGCTTGCGATGATACCGTTACCAGAAGGATTACGTATACCTATGCGCCAGGGGCGTTCCCCCTGATTGCCAATCCCGCAGAGATCACCACCGGCATTGATCAAGGCGTGTTTTATTCCCAGATCACGCATTTTCTGTATACCGGTGGAGACAGCATAACCCTTGGCGATTGCTCCAAGGTCCAGTTGTAGCTGAGAGTTGTGTCCTCGCAGTCGATTGCCATCAATGTCAATATCATCTGCGTTTGGCAGTTTGTCCAGCAGACGGGCAATAATTTCCTGGCTGGGCGGTGTGAGCGGCTCAGAGCCCTGAAAGCCCCAGACCTGAATCAATTTGCCTATCACCGGATTGAATAAACCACTGCTCAGCTGTGAATATTGCTTTGACAGTTTTATCAGTGCCAGCACAGTCTCGTCAGCAGTAAACCATTCTTCAGTTGCAAGCAGGGCGCTGGTTTGTGTCAGTTTGCCGGGTTGCCAGGCATGCCAGTCATTATGCCTACGATCAAAATCTACAAACAGGTTCGCAGCGGCCTGATTCGCCAGTGACTTGTCATCGCCGCGGATTTTAATCTCTATCAGTGTGCCAAAGGCAAATGATTGATAGCGATGAAGGTTTTGCTTTTCGCAGGCGGTGAGTAATGCTGTCAGGATGAGCAGCACCGCTGGCAGCCATCGGCAACAACTCATGCAGGTAAACGCAGCTCAATGGCATCCATTAAATCACCTGCAATATCGAGCTCGAATTGCCTGTCCAGTTCACGTATACAGGTCGGGCTGGTGACGTTGATTTCAGTCAGATAGTCACCGATAACATCGAGGCCAGCGAACAGTATGCCTTTATCTTTTAGTACCGGGCCGACCTGTTCACAGATCCAGTAGTCCCTGTCACTTAGTGCGATACCTTTGCCGGTACCGCCGGCAGCCAGGTTGCCGCGGGTTTCTCCGGCCAGGGGTATGCGTGCCAGTGCATAGGGAACGGGGTTTCCATCGACCATTAATATGCGTTTATCTCCCTCGCTGATCTCAGGAATGAAACGCTGTGCCATGATGCTGGTCGTCCCATTCTTCGTCAGGGTTTCGATGATGACACCTTTGTTGGGATCGTTGCTCTGTACCCGGAAAACCGATGCGCCGCCCATGCCGTCCAGTGGTTTGAAAATACAGTCCCCATGTTCCTGGATGAACTGGCGCAGTTGATTTGCGGAGAGTGTCACCAGTGTGGGGGGCGCGCACTGCGGGAAGCTGGAGGTAAAGAACTTCTCATTACAGTCACGTAGACTTTGTGGTTTATTAACGATCAATGCGCCCTGTCGCTCAACTAGTTCCAGCATATAGGTGGTATAGATATACTCAAGATCAAACGGTGGGTCCTTACGCATCAAAACTGCACTGCATTCAGACAGCTCATGCGTGTTCGTTGGCTGCAACTCCAGCCAGGGGTCCTGTTCCGGTAGTAGTTTTACAACCCGGCTTTCCGCGTAGACTGTACCATCGCGGGTAAAAAGGTCTGTCTGTTGCATATAACGTACCTGCCAGCCCCGTTTCTGTGCCGCCAGTATCATCGCCCAGGTGCTGTCCTTGGCAATGTTAATCTGTTCAATCGGATCCATAATGACGCCGATAATTATGGGCTTATTCATACTGCAACCGCTGCTGTTAGTGTATTGATTTCACGTGCTGCAGCCAGTAAAGCCAGTCGGCTGATTACGCCATAAGTATAAAACCGGTTTGGGTCAGCATCCGGGTCGGCTGATTTGTCCGGCAGAGTACAGGTGTCGGCAAAGGCCAGTGGTTCAAAGTGCATGCCTGGGGCGTTAAGGTTTTCGTTAATGCCCCGGTTGGTATGCACACGGTAAAAGCCGCCAACGACTGAATGGTCAATCATATAGACTACCGGCTCGGCAATAGCATTGTTGTTGCCCCAGGTTTCAAAAGTAAAAACGCCTTCCTGCACCAGTACATCACTAACGGTACTGCCGCCTTTTCCTCGCGCCATCTTGTTCCTTTGTTTTCTGTTAAGTCCCTGGATTTCAGACGGGTCACGGATGGTCATGATGTTCATGCCATAGGTCCCTGCATCGGCCTTGGCAATTACGAAGGGCTCTTCTTTGATGCCGTATTCCTGGTATTTCTTTTTGATAATCTCCAGTACATCGGCGACATTATCCGCCAGACATTCTTCACCATCGCGTTTCTGAAAGTCTATTTTTCCGCAACGCCTGAAATAGGGATCAATCAGCCACGGGTCGATATCGATGATGTTGGAGAACTCTTTTGCGATCCGCTGGTAATGGGCAAAATGGTCTGATTTTAATCGGCTAGCCCAGCCCATGGTAGGGTGCGGAGTGATGGCCTGGTCAGGGTCGACGTTTTCAAGAATGGCAGGGATGCCATCTGACAGGTCGTTGTTCAGTAATATGATGCAGGGGTCAAAATTCTCGATGTGCAGTCTGTTGCCGGACCGTTCCAGTGGGTACTGAATCATGCTTTGGCCCGATGGCAGGGTCAGTTCGCGGGTTTGCTTCTCTTCGTCGATATGGCCTACGCGTACCTGTAGCCCTGCCTTTTCGATTATACCTTGCAGGGTGTAGAGGCTCTCCAGATAAAACTGATTCCGGGTATGAGATTCCGGCACAATGATCAACCTTCTCGCTTTCGGGCAGAGGTGCTCAATTGCAGCCTGCACAGCCTGCACGCATAAAGGCAGGAATGCCGGATTAAGGTTGTTAAAGCCAGCAGGGAACAGGTTGGTATCGACCGGTGCGACCTTGAAGCCTGCATTTCGCAGATCAACTGAACTGTAAAAAGGTGCGCGGTATGACAGCCATTGACTGCGAAACCAGTGTTCGATTTCGGTTTGATTTGCCAGGATGTGAGTTTCCAGGGCTTGCAGTGGTCCAGCTAATGCTGTGGTCAGATGAGGGACAGAAGTCATGGTATTAAGGCTCGTTATATTTAAAAGATAGAAAGAATATTAATATTTCTAAGAGTTGCCCTTTATTATTATAAAAGCTGGTCTACACTATTGGATTATATGGTCATGATAGCAAAGCAACATGGAAATTCTAATTGCTAATGCAAAATTTATATCTGAAAGAGAAGAGTTTAATAGTTTTTACTGGTTTTTTGATTGTGATTATGGTCTTCTATAGTAATATAGTGGCCTTTGTGCTATCTATATAAAATAACAACTTAGCAAAAGGAATAAATAATATACATTAAGGATTGGATGATGAAGCACACTCTCCTCAAAATACAGCTGCGTAAAATCACATGACAGTTAAAATAATGGTGATCGATGACAGTAGCACTATACGCAAAACTGCGGAAACGTTACTGAAAAGAGCAGGATTTGAAGTCATAACGGCCGCAGATGGTTTTGAAGCTATGTCTGTGGTTGCGGATCAACATCCGGATATCATCTTTATTGATATCATGATGCCAAGACTCGATGGCTATCAGACCTGCGCATTAATTAAGAACAACAAGCAATTTGGTACTACACCCATTGTAATGTTGTCAAGCAAGGATGGTCTGTTTGACCGTGCCAGAGGAAAGCTGGCAGGTTCAGAAGAGCATATACATAAACCTTTTACCCAGGATGATCTGGTCAATGCAATTAATAAATATGTGGTGACTGATGAGGTGGCCAATGCATGATGCCTGCGGATCGATGAACAAAAAATAAAGAGAGGTGTAGTTTAATGAGGTTTAAAAAAATACTGGTTGTCGATGATTCACCGACAGAACTTCATATGGTAATCGATATACTTAATCGACATAAAGTACCGGAAATAGTTACTGCAACGACGGGTCTTGATGCCGTTGCCAAAGCCCAGTCGGAAATGCCCGATCTGATTCTGATGGATGTAGTGATGCCTGAAATGAATGGCTTTCAGGCAACACGAAAAATTAAAAAGAATCCGGAAACTGCCGGAATTCCGGTCATCATCATTTCCAGCAAGGACCAGGAAACGGACAAAGTCTGGGGTAAACGTCAGGGAGCCAATGAATACCTGACCAAGCCGGTGAAAGAAGCGGAGTTGATCAAGATTATGGAGGCTCTGTAGTCGCTAATGTCCCGCAAGCATTTACAGCCACTTGAAATTCTCCATCAAATGGAGCAGGACGTATTGTCAGCGGATACATCTCTGCCGGAAGAAATAATCGTTGCTGAGCAATGGGTAGGTTTGTCGTACAGAGTAGGGAAGCTGCAGTTCGTCTCATCAATGGATCAGATTTCCGAGGTGGTGCCCTCGGCGCCCTTTGCAGTAGTGCCCAGGTCACAGTCCTGGCTGCGTGGTATCGCAAATGTCAGAGGACAGTTGCTGACGGTTGTTGATTTACAGGACTTTCTGGGTATGGAACCGGTAAATGTTGATCAGTACTCACGCCTGATTGTTATAAATAATGCCCTGCTTTCATGTTGTTTGCTGGTCAGTCGCTTGCAGGGCTTGCGGCATTTCGACCCGGTTGGCGATAGTTGCGACACCGGTGAACTGGGTAATCAGCTGGCTGGCTTTGTTACCGGTGCATTGGGTAGAGAAAAGGAGAAGTGGTTGGTGTTTGATACCGACCGCCTGGTAGATGAAAGAGGTTTTCTAAACGCTGCGGCGTAAACAGAAAATATGTTCAGAGTATGTTTATACAATAATTAGCTATTGTTGAGGGTAGTATAATGGCAGAAGAAAATGAGTTTCCAATTGATGACCTGACAGATGTAGGTGTGGTTGACGTAGTACCTGAGGCGGCGTCCTCACCCGGTAAGGCGCGCACCGCACCGTCTGCATTTGGCAAGCTGGTAAATAACCTGCCGTTATTGGGTATCGGCATGGTGGTCTCGGTAATCGGCCTGGTTGGTGTACTAATGTGGCAGACGCAGACTACTGCTCTGCAATCCGGTTATGTTGAAGAATCCAGTCTGTTGCTGATGCTGTCGCAGCGGGTAGCCAAAGATGCGCGTGAAGCCGTATTGGGTAATGAAGAGGCATTTGCCACGCTACAGGATTCAAAAAACAGAATTAACAGCATTCTGAAAACTCTGGTTGAAGGTGACGACAGACTGCCGGCTTCGCCTGATACAGTCAACGAAACCTTGCAGCCGGTAAAAGAAATGTGGAGTTCGCTTGATGAGGACGTGGCGGCTATTGTTACCAATAAACCGGCGCTGTTGTCTATTCGTGAGAACGTGGCGGCAATCAATCAGCTGTCGCCCCTGCTGCTGGCGATGTCAGATGAAGTGGTTGAGGCCCTGATTGCTGAAGAAGCACCGCAGAGTATTATTTCAAGAGCAGGTACGCAGCGTACCTGGAGTCAGCGAATTACCAAGGATGTAAACGTGTTTGCTCTTGGTGGCCTGGACGCGGCTGTTGCAGCAACCCAGTTTGGTAAGGATGCCAAATTGTATAAACGGATTAATCGTGGACTGCGCAGAAAAGCCAGCCCCGAGGTTATCGAAAAAATTGATGCATCGGATGAGGTGTTTAACCAGCTGAATGAATATATTCAGTCTGCACAGCAGGTGGTGACGGAGTTCTTTGTATCGCAGCGATCAGCACAGCGTATTACAGAAAATTCAGAGGAGTTTCTGGGGCGGATTGAGGCCCTCGTAGCAAGTTATCAAAACCTCTACGGGCACATTAAATATCTAAATATCCTGCCCTTTGTGCTGGGCGGCGCGGCATTGTTTTTCTTCCTGATGTTCATTCGCTCCCTGGTGGCGAGTGCCCGACAACGGGAGTTTGAGAGTAATGAACAAAATAGAGAGGCGCAGGCGGCTATTCTGAAGCTGCTCGATGAAATGGGCGATCTTGCCGACGGTGACCTGACTATTGAAGCGGAAGTAACTGACCAGGTGACGGGTGCTATTGCTGACTCCATGAACTACGCGGTACTGGAAATGCGCACATTGGTAATGCAGATCAACGATGCCTCGGCCCAGGTGACAACGGAATCTGAGGGCACACGTGAAAAAACAACTGCACTACAGGCACAGACAGGGCAGCAGTCCGAAGAAATTGGTACAGCGACAGAGTCCATCGTGAGGATGGCGCAGTCGATGGGGCAGTTATCAGAAAGTGCTGATGGATCAGCTGAAGTTGCAAACGGTTCGGTAGACCTTGCCAAACAGGGGTCTGAAGCGGTGTCGTCAACCATCCAGGGAATGAACAATATGCGTGACAAGATGCAGGAAACCGGTAAACGGATCAAGCGTCTGGGTGAAAGCTCGCAGCAGATTGGCGAAATCGTGGGACTGATTGATGATATCGCGGAACAGACAAATATTCTTTCACTGAATGCCTCAATTCAGGCGGCGATGGCCGGTGAGGCAGGACGTGGCTTCGCGGTGGTTGCTGACGAAGTACAGCGACTGGCTGAACGTTCAGCCGAGGCAACAAAACAGATTGCTGACCTGGTCGGTAACATTCAGGCTGATACCAATGAAGCGGTGAGCTCGATGGAGGCCGCTACGAGCGAAGTGGTTGAAAATACTCGATTGGCTGATGAAGCCGGCCGTGCGCTGGGTGAGATTGAAAAAGTGTCTGAAGAGCTGTCGACACTTATTTCTGCCATGGCGAATACTGCGCGGCATCAGTCTGATGAAGCCACCGGTGTATCTGGGACGATGGTTCATATTAGAGAATTGACAACTCAGGCATCCAGATCAACGACTGAGACGGCTGAATCAGTAGACAGGTTGTCAGTGCTTGCCGGGCAGCTTAAATCCTCGGTTGCAGGCTTCAGATTGCCGGCAGAAGCCTAATATATACGCGAGTAGTAATTACTTGTTCCTTTTTTCAGGCCTGGTGAAGACATGAGTCGAGTAGACCCCAGTACATTTAGTTGGGTTAAAGATGAGATAGACGAGTCAATTAAACAGGCTCGGTTATCATTAGAGGCATTTTCTACCTCTACTGATGACACTAGCCAGATGCGCATGGCAGTCGCCTTTCTGCATCAGGTTTCAGGCACATTGCAAATCGTCGAACTTGACGGTGCCGCCAGACTGGTTAACGAACTTGAACTGGTATGTGAGGGGCTCATTGATGAAACCATTCCCGCCTCCGAAGAAAACCTGGATACACTAAGCAGAGGTGTATTAAGCCTTAGTACCTATATTTCACAGCTACATGCCGGTTATCCTGATTCCATTGTCGCCCTGACAGGCCTGATCAACGAACTGCGGTCGACACGTGATGCGGAGCTCGTCAGCGAGTTTGATCTGTTTAACCCGGAGCTGGATATTTATCCAGAAATATCCGGTGCCAGACCAGCACGTTTAAGCGACGAAAACTTCATTTCTGAGGCCAGCCAGGCGCGTAAGCAATTGCTTGCGACGATGGTGAGCTGGTTTACGCAAAAGGATGAGAAGCAGTCACTAAACACAATCCTGCTGCTTTTTACACATCTGAAAAATATTTCCCGTTTCGACGTCACTTCACAATTATGGTGGGTAGCTACTGCACTGACAGAAGTACTGCTTGATGGTGGTATTGACAGTAAAGACAAAGAAGTCAGACGTTTTTTTGCTACGCTGGAGCAGGAACTAAAACGCATAGTCAACGATGGCGAGTCTGCACTTGTTAAATCGCCACTCGAAGCTCTTTTGCGGAGAATGCTGTTCCTGGTCGGTAAGGCTGAAAGCCGCGGCCCGCTGGTGACTGAAGTTGTGCATGCTTTTGAACTTGATGAACAGGTCAGCGGCAAACCGACTAAAGATACCGGCGTTATATTTGAAGCAACAAGCCCCGATGTGCTGCAGCCTATTATGAAAGCACTGGCAGAGGAGCTCTCTGTCGCCGAAGGCCATCTCAATGACTATTTCGATAGCGGAAAAGCTGACCAATCGATAGATCCTTTACTCTCCAGTCTGGATAAAATTCGTGGTGCAGTTGAGGTAATAAATAAGAAAAAACTTCGCCTCCTGGTTGAAGAAATTTCTCATACAGCGCTTGCCAATGATTCGGGTGCTATCGTAATAAATAACAATATTGCATTAGAGCTTGCCGGAGGTTTATTGACACTGCAGAACGCCTGTAGCGAGCTTGATGATCCGTCCTCAGACTGGGAAGAAAAAGTAGATCGAGCGGTTTCTGATTTATACTGGATAAGGACCGGTGAGCATGCTGCATCAGCTTCTTCCGAAGACTTCGGTATAGATATTGACGAGGAAGGGACATTAACTGATGTCGAATTCTCCCAGCTGGTAAAAGTCGTTGCGACAGAAATCGGCACCAATTTGCAGGATATCGTCGAAAAGTTCGAGAAATATTCATTAAATATGCACCTTAATGAAATCCTCAAACCTATTCCAGATAAATTACGACAGATAGAAGGCGCACTACAGATACTTGAACGCCAACGCGCTATTGAACTGGTCTCATTGATCAATGAGCAGATCACAGGCATGGCCGAAAGGCGTGTTAAACCGTCAACCGAACATGTAGAAACAACCGCTCTTGCAATTAGTGCAATAGAGTCCTATGCAGAATCACTGCAGCATGATCAACCAACCAGTGAACTTATCATAGAACGTGCAATGGAAGAGTTGTTGCGTACAGCGCCCTCTGATATTTCAGACCGGGAGACTGCCGTTGCGCGAGTTAAACATATTCGTGATGAAGCAGATGACTGGTTGCGGAATCCAGAGGATGAACTTCATCTGGCTACCTTACGTAAAGATATGGCAGCTATCTGTGCGCTTGCAAAGGGCAATAAAGATAAAAAGCTGGAGAAAATAGCTGATGAAGTCTCCAGCCTGGTCACTATGTTGTCGACAGATCCCGATTTCCTTACTGATGACATAATGACGACGTTCCATCAGTCATTATCAATACTTGAAACACTCACCGGTAGATTGCCTGATGAAATGACCCTGGTTGAGGATGAACAGAATGAAGAGCCTCAGCTTGAAGAGCTGGCCTCAAAAGATATTGACCTTGGTATTGAACTGGAAGAAATAGATGCTTCGCAACTTACTTCTGAGCAGGAAGCTTACCTTATAAAGCCCGATGAAGTTATTGAAGTGGGTAAGGCTGAAGATGCTGGAGCCGAACCAGCAGAGCCAGAGCCTGTAGAGGAAATAAAAAGAGAAGCGGCCGTCTTTGATGATGAGATACTCGATATTTTTCTTGAAGAGGCCAGAGAAATTGCTGTCGCCAGTAAAGACTATTTACAAAAGTGGCGGGCAGATGCTTCTGATGAAAATTCACTGCCAGATCTGCGACGAAGCTTTCACACTCTGAAAGGCAGTGGGCGGATGTCCGGGGCAGTCGAGTTTGGTGAATTCGGCTGGCTGATGGAAGAATTACTGAACAATGTGATTGCTGGAAAGCTACAGGTAAACGATCAGATATTTGCTTTGCTTGAAGAGTCACTCGATGTCTTGCCATCAATGCTTAATGATCTTGAAAGGCATGACGAATCAAACATAGATGTTTCTTATTGGCAGTCAAAGGTAGAAGAGCTTGGCCGTGGTGATGAACTGACTGCGGAAATCGAAGTAGCAGAGGCCATTGCAGATGAAGAATTAGAAGGCGCTGTTTCTGTGAGCGAAGAATCTGCCGAAGAGCTGGCTGCTGATGAAGAAATTGTTGCGGCCGGGCTTGAAGGTGAGGAAGAAGCTGAGGTCGTAGAAGAATTAGAGCTTGTAGAGTTAGAGGAAGCAACTGATATAGAGGTCTCTGATAGCGAGATTGATGTAGATACCGAAGAATCTGAAGCAGTTCCCGGCTTACCGGCACCCCTCCAGTCTGCAACCGTTCGTGAAATCTACACAACGGAAATAAACAAGCACCTGGATGATCTCTTTACTGAAATTAGCAGCAGTAGTGAGATAAAGGAACCAGAGATTTCTGATGCAACGCATCGCTTGATACACACACTTCGTGGCAGTGCCCGCTCAGTTGGCCTGGATGAGGTGGCGGATACCTATGAGTCTGTGGAGAATCTTCTGGACGGCGTAAGCTCTAGAAGCCTTTATCTCACTAAAGAAGATATCGATATACTCCAGACTGCTTATGATTTAGGTGTGCAGTTGCTTGAAACAGTGCAGCAACCTACTGCACTGGAAGACCATTTATTGACTGGCATGTCCGAGCTGTCAAAAATCTGCAGCAAAAGACTGGAAAATCTGCCGAATCCGCAGTTGCATGACGGCACTATCGAGATGCCCCGCTACTTTAATGTAGGCGATATGGTTGAACGGCTGGAACCAGAGGAGCCTGAGGAAGTAGTTGTAGAAGAAGTTGCCGAGGAGCCTGAGGAAGCAGTTGTAGAGGAAGTTGCCGAGGAGCCTGAGGAAGCAGTTGTAGAAGAAGTTGCCGAGGAGCCTGAGGAAGCAGTTGTAGAAGAAGTTGCTGAGGAGCCTGAGGAAGCAGTTGTAGAGGAAGTTGCTGAGGAGCTTGAGGAAGCAGTTGTAGAGGAAGTTGCTGAGGAGCTTGAGGAAGCAGTTGTAGAGGAAGTTGCTGAGGGGCTTGAAGAAGCAGTTGTAGAGGAAGTTGCTGAGGGGCCTGAGGAAGTAGTTGTAGAAGAAGTTGCAGAAAGCGAAGATGAACCTCTCGATGAACTGGTAGAAATCTTCCAGGAAGAAGCCATTGATTTGTTATCCCGCTTCCATGAATCTCTGGAACTCTGGCGTAAAGACGTAGCTAATGAAGAAGCCAGTTCAGATCTAAAACGAACCTTCCATACCATCAAGGGTAGTGCCAGAATGACGGGGATTACCAGCATTGGTGATCTTGCACATAATACTGAGTCCATGCTTGATGACGCGGAGCGTGCCGAAAACGAAATTGATGATTCCCTGTTTGACCTGATTGAGGAGGTTCATGACACTCTGCTGGCGATGGTAGAAAATCCCGCTGGCAAACAGTTTGATAATCAGGCTGACGAGCTCAATCACCGCATACTGAAACATTTTTCTGTGGCAGAGGCCGAGCTTGTAGCGGATGAAGTTGCCGTCGAGCAACCTGCGGAAGAAAATGAAGCTGAAGATTCAATAGAAGCAACTGAACCGCCGGCCATTGAGGAGTCAGGCGTCGACATCCAGGCAGAGCCCGTACAGCAGGAGTCCAGGCAGGAGCAAGCGAGTGCCGAAACGGAAACAACGGAAGTTAAACCAGTTGTAGAAAAGAAGAGTGCTGTACCGCAGTCAAAAAAGAAGAAAGATTCTGCGGCTAAACATGTGCAGGTCAGGGTTGATTCAGAATTGCTGGGTACCCTGGCAAACTATGCTGGCGAAGTCAGTATCGCACGTTCACGTATTCAGCAACAGGTGTCAAACTTTAAGGAAAACCTGAGCGAGCTACATAATAATATTGAAAGATTTAACACACAGATTCGTGAGCTTGAAATTCAGGCGGACACACAGATACTTTCTCGAGCCGGGGCAGTATTTAATGAAGATGACGAAGAATTTGATCCACTGGAATTCGATCGCTATACACAACTACAGTTTCTTTCACGTAACCTGTCAGAGAGTTTGAATGATTTGATGATGATTCAGACTGGTATGGATAACTTTGCCGGTGATGTCGAATTATTATTACATGAACAATCCCGCCTGAATACTGATCTTCAGGAAGGACTTACGCAAACCAGGATGGTTGCATTTTCGACCTTGATGCCAAGGTTAAGGCAGTTGACAAGAAAAACATCGCGCGAACTGAAAAAGCCGGTAAATTTAGAAATTGTCGGTGGCGAAATTGAGCTGGACAGAAATGTTATAGACCAGGTGGTACCGCCACTGGAGCATCTGATTCGTAACTCTATTGCACATGGAATCGAGGGAGCTAAACAGAGAAAGAAACAGAAAAAGCAGGAAAAAGGTCTGCTTAAGCTCGATATCATTCGTGAAGGGAAGGATATAATTATCGAATTCTCTGATAATGGGCAGGGTCTGGACCTGGACAGAATTCGTAGCAAGGCAGAAGAAAGAGGTTTGCTGGATAAGGGAATGAACCCATCGGATGATCATCTGGCTAACCTTATTTTTGTGCCCGGCTTTTCAACCGCTGACAGCGTCACCCAGGTTTCCGGACGAGGCGTAGGCATGGATGTTGTCCAGAGTGAGCTCAAGAAAGTAGGTGGCTCAGTCTCCCTGACGACAGAAAAGAACGTGGGGACACGCTTCTTTATACGACTGCCGCTTTCAATGACAGTCGCACAGGCATTGATAATTTCCTCAGGAGGGCATCGTTTTGCAGTGCCTTTGATGGCAATTCTATCTATCACAATGGCGCATAGAAGCCGGATTGTCGCAGATGCCAGCGGTGAGCAAAGCGTTACTTTAGGTGAAAAATCATACCCTTATATATCTCTTGCTGAACGTCTGGGTATGCTGGCACAGCTGGAAGATGACACCAAAACGCCAGCTCTGATCATGAATTCTGCAACAGGACCCATTGTTGTTGGTGTAGACGAGTTGATACATTCCACTGAAATCGTCGTAAAGCCGGTAGGCGTGCAGGTTGCCTCACTTGATGGAATAGAAGGCGCTACAGTATTAAGTGATGGTGAAGTAGCACTGATTCTTGACCTGGTAGATCTGTGGAATACCCGGCATGTTGAAAGAGATGAGATTGATCAGGCCAGTCTGGTGGCGAAGCTGGAAGAGGAAGTCAGTCCAGCCACTGTTATGGTTGTTGATGATTCGTTGACGGTAAGACGTGTTACTGAAAGAAACCTGAGTAAATATGGCATCACTACCTTACTTGCAACAGATGGCGTTGATGCGCTGGAGAAGCTTTCTGAAGAAGTGCCTGATGTTATGCTGGTAGATATTGAAATGCCACGCATGGATGGATTTGAACTGACAGAGCGTGTTAGAGATGATCCTGTCTACAGAGATATTCCAATAATCATCATTACATCCCGTTCCGGCCCCAAGCACCGTGACAGAGCAATGGAACTTGGTGCAACACTCTATCTAACCAAGCCGTATCAGGAACTGGAATTAATGAACGCAATCAATTCTGTACTGCCGCTTGAAAGTTCTCGTAAGATCAGTGCGATGATGGAGAATTGAGTATGTGGTGCAGGAAGGGAGTTACTAAATGGTAGATAAAACGATTCCGCCGGTCCGTTGCCTGGTCGTGCCATCAGACCCTGGTTTCCTGGTAATACCCAGTGCCGCTGTGGCAGAAATTGTCCCGCTGGTAATTAATGAAGACTCGGCCGAAGGAAATTTGCTTGGGCTTCTGGCCTGGCGCGGCGTACAGGTTCCGGTTTACTCCATGGAAGGGCTGGCCGGGATGAGCATTCCTGTGTTTGGCAAGCGTAGTAAGGCATTTGTTTTTTATCCATGGAAAGGTACGGATAAAAATACGTTTTTTGCTATTGCTTCACTGCATGATCCGCGTCCCAGGTTATTATCAAGTGACGATATTAAGGCGAGCGACGATGATCAGTCTGACAATGCTTTCATACGGGCCAGCTTTCGATTTGATGGAGAACCCGCTTTGGTTCCTGACTTACAGGCAATTTCACGGCAATAGTCAGCCTTAAGGGACCTCTGTTCAATTCGTGAACTCGTAGCTTACACCTAAAATATCCAGATTTTTTGTTAGAAACCTTCACAATAGCCAGCTATTACGTGCGATTTCCGACTTATATCTGAACATTTTAGATCGCAATCTACTTCGCTCAGACACATCAGAGGTTCCTTAAGGGGATCTCTATTTATACTGATGTATCCCACATCGACATCAGTCAATACCAGTCAACTGTAATAAATCGGCAGCCATAACATATCTTTCAGTATCAGGGTTCTCAAAGCCGGCGAAACCTATAGCGCTTAGCATTTTTCTTCCATCCTGCGTGCTATTGGCATGAATAAGTGCATCACGAATAAATAACCTGAGATTAGCAGCTAATGCAGGTGATGCAGAAAGTGCAATATGTTGAGTCGGGTCAGTTGTCGTTACTACTGCGACACCTGTAAGAGCGCCAACCAGTGGTGTTGGAATAATCGCTGCATCAACTTCATCTGTGAATAACAGATCCAGTGCTTTTTCACTGTTTTCAGCTTCATAAATGAATGGCTGACGCAGCGGATTATCAAACAACAATGATACTTTCGCTGCACCCATGCTAGGTGGGCCGAGAGTGGCAATTTTTTTACCCACCAGTTCATCTAAATCGATTACCATTGCAGAGTCCGGGACAACCACCGAATAGCTCACGGTACCCGGTATTTTTGCCAGTATCTCAAAATCCAGTTCTTTGGCCCTGTAGCCGGTAAAGTGTGCGGCATCCAGAATAAGATCATAGCCCAGGCCATCTCGAGTTTCCTTCCAGTAGGTAATAAAATTCGGATAGGTTTTTATTTTAATATCAGTACCCGTGATACTGGACAGGTAGCTGGCCAGGGGTTGAAAAGATTCATGCGTTTTATCCATACCATAAATAGGCTGGATAACCAGTGTCAAAGAATCATCGGCCTTTAAAGGCGATTGTGTTAAAAGAAAAGCCGCCAGGACTAGCAGCATCCCGAATCTGTGATGTAAGAACTTTAAAATTATAGTATGCATGCCTGAAAGCCTCTTCTTAGTGCGATGAATGGATGCACATCCCATATGGTATGACTGAGCGCTGTAGCCTGATGTAACTATGGGAAAATGGTTTGTTTGATGCTATTGCAATTAACCATGGCAGATTTGATCAGAGAAGTATTAGTCTTCCCCGATAAAAGTATCCGTCCATCTGATGAGTGTGTGCCATTTAAGCTGCATTTAATAAAATAAAAAAACCCCATCTGGATCATCCAGATGGGGTTTGGTGATGGATCTATTTTGATCCATTCGGTACAGCTACCCTCGTTAAGCAACTATTGCTTGTATTACCCCCTCCCACGAAGATTTTCTATTACTCATACACACGGGCAGTATGCTCCTGTCAGTATGTTGTATGCTCACAGCTCGTCGAGTAATTCACTAAAACCAAAATATTCCTGATTATTGGTTTTTTCAAAAGGGTTCAGTTTGGTTGCACTGAGCATTTTTTTTCCTTCAGCAGTCTTATCTGCTTCGAGCAGGCCTTTAACCAGTTGTTCCCTGATTTCAGCAGAGAGTTTTGGTGACACAGAAACCGCCATGCCTGGTATTGAATCAGTTGTTAATACCATTGAAACCCCACCTTCTCCGGCCATCTGTGCACTCACTAATGGTGTTGGTACCATCGCAGCATCAACCTCTCCATTCAGCAACAAAGACATAACTTTGGCCGAATTATTCCCCTCAATAACGCTGGGCTGGCGCACGGGGTTTTCGAATAATTCATCGATACGGACGGCCGCGATACTGGGTGGGCCGAGGGTTGCTATCTTCTTACCAATTAGTTCATCTGCTTCGAAGACCATTGCTTCTTCTGAAACGATAAGCGAAATACTGACAGATCCCGGTTGCTTGACCAACACGGTAAAATCCCTGTTTTTGTTACGATAATCAATGAAGTGTGCAGTATCGAAGGAAATATCATAGCTGTCGGGTTTTTGTGTTTCTGTCCAATAGGAAATGAAGTTTGGATAGGTGACGACCTCTACCTCTTGACCGGTAAGGGATTGCATGTAGTCAGCCAGCGGCTGAAATATTTCACGTGTCCTTTCTTCCGACTGAAAGGGTTGTATGACCAGCCTTAATGCTGTCTGCGAGTTTGCTGTGGCAGGTAGTATAGTGAGTAGTAAAGCGATACCGCCCAGTAAATAGCCACCGCGTGATATGCTCCCCAGGATTAATTTTTTTATGAATAGTTGCATTTTCGTCCTCGATCCAAAATAGAAATATTTTATCCACTCCATGGTCAGTGTTATGCGTGACCACCATTTATCATTAAATGTAGACCAGTTATCTGGAATAACAAGCTTTTTGTCAGAATGTAAATATGCAACTAGTTGTGTTGTGGTTTTGCCACAAAACTTTGAATACATTGGTTTACCGGCAACATCTTAGGTGCTTATAAGGTTTAGTGAATGTTATATATTTACAACAAAATATAGATTTTCTAATGGCATTAAACATAAAAAAATTATGGGGCTTATCAGGCGGTCAGTATTTCCAAAATTTACCAATGAAACTTGATCTGTAAAAAGAAGAAGGCCTTTCACTATTGCCGAATTCATCGAAGTAGGGGAAAATAGAATGTTTATGCGCCGAAAAAATATTCGCTAGTGATAAGAACAGGATGCGGAAATTGGATGTGATAGAGCCATCGCATTCTAGCGAGGCGCAACCAGCAAGATTCAACATTTACCAAGAGGAAGTCCCATGTCAGCAACTACCGATCGACGCACACTGGCTAATGGCATTCGTGCCCTGGCTATGGATGCCGTGCAGAAAGCAAACTCTGGCCACCCGGGTGCCCCCATGGGCATGGCAGATATCGCCGAGGTTCTTTTTAATGATTATATGAATCACAATCCCGTCAATCCTGACTGGGTTGATCGTGATCGCTTTATTATGTCAAACGGACATGGTTCCATGCTGCCTTATTCTGTACTGCATCTGACCGGTTATGATCTGAGTATTGACGACCTCAAGGCGTTCCGTCAGTTGCATTCCAAAACACCTGGTCACCCCGAGTACGGGTATGCCCCTGGTATAGAAACGACTACCGGTCCACTTGGCCAGGGCATCACTAATGGTGTCGGTATGGCAATAGCTGAGAAGGCGCTGGCAGCCCATTTCAATCGTGATGGCCACGAGGTGGTAGACCATAATACATATGTATTTCTTGGCGATGGCTGCCTGATGGAAGGTGTTTCACACGAAGGATGCTCACTGGCCGGAACCCTCGGCCTGGGTAAACTGATTGCCTTTTATGACGATAATAATATTTCTATTGATGGTGAGGTAGAAGGCTGGTTTACAGACAATACACCTAAGCGATTTGATGCCTATGGCTGGCATGTCGTTAAAGATATTGACGGTCATGATGGCAATGCTATCAGGGCAGCAATTGAAGAAGCGCGTGCTGTGACGGATAAACCATCATTGATCTGCTGCAAGACTACGATTGGTTTTGGTTCGCCTAACAAGGGTGGCAAAGAAGACTGTCACGGAGCACCACTGGGTGATGAAGAGATCGCATTGACCCGTGAAGCACTGGGCTGGGAACATGGTCCTTTCGAAATACCTGATGATGTCTACGCGGGCTGGGATGCAAAAGACAAGGGCGCTGCCGCCGAGTCTGCATGGAATGACAGCTTTGCTGCCTATAAAACAGCTCATCCCGAGCTTGCGGCTGAATTCGAGCGCCGTACAACAGGCAAAATGGTTGATGGCTGGAATGAAAAGGCCGATGCATTTATTGCCGAAGTCAATGCTAAAGCTGAAACCATTGCTTCTCGCAAGGCTTCACAGAACACAATTGCCGGTTTCTTTGCCTTCACCCCTGAATTTATGGGCGGCTCTGCTGATCTGGCAGGATCCAACCTGACTTTCGTCGGTGATTCAGTTTCCATGCGTCATGATATTGCTGATGCCAATTACATCAACTACGGCGTACGTGAATTTGCCATGACAGCCATTATGAATGGTATTGCTCTGCATGGTGGATTTGTTCCCTATGGCGCGACCTTCCTGATGTTTTCTGAATATGCACGAAATGCATTGCGCATGGCTGCACTGATGAAAGTACAGAATATTCAGGTATATACCCATGACTCAATTGGTCTGGGAGAAGATGGTCCAACTCATCAGCCGGTCGAACAGGTTGCAACACTGCGTATGATGCCGAACATGACAGTCTGGCGTCCATGTGATGCGGTAGAGTCCGCAGTATCCTGGAAGGCGGCCGTACAGAATACAACAGGCCCAACTTCACTGATTTTTTCACGCCAGAACCTGGATCATCAGAGCCGTACAGCTGAACAGATTAGTAATATTGAAAAAGGCGGGTATGTGTTGCGTGACTGTGAAGGGACTCCCGATGCAATCATCATTGCTACCGGTTCTGAAGTCGGTCTGGCTATGGCTGCAGCTGAAGCACTTTCCGGCAAGAATATACGAGTTGTTTCTATGCCATGTACCAGCGTCTTTGACGCACAGGATGATGTCTATCGCGAGTCAGTCTTACCATCATCTGTCAGGGCGCGAGTTGCTGTAGAAGCAGGGGTTAGTGATTTCTGGCAGAAATATGTTGGTTTTGACGGCAAGGTGGTCGGTATTGACAGGTTTGGCGAGTCTGCGCCGGCCGGTGACTTGTTTAAGGAGTTCGGCTTTACCGTCGACAATGTTGTTAGCACTGTAGAGTCAGTACTTTAACTGCACGAGTCGAACAGCCTGCGCTGGTCGACAGTCGTATCAGATTACAGATTTAATTTTTCTTATCAGGAGTTTTTTAGATGACTATTAAAGTTGGTATTAACGGTTTTGGCCGCATTGGCCGCATGGCGTTTCGCGCAATTGCAAAAGATTTTAATGATATAGAAGTTGTCGGTATCAATGATCTGCTTGATGCAGATTACCTTGCCTATATGCTTAAATATGATTCAGTCCATGGGCGCTTTGATGGCGATATAGCTGTTGAAGGCAACAACCTCGTTGTAAACGGTAAAACTATCCGCCTGACCGCTGAACGTGATCCAGCCAATTTGAAATGGGCGGATATCGGTGCTGATCTGATTATCGAATGTACCGGCTTCTTTCTTACTGAAGAAAGCTGTCAGAAGCATATCGATGCAGGTGCCAGGAAAGTGGTTCAAAGTGCACCTTCTAAAGACGGCACACCAATGTTTGTTTATGGCGTTAACCATGAAAGCTATGCCGGTCAGGCGATTGTTTCAGCTGCCTCATGTACTACAAACTGCCTGGCGCCAATCGCTAAGGTACTGAATGATAACTGGGGCCTGAAGCGTGGATTGATGACGACTGTTCATGCTGCAACAGCAACACAGAAGACAGTTGATGGTCCTTCTATGAAAGACTGGCGCGGTGGCCGCGGCATCCTGGAGAACATCATCCCTTCTTCTACCGGTGCGGCCAAAGCGGTTGGTGTGGTACTGCCTGAACTGAATGGCAAACTAACAGGTATGGCTTTCCGAGTACCTACTTCAGACGTTTCAGTTGTCGACCTGACTGTAGAACTGGATAAAGATGCCTCCTATGATGAAATCTGTGCCGCTATGAAGGCTGCTTCAGAAGGTCCTATGAAAGGCACTCTGGCCTATACAGACGAGAAAGTGGTCTCTACGGATTTCCGTGGCTACACCGCTTCTTCTATCTTTGACTCAGAAGCCGGTATTGCACTTGATGGCACCTTCGTCAAACTGGTTTCCTGGTATGACAATGAGTATGGTTACACTTGTAACATGCTGCGTTTTGTTCAGCACGTCTCTGCTTAGTATGTAAGCAAAAGAATATCACCAGCCCAGATGTCTGGGCTGGTTGATTTTGACAAAGAGTTATATGCCAAGCATCCGGTGTTTTGCATATAATTTTTTATTCAAGGAGTTTTAAATGTCTGTAACCAATATGACTGATCTCGATCTGGCCGGAAAACGCCTGCTGATTCGTCAGGACCTGAATGTACCGATCAAAGATGGCAAGGTCAGCTCCGATAAACGCATTCGTGCATCTCTTCCTACTATCGAACACTGCATAAATGCCGGCGCGCGGGTTATGCTGATGTCACATCTTGGCCGCCCGACAGAAGGCGAGCCAGCTGCTGAATTTTCCATGCAGCCCGTGGCCGACCATCTTTCAACACTGCTTGGCAAGGAAGTACGCCTGGTAACAGATTATCTGGAGAATCCCCCCGAGCTTGCAGATGGTGATGTTGTTCTGCTTGAGAACTGCCGTTTCAATGTCGGCGAAAAGAAAAATGATGATGCGCTGGCAAAAAAATATGCATCATTGTGTGACATATATGTCATGGATGCCTTTGGTACAGCCCATCGTGCACAGGCCTCTACCTATGGCGCAGGTGTTTTTGCCCCTGTTGCCTGTGCTGGCCCATTACTAGCGGGTGAACTTGATGCATTGGGTAAGGCGCTTGATAATCCTGCACGCCCGATGGCTGCAATTGTTGGTGGCTCAAAGGTATCAACAAAATTAACCGTACTGGATTCACTTTCTGGTGTAGTAGATCAATTGATTCCGGGTGGCGGAATTGCCAATACCTTCATTGCAGCCTGTGGTTTCAATGTGGGTAAATCACTGTATGAAGAAGACCTGATACCTGAAGCAAAACGCCTGATGGAAGCAGCTAAAGCCAAAGGTGGCGAAATACCGGTACCAACAGATGTCGTCTGTGGCAAGGAATTCTCTGAAGACGCCGAGGCAGTGGTTAAAAAGGTAGAAGATGTAGAAGACGATGACATGATTTTTGATATCGGTCCGGATACTGCAGCACGTTTTGCAGCCATGATGAAAGAGGCGGGGACTATTGTCTGGAATGGCCCTGTCGGGGTATTTGAGTTCGACCAGTTTGGTGAAGGAACTAAAATCCTGGGTCTGGCCATTGCCGAATCTGATGGCTTTTCAATCGCAGGCGGCGGCGACACGCTGGCAGCCGTGGATAAATACAACATTTCAGATAAAGTTTCTTATATCTCAACCGGTGGTGGCGCATTCCTGGAGTTCCTGGAAGGCAAGAAACTGCCAGCTGTGGCAATGCTGGAAGATAAGTAGCAATACAATAAACAATTATTACGGAATCATTAATTAGATGGCAATCCTTCGGCGTACAAAAATAGTAGCCACCATTGGTCCCAGGACCGAAAGCCCTAAAATGCTTGAAAAGTTATTTCGGGCTGGCGTCGATGTTGTCCGTGTTAATTTTTCTCACGGCAGTCCAGAGGAACATAAGCAGCGAGCCAGGGATATTCGCAGTGTTTCGAAAAAAGTAGGGCGATTTGTTGGCATACTTGCTGACCTGCAGGGGCCAAAGATACGCATAGAGCGGTTTAAGGATGGTTATGTCAAGCTGGTAGAAGGGCAGCCATTTACTCTGGATACAGACCTTGCAACAGAAGATGGCGATATAAACGCTGTTGGTTTAACTTACAAGGCACTTCCAGCTGATGTTAATGTTGGTGATGTATTGCTGCTGGATGATGGCCTGATCGTACTGAAAGTCGATGATATTACCAGCAGTAAAATCTTCTGTAATGTTGAAGTTGGCGGCAAGCTGAGTAATAACAAAGGTGTAAATCGCCAGGGCGGCGGTTTGTCGGCCGGTGCATTGACAGAAAAAGACAAACAGGACATCAAGCTGGCAGCAGAGATAGAAGCTGATTTTCTGGCCGTCTCATTTGTACGAAATGCGGAAGATGTTCATGAAGCTCGACGCCTGCTTAACGAGGCCGGCAGTGATGCATGGATAGTATCAAAGATTGAGCGGGCAGAAGCCCTTGAGGTTCTCGAAGAAATAACACTTGCATCTGATGTGTTGATGGTCGCACGCGGTGACCTCGGCGTCGAGATCGGCGATGCTGAAATTACTGCGGTGCAGAAAAAGATTATTACTCAGGCGCGGAACCTGGATCGTGTTGTTATTACGGCAACACAAATGCTGGAATCAATGATTGACAAGCAGATGCCGACGCGGGCTGAAGTGACTGACGTTGCAAATTCTGTACTGGATGGTACAGATGCAGTCATGCTTTCAGCAGAAACGGCCGTTGGCAAGTACCCCGTCAAGGCCGTTAAGGCTATGGACAGGATTTGCCGTGGTGCAGAAAAATATCGTATTTCGATAGTCAGAGAATCACGTAACGACAAAAGTTTCGAACGCATAGATGAGGCGATTGCCAAGGCCTGTATGTACACAGCAAACAGGCTGGACGTCAGTGCAATCATAGCCATGACAGAATCCGGGTCAACAGCGCTGTGGATGTCGCGCATCAGTTCTGGTCTGCCTATCTATGCCATGTCCAGCGAGTGCAGGACATTGCGCCAGGCATCGATTTACCGAGGCGTAGAGCCGATAAAATTTGATACCAAAAGC
>Ga0209013_10000592_pt1 | contig 32812 bp, 25 predicted proteins | sample Cruoilmetagenom2_FD_187291 | JGI IMG/M metagenome (GOLD analysis project Ga0209013, IMG submission 187291) | Oil polluted marine microbial communities from Coal Oil Point, Santa Barbara, California, USA - Sample 2 (SPAdes) (version 2) | ecosystem: Environmental > Aquatic > Marine > Oil seeps ...
AACGTTCACCTTGTTGTAGTTAATGGTGTAGAGTGACAGGGCCGGGTTCTGGTCGGCGGGATCCATTGTGACAAAGATCTCATCCGGTCCAAACATCACAGGATCAGCTGAACCGATCCTGAATTTTAGTCTCTCATCATGACCCAGGGTTTGACCGAATTGATCTTTGATCAAGCTGTCAACTGTTACCCAGTAGGTTGTCCTTCCCTGGGTATTGCCCTGGATATTGATGGTATTTCCGTAGATATTGACGGATGCGTTAGGCAGCTCAGGTTCAATTGTGACCATACTGCCGTCGTAGGCATCCATATCGATCGGGTTATTAAAACGAATATAGAGAGGAGTAAGCGGACGGCAAGGCTCATCACCCCAGGAACAGCCATGTTCTTCCACTCTCAAGGGTGCATAGGTTGAAAAGGAATAACTCTGGTCATACTCTGTTACCAGGGGGCCTTCCGCAGAGGGGGTGCCCGCCTTGATCACGATTGATATCCCGGTATCAGCAGGCAGCGGTTCCAAAGCCCGGAAAGCCAGCCAGCGCCCTTCTTCTGCATAATCAATCCGGCGGCTGACATACTCATCCTCCTGGATCTCTTCTTGCGTGGCCAATTTGATCTGGATTGGAAGATTTCCAGCTGTGACCTGGATGTGACCGATCACAGCAGAAGGGTCTATGCGCTGGTCAAATGAAATAAAGAACAGCGGTTCCAGCGGTTGCGGCCCATAGGATGGATAATAATCTTCTATGATCGGAGGTGGCGTGGAAAACCGGAACTGCACCGTATCCTGAAGGGTTTTCCCGACGGCCGATTGGATACCAGCCGGTATTGTCACTAGATATTCTGTCGCCATCGGTAGGCGGTCATACAGATCCGAATCCGAAAGGAAATTCAGCGTCCGGGTCCCCAACCAGCGCCAGGAACCAGGGATCAAAGGCGTTACCTGGACCGGCACATCCTCTTCTGCCAGGGCTTCCAGGGTATTCAGAGCGATCATTGGCTGATTAAAGGTAACGCTTATAAAAGGAGCGATAGCTACCTGCCCATCAGGGGCGTAGCGCAGCACTTCCAATTCCTCGTTAAAAATCGGCTGAGGTTTGGTCAGATCCACCGAGGATGGAAATGTTTCTGGGATAGTATCACCTGTTAATGGGGGTCTTAGAATTTCCTCAGGCAGGCGAAAATCAACTTCCAAACCCTGATCCTCTATCCAGGGATTTAAACGGGCCAGAATAGCTTCGATCTCTTCTTCCGTTAACGGCACTCCTGTTACTGGAACAAGCTGCTCGATCACAGATGGCACTTCCTGTCCATCACTTAGCTGGATCGTTAATCCTGTACCACCATCACCGCCATTCTGGGCAGGACTTCCCTGCTCATTGGTAGTGTTGTTTACATTCGGATCAATAGGAATTGGCTGAGGGGTTTCTCCTCCATTGTTCCCCTGCCCCGGCACAGTACAGGCCAGGGTATTGCCTACCAGCATGATCACAGCCAGGCTGGCCATCACAAACCGTCTAGTTCTCTCGGAATTCTTATTCATCGGAATGCTCCTCATCGTCTGTGGAATTTCTAATTTCAAGCATCAACTAGACGTTAATTACCGCCAAAAAGTTCCCGGCGGATTCAAAAACTCTCTATTCACGATCTGCCAGGTAGGTTCGCAAAATTTCCTCAGCCTTGGTGTTGTTTTCATAATCGATCACTGTCAGCAGTGGATGAGGATTGCCAGTGATCATTTTTGAGACCACAACCCCTTTTTTATGAAGACATAATACAGGCTTCTCCAGATCCAGGGCATAACCGATCTCATAACCCACACCATGGGAAGGTGTACTTACTTCAGCTATCAGCAAATCACTTTCCCGGATCCAGCTGACATCACGATTATAGATATCCCCTGGCTTCTCCCTGGCATCAACCTCTTCAACGCCAGTTTCAGCAATATGGGCGGTAGGAACATCTATCCCCATCCCTGTCAACACTTGCACCAGATATTGATAGGCTTTTTCATCTTTTCTTCCACCGCTTATCGAACAGGCAAAATAGATCTTCATCATCCCCAACCTTTTATTTAGTTTAACTCCTGCTGGAACCTGCCAAAACCGGATATGTTATACTCGAATTTGTCAGTGATAATAGATTAAATGAATTGTACCCTCGGATTAAAATGGAAGGATTAGAAATTCAGGATATCTGGAAGAGATTTGGAGAGGTTGATGTTCTCCGTGGTGTCTCATTCAAGCAGGAAAAAGGTGAGATCCTGGCTTTGCTAGGTCCAAGCGGAAGTGGAAAGACCACCTTACTAGAGATCATCGCAGGCCTGGCTGATCCTGACCAGGGAGACTGCCTCTGGAATGGCGAATCCTTGCTGGAAGTGCCCCCTCACCTGCGCAATTTCGGGTTGATGTTCCAGGAATATGTACTCTTCCCCCATAAGAACGTAGGTGAGAATGTCGCCTTTGGGTTGAAAATGGCAGGGACAAACCGGGAAATCACCTCGACCAGAGTAGAAGAGGTGTTGGACCTGGTTGGCTTATTTGGTCTAGAAGATCGTGATCCTGCAACCCTCTCCGGAGGTGAACAGCAGCGCATCGCTCTGGCCAGATCGCTGGCCCCGGAACCTCGCCTGGTGATGTTAGATGAACCACTCGGCGCCCTGGACAGGAGCATCCGGGAAAGGCTGATCGGGGAACTGCGTGATATCCTAAAGCGCTCCTCCCAGACAGCACTATATGTTACTCACGACCAGGACGAAGCTTTCCGTATTGCGGACAGGGTTGTGATCCTCGGCAATGGAAAAACCGCCCAGATCGGCACTCCCCGCCAAATCTATCACCAACCTAATTCTCCTTATATAGCCCGGTTCCTGGGAATGAATAACCTGCTGAAAGGAGAGGCCAAACCATCTGCAAAAGGCACTGTCCTGGAGACAGATATCGGAACCTGGTTAGTAGAAGATCCCCATCAGGGGTCTGGTGTTATCTTGATCAGGCCGGATCAAGTTCGGGTTGGGCCAGAGGATGATAAAAGAACCTCCTCACTGACGGGGAGACTTGTCAGCAGTTCATTCAGCGGCTCTGCAATTCATCTAAATATTGAAATTAATAGCCAGCAATTGGGATTTTCCTGCTCTGATTGTGGGATGGACATACCTCAAACTGGAGAACCCATCCAGATCTCATTCGATCCGGAAAAAGCCCTGCATTTTTTTCCCGCATAAATCCTTCTATTGATTGCCGATTTCTGATCACTGAACCGTGAGAACCATGGTGAATCATTAATCGCAAAATGGCACTCGCCGCCACTATACTAATAATCTAGAAATCCACTCCACGTGCCGGTCAAAAGATAACGTACAAGATCAATGAGAGCGATTTGCATCAGTGCAGAAGAAAACCCTGCTATTCCCCACCAGATTAATTCTTTCCATGAAGTGAAGCTGTTTTCCCTTTTTCTGACCAGGATCCAGATCACGCTGTACAGCACAGTCAACAAAAATAACAAGCTGCCGGTGCTGACCAATATCAGAGGGTATGTTAGAAGCGGATTTCCAGTCAGGATCAACAGGCCAATTCCGACACTTCCTCCTAAAAGGATCAACCAATCCCTGGGTCCACGGATGGCCGGCAAGGTAGAGGTCTCGTTCCAAACTGTTTGACCGATCAGGGGATAGAGAATAGCGCTAATCACAATTCCAAAACCCAGGCCTGTAAATAATCGCAATATATTATTTGGCTGATATAGTGACAGGTGATCCAGACCAGGATAAAGGTGGATGGCAGAATTCAATCCATCCAGGAGATAAAAAAGAAATAGGGCAGCCATCAGGATCATGGCACTGCGGGATGGGAAACCTGATCTCTTTTTTGCCGCCAGCAATTGAAAACCAAAACCCCAAATAAAGCCCAGGTATTGGCCTGTACAGCGAGCGCAGAGAGAAAAGGGTCTTTCTCCGAAATAATGGGAGTGGGAGCCTATCCGATGACAGACTGCATAGGCAATCGCATCTGATTTTCCCAATAATCCTGGTGGAGTGTTGATCAACCAGGTCAGTACCAGCCCCCCTGTTAGAAAGACCAGGAGGTAGCGGATAAATTTCTTATTGATGGGTGTTTTTGGATCTGTTTTTTCCACTTTACTCAGCAATGATTTTTGCAATAGAATCAATCGAATCTTCAGCAGTCAGGTCGAGCTTCAAAGGAGTTAGTGAAGCATAACCGCTCTTTATGGCTCCATAATCCGTTCCCTGGTCCGGGATACCGCCTGGAGGATCACCACCCAGCCAATAATAGGGTACTCCCCGGGGATCATCGCGCTTGAGAAGCTCATCATGGTATACCCGCAGGCCCTGGCGAGTCACTTGCATTCCATTGATCTCTTCCAGAGGAAGATAGGGAACATTGAGATTTAAAACCACCTCTTCCGGGAAATTCTTATTTAATATCATCTTCGCTACCTGGCGGGCATATTCAGCGGCAGGTTCATAATCCAGTACTCCCAGGTGATTATCGGGGCTATCCAGAGATACGGCCAGTCCCGGCAAGCCCCAGATCACCGCTTCCATTGCGGCGGTCACGGTACCTGAATAGGTCACATCATGCCCGATATTAGCATGGGGATTGATACCAGAAACTACCAGATCGATATCGGACAGGATTCCCATTACTGCCAGAGCAACACAATCTGAAGGCGCCCCATCACTGGCAAGAGCCGTACTGCCATCCTGGAGCTGGACTTCTCTAACACGTAATGGTCTGTGCAATGTTTTTACATGACCGGATGCAGACCAGTTGCGATCCGGTGCTAAAATGCTGACATCTCCCAGACCCCGTAAGGCATCTACCAATGCAAACAAACCCGGAGCAGTTACACCATCATCATTCGTTACCAAGATATGAGTCATATTCTATCCAATTTAATTCCTTAGCTTTCTCAACAGTCTAATATTATAAACGATGTCAAGATGAACTATCATCAGGTAATGATTTCTTATTGTTCTTATCCCGCCGGATAAATCTTTCTTACCCATATCCCAGACTGCATTACAATGAGTACATTAAATAATCATCTTCAGGATCATAATTAGTCTATATGAATAAACCCGAACGCAAACATCCAGTGGATGTATCCCTGCTAGGCAGGATCAAGCACTATCAAAATTCTTATCCCCCGCAATTCTGGCTGCTGTTTTGGGGCAGTCTGGTCAACTTTACCGGGATGAGCATGATTTGGCCGTTCTTGGTGATATATCTTGGAGATGAGTTAAGTCTTCCTCTGACTGTCATCACCACATTAACCACCATAAACGCCGTAATGAGCCTGCTATCCTCATTTATTGCCGGGAGCATAACTGATAAGCTAGGCCGTAAATGGACCATGGTCATAAGCCTTTGTATGACAGGATTCTCCCTGGCAGCTATGGTTCCTGCTCATACCTACGGTCAATTTGCGATCTTGATGGCGTTAAGGGGAGCTTTCCGTCCCCTTTATCGAGTGGGTTCTGACGCCATGATTGCTGATCTTGTTCCTCCTGAAAAACGGCCGGATGCTTATGCATTAACCCGGCTTGCAAAAAATGTAGGTGTGGCATTGGGTCCGGCCTTGGGTGGTTTCATGATCGCTTCCTCTTACCAGATCACCTTTGGAATTGCTGCAGGAACAACGATATTCTTCAGTCTGCTGATCGCTCTATTTTCAATAGAAACCCTGCCGGATGCCGCCCGTGAGATCCAGGAAAAACTGCTCGACAATATCAAATCCTATCAGGCAATTTTCCAGGATCGGATATTTTCCAGCTTTATCCTTGGTTTTACCATGCGGCAGATCGCTGGCAGCATCCTCTGGGTCCTGCTGGGAGTCCACGCTATTGATAACTTTGGCGTTTCCGAAACCCTCTACGGTCTGATACCCACCACCAATGCTGTGATGGTGGTCCTCCTGCAGCTCTTTGTCACCCGCAGAACTTCCCGCTATAAGCCTTTGGCCGTTATGGCTGTTGGCACTTTGTTTTATGGCCTGGGGGTTGGTAGCATCGCCTTCGCCACCGGATTCTGGGGATTCCTGGCCAGCATGGTGGTTGTCACTATCGGAGAATTGATGGTCATCCCCACTGCCAGTACCTATACTGCCAACCAGGCTCCCGAAACTATGCGCGGGCGGTATATGAGCATGCTGGCCTTAACAATGGGAGCTGGATCCATGGTAGGTCCGCTGCTGGGCGGATTTCTGAATGATACCTTCAACCCAAGCGCAATCTGGTACGGAGGAGGCGCAGCCGGTTTCCTGGGAGCGATAATCTTTTTTGTTCTTGCGACCAGAACAAAAATAACAGGGATTGAAACCACTGCAGATTAAAAAAACCGGGATGGCATAAAGCCATCCCGGTTGATAACGTCAAACTGTCTCAGCTTAATCATCTTCTAGGGCGGATTCCATCAGCTGCTGGATCCCGGGAATCATTGATGCCGGATCAGGATGCAGTCCTTCGATCAATAACGCGCTCTCGAATATCTGCTCCACGATCAGCTCTCTGCGGTGGTCATCATCAGCCAGTTGACTGACCTTCTTAAGTACAGGATGATCAGGATTGATTTCCAGGACCTTTTTCGGGATCTGGTAATCCTTGTCCATCATTCGGTATACTCGCTGCATCTCTTGCCCTAGCGATCCCTTGGCGTCCACCAGCCTGGCAATAGAATTAGTCAGGCGATCCGTGATCCGCACATCAGAAACTTGTTCCCCCAGAGTATCCTTGAAGATATCGATCAGGCCATTAACAGCCTCGTCAGACAAAGAAGGCGGTTTTTCCTGTTCCTTTTGTTCTTCCTGGTTAGATTGCTCAGGAAGGTTAAGATCGGAAGCTGCCACATTCTGGAGGGCAAACTCCTTATATTCCCTCAGCCCCAGCAGCATAAACGAATCTACAGGATCCGTTAAGGTAAGTACTTCATAACAATGGGTCTGGAAATAATCCAGATGGGGACTCCGGGAAACAGAGCTCTCATCATCACCCAGGATGTAATAGATCTTATCCTGGCCAGGTTTCATATGGTCCAGATATTCATCCAGGGATGTCCAGTGATCAGGCATCGTTGTGGAATGGAACCGCAGCAGAGTCGATAACTCATCTCGATTATCATCATTGGCAGCCACTCCCTCCTTTAGGAACTGGCCGAACTCAGCCCAAAAGTCCAGATATTTTTCTGGATCCTTACTCGCCATTTCTTTCAGTTTTTGAATGACTTGATTGGTCAGGATCTTATTGATCCGGTTGATCATTGCCGTTGCCTGGACACTTTCACGGGACACATTCAATGGCAGGTCTTCGGCATCAACAACTCCCTGGATAAACCGGAAATAGGGAGGCAGCAGGTCTTTGGAATAATTCTCGATCAGGATCTTCCTGGCAAAAAGCTTTAACCCATCTTGTTCCCGTAGTGTGAACAAACCCCGATCTAGTTTGGCAGGCAAATATAAAAGAGCATAGATCAATAAAGGTGCATCAGCAACAAAATGGATCTTCTCCAGCGGTTCTTCCAATTCCAGTGTTAACTGGCGGTAGAAATCCTGATACTTATCCTCTTCCACAGAGCGGGGGTTTTCACGCCAGATCGCGGTTTGCTGGTTGATCTGCTCATCCTCACCTTCTATAAAAATCGGAAACGGCACATAATCTGAATGGGTCTTAATAATCTCACGGATCCTGTGGATATCCAGGAATTCCTGGGCATCTTCATTCAATTTAACTTCGATGCATGTTCCCCTGGTTTCTTTATCGGTAGTACCCATTTCAAAGGTATCGGCTCCGGTAGCGTACCACGAGGAAGCCTTTTCATCCGGTTGGTAACTGCGTGAAGTGACTTTAACCCATTCAGCAGCCATAAAAACAGAATAGAATCCTACTCCGAAACGGCCAATCACATCCACCAATCCCTTCTCATCACCTTCGGCTGCGTCCAGAAAGGCTTTGGCACCGGATTGGGCAATCGTACCTAAATTGGTTTTCATCTCGTCGCTGGTCATACCTATTCCAGTATCAGATATCTTAAGGATCTTTCCTTCAGTGTCGATCTCAATCCTTATTTCCAGATCCAGAGATGGGTCAAGGATCTCCCGGTCAGTTTGCTGGATAAAACGCATCTGGGTTAAAGCATCAGACGCGTTGGAAAGCAATTCCCGGAGAAAGATCTCTTTCTTTGTATAAAGAGAGTGAACCAGAATGTTTAGTAATTGCTTGATCTCTGTTTGGAATGCGATTGGACCGCTGGTATTATCCAGCTGTGGTTTATGATTATCAGCCATAAACTCCTCCTGATGAAGCTTCTATTCTATTAATTTATCAAATGAGTATTAACTTGACATAAGAACAAAAATAACCCGGGAGAATATTCTCCCGGGTTATAAAACGTCACAAAGGTATTTGCGGGGTGTTATCTTATCAATGCATCAGTCATTCTGACTGTTCGGATCATTTTAGACACATCATGGACCCGAATGATATCCGCTCCACGGGTGATGCCAACGGATACCGCTGCAGCAGTCCCTTCTACACGGTCATCTGGAGGTAGATCAAGAGTATAGCCGATAAATGATTTTCTGGATGGTCCCAGGAGAACAGGATAACCAAGGATCCGGATCTCATCCAGGTGCTTGATAAGTTCCAGGTTCTGTTCAACGGTTTTTCCAAAACCAATTCCCGGGTCCAGAATGATCATCTCATCCGGAATCCCGGCTTCGTGGGCCAGGTCCACGCTTTCCCTTAATTCGGATTTTACGTCCTCCATCAGATCATCATATTCCATACCTATATAACGGCCTCCCAGATGTTTTTTGATAGCAGCATTATTGGGGTTGCTGCGGTTATGCATCAAGATCACAGGCACATTATACTCAGCTGCTATTTGCGCCAGCTCTGGGTCAGCTTTTAACCCCCACACATCGTTAAGGATCGATGCTCCTGCTTTAATGGCTTCCCTTGCTACCAGGGCTTTATAGGTATCAATTGAAATCAGAGTCTCATACTCAGCTGCCAGCCGGGTGATGACTGGGAGGACACGATCCAATTCTTGTTGGGCGGACACAGGAGCCGCTCCCGGGCGGGTGCTCTCTCCACCCACATCCAAAATATCAACCCCGGCTTCTACAAATTCCCTGGCTTGTTGAAAGGCAGCCTCTTTTTCAAGATTCGCCAGCCCATCTCCAGAAAAACTATCCGGAGTCAGGTTGAGGATACCCATTACATAAGTCCGGGCACCCCATTCAAAGGTATAGTTATTGACAGTTAGGTTTTTCATATTCTCATTTGGCTCCGGGAATAGATTCCTCAAAGGAATCCGTTTCCTATTTTGATTTTTTCACAAACACTATTGATTGATTTTAACTCATGCGTATCCATTATTGTATTGTATAAATCCAGGTCAAATAAGACTTCTTTGGCAACAAGTGATCTTCTGTCCTGCCGAATATAGGCATTATTCGAAGAAAATGGCCAATTTTTATATTCCAGAACGCCGCCATGGTTTTGTGGATTCTGATAGATATAGACGATCAACCTGTAGAAGTATTCATCCTCTTGGACGATCTTTCTTGAATATCTTCCCTCAAAGAGATGTCCAGATCTGTTATACCCTTTATTGACAGCCTTGGTATACGTTCCAAGGAAAATCCTGAACTGCATCCAGATCTGGCTTTCATTATGGATACAATTTTCAATATTATCCCATTCTTTGATCCGAAGCATGAAATGGAAATGAGTTGGGAGTAAATAGTACGCATACAGGTGAGCAACAGGATGGATGTATCTCTTGTACAAGTCCAGGAAGTAAGTGTAATTACAGTTATCTACAAAAATCCTACACCGGTTATTTCCCCGGTTCTAAATTTGGTAAATCAAACCAGACTCAATTTTTATTTGAGATATATAACACCTCTTATTTTTTACACTATCAATAAAGTGGTTGATCAATTGGATAAGAGTTAATACAAACTTCCCCTGATTCCATTATCTTCTTATAACTTTTATCATCAAAGAATAAGTCTTTGGCAATAATTGACCGCCGATCCTTTTTTCTATAAGCGAAATATGATGAGAACGGCCATAAACGATAATCCGAAACAATGCCATATAGTTCGGGATTTTGATGAATGTAGATAAATAATTGGTAGAAAGAATTTTCCTTAGGATCAACAATATTGGAATAACCACCATTTACCAAACAACCAGATCTTTTATAGGTATCATTAATCCGTTTTGTATATATTCCTAAGAATGAACGATATTGATACCAAAACCTTTCATCACACTGGCAGATATCTCCAATCTCATCAGCGCTTTTTACTCTGACTAAGAGATGAAAATGAGTTGGTAATAAGCAATAGGCATACAATAATGCGATAGGCTTCATATACTTTTTATACATCTCAAGAAAAAGATAATAACACTCTTCTTCCTTAAATAAGGCATCCTTATGATTGCCGCGTTTATACAAATGAATATACTGATCGTAAATCGTACCTGATGGTGACATAAATTACCCCCATTAGATTAAGAAGGATGCGTGATCCTCTAAATTGTAGATGAGCATCAAAACTTGAAGATATTCAAATAATTATCAAAACCATCAGGGTCACGCATCCTAACATTATTGGTCTTTGATCCCTTAAAACAATCACGCATCTTCAGTTTTCTAACCCCCTAAACTTTAGATGCGTGATCTAGTTCTATTTATCTTCCAGAGTGTTATCTTAACCACCCTCTTAATCAATCCACTATGTCATTAAATCACCTCAGCAAATGGTTTTCTCGCCAGGAATTGGCCTTGACCGCGTTTTCCCAACCATTGATCCCCATTAACTATGCATTTTCCCCGTAAAAATACTTTCTCGGGATAACCCTGCAATTCCCAACCCTCATACAGATTGTAGTCCGTCCGCTGGTGAGCAACATCAACTCCATAAACCAGTTTCTTGTCTGGATCCCAAATCACCAGGTCTGCATCCGACCCCGGTTCAAGGCATCCCTTTTGGGGATATAAACCAAATATGCGAGCGGGGTTGGCGCTGGTATAAGCAACAAACTGATTCGGCGTGATCCTACCCTTAACAACGCCTTCGGTCCACAAAATCGGCATCCGGTCTGCCACACCTGGAAGGCCATTGGGGATTTTTGTAAAATCCTCTTTCCCTAATTCTTTGCCAGGGATCATAATTTCCTTGCCTTCGTAGGAGATTGCCTTTGTACCATCGTAGAAGAAGGGGCAGTGATCCGTACCCACTGTTTGTAAAGTATCATCTGTCAAACCCTGCCAGATGCGATCATTATCAGCTTTTGTTCTCATTGGCGGTGAGCAGATCCACTTGGCACCGTCCGATCTTTCCAATTCATTTTCAGTGAAGAACATATATTGAGGGCAGGTTTCTCCCATGACTGGTACTCCCCTTTCCCTGGCATAGGCCAGCTGGTCAATCCCCCCGGCAGTATTCATATGCACAATATATAGTGGAGCATCAGCCTGGGCTGCGAGAGCAGCGCTCCGCAAGACTGCCTCAACAGCACCCCAGGCGGGCCGGGTCCGGGCATGCCAGATAGGTTCAGTATGGCCAGCTTTCAGTGCTTCCTCCACCAGGACATCGATCACATCTCCATTTTCCGCATGCAACATGGTTAAGAACCCATATTTTGCAGCAATTTTCAGCAGTTGGAAGATCTCACCATCCTGGAGTCGCAAACGATTGTTATAGGCCGTGAATACCTTCAAGGTTGTCACACCGCTTTCAAGAATGGCGGGGATCTGGGCCGCTACGTCATCATTGAATTTTGTGATATTGATATGAAAACTGTAATCGATGGCTGCTTTAGGGTCCGCTTTATCACGCAGGGCAGATATATTTTTCAGTAGGTCAGGATCTTTGTCCTCAACAAAATCCATCACGGTTGTGGTTCCCCCAAAAGCTGCCGCTTTATGGCCGGTGTAATGATCATCAGATGAGACAGTATCAAACATGGCCAGATCCAGATGGACATGGGGATCAACCCCCCCCGGCATCAAATATTTTCCGGACGCGTCGATGACCTCAGCTTCATCTATCTCCAGGTTGCTGCCGAGCTGGGCGATCTTTTCACCTTCTATCAGCAGATCTGTTTTGATAGTATCTGTTGGAGTTATCACTGTGCCATTCTTGATCAATGTTTTTTTCATCATTATTTCCTTAGTTATTATCCATAAAACAGCCCAAAACAGCGCCGTTTGAATTATACCCCAGACAATTTTCAGGCTGCCACAAATAGAAGCTTCCCAGATCTGACAATTTCAGAAAAATGGACCTGATCAGCTATGTGGGATTCCCAACAGGGCGGATAAAATATCAAGGGGAATAGCATCCAGATCATCCTGATCTGTCTGATAATTTGAAAAGCTGGTTCCACGTTCTCTGAGGGCTTTCCATAGTCTTCTGCGCTCTGCCGGCGCTACTGTCAGATCAGTGAGAAAGCTTGCCTCCCGGAAGTACTCACCGGTAGTGTATAAAAAAGTGAATCGCTTCCAATCACCCGCCCTGATGGGATGCCTGAGGGATCTCACGGATCCCAACTGAACCTTAAAGTATTCTTCATCAGCCCGGGGATGGTCTACTTCATTCTGGAGCAATTCAGCCCTGGTTGTTAATTCATGACCCAATACCGGCGCCAGGAATTCAACCCTCCATCTGCGGGTCTGAAATGATGCTGGCTGATAAAACGCCAGAAAGTCTACATTCAAGATCCGCGGTGCAGTCTGCGATGGAATCCGATACCAGCCCAACACCCTGGCGACCTGGAGATCCTCCGGTGTGGGTATGATCGCAACCAGGATTAAAGCATCCGGAGATAAATATGGTTCGTTCATGATTTCCCCCCTTTGCAAACATTATAGAATTTATTACTACAATAAATCAATAGCCTGGGGATTCCTATTAAAAACAAAGGATACGGTTTCCTGGGAGGAAACCGTATCCTGATTTTAGAAACAAAAGATTTTACTAGATCAAACCGACTTTTCCATTGAACTCATTGATCAACTCATCAATCTCGGGGATCTGTTTCTGGAAGTTAGTCCAGTAATCTTTATCATACCACTGGGATTGGATCTCTTCGTAGGTTTTACCCTGCTGCTCAATCCAGGTGAAGTATTTCAGATTGTGAACCCGCTTCTGATCCTCAAAAGTTAGATCCGTCAGGTAGTTAGGAGTTAATCCTTCCAGGTATTGAGCATGTGTTCGCCCGGCATCCATCTCAGTGTACTCACCAGCTTCCTCGTGCATTTCTTTCAGGCGGCTTTCGTAGAGTTCCATTGAATCGGTCCAAACGGTCAAGATAACATCGCTTTCATCCATTTCATAATACTTGGCCATCTTGATTGCCATAATTGTATTGGCGATGCTGGAGAATCCCAACAGGTCGAGTTGATTGACCAGATCTTGGGGAACATCTTTATCTACCAGGTATTTGTGTCCTTCAGGCTCATTAAACAATCGGGCTAAATTGACCACAGCATTATCATCAATAGCCATAATCATATCGGTGTTGCGCATGTTATGGATCCAGGGCACATGTTTGTCACCGATACCTTCGATGCGGTGGGCGCCATAACCGTTTTCCATCAAGGTCGGGCACTGCAGCGCTTCACCAGCAACAACCTTGCTGCCAGGGAAGAGTTGTTTCATGTAATCACCGCAGCCCAGGGTTCCAGCGGAACCGGTTGTCAAGCATACTCCACGGTATTCATCATTCGGTCCCATCACCTGCTGTAGAACCTCTTCCATCGCGTGGCCGGTGATATCGTAATGCCAAAGGTAATTGCCGAACTCATCAAACTGGTTGAAGACAAAGATATTGTCTCGTTCGCCTCGCAGCTCCCAGACTTTATCGTAGATCTCCTTTACATTGCTTTCGGATCCTGGAGTAGCGATCACTTCACCAGCTACTTTCTCCAGCCATTCAAATCGTTCCCGGCTCATACCTTCGGGGAGGATTGCAATCGATTCACAAGCTAATAACGCAGCATCATATGCGCCACCGCGGCAGTAGTTGCCGGTGGAAGGCCAGACAGCCTGGTGATAAGTGGGGTCGAATTGACCAGTGATCAGCGGGGGAACCAGGCAGCCAAAGGTTGCGCCGACTTTGTGGGCTCCAGTGGGGAACCATTTTCCAACCAGGGCAATGATCCTGGCATCAACACCAGTTAAGCTGGAAGGCAATTCAACAAAATTAACGCCGCCATAACCGCCACCTTGCGCCACAGGATCGTTCTTCCATGTGATCCGGAACAGGTTGCGGGAAGTGATGTCCCACAAACCGATCTCTTTAAGCTCTTCCTTGACGCTGTCCGGGACCAGATCCGGGTTCTTCATTTGCGCGAAGGTAGGAATAATGATATTCCGCTCTTTAGCACGCTCAACAGTTCTTTCCAATTGTTTCTTATCTATTCTCAAGTCAATCATTTCTTTTTCCTTTCCATTATGGGTAAATACTGATATTTCAACTTATGAAAACTGATATTGTCTAGCCTGTTTTTACTTCACCTCCAAATCACCGCGAACCGTATACAGCGGCCTTCCTTTTGCTTCATCATATAATCTTCCAATGTATTCCCCGATCATGCCTAACGATAACAACTGCACTCCACCAAGAAATAAGACTGCGATGAAGGTAGCTGCCTGCCCCATCAGGAATTGTGATCCAGCCAGGCGCAAAATGATCAGCGCAAGGATAGCAATAAAGCTGATTCCTGTAAAGGTAAAACCCAGGTAGGTGGCGAGTTGAAGTGGGAAGTATGAAAATCCCGTGATTGCATCGCTGGCCAATCGGAACATCTTTTTAATCGGGTATTTAGTTTCCCCTGCTAATCTTTCCGCTCTTTCATACTCAACTCCTGTTTGTCGGAAACCAACCCAAACCGACATACCGCGCAGGAAGCGATGTTTTTCCCGCATTCCACCCATCACATCAACAACTTTGCGGTCCAGCAATCGAAAATCCCCTGTATCCATGGGCAGATTTATATCTGTGATGCGCTGGATCAAGCGGTAAAAAGCTGATGCAGTGAAAAGCTTAAACCAGGTTTCTCCTTCGCGCTTGGAACGGGTGGCATAAACAACCTCGAATCCTTCTTTCCATTTTTGGATCAAATCCAGGATAACCTCTGGGGGATCCTGCAAATCGGCATCGATGATAACTACTGCATCTCCCTGGCTGTAATCCAAACCTGCGGTAACAGCAATCTGATGACCAAAATTACGGGCAAATATCACCGGAACAATTTTGTGATCTTTTTTCTTCAACTCCAGAATGGCATCAGTGGATCCATCTGATGAACCATCATCGATCATCACAAATTCCCAGGACTCGCCAGTTGAATCCATCACCTCACATACCCTTGTATACAAAGCCTGGATATTATCGATCTCGTTGTAAATCGGGGCAATGATGGTATAGGTTGGTTTGGAGTTCATAGTAGCTCTGCCTTTCCTGGATACTCCAGGGATCAGCCTTCCAGAAGTTCTTTGAGTTCTTCCAGAGACGGTTTGATTACCGGCGCTTCACCAGCAGCCTGTTTGGCTGCCTTCACATCTTTCAATCCACTTCCAGTATTCATAACCAGGATGGGATCCTCTGCGCTTACAAGTCCTTCCTGAAGGGCAGCTTTCAATCCTGCCAGGGCAGTTGCGCCAGCCGGTTCTGCAAAAATGCCAACTGCTCCCAGATCGGAGATCGCTTCCAGGATCTTTTGATCTTCCACTGCGATATAGGCTCCTTCTGTCTGTGTAGCAGCTCGCAGAGCCCGGAGGCCATCACTGGGCATATTCACAGAGATGCTATCTGCCATGGTGGTTGCCTGCACAGGAATGATCTCTTCTTTTCCTGAAATGTAGGCATTATAGATCGCTGCTGAACCAGTGGATTGGCAGCCAAAAATACGCGGCATAACTTTGATCTGACCAATCTCGTAAAGGTCTTTAAACCCTTTGTGGATTCCAGATATGATATTTCCATCACCAACAGAGACGAACACACACAGGGGCCGGTCCAGCTGGTTGGTGAGCAGCACCTGCTCCCAAATTTCATAAGCCGCTGTCTTTTTCCCTTCAGCCGTGAAAGGATTGTAGCCAGTGTTGCGGTTATACCAGCCAAATTCCTCGGATGCTTCCAGGGATATCTTGCAGGCGGCATCATAATTGTCATCTACCAGGATCACCCGTGCTCCATAGATCAACAGCTGGGCGATTTTTGCAGGCGGTGCAGTTTTGGGCGCAAAAATAACCGATTCCTGATCCACAGCTGCGGCCATACCAGCCAGGGCTGCGCCCGCATTCCCGGTCGAAGCGGTTACGATCACTTCCGCACCAATCTCTTTGGCCCTGGCGACCAGTATTGCACTGGCCCTATCCTTAAATGAAGCGGTCGGGTTGCTGCTTTCATCTTTGATCCACAATTTCTTCAGCCCCAGTTTGTCCTTGATCTGGGGCGGGGAAAAGACCGGAGTCCAGCCTGCTGAGCGTAAAGTCGTACCCTCTCCGATCATCTCTTTAACTGGTATCAACGGAAAATAACGCCATAGGGAAGGTTCATCCTTCAGGATCAATTCCTCAGTCTTCTTTGTCTTTAAGGTTGGATAATCCAGCACTACATCCAGTATCCCGTTATCCTTCGGGCAGGTATATGTCACCTCGTCCGGTTGATATTCCGTACCGCAAATTGAACATTTATAACCTGTAAAACTTCCCATAAACTTATGCTCCTTCTTTTACACCAGCCATTAATAAACCAAGTTTTTCAGGTGTGGCCTCTTTGCGACCAACAATACCCATGATCTGGCCCTCAAAAATCACTGCTATCCGATCCGCCAAGGCAAAAATCTCATCCAGGTCCTCAGAAATAAGCAGAATGGCAGTGCCTGATTTCCGCTCCTCCAATAGACGCTCTCGGACATATTCCATCGCGCCAACATCCAAACCGCGAGTTGGTTGGGCCGCAATGATCACCCTTGGTTCTCTGGACAGCTCGCGGGCAACCACTACTTTCTGGATATTTCCTCCTGACAAACTTTTAGCGGGAGTCTCCTGGGATGGCGTCTTGATCTGGAAATTAGTGATCAGATCAACACTGTGAGATGCAATGGCTTTCAGGTTGAGAATTCCACCTTTGGAAAATGGTTTTTTATGATGTTCTCTCAAGATCAGATTCTCAGCTACAGTAAAATTCTTGATCATACCATCCTTCATCCTTTCCTCAGGAATGTATGATAGCGCTCGGTCAGTTCTATCAATAGGCGGCAGTTTTGTGATATCTGCTCCATCCAGTTCTATCCTACCGCCAGTGATATCTCGCAGTCCTGTTATCACCTCAGCAAGCTCCCGTTGTCCATTTCCCGAAACACCAGCAATACCGAGGATCTCTCCTGAATGGACTTCCAGATTGACATTTTCCAGGCCAGGGGTTCCCCGGTTACTTCGGCATGAGGCATCGATGACTTCAAGCCGAACTTCACCCAATTCCACTTTTTCAATTTCCGGGCGGAAATCCACATCCCGGCCAACCATCCAGCGTGCCAGGTCTGCTTTGGTAGCGTCTTTTGTCTGGTAGGTACCTACTTTTCTACCATCTCGCAGCACTGAAACTTTATCGCTGATATCAATTACCTCATGTAATTTATGAGAGATAAAGATCAGTCCATGCCCATCTTTTGCCATATCGCGGATGATCGAGAAGAATTCGTCCACTTCCAGAGGTGTTAAAACAGCGGTAGGTTCATCAAGGATCAGCAGTGCCGCACCGCGATAAAGAGCTTTGATAATTTCCACACGCTGCTGCTGTCCAACAGAAAGCTGCCAGATATATGCACTAGGATCAATAATCAAGCCATAGATCTTTGCTAACTCAAGAATCCTTTCGGAGACTTTATCCAAATCGGTCAATGGCTCCCGGGATGATCTCAATCCCAAAGCGACATTTTCAGCTACTGTGAGTGATTCCACCAGCATAAAATGCTGATGGATCATTCCTATGCCCTGGCTGATCGCATCTGTCGGGGAAAGGATTTCCACCGGCTTATCATTAAGAAGGATTTGTCCTTCATCAGCATGATACAAACCGTAAAGGATTTTCATCAAAGTCGTTTTCCCGGCGCCGTTTTCACCCAGCAAAGCGTGAACTTCCCCTGCATGAACACTGAAATCCACACTATCATTGGCTAACACACCTGGAAATCTTTTTGTGATTCCTCGCATTTCCAAATCGTCAATCCGGGTATGTCCTGAAGGAAGTATATTTGAATCAGCCATAAGAGACCCTTTTTTACTTTTTATTTATGACAAACCGGGATAACAGGATTCCGTCAATCCTGAATTCCAGGCTTTTCACAAACTTCTGTATTACACCCCTTCCCTGCTGATTAAGACAAGGAAGGGGGTATAACATTTACATCAGTTTATCAGAGACTATTACTCACCGAATACAATGGTAATGGAGCCATCGACGATACCTTTAATTGTATCCAATGCCAGGCTCTTTACCTCTGCAGGCAGTTCGTAATCAGCATTAAAGTCCATTACTTCACCGCCATTGGCCAGGTCGATCACAAATGATGTGCCGCCGTAAGTTCCGTCAGCAATCATCTGGACTACCTCTTTCAGGACAACATCCCAGTGATAGACCTGATTAGCAACAACGTTAGCAGGAGCCAATCCGCTCTGGGAAGCCTGTGTACCAAACCACATGGCGCCGCTTTCTTCCGCTACGCCAATAGCACCCACAACCATCTGGGCAGTTCCGGTTAGTCCATCCGCACCAGCTGCCACATGAGTGCTGGCAGCTTCTGATGCCAGGGCGACATCAGAGAAGGAACCAATGTAATTCACATTGACCTGAATATCAGGATTCGTGGCTAATGCGCCAGCGACAAATCCATCCACGTAAAGCTTGGCATCACCGGTTTCGATCGGGCCAACGACACCCAACACACCTGTTTCGGATAAGCTGGCAGCAATCACGCCATTTACATATCCGCCCTCATGGGATGCCGCTTCGTAAGCGAAGATATTGCCAATGCCAAAGGTGTCAACCGTGGTGCCCCAGGCAAAGCTGGTCTCTGGGAAATCAGGGGCGATTTCCTGGAGAGAACTGCCGTACTGCGAACCATGGGCGATCACCAGATCGAATCCCTCAGCCGCATAATCGCGGATAGCTGCTGCAGCGTCATCCACCACAAACATGCCATCTGAGTAGACAAATTCCATTGCGCCTTCACCACCCATCCATTCCTGGACGGATACAAGAGCATCATACATACTCTGACTGAAAGCCAGGTCATTTATGGAGCTGGGCATCACTACTGCTACCTGGAAAACATCCTCGAATTTCGGAGCCTGCAAGGCAACTGCACCACCGGAGATCTCGGCGATAGTTTCTTCTGCCAGGGCAGCAACATCTGCCGGGATATCGAAGTCGGGATTGAATTCCAGAACCTCTCCACCGTTGGCCAGATCGATCACAAAGGATGTACCACCAAAGGTCCCTTCACCGATCAAATCCATAATCTCATTGAGGACGACATCCCAACGATAAACCTGGTTGGCGACCACTATAGATGGTGCTAGTTCTGTCTGGGAAGCCTGGGTACCAAACCACAGCGCTCCACTTTCTTCAGCAACGCCAATCGCACCCACAACCATCTGGGCAGTACCGGTCAATACATCAGCACCGGCGGCAATATGCGTGTTGGCTGCTTCTGCTGCCAGGGCAACGTCAGAGAAAGAACCAATGTAGTTAACATTCACCTGAACTGTCGGATCTGTTGCTTTTGCTCCGGCCACAAAACCGTCGACATAAAGTTTTGCATCGCCAGTCTCGATCGGGCCAACAACACCCAGAATACCAGTCTTGGAGAGGCTGGCAGCCAGGACGCCATTTACATATCCACCTTGATCAGAAGCTGCTTCATAGGCAAAAATGTTGTCGATACCGAAGGTATCTACGGTTGTGCCCCAGGCAAAGCTGGTTTCCGGGAAGTCAGGAGCAATCTCCTGTAAGGAACTTCCGTATTGGGAACCATGTGCAATCACCAGGTTATAACCTTCTGAGGCATAATCACGGATCGCTGCAGCAGCATCATCCACTACAAACATGCCATCTGAGTAAACGATTTCCATTGCCTCTTCGCCACCCATTTCACTCTGAATGGTTAACAAAGCATCATACATGCTCTGGCTAAATGCGAGGTCATTGATGGAGCTGGGCATCACTACCGCTACCCGGAAAAGTTCTTTTGTCTCTTCCATGGCCGGTTCTTCGGCACCCGGCTCTTCAACGGCAGGGGCTGGTTCCTGGGTCGTGCAGGCACCCAGCAAAACAGCTAACAAAAGCAATACAGTAACCAGTAGTCTGAACTTCTTCATATTCTTCTCCTTATTTCTGAGAAATAAAACAAACGATTTTGTTGAACAATTATTTTTCCCTGATCACCTCCAAACAAATTTATTTAATCTCCTCGTTCAAATTGTTTTGTAAGCGCGGAAGGTGCCCGCACTCTCGATACGGTCGCAACCAGTACCAGGATTGTCAATATATATGGCATCATTACAGCAATATCAGACGGGATAGGGATCCCTAACACCTGGATCCAGAGCTGGAGGGAGTTTACTAAACTGAACAACAGCGCTCCTGCCAACACTCCCCACGGCCGCCAAGCACCGAAATATACCAGGGCAACCGCGATAAAACCTAACCCGCTAGTCATGTTCTGTTGAAATACATTTACTAAGGCAATGGACATCGATGCGCCAGCAACTCCTGATAGCGTTCCTCCCAGAATAATCGTAAAATATCGGATCCTGGCAACACTCACACCTAAGGAATCTGCCGCTTCAGGATTTTCTCCCACTGCCCGTATTTTCAAACCAAGAGTTGTTTTATTGAGGATGAACCAGGCAACCGGGACCAGTGCAAAGGCGATATAGACCAGGACATTCTGGCGGAAAAAGATCTCTCCCACAACCGGTATATCACTCAAAAAAGGTATATGAATCTTGGGAAATCCCTTCACGGTCTCAACGGTGCCCAGAAGTTTCTGGAATAACAGGTCGCTTAATCCCAGGCCAAACAAATAGAACCCGATCCCGCTGATGCCTTGTTCCGCATGCAGATTCACAGTGACAAAGGCCATGGCCAGTCCCATCAGGGCGCCGACCACCATCGCAGACAAAATTCCTAGCCAGAGGTTCCCTGTTTTAATAGCTACGTAGAACGCGGTGAACGCGCCCATAAGCATTTGTCCATCAACACCAAGGTTCAACACCCCGCTGCGCTGGCCGAATGTTTCACCAATAGCTGCATACAGATAAGGAGTTGCCAGGCGAATACCAGATGCCAGAATTCCAACTAAAACGGTCATTGAAAGGAGATCTGAGATCATAATTCCACCTCCTTTTCCTTGCTGGAAGTATCTCCTTGGTCAGTTCCTACTGGAATTATTCCCTCTCCGTCCGGTGAGGCTTCCGCTAACCGTCTCTTCTGCCTGCGGCGCCTCCAGATCTCACTGCTAACCACAAATACTACAACCAATCCGTTTAAGGCAGTTATCAATGCAGAAGGTACTTGCACTACTCGCTGCATTTTATTCGCACCAACCAGCAATCCTCCAAAAAGGATCGAGGCTGGAATTGTTCCAATGGGATGCAGCCCCCCAAAAAGGGCAGCCACAATGCCATTGAATCCCGCGCTTCCCGTAAACCCGGAAGCTGATCCGTCAGTAATCATGCGGTAATTCACACCATATACCTGCATCACACCTGCCAGGCCAGCAAAAGCACCGCTCAAGATCAGGGCCAATACAATATAATTCCTGACCTTCACTCCAGCATATCGGGAGGCATCTGGATTCTGGCCTACTGCCCTGATCCTGTATCCCCAGGTTGTCCGCCAAAGCAAAAGGTAAACCAGAATAGCTAAAACTACGGCGATCAGAGCGCCAAGATGCAGCCTGGTGGGTACCCAGCGCGGCAGTCGGAATGTATCCAGCAAGCGAGCTGTCTGGGGAATCTTTGATGCTAGCTCAGCCTGAGAAGGATCGATCATTGGCCCCCTCAATAAGAAGTTCATCAACTGAACAGCAATCGCGTTCATCATCACAGTACTGAGAATTTCATTGACATTAAAATAGGCTTTTAATACTCCCGGAATCCCACCCCAGATCGCTCCACCGATAAATCCTGTTATCAAAGCAATGGGAATAACAGCCCAACCCGGCCAATCAACCAGCGTTATTCCGACCAGGGTGCCCATGATCGCTCCCACGATCATTTGGCCTTCGCCGCCGATATTGATAACATCGCCGCGAAAAGATATGCAAATCCCAAGGCCAACCAGCAGCAGAGGTGTTGCCTTAACCAATGTCTCTGCCAAGGCATTCTGGCTTCCAAAGGCTCCATCCCACATCGCTTTATAAGCTTCGATCGGGTTTACCTTCAGGAGGAGAAGCATAACTGCGCCAACCAGCAGTGCAGCTATAGTGGCAAATACGGGCAACAACCCGTCAATGAGCTTTGGAAACCATTTTTCTGGATTAGAATTGCTCATAAGCTTCAGCCTTTTCTAGAAAAATAACATCGATCAATCAATAAAACCCAGAACACGTTCTGGTGTAATTGGCAGCTTCTTAACCCTGACACCAACAGCGTTCTTCACTGCATTGGCGACAGCAGGTGCGGTTGGAACAAGAGGTATCTCGCCAATGCCTTTAGCGCCGTAAGGGCCGCTGGCCTCCGGGATCTCCAGGATGATACTCTCGTAGTGGGTTGGCAAATCCTTTGACGTAGGAAGTAAATATTCAGTAAAACTATCAACCCACTGGTCATCCTTCCTCAGCATGGTTTCATACAAGGCATAACCCAAACCAGTAGCTACACCACCTTCAATCTGGCCTTCCACACCGGATTGGCTGATAACCTTTCCCACATCATGAATAGCTGCAAAGTGTGTTACCTCCACAGTTCCCAGATCCGGATCAACCTCTACCCTAGCAACCTGAGCGCCAAAACAATATAAAACATGGGGCATGCCGATCGGTAAACCCTGGGGGGTTGTTTCCTCTGGATAAGGGAAGCTAAATGTGCTTTCACTGGTCAGAGTGATAGATTTCTCTGCCAGGCGGCCAAGGAACTCAACCACTGGAAGTTTTGTCCCATCCTCTTTTATGATCTGTCCTTCTTTATAAACTAACATTTTTGCGGGTACTTCCAGGATTTCGCCAGCATGTGCAAGCAGATCCTGGATCAATTTTTCAGAGGCGTCGATCAGGGCATTGCCGGCCATATAGGTCATCCGGGAGGCACAGGTAACGTTACCGTTGGGTCTATCCAGTGTGTCCAGGGGTAATGATTCCACCTGGCTGTAAGGCAAACCCAGCGCTTCCGCTGTGATCTGTTCCACGGCCATAGCCAACCCCTGCCCTAAATCCGGGGCTCCGAGATGAATGAGAACTTTTCCATCTGGCGCCCATTCCAACCTGTGGGTGGAATCATCTGGAACATTTGCTCCTAAACCCATCGACTGGGCTGCCAGGGCCATGCCAACACCAGCTTTCTTACCAGGAGATACCTCAACCGCCCGGAAACGATCCATAATTTCTTGGGCTTTATCGAGGCAGATTGGCAGCGCATTGGCTGTTTCGTTCAGGGTCACACCCGTGAACATTTTTTCTCCAACCTTAAGGATATTGGCTCGACGGATCTGAACTGGATCCATACTAATCTCTTCCGCCATGCTATCCACCATACTCTCCACCGCAAAATGGGATTGCGGGCTGCCAAAACCGCGCATTGCTCCCGAAAGGGGAGAGTTAGTATACACAACAAAACTTTCTACCTGGACATTGGGGATCCGATAGGCACCGGCCAGTGTTTCCGTCAAGATCGCGGCCACGGCAGGGCCGTAGGACGCATAAGCTCCGGTATCCATATGAACTACTGCTTTCAACGCTGTAAATGTGCCATCTGACATCGCACCCAATTTATAATGGATCTGAGCTGGGTGCCTCTTCGGATGGGCTACAAAGGATTCCCGGCGGGTATTCACCAGCCGGACAGCGCCCTTAATTGACCAGGCTCCCAGGGCTGCCAGGATCGATATACTGGAATCTTCTTTTCCGCCAAATGCTCCCCCGATCACTCCACTTTTGACACGGACATTTTCAACCGGAAGATCCAGAGCTGCCGCAATAAATCTCTGGTCAGTAAATGGATGCTGCGAGCTGACCCAGACCGTGATGGTTTGGTCCTCTCCCCAGACTGCCAGGGAAGTTTCCGGCTCCATATAACCGGGGTGGATCCGGGGCAGTGTATAAGTATCTTCAAGGATGTAATCTGCATCCTGAAACCCTTTTTCAATATCACCATCTTTAATATTAAGAGCCGTGATGACATTGCCATCTTGATGTAGTTGGGGCGCATCTTCCCGGGCGGCCTGAACGGGATCGAATACAGCTCCCAAAGGCTCATATGAAACCTGGATCTGGTTTGCAGCTTCCTGAGCGGCTCGTTTGGTTTCAGCAATGATCAGTACAACCGGCTCTCCCAGGTGACGAACAACATCCCTGGCAAGCGAGGGTTGGTCAGGAATCAGCGGGCCGAATACCTTGTCTCCCGGAATATCATCAGACGTTAACACCGCCAGCACCCCCGGGATCTCCAGCGATTGTTTTTTATCGATATCCAGGATTCTGGCATAATGATGGGGCGATCTCACGATCATTCCAATCCGTAAATTCTCGATCGGGATATCAGCCGTATAGAGGGCTTTACCAGTTGTTTTATCCCAGGCATCTTTCCGGTGCAGGGATTTCCCGACAGTAAGAAATCTATCAGTCATCCAGCCCCCCTTGCTCTGCCAGATGGATGGCATCGATCATCTTGTTATACCCAGTGCAGCGGCACAGGTTTCCGGATAGTCCTTCTCGAATTTCATGATCCGTAGGATGTGGATTATTATCCAGCAGGGTTTTTGCCGTCAGGATAGCGCCTGGAGTGCAGAATCCACACTGGACCGCACCAGCTTCAACAAACGATTTTTGAAGCCGATGAAACTCACCCTTTTCCATTAAACCTTCGATCGTTGTAATTTGAGTTCCTTCTATCTGCCCGATAAATATCATACAGGAATTGACAGGATTTCCATTCATGATAACTGTGCAGGCGCCGCATTCCCCTTCCCCACCGCAAGCATCCTTGGCGCCTGTTAATCCCAGGTCTTCACGGAGTACATCCAGCAGGGTCCGGTTTGGCAGACTTGTGACAGAAGCCTTTTTACCGTTCAGGAGGAAAGAGACAGTGATCGTTTTCAACGCCCCCTCTCCTTTGCCTGTTCCACTGCGCTTTCCAGAGCCCGGTGGATGATCACTTCTGCTGCATGGTCACGATATTCCGCAGTAGACCTGATATCAGTGATCGGGCTGATCTCTTCCTGGCAGGCTTTATGGATTTCTTTCATCAATGCCGGTTCTGGTTCTTTTCCAAGCAGGGCCTGTTCGATCTTTCGGCAGCGTATCACTGTGGGAGCAACCGAACCGAGGGCTATGCGGATATCGCTGATCTTGCCTTTATCATTCATCTCAACAGCTACAGCTGTATTAACCACAGAGATGGCCATCCCGGATCGCTTCCCTACTTTGATGAATACAGCTCCCCATGACCCGATCATCGGCTTGAAGGAGATACTATGAATGAACTCCCCTTCAAGTAAATCCGTCTGTCCCGGTCCAAGTAAAAATTCCTCCAATGGGATTCTGCGCTCCCCTTCCAAGCTTTGCAGCAAGAGGGTTGCGTCAAAGATCAATAATGGCGGCAGCGTATCCGCAGCAGGTGAGGCGTTGGCAATATTCCCGCCCAGAGTTCCTCTGCAGCGGGTTTGCTGGCAGCCAATACTTTCAGCAGCCGTGACCAGGGCCGGGTTGATATTTTGCAGCAATGGTGAATCAGCTGCTTCCTGATGGGTCGTTAATGCCCCCAGAACAATTTCGCTGCCCTGGTCTTCAATAAAACGCATTGCCTTTACACCGCTGGTATCCACAAGGGTCGGCGCGGAAAACTTGCCCTGGCGCATTCGTGGAACAATATCTGTCCCCCCGGCCAGGATCCTTGCACCAGGGATACTGATTTGTTCTTTTAATTCGGTGATGGTCACCGGGCGGTGATAATTAAACTCTTGCATTAAAACTCACTCCACGAATGAACTGATCAGCTGGTGGGAAAAAACATCTATCAGTCCCATATCCGTTAATCCCAGATCAGGCACAGTTGGCAATCCGATAAATGATATAGTCATAAAAGGAGCTGGTAAACTGCCGCCCAGGTCATGGTACGCCTGATTGATATCCTCAAGCCCGGCAATCACATCTGCAACTGGCTCTTCCGTCAATAATCCCGCTATAGGTAGGGCTAATTTACCAAGTACTTTTCCGTCAGAAACGAGGACAAACCCACCCTGCATTTCTTCGATGGTTTTAGCGCACAGAGCCATGTCATCATCATTGGTGCCGGCCACGATGATATTATGATGATCATGGGCAATCGATGAAGCCAGAGCTCCATTCTTCAAACCAAACCCTTTTACGAAACTAACTCCAATATTGCCGTTTTTACCATGGCGTTCCACCACAGCTAGTTTTAGAATATCCCGTTCAGGATCAGGAGCCACAGCACCATCGATAACTCTCAACTTGTCATGGGTTCTGGTATTGATGATCTGATCGGGGAATAGATCAATGACCCAGACCTCAGCTTGATCGCCCGCTGCTTCCAGGCGGAAATCAGATCCGTTGTTTCCGCTCTTCAAAGTGACTGTTTTATAAAGCCAGTCTGGATATTCAGGTTTGGGAAGGGTACCGATATACTTCCCATCCTCAACTACAATTTTCCCCTTAAAGAAAACCTGGTTGGGAGAGATATGCTGGAGATCATCCACCAGCAGAATATCCGCCCACCTACCAGGAGAAAGGGATCCTACCAGGTGTTCAATGCGGAAGTGTTGGGCGGCATTGATTGTTGCCATCTGGATCGCTTGCAAGGGTGTTAATCCAAGCTCAATGGCCCGGTTGACCATAAAATCAATATGGCCTTCTTCGAGGATCTCATCAGGATGTTTATCATCAGTGCAAAACATCAGGTGATGGGAATAGGTCCCATTCTTGACAACTCCTTTCAGAATGGGATCAAGATTTCTCTCTGTACTCCCTTCACGAACCAATACTGACATACCTAACTGCAAACGAGTAACCGCTTCCTCATAGTCAACACATTCATGATCGTCAGCCAGACCGCCGCAGGCATAGGCTACCAGTTCTTTTCCCACCCGACCTACTGCATGACCATTGCAAATCTTTCCTAAACGCAGGGCTGCTTCTACCTTCAAAAGGTATTCATCTCTCATTTCAAGAACTTTGGATGGGTCCAGTTCGCCCAGACTGACAGCCTGGGGCCAGGTCAGGATCTCGCTTACATCAGCAAGATCTAGCTCACCCCCGGTTGTTTCCAATCCCGGCGCGGTTGGCACTCGTGAAGATACCTCAAGGAAAATGTGATAATCCAGCTTGTCTATGGAATGGAATAAAGCCTTAAAACCAGGAAGCCCTGCCACATTTGCTATTTCCATGGGATCAGAAAGCATCACAGTCGTTCCCCGGGGAAGCAGAAGCTGGGATAGGAATTCTGGGACAACCAGGGTGGAATCCAGATGAACATGAGTATCGATAAATCCTGGCAGCGCAAACCTGCCCTGACCATCAACCACAACATTTGCATCATAGTCTGCGGCATATGGAGTGACGATCCGTCCACCCATGATCCCAATTGATCCTGGTTCTATTGTGCCCGAAAAGACATTTACCACCTGGACTCCGTCAATCCTCAAGTCCAGCGGCACCTGTCCGAGGGCTGCCCTGATTAAGTCTTTTCGTTCGGATAAACTGATCATGGATTACAACCCGCGTTGTCCGCGTATATAGGGTAACCCCAGCGCTGCTGGTGTTCCGATACGTTTACGGTTTGCTGCCGTACTGCCTATCACCAGGAAAACAACGGTGAAGATATAAGGGATCATTTTCAGGAAGAAGCCATAATGAATATTGTAGTGAAAAGGATTGGATAAGCCAAAGATCAATGCTGGACCCTGAAGGTCAAGCACAAGCCTTCTCAGGGCACCAAATGTAAATCCACCAAAAGCAGCCCGGTAAGGATTCCACTGGGCAAAAATCACCAAGCCAATTGCAATCCATCCCTGACCTGCTGTTGTTAAGCCGCCGAACCAACCCGGAGAGATCGAAAGGCTGATTGTAGCACCAGCTAATCCTGCCAGCAATCCACCTACAAATACATATAAATATCGAGTGAAATACACTCGAATACCTAGTGTATCAGCAGCGGCAGGGTATTCACCTACGGCGCGAAGATGCAATCCAGGCCGGGTACGATTGATGAAATACCACGTCAGGGGAATAAATAGATAACCAATATAAACCATAATGCTGTGGTTATAAAAGAATATTCCTCCCAGCCAGGGAATTTGAGATAAACCCGGAATGGAAAATTTGGGGAGCTGAGGAACGACATCCCGCAAGCTTGTGAGCCCTTCCCCCAATACCAGGCTTATGCCTGTGGCAAGGAAGTTCAGGGCCAGACCACTGATGACCTGGTCAGCCTGCAATGTGATCGTAATAAAAGCATGGATCTGGCTGATCAGACCAGCTGCCAGCATGGCAACCAACAAACCCATCCAGGCGCTATTTGTCGCTGCTGCAGTTCTATAGGCAGCCATGGCACCGATCAACATCATACCTTCCACACCAAGGTTCAGTATGCCTGATCTTTCAGAAAATATTTCACCAACCGTTGCATATAACAAAACGGTTCCTGTCGCTATACCGGATGCCAAGATAAGAATCAAATCCATATTAGTCCTCCACTTTCCGGGTGATTCTGACCCGGTTGCGATAGAAGAAATCACTCGCAATCAAAAACACCATGATCAATCCCTGAATTAATGTGGGTATACCAGATGGTTGTACTTCCCGACCTGCCAGGATCAAAGCTCCAAACAGGATCGATGCCAAAATTACTGCCAGCGGATTGAGTTTTGCCAACCAGGCAATGATAATTCCTGTATAACCATATCCTGGAGAGATCGCACCTTGCAAGCGGTGAACAACGCCCATGATCTCAGAAGCTCCAGCTAATCCTGCCAGGGCTCCGGAAACAATCATTACCAACACAATATTCTTTTTAATAGATATACCAGCGTATTCCGCTGCTCGGGGATTATCTCCGATTAACCTGATCTCATATCCCCACCTGCTCTTGCTTAACACCCACCACAGAATTAGTGCCGCAACAACAGCAAAAACAAGCCCAAAGTGGGTCGTCAATCCTCCAAAGAAGGGCCAGCGTTTGGCCAGGTCAGATAGACGCGGAAGCCAGGCATTACGCTGGAACATGCGCGACATCTGGAATCCGCCCTCAGACCAGACGCCATAGATGAAATAATTATTCCACTCAATGGCAATATAGTTCATCATCAGAGTGGAGATAATCTCATTGACGTTATAGCGTGCTTTCAGGAATCCCGGCACAAATCCCCATAAAGCGCCAAAGAACATACCAAATCCGGCGGAAACGAGAATAAATTGCCACTTGGGTGCTTCCATAGGCAGCACCGGCAGCAGAACAACCATGCTTGCGCCAAAGGCACCCAGGAAGAATTGCCCTTCAGCGCCAATATTCCATAATTTCATTCGGAATGCTATCGAACATGCCAGTCCCACTAACATCAGGGGAATGGCCTTGACCATCGTATCCGAAAGAACACCCCAGCTGCCCAGGGAGTATTTGGCGATATGGGTATACGCCGCCCAGGGATCACCACCTGCGATCCAGATCACCAGTGCGCCAATCAACAAGGCAATAACCACAGCGGCAAGTGACAATACTGGAGATAACCAACGAGGAGGGTTATCTACCCGATTCTCGATCTTGATTTTGAACGGGAACTTCCTTTTCGGAGCAGATTCTTTTACGGTGATATCAGCCATATTAATTCACTCCTTCTTTTCCAATCTGCTCAAGGGGAGTGCCAGTCATCATTTGCCCGATCTTATCAATATCGCCATCATCAACCTCACCCATGATTTCTCCTTCATAGATGACGTAGATCCTGTCGCTCAGGCTTAATAACTCCTCCAACTCTTCTGAAATCAGCAATACCGCAGCTCCCGATTCTCTCTGAGAGAGCAGCAGCTTTTGCACACCTTCAATTGCGCCAACATCCAAACCTCGAGTGGGCTGCACTGCAACCATAAATTTTGGCTCGCTGGATATTTCCCGGGCAAGGATAACCTTCTGCAAATTTCCTCCAGAAAGCAGGCGGACTGATGTATCAATTGTTGGGACCATGATGTCATAAGCCTCTTTCAAACCCGTCGCGTATTTGCCGGCTTCGTGTTTATTCACCCGCCATCCGTTAGCAATAGGTTTTTGATCATAGTTTTTCATGATCACATTTTCAGTCACACTCAAATTGGGAGCAGTCCCAACTTTGGCCCGGTCCGCCGGGATCAAAGAAATACCATGGCGAATGCCCAGTTTGACTGGTTTATTGGTAACGTCTTGATCATTTACTGAAATAGTTCCTTCTATGGCTTCACGGAGACCAACCAACGCTTCAGCTAATTCATTCTGACCATTTCCTGCCACACCTGCCAAACCAACGATCTCGCCCTCGCGGACGTTAATGCTAACGCCGTTCAATGATTTAATGCCTTTATCATTTAATGCTTCAAGGTTTTTGACATCAAGGACAACATCTCCAACTTGGACCTCCGTCTTTTCAACCCGAAAAACCACTTCGCGGCCAACCATCAGGTGAGCCAGATCAGCCCGGGAAACATCTTTGGTATACAACCCGTTTGAAGTGATCTTGCCTTTTTGAAGCACAGTAACCCGATCAGAGATTTCCATAACTTCATGAAGTTTATGACTGATGAAAACAATAGATTTACCTTGATCTGTCATCGAGCGCAAAGTGTTGAATAACTCATCAATTTCACTGGGAGCCAATACAGCGGTTGGTTCATCCATGATCAATACATCAGCCCCGCGGTACAACATTTTTAGAATTTCTACTCGCTGCTGTTCACCAACAGAGAGCTGCCAAACTTTCGCATCTGGGTCAACATGCAAGCCATATTTGTCGGCCATTTCTGCAACCCGATGGTTATATTCTGTTAATCGCATCCTGAAACGCGGCTCATCCAACCCGAGGAGAATGTTCTCTGTAACCGATTGAGAGGGTACCAGCATAAAATGCTGATGGACCATGCCGATCCCTGCCGCGATGGCCTCTCGCGGTGAACCGAAATTGACAGGTTTGCCATGCACTGTTATCGAACCAGATTCAGCTTTATACAAACCAGCCAGCACATTCATCAGGGTGCTTTTTCCAGCTCCATTTTCACCCAAGAGGGCATGCACCTCTCCTTTTCTCAGATCAAAATCGACTTGGGAATTGGCGATCACACCTGGAAACCGCTTGGTAATGGACCGCATCTGAACAACAAGTTCATCCGTGCTTTTCTTAATATCCATAATCCACCATCTATCTATGCGATTAGTTAGTTATAAAAAATAAATAAATGCAGAAAAACTGGGTGGCCAGAAAATCTGGCCACCCAAAAAACATTTGTAGTGTCTAGAGGTCAGGCAGGTCAGCTGCGATATTCTGGTTCCACCAGTACATACCGTAGGTAGCCTCAAAGCCAGGTGCGCCAGGCGCAAACTGGTCAATGTCTGCCTGGGTCATGAATTCGCCATCAGGAACAACCACATTGCCGTCGATATCGATAATCGGGCCGGCAAAAACGTCAAAGCGGTCAAATTCACCCGCCTGGACCAATGCCATAACATCCTGAATCTTCTGTAGATCTTCAGCGGGCAGACTTGCCACGCCGGGCTGTAATTCCTGGCCTTCCATCAAACCATAGAGGCCAACGCCGCCACCGGAAGCATCAAAGTAATCTGCCATGTAAGGATAGGTTCCAGCCTGTACTTCTTCGATAACGCGAATAAACTCAGGTCCCCAGACCCAATAAGGAGCGGTCAGGCACTCGTCGATGGTGCAGGAGCCAACCCAGTCGTAGGTGATGCCGTAGACGCCCTCGCGGTCAGCCGCTGCTAAAGCGGAAGCCGGTGTGTCTGCACCGGTCATAACAACATGGGAGCCAGCATCAAAGAGAGAATCAGCGCCTTCTCGTTCTACAATGGGATCGTGCCAGGTGAAGATCCAGCGGATGTCCACATCACAATCGGGACAGGTTTCTGCCACGCCGAGAGCATAGGCGTTGAACAGGCGGGTTTCTTCGGGGATGGGGAAGGTGGCCATACCGCCAACGCGGGTGGCGCCATCTGCCTTGGCCCGGGAGCCTGCGATCATGCCAGCCATATACTTCATGACTTCCATTTCGCCAAACAGGTTGCCGAAGTTGACGCCATCGAACTTGTATCCAGAAATGTGAACAAAACCGGTGTCGGGGAATTCTTCAGCTACAACTTGCATGGGGTCCATATAACCAAAGGATCCGCCAAAGATCAGGTCAAAACCCTTGCGGGCCAGAGCGCGGAAAACCTGCTCGGAGTCAGCGCCTTCTGCGACCAGCTCAACATAGGCAGTATGAACGCCATCCATATTATCCTGGACGTAGTTGATACCTTCCCACTGAGCCTGTGACCAGCCACCATCATCG
>Ga0209013_10000593_pt1 | contig 32725 bp, 23 predicted proteins | sample Cruoilmetagenom2_FD_187291 | JGI IMG/M metagenome (GOLD analysis project Ga0209013, IMG submission 187291) | Oil polluted marine microbial communities from Coal Oil Point, Santa Barbara, California, USA - Sample 2 (SPAdes) (version 2) | ecosystem: Environmental > Aquatic > Marine > Oil seeps ...
CCCACGTCTGTCACCATCAGCATGGCAAAGTCCACCCCTTGCCGCATGCGAAGATCCTCTAACGCATTCATCAGGGAATCCAGATGCTCATCCAATTGTAAAAGGTTGGTCACTTCAGCCTGGGCAATCGTAAATGTGTAGCCGCCCGCTTCATAGTTCTTGGTATCCGTACTGACAATCTCACCCGGCTCTCGCGAGGATAAACCTGCACCCGCTTCCAGCACCTGTTCGCCGTAGGAATCAATCGTCTCCGTTGGCATCGGTCCGGTGTGCACGAACGCCCAACGCCCCAGCGTCTCCCCGGCTGAATGGTCCCGATCAGTCGTCGTAGGAGAGGTCAATCTCAGCGTATCCGACACCAGGCCCGCCAGCAGTAATCCGGCAATTTCTGGTGGTAGTCTCAGCCCGGCTTCCTGGATCTGTTCGGTAACCAGCGTGCTGGTGCTCCCCACGACATCCACCGAAAAGCGGATAGGAGCATGGGTTGAAGGATTACCCAGCCGGTGGTGGTCCAGTATTTCTACCAGCTCCGCCTCTTCCAGAGCGCCCAGCGCCTGCCCTGTTTCGTTGTGATCCACCAGGATCAGGCGCAGGCGCGGTGGAGTAAGCACGTCGCGCTGCCGGCTGACACCCAGATAGTGGCCATGCTCATCAACAATCAAAAAATCGTTTGCCTCCTCGCGCAGAATTCGGGTGAGAAGGTCCCGAATACGTGTGGTGGCTAAAAAACGAGGCACATCTGTATCGCAGGCCTCGATGCAGGGTAGATCCAATATCTCGGTCATGCGCATATCTTGCTGCCGTGGTTTGGGGCCGACCATTTTCCCGATCAGCTTGAACAGACTCAAACCAGTGATCAACCCAATGGGCTTTTCGGTCTCTTCATCGACCACCGGTGCAATACCCCCGGTGCGGTTGATGATCGGCCAGGCATCTCGTAATGAACTTTCGGGTGTGGTTGTGTCCAGACGCTGCGTAACCACTTCAAAGCGGGGTGAGGCATCAGTGAGCAGCAGCGGCGGCTCCACGCCCAGATGCTTCAGCACCCAGGTTGTTTGTGGGTTAATCGGTCCCGCGCGTGCAGCCAGAACGTCATCGCCATCGCGTTCCCGCAGCAGCCATGCGTAGCCCACCGCCGAAGCGATTGAATCAGTATCCGGATTTACATGTCCAATGACATAAGTTCGACTCATTCACATATCCTTTCATAAAATCACCCAGTCCACCCTAACCCGGACAAGCCTGAACCAAGCAGGGATCATTACCTGGAAATCATTGCTTTCTGTACAAAATTCTCACAGGTTAGGCCCTATTGTACTTTGCCTTCCGATATGTTGTTATACATTCTCCAGTGACCGCCATACTTTTTCTGGTGTGACCGGGATGTCATCGATGTTCACGCCGCACGCATCCAGCACCGCATTACCCACTGCGGGAGCCACGCCGTCCATCGGTATTTCTGCCACAGCTTTTACACCGAACGGGTGTGAAGGTTCAAAAGTTTCGACGAATATCGTATCCAGGCCGGGCATCTCGTTAGCCCGAAAGATGTGGTAATTCCACAGGTCGCGTTCCCTCGCACGGCCTTTATCATCATAAAGCATCTCTTCACTGACACTGTAACCCAGTGCCTGGACCATGCCGCCTTCTATCTGCCCCGATGCAGTAATCGGATTCACGATCACACCTGAGTCGACCGCCATCACCAGATTATCTACCACGACCTGGCCCGTCTCGATATCCACCGTGACCTCGGCAAACTGGGCAGCGAAGGGCGGCGGAGCGACGGGCGACATATAGGAGCCCACGCCCATGATCTGTTCTTGATCTTCCTGGTGTAGAGAATTCAGGGCGACTTCCTCCATCGTGACGCTTCGACCGTCGGGTGCAGTGGCACGCCTGTCTCCCAGGCTTATTTCAGACGCCTCCAGGGATAGCTTATCCGTTTCTTCACTCAGCATGCGTGCCGCCCTAATGCGGATCCGCTCAGCAGCCTGCTCACACGCCAGAACCACCGCTGCACCCGAGATATAGGTTGTGCTGGAGGCGTAAGCGCCTTTATCGAAGGGCGTAAAATCCGTGTCCGAAGAGTATATCAATATATCATCTAGAGGCACGCCCAAGACCTCCGCCGCCATTTGAGCCAGAACGGTGTCCGAACCGGTACCCAGATCAGTAGCGCCGACCAGCAGGTTGAACGATCCATCATCGTTCATCTTGACGCTCGCACCACCCATGTCCAGGTACGGGATCGCGGTACCCTGCATGACGAGTGCCACCCCAATCCCCTTCCGTAAGTGAGGTACAGGATGCCCTGCATTATCGATAACCTGGTTCCACTCTATGTTTCCATATTTCTGGTCCCAACCGATTACCGCCTTCCCCTGGGTTACACACTGCTCCAGGCCGCAGGTTTCGATCGTCTCGGGCTGTGGCTCACGTCCTTCGCTCCATGCCGTGCTGAAGGGGTGCAGTTCGCCGGCCCGCAATGCGTTCTTCAGGCGGAACTCCAACGGGTCCAGGTTCAATTTGCGCGCAATCTTCTCCATGTGCCGTTCAACGGGCCAATAGCCTTGCGGAACCCCGTAACCGCGATACGCGCCGGCCGGTGGATGGTTAGTGTACACAATATCGGCGTAGAACTGTATATTGGGCGACTCCCGATACGGTCCGTCCCCCACGTAGAGTGCCATGGATTTATGCCCGGTGTTGCCCGTGACCGTCAGTGCATGACAGCCGTAGGCGCCCGTATCGCTCAATGCATACATGGCGTTTGCCGTCAGGGTGCCGTCCTGCTTCACACCGGTCTTCAACCGGATGCGCATCGGATGCCTCGAACGTGCGTCTATGAACTCTTCTTCCCGCGTATACTCGTGGATCACCGGCCTGCCCGTCGCAATTGTCAGGTGGGCGGCCACGTCTTCATTGAGGATCTCCTGCTTACCGCCGAACCCTCCACCGATGCGCGGCTTTATCACCCGGATGCGCTTTACCGGTAATCCTAAAACCGGCGCTATAATGCGGCGCACGTGGAATGGCACCTGGGTGCTGGTGCGGATCACCAGGCGGTCATCCTCATCCCAATAGGTGACCACTACATGCGGTTCGATGTGCGCCGGCTGCACCTTGGGGACTTCGTACTCTTCTTCAAATATATAATCGGCCGCATCGAATCCCTGCTCTACGTCGCCGATATCGATGCGGATCTCAGCCGCCAGGTTGCGCGTCGGGTCGGAATCGGCGAAGTTTACAAACTCCAGTTCTTCATGCAGGATGGGAACCCCGGGCTGCATCGCTTGAGCCGGATTCAGCAGCAGTTCAAGGGGTTCGTATTCTACTTCGATCAGACCCAATGCCTTGTTGGCGATCTCTGCGTTTTCGGCCGCCACAAAAGCCACACGGTCACCCACATATCGCACCTTATTATCCAAAGAAAAAGTGTCCAGTGGACCCGGGATGGGGTCGGACTGGCCGGCCGTAGAATACACCACACGCGGGATATCCTTCCAGGTGAGCACCGCAGCCACCCCAGGCAGTGCTCGCGCCCGACTGACATCGATATGCTTGATGCGTGCATGTGCCACGGGGCTGTGCAGCACTTTGGCGACCAGCAACTCCCGCCGGTCGAAATCGGCCGTGAATGCAGGTTTTCCCTGCACCAGTTTTACAGCGTCAACCTTGGGCTCCGGTTTGCCCACAGAACTCAAGATGCGCCTCTTGGGAGTCACCAGTATTTTCGGCAGCACCGACACCGCGGTTGCGGGTGAAGTTGAATCCGGGGAATACGGCACGGAACTGGAGTAATCCCCTATCCCCTCCCCTTTATCCCCCGATCCAAACAGCAGTTCTCCTTCACCGATATCCTCCACATTTTCGCCCCTCATTTTCGCAGCAGCCCGCAGCACTGCCTGTACAGGTTTAAGGTACCCCGTACATCGGCAGAGCACACCCGATAAAGCCTCACGCACTTCTTTTTCGCTGGGCTCCGGATTTCTCTCAAGTAGTTCCTTTGCAGCCAGGACCTGGGCCGGGGTGCAGTAGCCGCATTGGATGGCTCCAGTCTCCACGAACGCTTCTTGCAACGGGTGCAACCCTTCGGTCAGCTTCCAGCCTTGTTCCGGATGTTCACCGATCGATTCGATGGTTTGGATGGTGTGACCTTCAGCCTGAGCCGCGAGGAACAGGCACGAGTTTACTGGCTTTCCATCTACCAGGACCGTGCACGCGCCGCATTCGCCCATCTCACAACCGCGTTTGACACCGAAAAAACCTTCCCTGCGCAGTACATAAAGCAGCGTGTCACCGGGTGAGACATCCAGCGAGTGTTGCTTTTCATTGATTTGGAGTTCTATTTTCATATTTTTCCCTTCAGCGCAGAATTTATAGTACCTGCATAATCTCCAGTGGACGATCACTTCCATCATTTGCCGTCTTAAGTGCATCGGGAGAGCCCATGACGATTATCACTCCTTCGTCTTTCAGGGCATCCAGCACCTCGCCGAAAACTTTGAAATCTTCCAGGCTTGTGTTTAAGATTTGCTCCCTTCGCAGCTGGCGGCGTTCATCCGTGTTACCCGTCAAATAACTCGTCAAGGATGTATAACCCTTAGCATCAGGCAGCTGGTACGCATCCATGTCACCGATGACACCGATAATACTCTTGGTGAGCTCATCATGACTCAACCGGTTTTGATCAAGTTGCCGCAGATAACTTCCCGTGCGGTCGTAGATATCCAAGGTTTCTCGTAAATTCGGGTCTCGATAGGAGAGGAAGGTATACACACCGGATCGCTGGTTAAACATGCAAAAACCGCCATATGCGCCGCCCTGCACGCGTACATGATCCCACAACCACGTCGTACGTAAATAATTATTGATCACTGAGGAAGAACCGTCCATCTTGTACCCGAGTTTATACAGGTTTGCTCCTTTACCCACATAATTCACCTGCGCGGGAATTGTCAGCCCTTCGTCCCGTGATTCTTGACTGGTTCCCCATTCCTGGAGATTTACTGCACCTGCGGGTAATCCAAACATGAATTCACCCAGTTCAGGCTGTATACTCCGCCAGTTCTCCTGATCCAGTGTTGCATTGACCACCATGGACTGCCGGTTAAGCAGCAGCGAATGTATATTCTCGAGATCATTGAGCACTGCACCCCAGTTGTTCTCCACCTTTTGAGCGAGATCACGCAGGAAAAACAGGTAGCTCACGCCGCCCATCTGCTCTGAGACCCACCCACTTTCGCTGAACATTGACCTGATGCGCGTATTGACATAGCGGTGTCCGGCAGGAATCAACGAGGCCTCCATTGAGGCTTTTTCCTCCAGAACCATCTGGGTAAAACGCTCTTGATTGTCAAGGTGAACGGTGAGCAAAACATCGCGCAGTATCCCTAACAGGTCACTCGCCTGGGGTATGGTCGCTTTACCTCGCAGGAAAAGCCAGCTTGTTCCCGTCTCCTGGCCCTGAATTGCAGAATTTAATGTCGATAGGTGGATCCCGCCTGTCGTTCGTCCGATCCGTTGGGATAGCCTGACAAAATCTTCGCTTTCGGTGCCCATCTCAAGCAGTGAGCGGCTGAACAAAGACACGTACGGCAGGTATTCCCGCGGCAGTTGATGCAGGTCCATGCCGACATCCAGGTACAGGATGCCGTTAGTGAACAGGTCGTGGTACAGGGTTGTATATCCGTCTTGAACATCCACCTCTATTGGGACGCTCCTGACTTCCTTATCTATATCGGACAACTTCAGGCTGGGGATGGTTGCTAATAACTCGGGGGGATCGGGCGTCTCCTGGATTTCTTTCAGCCGGCGCGTATTTCCGATGACTGCCAGTAAGTCTTCCTTACTCAGTGCTGCCCGTTCATTATCCAGACGTTTCTTTTCCTCCGCTTCCTCTCGTTCCTGCAGCCCCGTCTCTGGCTGCAGAATGACCGTGGATCGGTGTTTATTCTCCAACAAATCTATTTTGATAATTTCCTCAAAAAATCTTCCATCGGCGTTCAGGCGTTCTTTCATATATCCCAAAGGCGCCTCATAAGCCAGGCGCGTCATTGGGTCGCCGCCATACAACCAGGTTGTAAGAGCGCGCAGCATCAACAGTAAGCCGCGGGGAAACGAGCCGGTGTTGTTTTCTCTGAGCTGGAATTCGGTCGTATTCAAGGCTGCGGCGATCATCTCCGGATCGATACCATCCTTGGCTAACGATTCGAGTGTTTGATTAATCAACGCACCGACCCGGTTGATATTCCGGAAACGCTCGTCAACTTTCCCATCTGCACCCTGCTCTAGCGATACCCCTTTCATCCCGATCGAGAAGTACGGATGCATCAACTGTCCATCGAATCCCCCACCTATCACGTCCTCACCCAGCCCGGAGTCGATCAAAGCTTTTCGCAGCGGCGAAGCCGGCGTCCCAATCAGGATATAAGACAGCACGCTCCACGCTAGTGCTCTGTTCTCATCGAACAACCCCGATTCTGAATTACCGTCAGGCAGCAGCCAGTTTACGGTCACCATTCCCTTTTCATCTTCACTCGCTTCTCCCGGATCGTAAGAAACGGTAAACCGCCGCGATTCTCCGATATAAGGTTGGGGCGCGATCCCGGAAGCAGAATCGACGGTTGTAAAACCCTCCAAATAGGCATCCATTTTGCGCAGCCGCTCATCAGGATCATCATCGCCGTAAAAAAAGATGTACGCATTGGAGGGATGATAATACCGCTCGTGGAACAACTTAAATTGCACGTACGTCAGATTGGGTATCTCGCGTGGGTCGCCCCCGGAATCGACACCGTAGATATTATCAGGGAACAGCGTCTGCATGGAGTACCTGGCCAGGCTGCTTTCCGGTGATGAATAGACACCTTTCATCTCATTGAATACCACGCCTTTATAGGTGAGGGGGTCATCCAGCGCTTTCATCTTATAATGCCATCCCTCTTGCTGCAGGATATGGGGCGGGATCAAAGGGTGAAATACGGAATCCACATAGACATCGATCAAGTTGTAAAAATCCTGCAAGTTTTGGCTGGCGATCGGGTAGCAGGTCTTATCCGGATACGTGAACGCATTTAAGAAGGTTCGCAAAGAACCTTTTTCTAGCTCGATAAAAGGTTCCTTAAGCGGGTACTTTTCAGATCCGCACAGCACACTGTGCTCCATGATGTGTGCTATCCCGCTCGAATCCTGAGGCGGGGTGCGGAAGGTGATACCGAACACTTTATTTTCGTCGTCATTGACCAGGGACAATAACTGAGCGCCTGATTTTTCATGCCGGTACAGTCTTACGACAGTATTTAGCTCAACTATCTCTTGCTCTTTCAGTAACTCGAAACCGTTAGGTACTGTCATGACACCTCAAATTTATTAAGAGTAATAAGTGATGAGTAATTCTATTCATCATCAATGATGCATTATCCATAGTACATGGAACCTGATACTTGACATCTGCAGCTGCTTTTTAGTCCTGTGCGATCTCTTCAAGGCAGCGCTCAGTAAGCACACCTGCCATCTTTTGCCTGTATGCCGCGCTGGCCCACTGGTCTCCGGCCTGGTCGAATGAGCTGCATGCGGCGGCTTTCGCGCCACCCGCTTCGCTGCCGTCAAAAGCCAGCGACGGTGAAGAGCCCCAACCTCCCAGGACAACCCTCGTGCGTCCGGAGGGCCAGACGGCAGCCGCAGCACACACGATCGGCAGGTCTACCGGCGACCGTGCCACGTATTGGTAGGAAAGTTTGACGTTCAGGGGAAGCATGGCCTGAGTAATCAGCCGTCCGTTCAGGCTTTCCTCTCGTAATGGCAGCAGGTCACCAAGCTTTACCTTCCTTTCTCCAGGCAATAACTCAAGCCAGGTATCTAATGCCAGCATTGTTGTTGCAAAAGGCGAACGCCCGTCTGCAGAAACTAAGGCCCCGGCGACGGTCGCTACCTGCCGCAGATTGTAGGTACCCTCAAGACGTAAGGCGGTTTTTAGGGCTAACGGCAGTTCGATATCCAGGTTTCCACCGACAGGTGCCCCGCCCAGGAGTTCCTGCAACGTCAATGTAGCGCCCAGGATTAATTGGTTGCCCTGTATCTGCAAATTGCTCAAACTCAGCGACTGCAGGTCAACAACGGCGTAAGAATCTGCTGTCGGCTGGTTGACAGCAGATCCCCCTCCCATTGGAATCGTTTTTGGATCGCTGCGAGCCAGTAAGGCCAGAGCTTCATCTAGATTTTGTGGACGATGATATTCAAGGATCATAAGTTCCTCTATTACATTCAATAGTTTTAGTCGTTACGCAGTTGGGTAGGCTTTGGGGGTGTGGTGGGGCGGATTTGCCGCCCCACCACACCCCCAGCAACCCTGAACTGCGTAAGTCCTAAGTTTAATAGCCAGGGGTGATTTACACTTCCTCTAATCTTCAGCCGCCAGTTCTGTCAATTCTTCGTCTGAATAAACGCGCCAACCTAGCTCAGCCAATTCGTCTGATGCGAGCATCTCCTGCGGCACATCCACCAGCAGAGCATCGGCTTCCGCAAGCAGTTCTCCATCAGCATCATAAATTTCACCTTTCGCTGTCGCTGTCCGGCTTTTGGTTTTTCCCGCCTTACCAACCAGGCGCAGCGGTTGCCCCACAGGCACGTTCTTGCGGTAGCGGACATTTAAACGGGCAGTAAACATAAAACGCGGCGGATCAAAACCCATGTGCGATCGACAGGTGATCTCATCCAGCATGGCCGCAACCACACCTCCATGCACGACACCGGGATATCCCTGGAATTCATCCGGAGCGGTATAAGTGGCTTCAACTTCTCCTTTCCCGGTGATATAAAAGCGTAATTTCAGTCCTAATGGATTGTGTACGCCGCACGCAAAACAATCGCGGGAGTTTGGCTGTAACGTTTTCACAATATTAACACTCCAATCTCTGTTGTTTCCTTGCCAACTGAGGGCCTCAGCTACTGAGGGCCTCAGTAGCTGAAGTGAGATAATTATACTATCCCACTCCACTTTTTGTTGTTTCCTGTCTGTTGATTGGTTATCCGACCCCCGTTAATATTGAATCTGAGATTTGTGTTTATTACGAACTGCAACCTGAGTCGACAGATCAAATCAAGAACAAAAACCAATTAAGGTATAATCCTTACACTTACACGCCATTAATAAATTGGAGGTGCACGATAAGGCAATGACCGAACGGGAAGGACAGCGCATGGACCATGCTTATCACACACGATAAGTTTGGTAGACGAGGATGAGGGTTCCCACTCGCAAGAGTGGGCTAACCGGCGAGTGAACGGTACAGTCGTCACATTGGAAATAATCCATAACGCCGGAAAAATCGAAAGATCAGCGGAAGCCCTCCGGGAGTACCACCTCCTGATACCTTTCCCTCCAAACAACTCCATAACAATGCTGTCCGGGCAACCGGGCAGACAAAAATCTGGAGAGTGGCAGAAACCGTAAAGAGTAATAAGTAATATTCTCGTTACTCATTACTATCACTCGATACGTGCTGCATAGAAAAATTCGTATTCAAGAACAATAATCGGAGGGAACCCCAAAATGTGTGGAATCGTTGGCTATATAGGCCCGCGTGACGCGACGCCTATCATATTGAATGGGCTAAAACGCCTGGAATACCGCGGTTATGATTCGGCCGGTCTGGCAGTAGTGGACAGTGACCACATCCAGATTCGCCGTGATGCAGGCAAGCTGGAGCGCCTGGAGGCTCTGGTGTCTGAAAACCCGGTACACGGGCATCTCGGGGTCGGGCACACACGCTGGGCAACGCACGGCAAACCCAGCGCGCGCAATGCCCACCCGCATATGGGCATGACCGGTGAAGTGGTCGTGGTTCACAACGGCATCGTAGAGAATTTCATCGAACTGCGCGAAGAACTTTGCGATGAAGGCGCCGTATTTACTTCTGAAACCGACACCGAGGTCATCGCCCACCTGGTTGAACGCTACCTGTCGACAAACATCAAACTGGAAGAAGCCGCCCGCCTGGCACTCGGTCATCTCAAGGGAGCGCACGGCATCGTTGTGGCTTCTACCCGCGAACCGGATAAGATCATCACTGCCCGTATAGGCAACGCCGGCGGTGTAGTGATCGGCTTCGGCGACGGTGAAATGTATATCGCTTCGGACATGCCGGCCATTATGGAACACACGCGGCAGATGGTCTTCCTGGAGTCTCACCAACTGGCAATCGTTTCCCAGACTGGACTAGAAGTAATGCGGATAGATGGTGAGCCTCTCTTCTACGAGATCCACAATGTCGCCTGGGATCCCGTTGCCGCAGAAAAAGGTGAATATCGCCATTTCATGGAAAAGGAGATCCACGAACAGGTGCGCTCCTTGACCGACACCATCGCCGGCAGGGTGGACTATCACAACGGCCACAGCATCCGTTTGCCCGAACTAAACCTGACTCCAGATTTCGCTAAGCGCATCAATAAGATCTTTATCACAGCCTGCGGCACCGCGGCCCATGTTGGGATGGTTGGCAAGGTGCTGATCGAGCATATTTCGCGGGTGCCGGTCGAGCTGGACATCGCTTCAGAGTTTCGCTACCGGGACCCGATCGTGGGCGAAGACACGGTCTTACTGGCCATCAGCCAATCCGGGGAGACGGCGGATACCCTGGCCGCAATGGAAGAGGGTCGCAGAAAAGGCGCCACATTATGGTCAATTGTGAACGTAATCGGCTCGCAGGCCATTCGTATGTCAGATGGCTACATCTCGATGCAGAGCGGCCCCGAAATCGGTGTGGCCTCAACGAAAGCTTACACCGCGCCCCTGGTCGATTTGTATATGCTGGCCATTCTGTTAGGCGAAATGCGTGGAACACTAAATAGAGGAGAGCAGATACAGCTGGTTGACGATCTTAGGCGTATCCCGCATTTAGCCGGTCGCTGTCTGGATAGGGAATCTGATGTGGAATTGGTCGCTCGCGCCCTGGTGAACGTAAACCACTGCCTTTACTTAGGACGAGGCATCAACATGCCCACCGCTTATGAGGGCGCCTTGAAGTTGAAAGAGATTTCTTACATCCATGCTGAAGGGTATCCAGCAGGCGAGATGAAGCACGGACCCATCGCACTGATTGATCGCACGATGCCGGTCGTCGTCATCGCACCGCGTGACCCGTGGTATGAAAAGATGTTCAGCCAGATCGAACAGGCCAAAGCGCGTGGTGGCACCGTGGTCGCCGTGGCGACTGATGGCGACGATACCATCGCCGAAATTGCTGATTACGTGCTCTGGGTACCGGAGACCCCCTGGCTTCTCAGTCCGGTCACGACAGTCATCCCCTTGCAGCTGCTGGCATACCATATCGCCGCCCTGCGCGGGTTGGATGTGGATCAGCCCAGAAACCTGGCCAAAAGTGTGACTGTTGAATGATCGCATTGATAAATAGTGTGCGGCAGTAATATAAAAGATGTGCGACAGTTGAACTGTCGCACATCTTTCGTGGATTAAGGTTGAGTAGTACAAGGAACTAATCTAATAATACTCCTCGTTTCTTTGAATTCTACTGATCGCGACAACCATAATCAACGCCACCGGGATCACGAAAAACAATACCCAAACCGAATCGCCAATATAGACCCCCGCTTTCGCTGGTTCTTGAAATTGGGTTTGTGCAGCACCATCAAAACCAAATATCGCCAAACCAGCATTATTATCATTGACCAGTTGTTTGACACTTTCCTCCGGTTGGACAAAATCGACTTTTTGGACGACATCTGCTGAGTTTGTACTTCCATCGCCTGCGATCACCGCAATCGCCTGAGGTATCAACCTTTCGGAATTGACATATCCATTACCCTGGCAGATCAATTGCGTTGAACCCCCACCATCCAGCATCATAACCTTGTCAGCGCCGAATTCACGCAGCACTTGGGCCGCATCTTGCTGGCGGGCGCTTTTGGTGTTGAATACCAATACCGTGTCAAACTCTCCATCACCCGAGCGATCATCAATGCCCATAAATGTCCGCGGTACATATTTCGTTGGACTCTTTCTGGCATCTTCGGTCAATCCGGCGACAATATTGGGGGCGCTGGATGAGTAAAGAGTCTCTTTCGTCAGCTCCCGGATGTCCGCTCGATCACTCCACAACTCGAGAATTAATTTTTCTCCGACGTGGTCGTTGATCCCGTAGCCGTCACTGACGATCACGCCATCTACTTTTAGGGGAAATGGCAGCCGCGTGGGGTATTCCGGCATGAAGAAAAATTGTCCATTGAACACACAAAATGCACCTTCATCCTGTGATGAAGTGCCGGTCCAGTACTGAATTAGTTTTTGTGATAATAACCTGGGATCATCACCCCCGTACACACCTTGACCTGGCCGTGATTCGCTGACATCTCCATGTAAAAGTTTGACATGAGCGCCTTGATTTAGATTGACGACCTGGACATAATCAGGACTCCCTCCAGGGTAATCCATTCGATACAATTCGACACCAGGTGCTGATGACACTAAAATGAAGCCACTGGGTGCTTGAGAAGTTAATGGTCTCGCCCACACTGCCATTGGTGTAGCAACCAGTAAAAACAGTGGTACAAGAAAAAAAATCGCTGTTATCAATCTTCTGTTCATGATAACAGCGATTATAGCACATTTGTTCTAATTTTGCAAATATTATTTTTTATATTTGATACGCTATATCTAACACCTGCATCGTGTGATAGACAGACATCGGTCGGTCTTCGTTTGCTGGTAAATGCTTTTTTATCTGCACCATACAACCGATATTTCCCGTCACAACCACCTCTCCCCCACTTTTTTGGATATTTTTTACTTTTCTCCGTCCAAGTTCTGCAGCGATCTCGGGCTGCTCCAGGTTATAAGTTCCGGCCGATCCACAGCAGGTTTCCCAATCTTCTATATCACACAATGTCAGATTTGGTATCGCACGCAGCAGCGTCCTCGGAGCATCCACCACCCCCTGCGCGTGCGCCAGGTGGCAGGCATCATGGTAGGCAGCTTGCATGGAAATCGGCAGTGGGGGTGGAGCGATCATACCTAACTGCACCAGAAACTCGCTCACATCCATCACCTTCGAAGCGAATTCTCGCGACTTTCTTTCTTCATCCAACCCATGGAAGAGCGAGCCGTATTCTTTCATGCCCGACCCGCAGCCAGCGGCATTGGTTACGATGACATCCACATCATCCGGCATTACAGCCAGGTTCTGACGGGCTAAGCGACGGGTGCCATCCGTATCACCCACGTGGGTTAATATCGCGCCGCAGCAAGTTTGAGAACCTGGGATGACAACCTCAACACCGTTCTTCGCCAGCACGCGGATTGTCGCCCAGTTGATTTCAGGCGCTATCACCTGCTGGACGCAGCCAGCCAGCAGCGCCACGCGCGCTCTGCGCCTGCCCTCTGGGGGCACAATTACTGGCAGCGGCTGCTCTTCAGGCAGCGCATCGGGCAGCATCTCGAGCAAACTCTGCAGCTCTCCAGGCAATGCTTTACGCAGTGGTTGGGCCATCCTGCCCAATGCAGCAGCCGATCGGAACCTGTTTGGATATGGCAGAGTCTCACGCACTAACAACCGCTGCGCACTCTCCATTACTGAATACTCCGTTTTATCCTGAGCGTAAGCTAGAAATGGGGACATCAGGCTGCCATACTGCACGCCAGAAGGGCAGGCCGTGACACAGGCCAAACAGCCCAAACAGCGATCGATATACGGCATTGCCTCATGGACCGAAAGCTGGTCTTCCAGTACTGACTTCATCAGCAGGATCCGACCGCGTGGAGAATCCATCTCTTCACCGAGCACCTGGTAAGTCGGGCACGTCGGCAGGCAAAATCCACAATGTACGCAGGCTTCCACAGCCGACGCCATATCTTCAATCTGGGATCCAACTTTTTCATACAGTTGGTCAACCGGGATGGCGTGCTGCATCTAAACCTCCACGAAGCGCTGATCCGGATCAAGCGCCTGTTTTATCCGCCGGTAAAATGATGCGCCGCTTGCCTTGCCCAGTCTCCGTTTGCCCGGCGGACCAAATACTACCAGGCCCGGCAGTGACTGCTCGCCAAGCACATCGTCCATTTTTTCTAGAGAACCTGGGAAGGCCAACCATGTAATTTGCCCGCCGCAGCTGTAGCGCCTTCGAATTTCAACCTCCTCAAAGGCTCGTTCCAAACCTTGTTCCAGAGTTTCTATGCGGCCAGGGGTAATTGGCGCCTTTACCAGGGACCAGCCGTCGGGCACCCACTTCATCTCCCGCACTCCATGCCAGATCCGTTCTTCATCCTGAGCTTCGAAGACCTCGCCTCCGCCCACCAGCTCTCTCAGCCTGCTCAAACGCTTTGGTAGAACGCCGCCGTACCCCGCCAGGCGCACCCACAATACCGCCTCGGACGGTGAGATTTCCAAATCCAGAGCATCGATATCCAGCGGGCAGGGGAACAATTTGAATTGGATCTGAAGGGCGCCCTCCAGGTCGTCGCACGCCAGGCGCAGCGTGAGGGTCTTTTCTGGCCGCGGCAGTACCTTGAAAGTCAATTCTACCAGGACACCCAGGCTTCCCAAGCTGCCGACCATCAGTTTCGGAATATCAAATCCAGCCGCGTTTTTCACCACCTTGCCGCCAGCACGCACAATCTCACCCGCGCCGTTCAGGTACTTCACGCCCAATATAAAATCCCGCAATCCTCCATAATGATACCGGCCCGGGCCGCTGAGACCCGCCGCCAGGCTGCCACCCAACGTCGCTCCGCGCTCTACGAACAGCGGGTCGAAAGGCAAAAACTGACCGTTCTCCGCCAGAAGGGGTGCGATATCCGATAAACGCGTGCCGACCAGGGCGGTAAATGTAAACTCACTGGGTTCGTATTCGATCAGGCCAGATAAACCCACAACCTCAACAGCATCAGAACCATCATTAGGTGAAGAGAGCGCGGATTTCGTGCCGCCGCCGCGGGGCAGCAATCGCCCCCCTTCACGGACTCTCTCTTGCAGTTCCTCGATCGTGGTTGGTGCCAGTTTCACAGGATACTGTCCGCTCGTTCCTGGGGGCGTGGGCCGCTGTACCGGCGAGGAGTCTGCGGCTCATCCAGGAACATCTTGCCTCTATTGGACAATTTGTTGGGATCGATGGCCCCTCGGATCATCTGAAATGTCTCCATATCTACTTCAGTGAACATTTTCGGCAAATGTCGGAGCTTTTCCACACCAACCCCGTGCTCGCCCGTGATGGAACCACCAAAACGGATGCACATATCCAGGATTTCGCCTGCCAGTTCTTCAGCGCGTTCGAAAGCGCCCGCCTCCTCCACGCGGCCCGCCTCATTCGCGCGGCCCGCCTCACCACCCCCATATAAGATCAACGGGTGCAGGTTGCCATCACCGGCGTGGAAGACGTTCGCCACACGCAGGCTGTATCTGGCGCTGAGTTTTTCGATTTCAGCCAGCGCTTCACCCAGGCGGCTGCGGGGTACGACCCCATCCTGCACCAGGAACTCAGAACTCAATCGCCCCACCGCCGAAAACGCGCTCTTGCGGCCCTTCCATATGCGCTGGCGGTCAGCATCGTCCTGTGCGATGCGGATTTCTTCGGCCCCAGAGTCGTCTATAACCGCCATCAAACGTTTGAACTCCTCCTCGACCTGGTTTGCTTCGCCGTCCAGCTCCACGATCAAGACCGCAGCCGCGCCCGACGGATAGTTGGCCTCCACCGCGGCTACCGCCGCATCGATCGCCAGCCGGTCCATGATTTCCATCGCGCCCGGAAGCAGACCTGCTGCAACGACCCTGGCAACAGCATCGCCCGCCGCTTCCAGGCTGTCATAGGCAACCAGCACGGTGCGGAAGACTTCTGGCTTGGGCAGCAGCCGCAGAGTGATCTCCAGGGCGATGCCAAACAACCCTTCTGAACCCACATACAGCCCGACCAGGTCCGGTCCGACGCCCTCCAGGCTCTCTCCACCCAGCTCAACCACCTCGCCGTCAGGCAGCACTGCCTTTATTCCTAGTATATGGTTGCTGGTCATGCCGTATTTCAAACAGTGCGCGCCCCCTGAATTGTAGGCCAGGTTGCCGCCGATGGTGCAGATTGGCTGGCTGGAAGGGTCCGGCGCGAAATACAGGCCGTACGGCATGGCGGCTTTACTGACCGCCAGGTTGACAACCCCCGCCTCTACGACGGCGATCCGCTCCTGCGGGTCGAGACGCAAAATGCGGTCCAGGCGGTTCAGAGCGATCACGATGCCGCCATCTACAGGCAGGGAGCCACCTGACAAACTGGTTCCACTGCCGCGCGCCACAAACGGCACCTGCAGCTGATCGCACAAACGAACCGTGTCGATGACTTCATCCTGGTCCTCAGGGATCACCACCGCCAGCGGACGGCAGCGATAGGCGGTCAGCGCATCCGATTCGTAAGGGATGAGCTGCGCCGGCCGGGTCAGCAGCCGCTCATTTGGATAAATTTGTTTTAGTGAGTCGATCAATTTGGTAGAGCCCATAAATACAACTTATAGATCAATAGTTTAGCATCAAAATCAGTAGGCATCAAGCAGTCACGGAAAACAAAAACTGCTCCGGTATTTAGGTCTCCGGAGCAGTATAGTATCAGCATTCAATAGCAGACTTATCAAATTTAGTTAGTAGATTGACGAACATCATTATTGGATTGTCACTCTGAGAGATAGCGAAGAGTCTTCTTGATCCGCGAGGAGATTCTTCACTTCGTTCAGAATGACAAATTCCTCTATGAAGTAGGACAGGACACTACTTCTGCGCAAACGTGTCAACCAGCAGCTTGACATCGCCGCCCACCGGATACAGGATCGGGCAGGTAGCCCCGTGCCGGCGGTATTCGTCCACTTTGGCGCGCGCCTCCTCAGGAGTCCCGGAGGCTGTTATGCGGTGGATCAAATCCTCCGGCACCAGGTGTTTGGCGCGGTCGATCTGTTCTTTTGTCGCCGGCCAACCCAGTATGGATTGGATCTCCTCCACCACATCGCTTGAGACTCCCGACGCTTTGGCGATGTGCGGCTGCTGTGCCAGGTACTGGGTGAGCAGCCCGCGCGTGGTATCGATCGCCCGCTTTGGGTCAGCATCGACGGAACAAACCACTAACTGAGGCCGGTCGATGTCATCCAAACTCCTGCCGGCTCTCCGGGCGCCAACTTCCAGCATCTCCAAAGCGCGGTCGTTGTATTCCGGCGGCACACAGTAGTTGAGCACTGCGCCATCTGCGATCTCCCCGGTCAGCGCCATCATCTTCTCCCCGGTCGCACCGATCATGATGGGTACATGCCGCGGCTCTCGCCGTCCGTGCACGACGTCCAATTCGATACCGTCCACGTGATGGAATTCGCCGTGGAACGTCACGCGTTCCATGTTAAGCAGCCGTCTCAGCACTTCCACCGTCTCGCGCATGGCTTTGAGCGGTTTGCGGCGCGTTATGCCGACGTTTTGAGCCAGTGGATCCCACCAGGCGCCGATCCCGCAGATAATGCGGTCGGGAGCCAGGTCATCGAGAGTCAGGAATGTCGCAGCCAGCAGGCCGATATTGCGCGTCCAGTTGTTGATCACACCCGATCCGACCTTGATTTTTTCGCTGACCGTGGCGTAAGCAGCCATGGGCACGATCGCGTCACGCACCAGGCGCGATTCGGCCTGCCAGACCGCCTCGAAGCCGCGGCTTTCCGCATAGCGTACATAATCGAGACCGTCACGCAGGTCGTGGGCATCTTGCAGGTAGAGGGCTACACGTTCAGACATTTATTAATCCTTTCTTTCTTCATATCACTAGAGGAACCGCTTACCATTCCAGGTCCTGTGGCTCCCCGACATAGTTGTCGAGCGCCTTACTGACTCGATCCAAATCTTCAGGCAAATCCACATCCAGCCCAAATGAAGGCAGTTCAACGATTTCAAGACGAGCGCCCACCTTCCTGGCGAGCTCGCAGTGGCGCTGGAAAGAACCCGGTCCGAATTCATATTTGATCAGCCCAACCGGGCACATTAGCAGCGCATTGGTGCCCTGCCTGTGCCTATCCGGAGCGACGACCACCACCGGAGGGCGCTTGGCGCGCTCGAGCATCATCTGCACGTCCTGCGGCGTGATCAAAGGCAGATCGGCTGGAACGACCAGCACACCCCGTGTCTTGTACTCCTTGACCACCACCGTTGCTCGAGTGAGTGCCACATTAAGATGCGGCGCTCCTTTTTCCTGGACGGTACGTGCGCCATAATCCCTGGCCAAAGCCAGGGCAGCCGGGTCGCGACTTACGACCAAAATATTTTCGATATCGCCTATTGCTGTTAATGTTTCCAGGGTATGGGACAATAATTTTCTATTCAATTCAGTGCGTTCTTCCTGAGTGAGCACATCTGCCAGACGTGACTTACCACGTCGCAAGGGTTTCACGGGGACTATAGCCCACAATGCCATCGATGGTTTTTCCTTTCTCTGCCCAATGTTACGTACCTGATACGTTATTCCAATTTCTCCTCAAATCTTTGGGGCGATTCCTCCAACCGGGCGCCGAATTCAAGCGCCTCTTTTGCCAGGCGTAACCGATCCTGGCGCGTTTTCATGATCGAATCTGTCACATAAGGATGTATGCCTGATTCCCTCACTGCTCCCGCCTGATCCTCATCCAGGTTATCCAATACAAATCCATCCAATAGCTCTCCATAATGCTGGGCGACAGCGTATGCGGATGGTTCGATCCCGAGCTCGGCGTACATCTTGGCAGCCGGACCTTTGACCGCGCGGCCGCCGATGATCGGGGAAACCGCAACAACCGGTCGCTCCTTAATCACGGAGCGCAGCCCAGGGATGGCCAGTATCGGGTCCACACTCACCCATGGGTTCGAGGGACAGATCACGATCAGTTCCGCTTCTCTCAAAGCTGGGACAACCCCCGGCGCGGGGTTTGCCTGCTCGATATCGCCGAAACGAAAACCTGACACTTGTGGGCGACACTGTTGGTGGACAAAGTACTCCTGGAAAGGGATTTCTCCAAATTCAGTATACACCCAAGTCGGGACGCTGTCATCACTCATCGGTATAATTTTGGGACCGATCTCCCACGCACGGCAGAAATCACCCGTGACCTGGCTCAAGCTGTGACCGGACTCCAGGCGGCGCGTGCGTTCCAGGTGAATTCCCAGGTCGCGGTCGCCCAATCTGAACCAGGTAGGCCCACCGAGCGCTCCTAACGCATCCAGGGCGTTCCAGGTCTCGTCTGACTGTCCCCACCCCGTGACCGGATTGGCAATTCCCGCCAGAGTGTAGCAAACGGTATCCAGATCGGGGCAGATATAAAGACCGAGGTGCTTAAAATCATCACCAGTGTTGACCACAACCGTCAGGTCTTCGGGAGGCAGCGCCTGCGCCAGGCCATCCGCCAGTTTGGCGCCTCCCACCCCACCAGCCAGTGCGACTACTTTCATAATCTACCTAAACAGGTCTTGCTCCTTAGGGCGCAGTAATTCTCCGAGAGACGAGTCACGCAGCGGGTACGGGAAACCCCGCACGTGGACCACCGGAGTACCTTCAGCGGCCTGTCCCATCACCAGCGATGCAGCCGCAGCCAGCTCATCCGCCGCAGCCACTTCAGATATCTGCAGCCGGAAATCAAACAAATCCGGTTGGCCGCGCAGATCGACCAGGCCCGGCAAACCGGCCAGCCCGATCGTCATTCCCACGGTACCCATCCTCCATGCACGCCCGTGCGAATCGATGATCAGTACGCCCAGCTTGACACCGCTCGCGGCCTCCAGACTGCTCTTGAGTGTGCTTGCTGACGCGTCTGGGTTTTCCGGCAGCAGCAGCACCCACTCATCACCGTCCTCACCCTCGGCGCCGCCCTCACCCCCGGCGCCGCCCTCACCCTCGGCGCAGCCCTCTCCATTGGCGCCCTCAGGTTGGACATTGGAATGATCGATGCCTGCGCTGGCGCACACAAATCCCAGGCGGTGCTCGACGATAATCGTGCCCGGACGGGTGCGCAGCACGCTGCGGCTCTCTTGAAGGATCAGTTCAACCAGGCGTGGATCTTTTTCTGTTCGACCGGCCAGTTCGATGGCCTCAGCGGACGGGGTAACTTGCGCCAGGTTTTTATGCCTGCCATCCGCCTTTGAGACAATTTTTTGCGTCAGTACGAGGATATCGCCATCTACCAAATTAATATCCGACCGATGGAGAGCCGTTTGGATAACACTCGCCAGGTCATCACCTGGTTGGATCAATGGGAGGCCGGCAATCGGGGTAAGCGTCAGGGTCATAGCAAAGACATAGGATACAAATTTTTCTTAAAAACGGCCATGTTTCACTTATCTATTCCACTTATCCCAATGCTTGCAGTTCTGACGCCGTAATTTTTATTCAGGTTGATCAGCACACCGGTCAATCCCTCGATAACTACGGCCGTATCCAAATCGCCGGCTAAATATGCTCGCATACCGCCGGCCTCAGCCAGTTTGATCACCTGCTGGGCGGCATCGGGATCATCCGCACACACCATCACGTCCGCATCGATGGCACCTCCCAGGTTCTTTTTGAGCGCATGCGCGGGGACATTCTGGAACGCCGCCACGACGCGCACCTCCTGACCCAAAATATCCTGGGCAATGCGCGCCGCGGATGGCGGTCCCGGCGGCACCGGGTTCCTGAATTCTATTCTGGCCGTTGCGTCTACCAGGATCTTTCCGTCCAGGTCACCTTTTAATCCCTTTACGGCGGCTTGGTGAGCCGCCTGAACTACCGTCAGCACACAAATATCTGCTTCGCGCGCCGCATCATTGTTCTGCATTCCGCGTATGGTATCCACGCCTAATTTCTCGTTCAGCTCTTGTGCAACCCTCAGCGCCTTCTCTTCCTGGCGCGAGCCAATGATGATCGGGTATCCAACCTTTGTCCAGCGCATCGCCAGACCCGGCCCCTCTTTGCCCGTGCCGCCGAGGATGGCTATCGTTGGCAGCGTTGAGGTATTATTCTCGTCCATAAATTTCCTTTGTGTCTGTAAAACTTGATTACGAGGATTGTCACACTGAGCGATAACGAAGAGTCTGCTTGATTTGCTAGAAGATTCTTCACTCCGTTCAGAATGACCTAATAATCCTTTGTGTTTGAAAGAGCAATAATTTCTCACACTCTTAATTTACACAAACTGCTGGTTGTATCGCTCCCACACACCTGGCGCCAGTTCCCTGGCGTGAGCCGTTATCGCTTCCTCATCCAGGGTGAGCAGGCGGCGGTCACGCATCAGGACCGCACCGTTCACGATCGTGGTAGTGACCATGCTCTCGTGAAAACCAAAGATAATTTGCCAGGGAAGATTTCCAGCGCTGAGCGGCGTGTGTGGGTGATAATCCACGAAGATCAGGTCGGCTGATGCGCCAAGTCTCAGCGCGCCAGGCGGCGTATCCGGGAAGAACACGCCTGCCAGGGCAGCGTTGTTGTAGACGCCCATGCGCACGATATCCGCCCCGTTCATGCGGCGCGGATCGCGATGCCAGAGCTTGTGCATCAGGTACGCCGCCTTCCATTCCTCCCACATCGTATGCGAGAAGCCGTCCGTGCCCAGACAGACATTCGCCCCAGCGCGTTGAATACTTTCCACATCCGCCACACCAACCCCATTGTTCATATTCGAACGCGGCTGGTGGGTCACCCAGGTGCCCGAATCACTCAATAATTCTACTTCGCGCGCATCCACGTGCACCGCATGCGCCGTGATCGTCTTCGGGCCAAGGATCCGGTGTTCGGACAATCGGTCAACGACGTGCTTCCCGGATTTTGACAGGCTGTCATATTCGTCCGCTTCATGTTCTGCGACGTGGATATGGAAGCCGACGTCCCCCTGGACTGCTTCCCGGCAGCGATCCAGGGTTTCCCCCGATAACGTCAGGCTGGCATGCAGGCCAAAAGTGGCCGCTACCCGTCCTTCCGCTAGCGCGCCATCTTTAGCTCGTTCCAAAAACCGCACATTTTCCTGGATACCGGCGTTTGCTTTTTCAATCCCATCACGATCGGTGACTTCGTAACACAGGACAGCCCGCAGCCCCGCCCGCTCGACTGCCTCAGCGATCACGTCCAGTGAACCATCGATCGCGTTGGGTGAGGAGTGGTGATCGATCAGCGTTGTGGTGCCGTGTTTGATGGCATCCACCAGCATGACATCAGCCGATGCGCGCACGTCTTCCATTCGCAGGGATCGGTCAAGCGGCCACCAGAGTTTCTCTAAAATCTCGGGGAAATCCTTCGGCGCTGGACCTGGGATCGCCATCCCGCGCGCAAACGCCCCATAAAAATGTGTGTGCGCACAGATATTTCCGGGCATGACGTACTGCCCGCCGGCATCCACCACCTCTAACTCCGGATACCTGCATTGCATCTCAGTCTGAGATCCTATATCAGCGATCAGCCCATTTTTGATGGCGAGTGCATAACCTTCCAGCACACTGTTGGGCTCTTCCCAGGTGATCAGCTTACCGTTTATAATCAACATAGGCGCGTCCTTTTATTAGTCCATCTCAATCAAATCTAGTTTTCCAGGCGCCATTAGCTTGCGCAGTGAACGCATCCCTGATTTGTCGCGGCTGAGTCCGCTCACCAGACAGGTGCCCGGGAATCTCGTCGGGACCGAAGAAACCGACTTCAGATGTCTCGTTGCTCGGGCGCGCCTGACCGCCGAGGATATCGCATAGGAACACAATTTTGAAGGCGTGGAAAAGTTCCATAGGTTCTATCCGGTTGGCGTCGTATACTCCTATCACGCGCTGGGCTTTTACCTCAAAACCCGATTCTTCACTTACTTCGCGTTCAGCCGCCTCGGATGGCAGGTTGCCCACATCAACCCACCCGCCAGGCATCGTCCAGCCGCCGTCCATTCTTTCCCGGACCAGCAGCAGCTTGTTTTCCTTGAAGACTGCGCCGCGCACATCCACGCGCGGAGTTGCGTAGCCGGTTTGCCGGTTGTATACTTCCAGCAAAGGACCTTTTTCTAGTGACGTATGCTCTGAGATAATTTCTGCCGCGATCTCGCCCAGGCGTTGGTTGCGCTCGCTCTGAAATTCGTTTTCCGCGTAATGAGCGCCGGTTTGAGCCAGCGCCTGGATCTCCTGTGCCCAAATAAGCCACTGCGGTGAAGTATTACCGGCCATTTAATTCCAGCGCTCCACGTTCAAATTGGTTTATAAGCCAGTGCTTCGGCGATCACTTCCTGGTCCACTGGCAGGCTGTCTATGCGCACTCCAACTGCGTTGTAAATCGCGTTAGTGATCGCAGGGGTCGTGGGTATGCTGACAATTTCACCCACCCCTTTTGCACCGTAGGGCCCCTCCTCGGTCTGGTGTTCGACCACGATCGAAGTGATCTCCGGTGTGTGCTCAATGGACGGGATCCTGTAGCGAGCCATCCGGTCTGTAAAAACTTCGCCCTCTTCGACGATAAAATGTTCCGTAAGAGCATTACCTAAACCCATCATCACGCCCCCCTCTACCTGCCCCTGCAATCCAAGCGGGTTGATGGCGCGTCCAACATCATTGGCGGCGATTACGCGCAGGACATTCACTTCTCCGGTCTGCACATTAACTTCAACCTCCGCAGCCTGAGCCGCAAATGAATACGCAAAATGCATGTCGCCGCCCTGCCCGAGCGGTTTAGTTGTAGGGGCCCAGTACTCATAGAGCGCGCGCGGTTCACGGCCCTCAGCGCGCATCTCCTGCACGAGCTCGCCGAGCGGCACCGAATGGCCGTTTACTTGAGCCAGCCCCTCAATAAAACGCACCTGGTCCGGCGGTTGGTCGTATTTTTCGGCCAGTGTGCTGGAGAGCGCCTGGCGCAGCGTTTGTGCGGCATGCAGCGCCGCGTTGCCGGTCACGTAAGTCTGGCGAGAGGCTGTTGTGGGGCCGCCGTCTGGTGTTAAATCAGTATCCATGACCAGCACGTTCACACGCGAAGGGGCCACATCGAACTCCTCCGCCACGATCATCTGCAGTACGGTCACCAGCCCCTGCCCCAATTCAGCCGAGGAAGTGCGCACCTCCAGGCTGCCGTCCTCGTAAAGCTCCACTTCCGCGCCGGCCTTGTCTGGCGCGCCGCCTCCCAAACCGGTGTTTTTGTACGCAGCAGCAAATCCCCAGGCGCGCCTCAGGTGCGGCGACCCACTGACTTCCTTCGAATCAAATGGCAGTTCGCCGCTCAGACGTCTCATCTCATCTTCCACACGGTCGATACATTCTGTCAGGCCGACGCTTTCGGTAAGCTCCTGCCCGGTGTTGGTGATGCTGCCCAGGCGCAGGGCATTTTTACGGCGTAGCTCAACCGGTTCTATGTCCAAATATTCTGCCAGGGTGTCCATCAAGCTCTCGATAGCAAAAGCAGATTGCGTGACGCCGAAGCCGCGAAACGCCCCTGCGGGCGGGTTGTTGGTGTACATCGCATAACAATCCGCTTTGGCATTCGGCACTTCGTACGGACCGGAAGAATGCGTCGTAGCACGCGTCATGACCTTCTCACCTAGAGAAGCGTAAGCGCCCGTATCGCCGTACAATTCAGTCTCCGCGGCAGTCAGGCGTCCATCCTGTGTAGCGCCCAGTTTTACCTTGATCTGTGTGGCGTGCCGCTTAGGATGCACCAGAAGGCTTTCGTGCCGGTCATAAAGCATTTTTACCGGTCTGCCGGTGGCCTGCGCCAGCAGTGAAGCGTGGATCTGTCCGGTGATATCCTCCTTACCTCCGAATCCACCGCCCATCATCTGGCCGACCACGCGCACATTTTCCTGCGGTATACCGAGCACGCGCGCCGTCTGCTCCCGGTCGGCGTACGGGATCTGTGATCCGACAAAGATTTCAATCCTGCCATCTTCGGTCGGACGTGCGATGCTGCACTCCGGTTCCAGGAAAGCATGTTCGGTGATAGCGGTATGGTAGGTATGTTCCATGATGACATCCGCTTGCGCAAAACCCTCTCCCATATCACCTTTACGCACCTTGATGTGCTTCAATAAATTTCCGTCCGCGTGCAGCTGCGGCGCATCGGGTTGGATGGACTGGACCGCGTCGCTGATCACCTGTCGCGGTTCATATTCAACCTCGATCAAGTCCAGTGCTTCGTCCGCGACATGCTGCGTCTCAGCAGCCACGATTGCGACAGCGTCTCCAACGTAGCGCACCCGTTCCCCTTTCCCAACCAAAGTCGGCCAGTCCAGGATGACCAGGCCGTGATTTACCTCACCGGGAATATCCGCCGCGGCCAACACTGAAGCGACACCGGGCAGCGAACGCGCTTCCTCTACGTTTATACGCTGCACGATGGCATGTGGTACGCCGGCGCGTTTCGTACCTCCATACAGCATATCGTTAAACTGAAGATCGTCAGTGAACATCGCTTCACCGGTCACCTTGGCCACCGCATCAGGTCTTTCACGCAGCGTCCCGACTACATCCAGAGGCGACTCGCTCTCGGATACCGGGACTTCGGTGGATCGATCGCCAGTTCGCATCTCGTGTGCCGCGGATTGAATCGCACTGATGATCATTGGATAACCTGCGCAGCGGCAGAGGGTATCCTTCAGGGCATGCCGGATCTCATCCTCACTCGGCTCCAGGTTGCGTTCCAGCAGCGCGTAGGCCGTCATTAGCTGCCCCGGGATGCAGAAACCGCACTGCACGGCGCCGTAATCGACAAACGCTTGTTGTAAAGGATGAAGTTCTTTTTCTAATTCACCATCTGTTGAAGCCTTGTTATCCACGGGGAGTGGCGTATTGAGGACCATACCTTCAATGGTCGTAATGTGCTTGCCCTCAGCTTTGGCAGAAGGGTAAACACAGGCCAGCATCGGCTCCCCGTCAATTAGCACTGTGCACGCCCCGCATTCGGCCTCGTTGCACCCGATCTTCGTACCGGTCAACCCCAGCCGCGTCCGCAGCAGTTCCGAAAGCATTTCGCTCCCGTGGGGGTCAATCTCAATTGGATTACCGTTAAGTTGGAATCTCATCTTTTCACTTTTAGCTGTACGTACGTTCCCACGTTCTCGCTAACACTTCTCTGAACAACACACCCACAACATGCTGCCTGTACGCTTTCGTGCTGCGGTGCCGGCTGGTGCGGAAGTGCGCCTGCGACTGCAGCGCTGCCAGAGCTCGCTCCTTCAGCAAGTCGTCAAAAGGTTGGCCTCGCAAGACATCCTCTGCAGCGGACATACGGAACGGTTTCGGACCCGCTGGTCCCACCGCGATGTGTATGTCTTCCACTAAATCGTCCCTTCTCTGCAGCCAGATCGCCATGTTCAGTATGGCAATTGCAACGCCCTGTGGACGCATCACCCGCTGAAACGATGAGGCAGATTCCTCTTTGCCCGGCGTTATACGAAAACCGATCAACAATTCATTACGCTGGTCCAGCGCTGATTTCCCAGGGCCCAGGAACATCTGCTCCAATGGCACCAGACGCCGCTCGTCTGTTCCCGCGTCAAAGGCAGCCACCTCCGCCTGCGCGTCCAGGGCCAGCAGCGCGATCGTCCCATCGGCTGCCGGCAGAGCATGCGCCACGTTGCCGCCCAATGTAGCCGTGTTTCGCACTTGCGGGCCGCCGATTAGGCTGCAGGCTTCAACTAAAGCCAGAGCCTGCTCTTTAAGGATGGGTGAGGATACGATTTGGTTGAGGGGTACTGCCGCTCCGACAAACACATAATCCTGGCGAATTTGGATACCCGTCATTTCGGGTATGGCAGTGACATCTACCAGGGTGTGGAGTGGGGGGTGACGGCCTTGCTGTAAATCCAGCAGCAGGTCTGTGCCGCCAGAAATGATCCGCGCTGATCCAGTAGACGCGGCGAGAACAGACAGGGCATCATTTACATCTTGGGCGAGGTGGTAGTTTTCCCAGAGCTTCATGGATCCAGGATAGTTCCTTTAGACAACATGAGGATGGAGGCACTTTTCGACGGGAATTTGACCCCGACGCCGACGCAGGTCCCACCTGCGACGACCACCGGTCCGGCTGCTCTATTTTAGCACGAAATTTTTAGAATCATCTGTCTTTCCTCTACCCTTTCGCCCTACTACTCAGTCACACTGAATAAAATGGAACGTGTCATTCTGAACGAAGAGGAGCGGAGTGAAGAATCTCCCCTCGCGGCACCTGAGATTCCATCATCTTCTCGGTGACAGACGACTACTTTGTTATAATACTGCGGATTAGAATCTTTTTGATTATTTGTGTGCATCGCAGACACATATAATCTATTTCACAATCATATTAGAAGTTGCGCAGTTGGGTAGGCTTCGGGGGTGTGGTGGACAGCAAAGCTACCCCACACACACCCACCAGCCCTGAACTGCGTAAGTCCTACATATTATTAAATTGGGATTATTAAAGGAGCCATTAATGAGCAATCAAGTCACAACCGCGTTAGCTTACGCCGAAAAAAACCGTGAAAACAACTTGCAGGTGCTGAAAGAATTCATCAGCATGCCGTCCATCTCAACCGATCCTTCTGCCCGGAAGGATATCGCACGCACCGCGGAGTGGGTCGCCGGCCAGCTGCGAAACCTGGGTATGGAGGCCGTTCAGATTTATCCCACCGCCGGGCACCCCGTAGTGTACGGCCATTCGCTGCATGCCTCGGCAGACAAACCGACGGTGTTGATTTACGGTCACTACGACGTCCAGCCCCCGGAACCGCTCGATCTTTGGGAGAGCCCGCCCTTCGAGGCAACGGTGCGCGGCGATAATCTTTACGGCCGGGGCGCATCCGACATGAAAGGCCAGATTGTCGTGGCATTGAAGGCCGTGGAGGCGCTAACCAGCGCCGGTGACCTTGACTTGAACATTAAGTTCATCATAGAAGGGGAAGAAGAGATCGGTTCGCCCAATCTGGACCAATTCATCGAATCACACACGGATTTGCTCGCCTCTGATTTTGCGATCAACATGGATGGTGGAATAATCGGGCCCGATATACCGACTATCACCTATGGGCTGCGCGGTTTGGCATACTTTGAATTGCGAGTGGCCGGCCCGGATCACGATCTGCACTCAGGGTTGTTCGGTGGTGTGGTTCACAATCCCGCTCAGGTATTGTGCGAGCTGATCGCAGGCATGCATGACGATCGAGGGCGCATAACACTCCCCGGGTATTATGACAGCGTTCGCCGCCTGGAGGAGACCGAACGAGCCGAATTGGCTCGCCTTCCGATGGATGAGGATTTTTTCCGCGATCAGACCGGCGCGCCGGTCTTGTACGGTGAAGAAGGATATTCTCCGGTCGAGCGCATCGGTACACGCCCCACCTTGGAAGTAAACGGCCTGATCTCCGGTTTTACGGGTGAGGGATCGAAAACCGTGCTCCCTGCCAAAGCCATGGCCAAGATATCCATGCGCCTGGTGCCTGACCAGCATCCGGACGAGGTCCACAAACAGCTGCTGGTTTACCTGGAAAACAACGCCCCACCTACGGTTCAATGGGAGGTCGAACCATTAGCCGGCGCGCCGGCCTCGATCGCCAGGCGCGACATTCCAGGTGTGACCGCTCTCAGCCACGCCCTCGAAGAAACCTGGGGAGTGCGGCCGGTATTCCGCCGGGAGGGCGGCAGCGTCCCTGTTGTGGGGCAAATGCAGGACATACTTGGAATCGAATCGGTTTTGACCGGCTTCGGTTTGCCGGACGACAACCTGCACGCCCCCAACGAAAAAATCCACCTGCCGACATTTTATCGCGGCATCGACGCCATCATTCGCTACCTGGACATCCTCGGTAATAGTTAGTACCTATCCGTTCAGAATGACACGTTCCATTTTATTCAGTTTGACTGAGTACTGGTGCTTACCGGGAGATAAGAATATACTCAGAGTCCCTAATACCGGGCTTGACGTGTTGCGAACTCACTTTTACAATCACCTTACATGAGCGATGAAATAACAACTTACGGCGGCCAGGCCGTCATAGAAGGCGTAATGATGCGTGGTTCACAGGGTGTCGCCATTGCCATGCGCGCCCCGGATGACAATATTGTCATCCACACTGAGACCCTATCCGGCATCTACAAAGGCAAGCTGATAAAAATCCCTTTTTTGCGTGGTCTCATTGCGCTGTGGGACGCGCTCGGTCTTGGCACTCGCGCGCTGACCATCTCGGCCAACACACAAACCGGCGAGGAAGAAGAAATCGAAGGCTTTGCCATGTACGCAACGCTGGGATTCTCGCTCGCTTTCGGGGTGGCTTTGTTCTTCTTAGCACCCGCCTTGCTTGGAGGGCTGGTAGAAAACCTAATCGATTCGGATGCGGCGGCCTGGATTGGCAATCTGCTGGAAGGGCTCGTTCGCCTGGTCCTCCTCATCGGCTATATCTGGCTGATTGGCAGGATTCCCGACATCCAGCGCGTGTTCGCCTATCATGGCGCCGAGCACAAGACGATCAACGCCCATGAAGCTGGCGCTGATCTTAATCCGGTCAATGTAGCTAACTACTCGCTTGAACATCCTCGCTGCGGGACGGCATTCCTGCTCACCCTGGTCGTGTTTTCAGTGATTATATTCAGCCTCTTAGGACCGCTGCCTATCGGTTTGCGCCTGGCAAGCCGGATTTTATTCATCCCTGTCATCGCCGGCATCGCTTATGAATACATTCGCTGGACAGCAAGACACATGGATTCATCGTTCGTGCGCGCCCTGGTAAAACCGAATTTAGCGCTGCAGCACATGACGACTCGCGAACCCGATCTCGATATGCTGGAAGTCTCCATCACTGCTTTCAAGGTGATGCGAGATCAAGAACTCCGTGATCCCGCACAAGAACAAATTGTCAGCCCGTAAACTGCCGACCTTCAGGGCAATCATGCTCCAAAGTACTTGCCAGCCTCCGCCCATCCAGATGGATAGGTGACCACATGGCATCACGCGAATATTTAAGAAGCCCGGTTTATATCCTGGTACTGCTCGTTATTTTATTAGCGCTGCTGCTTCTCTCAGGATGCGCTCAAACATCCGAAACGCTGACATCATCACCCGTCCCAACCCCTACACCGCTCCCCACTGAAACCGAATCACCGCTGCCAGACCTGGTGGTCAATTCAATCTCCATCGACATCAGTTCAATGGATCAATGTGACGACACCGCGAACCGCATCGGTGTACGCGTGCGTGTAGAAAACCAGGGCGAAGCGACTGCCGGACCTTTTATCATCGATGTGAACGGTATCCAGAAATATGTTGCCGGCGGATTAATAGCCGGTGGCCTGACCTATGTACGATTTCCGGTGTTTGATGAGCAGATCGCTGTTACGGTCGACTCAACTGCACGTGTGCAAGAGAGTGAGGAAGAGAACAATCAAGCCTTCGAAACTCTGGTTAAACCCACCCTCTCTGCAGCTTGTCTCGAATCCCCCAACCAGAGAGTTACTGAGTTAGAACCAGCAGCGGTCATGGAAGGACACACGGCCAAGATCTACAGCGTGGATTTCTCACCAGACGGGCAATTACTTGCATCTGGCTCTGTAGACAACACGCTTCGTTTATGGCTACCGGAAGACGGCGAGCTGCTGCGCACAATGCGCGGTCATCCTTTCCCCATTCACACGCTGGCATTCTCCAACGACGGCACGACCTTGGCGACCGGCTCCAGCGATGGGCTGATCCGCATCTGGCAGGTGGCGAACGGCCAGCTGGTTGCAGAACTGGGAGGCCACGCTGGAAGGCTGATTGATCTGGATTATTCGCCTGACGGAAAACGACTTGCCTCGTGCGCTGAAGATTTTACGGTTCGCATGTGGCGCCTATTAGATCGCAAACTGGTGCAGATGATCGACGAAGGTATGTCATCCATCAACGGCATCACGTATTCGCCGGATGGAACTCTGTTGGCCTGGCCTGAGGAAGACGGCAGCTTGAGAGTATGGGACACTCAAAAAAGCGCCTGGATGCACCTGCTGAAAATTCCTCAGCCAGCTAGAAGTGTGGCATTCTCACCAGATGGCGAATTGGTGGCTGCAGGTTATGCCGACAGCGCCATCCATGTCTGGCGGGTTAGCGATGGCTTATTGCTGGATACCTTAACCGGTCACAAAGGCAGCGTATCGAGCCTGTCCTTTTCACCGGATGGTCAATGGTTGGTTTCCGGATCTGTCGATACTACGCTGCGTTTATACCAGACGCAAGATGAAGAGGGTACACTGATACCGAGATATAGTTTAGTGGGGCATACCGGTCCGGTTAACAGCGTCACTTTCTCCCCTGATGGGACCCTCATAGCCTCTGGCTCAGACGATCACAACATACTGCTGTGGTCCCTGCCTGAGAATTAGACCAGATACGCCGTACGCGAGATATTTATGCAGCGAAAAACATTTCCCGCAATCATTATCTTCGTAATTTTCTCTGTCGTGTGTGTTGGCCTGCTCGTCGGTGGTACCGCGATCTGGTACACGCTCCGCCCGCAGCCAGGGGAAAAAAGTGCAACTCTTTTTCAGGGTATCAATTATATCCGGGACGTACGCCAATCGCCGCGTCCCATGGTAGTTCATATTATTACGATTGACCTGAAAGCACCCGGACTTTCTTTCCTGGTCACTCCACGTGATTCGGAGAATGATCTTCCTCTTAAGGCACGCACAACTTCCAAATTCCTGGATAATCACGACCTGCAGCTGGCAGTGAACGGCGGCTCCTTCGGACCCTGGCACTCGAACGGTGTCCTCAATTATTACCCGCACGCTGGTGATCCGGTCGAACCGCTTGGCCTGGCCGCCTCCCAGGGGGATGTCTATTCATTAAACCCGGGGAACGAACCCGTGCTTTATATTTCCCGCACTAACCTGGCAATCTTCAATCAGCCGCCCGGTAAGATTTACAACGCCATCTCTGGCAGCCAGATGCTGGTATCGAAAGGAAAAGCGGAACCCTTAGCGGATGATACGCCTCAACCACGCACGGCAATCGGTATCGATAAGAGAAGGCGCCAGATGGTTATTGTTGTAATCGATGGCCGCCAACCAGGTTACAGCAGCGGCGCTACTCTTGGGGAATTAGCCGATATTTTAATCGATCTCGGCGCTTACAATGCTATGAACCTGGACGGTGGTGGATCTTCCACCCTCGTCAAAGAAGGTCTCCTCAGCAGGCCAGATGTCCTCAACTCCCCCATCGAACACCAGATTCCGGGTCGCCAGCGCGTCGTGGGCAACCATCTGGGCATCTATGCTAAGCTGACCGCAGGAGACTGAACGGCTACTCTCCGATCACCTGCACAACCAGCTCCCGGCGACGAGACCGGTTATCAAAATCCACAAAGATGATCTGCTGCCAGGTGCCCAAAGTCAACTGCCGGTTGACAAAAGGCACCGTGAGCGAAGGCTTGAGCATTGCAGCACGGACATGGCTGTGCCCGTTGCCGTCTCCCCAACGAGCATTGTGCGCATAGTGCTGCTCTTGAGGCAGTATTTCGTCAAACAGTCGGCCTAAATCGCTGATGCAGCCCGATTCGAACTCAATGGTCGTCAATCCACTGGTTGATGAGGGGCAGAACACGGTCACAATTCCGCTCTCTAAGTCCGTATCATGCACCGCCTGTGACACCTGGCCTGTGATATCCAGCATATCCGCATTTCCACGGGTAGATAATTTGATGGCGCTTGTCATAACGGTCATCGAACAAACTCTCCTTCGACAAAATAGTATCAGTGATACTGCTAGAAGTTACGCGGTTGGGTAGGCTTCGGGGGTGTGGTGGGGAGGC
>Ga0209013_10000594_pt1 | contig 32723 bp, 23 predicted proteins | sample Cruoilmetagenom2_FD_187291 | JGI IMG/M metagenome (GOLD analysis project Ga0209013, IMG submission 187291) | Oil polluted marine microbial communities from Coal Oil Point, Santa Barbara, California, USA - Sample 2 (SPAdes) (version 2) | ecosystem: Environmental > Aquatic > Marine > Oil seeps ...
CGACACCTGCTCAGTCGAAGAACTCGAAATATGCCTCGATCGCCTATGATGCGAATACGGGGAATACGCTGTTTGAGACATTCGGAAGTGCGAAGCGCCACCCGGCATCACTAACCAAGATCATGACGCTCTACATCGTTTTCGATCTCATCAAAAAGGGGCGCCTCAACTACAATACGCTGATCCCGATTAGCGCACAGGCGGCTTCGCAACCCCCTTCAAAACTCGGCTTCAAGGTCGGCGAACATATCCGGGTGATTGATGCCATCAAGGCGCTGGTGACGAAGAGCGCCAACGATGTCGCGGTGGCGGTCGCTGAGCGGATTGCGGGCTCAGAGGCAAGATTCGCGCGGCTGATGACAAAAACGGCGCGTAAAATCGGTATGAAGAACACGGTGTTCAAAAACGCATCGGGGCTGCCTGACAGCGCACAGGTCACAACCGCGCACGATATGGTCAAGCTCGCGCTGCGCATTCAGGACGACTTTCCGCGGCATTATGAGCTGTTCAAGACGCGCAGCTTCACGTACCGCGGCAAGCGCTACAAGAACCACAACACTCTGCTTGGGCGGGTCAAAGGCGTCGACGGCATCAAAACAGGCTACATCCGGGCATCCGGCTTTAATCTGGTCAGCTCGGTGAAGCGCGACGGCAAGCACGTCATTGCCGTGGTGTTCGGCGGCAAGACAGCGCGTCGGCGGAATGCGCACATGCGCACCATCATTACCCGAGCCGTCAAGCAGGCATCGACCCGGAAAACCCGCAAGCCGCAGCTTATCGCCAGACCGCGACCAATCTTGCGGCCGATCTTGCCCGATCAGAAACCGATCATCGATCAGCGTATCGAAGTCGGCCGTGCCGAATTTCCAGCACCCCGCCGGCGGACGGTGAGGATCGCCAGGGTTCGACAGCTGGACGTAACCGGCGCAGCGGCGCCCCGTCCCGCGCAGCGCCGGCAACGGCAGCAACCTGGAACACTGCAGGATGAGCTTGCCGCTCTACTGGCCCGCAGTGGCGTCGATCTGGATGGAGTGGAGCAAGGCTCGGCTGAAGACCGGGAACCGACCCGCATAGTGCGGCGCAACATCGGATCTTACCAGATCCAGGTCGGCGCCTTTGCAAGCCGCGAGGAAGCGCAGGCACAGCTCCGCGCGGTCGCGCGGCGGGCCGAACAACTGCTTAACGGCTATTCCCAGCACGCCGTCAGGGTAACTGTGAAGGTGTCGAGCCGATCACGGACGGTCTACCGGGCTCGCTTCGCCGGCTTTGATTCAAATGGTGCCACGGCGACCTGCACCGAATTGCGCCGCCGATCGATCGATTGCTTCGTCGCCCGTCCCTAGAGTTTGATCGTTCGAGGTGGAAGCAGCAAAGCTGCTTCAGAGAACGCGAGGCATTTTCTCAAAAGCAGAACTCCGAGCGCGCCATGGTGGTCGCACACCTGTGCAACGAGCTACCCGGTGCCCAACAAGACATCCTTGGCTTCGTTGATTTTTGAAGCCAGGTAGGTCGAACCACCACGATCTGGGTGCAACTTCAATATCAGTTCTTTGTGGGCGCGGCGGATCTCGTCGGCTCCAGCGCCCGGCTTGAGCCCCAGGATCTCGTAGGCCTCCTGCTTGCTCATGCGGCCATCGGGCCCTGACATCTCCTTCTCACCGCGTTCCATGTCTTCGCGCCAAGTGGGATGGGCGCGGTCGAGATAGGCTTCGATCAGCTGCGCGGAGGCCGCGTCATCGATGCGAACATCTTGCCAAAGCAAGGCCAGTTCGGCTGGTTTCAACCGCTCGATGCGGCGGCCTTTGAAGATGCCTTTGATGACCTCCCCACGGATTTCACCCGTGTCGTGGTCGAGTTGCATCTCCAGGTATTCCGTCTTTACTTCGGAAGTCTGACCCTGCGACTTGTTGGACTGGGGGAACGACGCGGCCGTCATGAGCCATATGCCCAGCATGGCTAACGGCGCCGCAATGGCGGCGGCTCCACGCATCATGAGCAAACCCGATGTCAGCAGCAGTAAGCCGCCACCAGCCAATCTCAATATGCGGGCTAAACGAGCTGGGTTTGCGTTCTTAAAGCCGTGTACTGTGAGGAGCACGACAGCCAGCAGCACCAGGCCAATCAAGAAGTAGTGCATGTTTCGTGCGTCGACTCGTTGCCGGGACCGCCGTGGGTCCGGCTTGTTGGGCAGCGGTAACTTATCCACATTCGGGCGGTTAGCACCAGGGCGCTGATTGTCCCGATCAAGGCCTCTCGAGTTGCTCCAAAAGTAGCTGCGTCCCGCGTCCGCCGCCAAGCCGTTTCAGGGCCTGGCGGCCGCCGGCTGCATAGACGGCGACCGCCGTCAGCAGTTCCTTCAGCTGCGCCGCGGACCCAGTATCGAACGGACACCAAGCCCCTTTGGTCAGCTTTGCGAGTTGCTTGAAGGCTCGCTCCACCGCAGGGTTGCGGCCCTCCTGAAATAGAAACATCGGCACGCCAAGGAGACCGAGTTCGCCGGCATGGGCGCACAGGTCATCGACATTCTCCTCCATCGCATCGCCGACGAAAACGAGCGCGTCCACCCGGCCTTTCTCGACCTGATTTCGCGCATGCCTGAGGACCTTGCCGATTTGAGTATGGCCACCGAGAACGGTGATGCCGGTCATCAACCGCTGTAGCGCCATTGGATCTGAAACCCATTTCGAGGCGCGGCATTCGCCGAAGCCACGGAAATAGATCAACTGCACGTCGAGGCCGCCGACATCGCGCACTGCAACGAACATTTCCGACTGCAGGGATAGGGCCATGTCCCAGGTTGGCTGGCGGCTCATGGTGGCGTCCATGGCGAAGATCAAACGACCGTTGCCAGCACCTGTCTGGGGTGAGTAGGTTTTGACCTTCTTTAAAAAATCCGCGATTTCGTTGTCCGTCGAACGTTGTGTATCCGGCGTCTGCTGGGATTGCGGCGCAGGGGTTTGGTGCGCCTCACCAGAACGCACACCCGGCGTCATCGGGATTTCTGTCTTATCGGTCTTTTTGGTCGTCATCCGTCACCTCCGGCGACGTGAATCCTTGAACTGTGGAGGAGATGGCGCTTGTCTCGGCGCCGTGCAACCGCGCCGGACTACCGCGCCGCCGGAGTCTACACGTCCGTTGTGGGCTTGTCCGTTTTGGGCTTGGAAGTCTCCTCAACCGTGGAGCGTAGCAGTTCGAGGTTGCCGCCGGTTGCAGTGATGTCGGTGGTGCAAACGCGTTCGGTGGCAAAGCGGATCAGATAGTTCGGGCCACCGGCCTTGGGTCCGGTGCCTGACAAACCTTCGCCTCCGAAGGGCTGTACTCCAACAACGGCGCCGACCTGGTTGCGGTTGACGTAGAAGTTGCCAACCCGAGCGCGCTTGGCAATGTGATCGGCGACGCTGACCATGCGGCTGTGCAATCCCAGTGTCAGCCCGTAACCCTTGGCGTTGATGGCATCGATAACGCTGTCGAGGCGCCCCGGTGCATAGCGGGCGACATGCAGAACGGGCCCGAAAGTTTCTCGTTTCAGCGAGTCCATCGACTCGATTTCGTAGGCGGCTGGGGTCACGTAGGAGCCGTTCCGGCAAAACTCGGGCAGTGGACAGTCGACGATCTCGCGGCTGGTGCGGTTCATTGCCAACTTATGGGCGTCGAGCTGATCCTGGGAGACCTCGTCGATGACCGGGCCTATGTCGGTCGCGAAGTCCATAGGATCGCCGATCTCGAGCGCCGTCACCGCACCGGCCAGCATGGAGATCGTGGGAGTGGCAATTTCCTCTTGCAGGAACAGAATGCGGGCGGCCGAGCAGCGCTGACCGGCACTGTCGTATGCCGAGCGCACCACGTCGCGAATGACCTGCTCGGGCAATGCGGTCGAGTCGGCAATCATGGCGTTGAGGCCCGCGGTCTCGGCAATGAACGGAACAATGGGACCACGGCGCTCGGCTAAAGTGCGTTGAATGCTCCATGCGGTTTCATTGGAGCCGGTGAAAACCACTCCGGCTATGCGGTGATCGCGGATCAGTGTGTCGCCAATCACGCCAGCGCCGGGCAACAGCTGGAGAACAGGGCCTGGCAACCCGGCCTCCAACATCAGCTCGACCGCGACAAAAGCCGTCAGCGGCGTTTGTTCGGCGGGTTTGGCAATCACGGGATTGCCGGCTGCAATGGCAGCGGCGGCCTGGCCGGTAAAAATCGCCAGCGGGAAGTTCCAAGGACAGACCGAGGCGAATACACCGCGCCCGCGCAGTGTGAGCGTATTCGTTTCGCCGGTGGGTCCGGGCAACTTGACGGGGCCAGAAAACAGCCGTCTGGCCTCCGAAGCGTAATAGCGCAAGAAGTCGACCGCCTCGCGTACCTCGTCATGGGCCGCAGTTAGCGTCTTGCCACCTTCGCGAATGATAATCGCCATCAGGCGGGCATTGTCGCGCTCGAAGAGATCGGCCGCGCGCTCGAGTACTGCCGCGCGCTCCTCAACAGGTGTGGCCTCCCATTCGCGTGCGTAAACGGTGGCTGCGGCAAGCGCCGTCTTTACGTCCTCAGGCGTGCTGGCCGTCACCTTTCCGATGCGCTGGCGGCGGTCGTGCGGGCAAATCGTGATGTCACCGCCGTCGGCATCGATACGCGCCTCGCCACTCAGGATTGGGCCTGCGGTGATAGGCTCAGCCAACGCCTCGTCCATGGCCGGATAAAGGGCCGCGCGCACATCGGCTTCGGACAGCGCCAACCCAGCGCTGGCGCGCCGCTCCGGTAAATAGATCTCCCGCGGCCGGGGTAGGGTGGCTGGAGCCGAGCCAACCAACCGTTGATGCTCAACGGTTTCGATCGGATCGCAAACGAGTTCGGCAACGGGGCTATCGTCGTGCGCCAGGCGATTGACGAAGGACGTATTGGCGCCATTCTCCAGCAAGCGGCGAACCAGATAGGGCAGCAGTTCTTCATGTCCGCCGACTGGAGCGTAGATACGGCACGGTGTGCCGAGTTTGTCGGGGCCCACAACCTCCTCATAAAGCGCTTCACCCATGCCATGAAGGCGCTGGAACTCGTAAGCGTGGTTGCCAGCTGCAACATAGACGGCGGCGAGTGTGTGGGCGTTGTGCGATGCGTATTGGGGAAAGAAGGCCCGGCGGTCGGCCTGCAGCAGGCGAACACAGGCTAAGAACGAGACATCGGTGTGCAGTTTGCGGGTGAAGACTGGATAGTCCTCCAGGCCGCGCTCTTGAGCCCACTTGATCTCGCTGTCCCAATACGCGCCCTTGACCAGGCGCACCGGGATACGCTTGCCCTTGCGTTCGGCAAGCTGGCGTAGCCACCGGAGCATGGGGATCGCCCGCTTCGAGTAGGCCTGCACGGCGATGCCGAGCCCGTGCCAATTGTTGAGTGCGGGATTCATGTAGGCGTGCGCGAAAACGGCGGCCTGCAGATCTAGACGATCTTGCTCTTCGGCGTCGATAGTCACAGGGATACCCTGCGCGGCAGCGGCGCGTAAAAGCTTGATCAGCGTCGGCATTAGCTCGCTGGCAAGGCGGAACTCCTTGCCGGGCTCAACGCGCGGGTGCAAGGCGGATAGCTTGATGGAAAGTCCCGGACGGCGCATCAAGGCGTCTGGGTGCTGGGTCATCAACGGACCAGCCGAGCGCGCAATCGATAACAACGCGTCCATGTAGCGAGTGGCGTAACGGTCGGCATCGGCGTGGGTGCGCGCCGCCTCGCCGAGCATATCGTAGGACATCGAATAGCCGCGCTTCTCGTAGGCTTCCGCGCGCTTTAAGGCATCCTGAATCGTGCGCCCGAAGACGAACTGGTCGCCGAGGAGACGGATCGCCTGACGCATGGCCTGACGGATGACCGGCTCGCCGGAGCGCACGACAAGCCGCTTCAAGGCGTCGAATGCACCGACCTTGCCGGGAATGTTCAACTTGACGATACGGCCGGTGAGCAGCAGGCCCCAGGTCGAGGCGTTGACGAAAAGGCTATCGGAATGGCCCAAGTGCCGGTTCCATTCCCCCTGACCGATCTTTTCGGCGATGAGCTGGTCGGCGGTCTCTGTATCGGGGACACGAAGCAGCGACTCGGCCAAGCACATGAGGATGACGCCTTCCTCGGTGGAAAGGTCATATTCGCGCATGAAGGCGTCGACGCCGGCATATTCATGGCGATTGCTGCGGGCGGCGTGTATTAATTGGCGGGCGACTTCGGCCGTGCGCCGGCGTTCGGCCTCGCTATAGACAGCGCGCTCGATCAGGCCGGCAACAAGGCGGCCTTCTTCCATAAGGTGATACGAACCGAACTCATCACGCGGCGGACCTGCATCGAGGCCACGAATGAATGGATCAAAATCTTCCAGCTCAGTCCCGCTGACCGCAGCCATGTCGTCCCCTGGGTTTTGGAATCAAACAGACGACTCAAAGACTCGTTGTTAAATATCATATTATTAACCATCGGCAGCTTGGCGAGTCGCGAACGCGTTTCTCAGTTGAGAAGTTTGCCCTTGCCAGGCTCACAAATTCGGGAGCGGGCTTCTCGGACCTCGCACGAGAGGAGACCTTCAAGTGGCTGAAACGCCGGAAAAACCCAGGGGTAAGAGCGCCCAACCGAAGACGGCGGCGCTCAGGGACGACAAAAACCGCCCTGCGAGCAAGGCCAAGCGCCCTGCACGGGCAAAAAAGCGGGCCGCAAAGCCGGCAAAGCCGGCGCCGGCCAAAAAACCGGCGGAGCGGGCGAAGAAACCAGCGGCAGCTCGGGCAGATGCGAAACAGCTTGTGGTCGCCCGGACGGGAACCGAGCTGCGCGAGGCGACAGCACCTTGGCGGGTAAACGGAGTGAAACTCGCTCTGGTACCGACGATGGGGGCCTTGCACGCCGGTCATTTCGCGCTGGTGGAGAAGGCCAAAGCCACCGCCGACCGGGTGATTGTTTCAGTATTTGTCAATCCGACCCAGTTCGCCCCGAATGAAGACCTGGACCGCTATCCGCGTGATGAGGCGAGCGACCTGAAACGGCTGTCCGACCTCGGAGTCGACCTGGTATGGGCGCCGACTGTTACCCAGATGTATCCTGAGGGTTTTTCAACGAGGGTGGCGCCCGGGAGTGCTTCAAAGGGGCTGGAAAGTGATTTCCGCCCGCATTTCTTTTGTGGCGTGGCAACCGTGGTGGCCAAGCTCTTCAACCAGGTAAGGCCTCATTTTGCTGTGTTCGGCGAGAAGGATTACCAACAGCTCATTGTCGTCAAGCAACTCGCCAGGGATCTCGACATGGGGCTTGAAATCGTACCCGTGGCGACCGTGCGTGAGAAGGACGAACTGGCTCTATCATCACGCAATGCCTACCTCAGCGACGCGGAGCGGGGTGTCGCCCCTAATCTCAATCTTGTGTTGAAAGAAGTAGCGGAAGCCGCCGCCCACGGCGCCAGCATCGCGCATTTGAGAGCCGCGGCGAAGGTCCGGCTACTGACGCTAGGATTTGAAAAGGTCGATTACATCGAAGTGCTCGACGCGGAATCGCTGCAGCCGTTCGAACTTGAGGCCGGCCGGCCGGGGCGCGTGCTGGGGGCCGCCTGGCTTGGGCGAACCCGCCTGATCGACAACGTCGGCGTGGTATTGTGAAGGGGCAGCATGAGGCAGGGAGCTTGATGAAGAATGAAGCTTGATCAGGAAAACATCGTCCACGGCGGAATCACTGGAGCGCTGTTCGGAGCTGTTCGGAATTGCCTACATCTTTGCTAGGTCGTGGTGGACAAATGACTATTCGGATGCAACGGCGTTGAACCTGATTGGCGCCGGTTTGGTCGGGGCAGTGGCCGGAATCGCGGCGTTTGCGGTGCGCTGGTCGACTGGGGCAGACGGCAAGTAAACATTATCTGAGGCCGACCGTGACGTTGAGGTCCTTGCCAAACGGCCTGGCCCCGTGGCACGCAGACAACCAGAAAATTTTAAGAGATTCGCTCACGGCCCAGCTACATTTGTCCCGCGTCGGCTGGCATAAAGGGTGAATTGCAGCGGGACCAACACGACATGGCGAAACCGCAAGGCAGCGATCTTTTCGCGAGTCCAGAGAAGAGCTTGAGCACAAAATCATCCCCACGCGGGCGCAAGCCGGTTGACGCAGCCGACGCGTACACCGCCGCCGACATCGAGGTTCTGGAAGGCCTGGAGCCTGTCCGGCGCCGACCTGGTATGTTCATTGGTGGCACCGATGAGAAAGCGATGCACCATCTGTTTGCCGAGGTCATCGATAACTCGATGGATGAGGCGGTGGCTGGGCACGCGAGTTGGATCGAGGTGCATCTTGATGCCGACGGCTACCTAACGGTTGCCGACAACGGGCGCGGCATTCCAGTCGATCCACATCCCAAGTTCAAAACGAAGTCGGCGCTGGAAGTCATCATGACGACGCTGCACGCCGGCGGCAAATTCGATGGCAAAGCCTATCAAACCTCGGGCGGTCTGCATGGCGTCGGCGTTTCAGTGGTCAATGCGCTGTCGGAAAACCTTGAGGTCGAAGTCGCGCGCGGCCAGCAGCTTTATCGCATGAATTTCGCGCGTGGCCTTCCCGTTGGAAAGCTCCAGAAACTCGGAGCGATCAAAAACCGGCGCGGCACCAAGGTGCGCTTCTTTCCGGACTCGAAGATCTTCGGCAAGGACGTGGCGTTCAAACCGGCGCGGCTTTTCACCATGGCGCGCTCAAAAGCGTATCTGTTTGGTGGTGTTGAGATTCGCTGGTCGTGCGATCCTTCGTTGATCACAGGCGACACTCCGGCCGAAGCGGTGTTCCATTTCCCCGGCGGTTTGAAGGACTACCTCACCGAGAGCCTCAATGGGCACAGGCAGGTGACGGCCGATATGTTCACCGGTCGCGTCGAAAAAGAAGGTGGGCATGGTTCGGTGGAATGGGCTGTCACCTGGATCAGCAATGCCGACGGATTTACCCGCTCCTACTGCAACACTATCCCGACCGCCGACGGCGGTACTCACGAGAATGGGTTAAGGCAGGCGCTGACCAAGGGGTTACGCGCTTACGGGGAACTCGTCGGCAACAAGAAAGTTTCGCAGATCACTGCCGAGGACACGATGAGCACGGCGGCGGGGATGCTGTCCGTATTCATTAGAGAACCTGAGTTTCAGGGGCAAACCAAGGACAGGCTGGCGACCGTTGAAGCGGCAAGGATTGTCGAGAATACGGTTCGCGACGCCTTCGACCATTGGCTGGCCGATCGTCCACAACAAGCCACCAAACTCATGGAATGGGCCATCGAGCAGGCGGAAGACCGGCTGCGGCGACGCCGTGAAAAGGAAGTCAGCCGGCAATCGGCAACGCGCAAGCTGCGGCTCCCAGGCAAGCTTTCCGACTGCACAATTCGTTCGGCGCAGGGTACCGAGATTTTTATCGTCGAAGGCGACTCGGCGGGCGGTTCGGCGAAAAGCGCGCGCAAGCGTGATACGCAGGCTGTGCTGCCGTTGCGCGGCAAGATTCTCAACGTTGCCAACGCTTCGGCGGCGAAGCTATCGGCAAACCAACTGCTGTCGGACCTAGTTCAGGCCCTCGGGGCGGGAATCGGCAAGCATTACAACAATGCTGATTTGCGTTACGAGCGTGTGATCATCATGACTGACGCCGATGTCGACGGCGCGCATATCGCATCCCTGCTGATCACATTCTTTTACCAGAAAATGCCGGAACTGATCGACAACGGACACCTCTATCTGGCCGTGCCGCCGCTGTACAAGCTGACGCATGGGGCAAAGTCTGTTTATGCGCGAGACGATGCCCACAAGGAGGAACTGATGGCCTCCGAGTTCAAGGCCAATGCAAAGGTCGAGGTCAGCCGCTTCAAAGGCCTCGGTGAGATGAGCGCGGCGCAGCTCAAGGAAACCACCATGTCCCCTGTAACTCGGACGCTGTTGCGGGTTGAGGTTGGCGATGTTGAACGCAGTGAGATCACCGATGCAGTCAATGCGCTGATGGGTTCGAAGCCGGAAGCCCGTTTCCGTTTCATCCAAGACAACGCGGCATTCGCGACCGATTTAGATATCTGAGTTCGCAAGCTGGGCGCGGGTAAAGTCGTATGCCGACCAGCGCAACTCGCGGTGGTTTGACCAGTCGAGCACGTTTGCGGCCTCCGGCACCGGAAAGGATAAGAGCAGGTCTCCTGCTCTCAGTTCGCTCGATACGTCCCGCCTTTCGCGCAACAGACTTCTCAGAAGCACTGCCTGGGGGCCCGGTGCTTTGGGAGTACTGGCTCCGCTGAGGGAGAACAGCTGGCGCAGCAAGCCGGCCCGGGTCGGCAATTTGGCGGTGTCAATGTCGTACCGGCCAAGGTCGGGGACCTGCAGATCCAATATGACGTTAGGGCCTCTTTTGAGCTCACGCATAGACCGCAGCGGCACATTGTCGATGAGGCAGCCGTCAACCAGCATATCTCCATTTTGAAAGACTGGCGGAAACAGTGCGGGGATCGCGGCGGAGGCGCGGATTGCTTTCCACAACGGTCCACGGCGGATGGTGACTAGCTCGTTGCGCGATAGGTTGGTGGCGGCGGCAAAATAGGGCACCCACAAATCAGCGATGTCCTGAGCGGGATACAACTCCGCCAATGACGCGTCGAAGACGGAATGGTCGAGCAAGCTGTAACGAGGCCAGGTCCACCGTCCCATGGCTTTGCGCGTGACGAACATTTCGTGGGTGCGGCGATCGATGACTTCCGCCCCGACGGCGCACGCAAACGCGGCAGCCATCGCCGCGCCGCCACTGGTCCCGCCATAGGCGTCGAATTCGTAACCGGCTTCCTGCAGCGCCTGCAGCATGCCTATATGCGCCGCCGTGAAGGCGCCGCCGCCGCTGGCGACAACGCCCAGCGCCTGACCTCTTATGAAGCGCATCAGGCGGTTGAGGTCGTCGCTGCGGCCTAGTGCAACATGGTGATGCGGGCCGACATAGGGGCGCTGATCGAGCCAGCGGCTGGTGCCGGTGACCACCGGCGCATACCTCGTGTGCAGAAGGACGAGCCGGATGTTTTTTTGCTCGTGCAGGGAGGCGGCGAGCTTCTCAAGCTCGTTGGGAGCGAGATCGCCTGTGGTCCCGGAGGCTTCCGCATCGGCGACTAGCAGCACCTGGTCGGCTTGGCGCAACACTTTTTGCGTCCAATCGGTTGGCCCCTCATCGCACAGGTAAACAACCTGGTCGTAACGCTTCTCCAAGTCGTTGAAGTGAACGGCCTGTCTGGGCGCATCGGTCTCACTCAGGTCAGCGTGCGTCTTCGCGGATGACGAATCAAGGAACAGCGTTCCGGCCGGCATCGCGCAATGGCGTTTGAATTCCTCGACAAATCCACGGTGAAGCGGGCGTTGCCCGGCACGGCACAACGCGAGCGTCTTGGGCGGTACGAAGCCGCCGCCGCAACGCCCTGCAGTTGTATCCGCCAGTCTCTTGGCGAGCCTGCTCGTGACGCTGGGCCAAAGATCAGGCAACCGCGCGGCCAGGCGATCGAATTCATCACGTGAGAGGGCCAGGACGACGCTGTCACGCTCTGCGCGGACGCTCGCCGTGCGCGGTCCACCGGCGAAAAAGGCGATCTCGCCGACAGGCTGGCCGGCTCCGATCTCGGCAACCGGTTTTGCAGCGTCGCCGCGCAGGACCGCAAAGCGACCCGTGACCACGATGTAGAGTCGGTCGGAGAATTCGCCCTGGCGCACAAGCATGTCGCCGCGCGTGATGTGGATGAGTTCAAATCGCTCGGCAATGGTCGCGCGCGTAGCTGGATCGAGCCGGGAAAAGGGCTCCACCAGGGCAAGAATATCGAAAGAATGCTGCGGCATGACCGTAAGTACTTGGTTCTGTCTAGGTCATTCTAACGCAGGGACACCTTGCAATTCCTAATATCGAGCAAAACAAGTTATCAGAAAACCGATACAGCCCGCATTGTCCCTCGTTTCTCGCGAAAACGCTGAGTAAATGGCTTTGAGTCGCACGTTCCGACGCGCAGTACAGACCGCGGGATTGATATTGAAAACGCGTCAATCCGCATCGTGATGTTAATCTCTGGCATCCGATAGACGGCTTTAAGCTCCACAGAAACTCTTTGCGCGCCACTCAAGTGTCCGGCGACGTTTGATGTCGCGGCATGCCAGTCTTTTGCGGGGCAACGGACCTGTGAGCCGCGGCGATGGCTTCCAATCCGTCGTCCAAGACGACGACCCCGACCTGCCAGCCGATTTCAAATTCGCTACCTTTCCGCTCGGGACGGTTCTCGTTCGACGATAAAGCGCTTGGAGGAAAGGGCGGCCCGAGCTAACGGGCTGCACTGACGTGATGTTATTTGGAAGATTCTTTCGAGTCCTGCGTGCCGTCTGCGCGCGAAGCTTCAACGTGCGCGGCGATTGCTGCCTTGTCGTTGACGTCGGCTTCAATCAGCGTGTCGTTGTCGATATGCACTTTGTTCCCCCGTGGGGTGTATTTTGGGCCGAGCACATCAACAATCCCTGGCGGACGCAACTCGTCTTCGTCCTGCTTCCATCCTTCAACGACCAAAGCCTGAGCGGCGTACTTTTTGTCTCGGTCCATCAGGTAGGCATGGAAGTCCTTGAGCCGATAGTGGGGAACCGATGCGTTGATGTGATGCGGCAGGTGGTAGTCCATACCGAAGGGGAACACAGCGTAACGCAGGACTGGATTGACGATGAAGATGCGCGAATTCGTATAACGGCCACGATCCGCGTTGCCGTGCTGGATCCATTCGCGCAAGACCATGAACAGTGGGAACGTCAAGAACAGCGGCAAGACCCACAATAGGCCATAATAGCCCCAGACGGGCGCCTGCGTGTAGTATTCCGTCAAAGTCAGCGCGCCAAATAGGATCGTTAGGTAGGTGATGCGGCTGATGGTCGTTACGCGGTGCGAGATAACCGGTTCGATGCGGCTCTCAGCATAGGCTTCGTTCGGGATCACTAAATAATAGACCGTCGCTGCCGCCCAGCCGGCGACAAGTACGGCGAGCGCGATTCCGGTCATGAGACCCCGATCGGCATAGCCGAGCACACCGAGGGCAATCAAAACAACCTGGACGAACGGCATCAAGACCATGAACAGGACGCCCCAACGGATCGCCCACGGCGATCCTGGCTTGTCGGGATTGGTATACGGGTTGGAACCGGCGCCGAGCGCTGAATACTTAGCGCGAGCCACGATGTAACTGATGAGACGAAGCGGGTTGAGCTGCTTGAGAATCGCAACGAGAAAATCGATGTGTGCGATCGGGAAGTCCAGCCAATGTCCGGATGCGTGGCCCTGTTCCATGTTCGGATCACGCGTCGGATCGTTAACGAACTGATGATGTGACAGGTGGTGCAGGCGGAAGGCGTGGGTCGACGTGTAAATTGGAAATGCGCCGAGCCAATCGGAAGCCAGCTCATTGAGCTTTCGATCCGCGAATAGGATGTAATGGGTGCCTTCGTGGATGATGCCGCCGAGCTGATGCTGGGAGGCGCCGATGATTAAAATCGCAACAAACGTCGCGGGGATGTTCCACCACCAAGCAAGACCAGCATCAGCCACCGCTGAATAACTCCAAATCGTGGCTGCGATGGTACCAATCATGATCAGGTAGACTTGGGCGATGTAGACGAAATTCGTGATGTTATCACGTGCTTTCAGGCCCGGTCCGGACTGAGCTTGGGGTCGGCGTGTGGTTTCACCTGTACTCGCGATACTCATAACAATTGGCCTTCGGTCAAACTCGTCCGTTGAAGGACGCTTCTCTATGGTCGCAGGGCTCGAATGATAACGCCCACTAAATTCTTTATGCCGCGTTTCGATTAATCTGCGGACCATTAGATGAGGAACTAGACTAGAATTCAATAAGTTCCAACCAAACTGACGCAGCTTGCTTACTCGCGACAAAGCTGTGTCGCGCGATTTGGAATATTGGCGTTCACAACAATCCTCCAGTGGGCGGAATTCACGACTTCTGGTCGTAATGCATCTATACACTTGCGCTTGGTTGCCAGATATTTACGTCCGGGAATCATGAAGCAAGCAGCTGGTTTTCGTCTGCTGTCGCTCTGGGCCAGATTCTCATGACGGGGGGCGAATGAGAACGAAAGTCTTGATGGCCGAGTTTATCGGTACGTTTGCTTATGTCGCGGCGATCTGCGGCACGGAACTTTTAGGTGGTCAGGCAGCCGATGGCGCGCTGCACGTCGCGCTGGCGGCCGGTTTCACATTCACGGCCATGTGTTTCGCGCTCGGCGGTGTGTCCGGCTGTCACTTCAACCCAGCGTTAACTCTCGGGCTCGTTGCCGCCGGCCGGTTTGAAACTCGCACGGCGGTTCCCTATGTAATTGCGCAACTGCTCGGTGGATTGTTGGCGGCGGGCTGCTTTGCGCTGTTAATCGACGGCGTGCCGCAGCAGGTCGCAGCACCGATGGCTTCGATCGCAAACCGGTTCGGCACGGACGGTACGTTCCCGTTCGCAGCCGTGTTGATAAGTGAGGGCCTGGCAGCACTGCTCATCTTGCTGTTGTTTGTGGGAGCGACATCTTCGGGTGTACCCACGGGATTCGCACCGATTGGGCTTGGTTTTCTGATCGCAGCGCTGCACTTAGTACTCGAGCCGATCTCGAATGCTGCACTCAACCCGGCCCGGGCAACGGCCATCGCAGTTTTCGCCGACCAAAAGGCGTTATTGCAGCTGTGGCTATTCTGGGTAGCGCCGATTATCGGTGCGGTAGCCGGTGGTCTGATTGGCCGCTGGATCAACGATTGATCTGCCAAAGCACTCTTCGGATGCGGCGAACTATAGAAACTTGTCAGTTTTGCTACAGAATCTAATGCAATTCATCCTCAGGTTTAGGGTGTTACTTGCGGTTTTACAGATTTTGTGCGATGCAAAATTCAGATGGGCGTAGGGAAAACGATTTTTTTGTTTTCTGACGGGGGAAGACGAACTTCATCGATCTTATTCGAGATTTGTCCCTACGCTCCCGACCGACCGTACCGCGCATGAAACCCGCGCGGGCAAAGATCCTGTGACGGGAGTTGAAGTATATTGACGACGAAGACCTTTGCTGAGCTTGGGCTCAGCCCGAAAGTTATGGCTGCGGTAGACGCGGCCGGATACTCCATACCGACGCCGATCCAGGCCGAAGCCATTCCGATCGCGATGACTGGGCGCGATGTGTTGGGCATTGCCCAGACGGGAACCGGCAAGACAGCGTCGTTCACCCTTCCGATGATCTCACGGCTGGAAACGGGCCGCGCCCGGGCCAGGATGCCGCGCAGCCTGATTCTCGCGCCGACACGTGAACTTGCCGCCCAGGTGGCGCAGAGCTTCGAGAATTATGGGGTCAACCACAAGCTTAACTTGGCCTTGCTGATCGGCGGCGTGTCGATGGACGAGCAGACCAAAAAGCTCGATCGTGGGGTCGACGTATTGATCGCGACTCCGGGACGCCTCATCGACCATTTTCAACGCGGCCGTGTCATGCTGATGGGCGTTGACATCCTGGTCATCGATGAAGCCGACCGGATGCTCGACATGGGCTTCATTCCCGACATCGAGAAGATCTGCAAGTTGTTGCCGCCACAGCGGCAGACGCTGTTCTTCTCGGCGACCATGCCTCCTGAGATCACGCGCCTTGTCGACCAGTTCATGCGCGATCCTTTGCGGATCGAAGTGGCTAAACCGGCGACCGCCGCGCAGACTATTACGCAGCGGTTCCGGTATTGCGAAAGCGGTGAGGACTGGGCCAAGCGCGAAGAGCTTCGCGAATTGATGCGGGCCGAAGACGTCCGGAACGCGATCGTATTTTGTAACCGCAAGCGGGATGTGGCGATCCTTCTGAAATCGCTCACAAAGCACGGTTTCAACGCCGGTGCTCTGCATGGCGATATGGACCAACAAGCGCGCACGGAGACGCTGGACAAGTTCCGTTCCGGCGAGATCACGTTCCTTGCGGCCAGCGATGTCGCCGCACGTGGTCTCGATATCCCGGATGTGAGCCACATATTCAACTTCGACCTGCCGTGGCAGTCGGACGATTATGTGCACCGCATCGGCCGTACGGGGCGCGCAGGTCGCGAAGGCTCGGCGACGTCGCTCGTCACCTTCGACGACTTGAAGCTGCTGAAGCAGATCGAGGACATCACTGGTGACCGGTCGGTCTGGATCGGCGATCCGCCAAGCGAAGCGGATATTCAAGATTCGTCGTCGCGGAAACGCCGGAGACCACGCTCCGGGTCGAGTCGTGGCGGTGATGACAGACAGCCGGCTGCTCGCGGTCGAAGCCGCCGTCCCCGACGGGACAGCCAGGATGCTCCGCAGCGGGCACCGCAACAGGCGTCGCCAAAGCAGCAGCGGGAACGGGCACCGCAGCAGGCGTCGCCGCAGCAGCAACGGGCATCGCAACAAGAGTCGCCTCAGCCACGGGCGTCGCGCGTAGACACCCAACAGAGACCGGAGGCCCGCCCCGGTGCGCCGCAACCGGTTGTTGATGCACATCACCGGCATCCGAATCCGCCGGTCACGCCAAATAAACGCCGCAAGCCGCAGGCTTCAGCCCCCGTTAAACAGGGCGGAGAAGCGGACAAGACGGCATTTGGGCGGAACGATCAGATTCCGGACTTTCTGCGCCGTCCCGTGAAACGCAAAGCGGTTGCGAAGAAATCGGCTGAGATCGCGAACTAACGAGTTGGCGAGGCGTAAGTGGTCCCCTGTGGGCCGCGACTTGCGCCTCGTCGGTATTACTTCACCCCACACTCCATACTTTTCCAATCACCATGGACGGCATTGAGAAGGGTCAGTGCCGCGACTGCGGCGGTGTCGGCGCGCATGATGCGCCGTCCCAGTGAGATTGCCGTGGTGAAATCCCGGGACCTTAGAGTGTCCCGCTCTTCGGCTGCAAAACCGCCTTCAGGACCGATCAGCAATGCGAATGGACCAGGATCCAGATTGCCAAGGCTGGCCAGCGGATCGGCGACGTCGGCCAGTTCGTCGCAGAAGACGATACGGCGTTTCTTGTCCCAACTGTCCAACAAGCGCATTAGCCGAGCTGGCTCGGCGATTTCAGGGACCCGCAGAATCCCGCATTGCTCAGCGGCCTCAACAGCGTTGGCGCGCATCCTATCTAGGTTCACGCGGTCAGCGACGGTGTGTCGTGTGAAGACTGGTTGCAAGCGCGCCACCCCCAACTCGGTGGCCTTCTGGACCATGTAATCGAGGCGCGCACGCTTCAATGGCGCGAAAAGATAGACGAGGTCTGGGCCACTTTCTTGAGCGCGCGTTTGCTGTTGGGCGATCAGCCGGCAGCGCCGCTTTGCCACATCACTCAGGCGCGCGCGCCACTCACCGTCGCGGCCGTTGAAGATCAGGATTGAATCATTGGCCTTGAGACGAAGGACGTTGCGCAAGTAGTGGGCTTGCTCGCTGGTGCAGTCGACTGAGGCGTTCGCGCCCAGCGGTACGTCGACAAAAAGTCGCTCGGCATTGAAATCGTGGATCGGCATGATCCCCGTGTTATCCATCCTCTTCAGAATTGCAAGCTTCAGCCGGCGGAGATTTGGGCATGGGCACCCATTCAACGAATGAGCAAATACCGGGCGATGGGGTCGTTGTCGACGCTGCCCAGGGAAACTGGGTCGACGCTTACGCGCCGCTTTCCTGGCGGCCCTATTTGCGGCTCGCCCGAGCTGACAGGCCGATTGGCGTTTGGCTTTTGCTGTTCCCATGCTGGTGGTCGCTCACACTCGGCCTCATGCAGAAGGCGCATGTGGCCGGTTTCATGACGAGCGATCTGTGGACCGGCATTTGGTCTGCCATCTTGTTCGCGATTGGTGCTTTCGTCATGCGAGGCGCGGGCTGCGCTTACAACGACTACGTCGACCGCGACTATGACGCCAAAGTTGCCAGGACACGCTCGCGGCCAATCCCTTCCGGGCAGGTGACGCCCAAGGCTGCGCTGGCTTTTGTCGTCTTGTTGTCGCTCATCGGCCTAGCTGTGTTGGTGCAGTTCAACACGTTCACGATTTGGCTTGGCATCGCTTCGCTGGGGCTGGTGGCGGTTTATCCGTTCATGAAACGCTTCACCTATTGGCCGCAGTTTATCCTCGGTTTGGCGTTCAATTGGGGGGCGCTGGTGGGTTGGGCTGCCGTTCATGCCGGGTTGGGGGCCGCACCGGCTCTGCTATATGCGGGATGCGTACTGTGGACCATCGCCTACGACACGATCTACGCGCATCAAGATAAGGAAGACGATCTATCGCTCGGGCTGAAGTCGACCGCCATCCGATTTGGAGACCAGACCAAACCGTGGCTAGCCGGACTGTTCGCTGGCACGGTGGCGCTTTGGGCGGGCGCGGCGGTTCTGGCTTCGGCGGTGTTTTTTACATTTCTCGCGCTTGTAGCCATTGCCGCGCAGTTTTCTTGGCAGGTGACGACGTTGAGGATCGTCGATGGCGACAACTGCCTGTCGCGGTTCAAATCGAACAAATGGATCGGTTGGGCACTACTTGCCGGGCTTTGCGCCGACCTGAGCGTGCGCGGAAGCCTTGGTCCTGCTTGATCTTGGCCGGCATTAAAACAGCGGACGGCACGGGGGAGGGCCCACCCGTGCCGTTGCATTTACCTGCCTGTTGACCCGTCGGCGGCTTCATGGAACCGCTTCCTTGGGGCGTTTTATGAACTTTACTGACGATGGCTTTTGCTAAGGTTAATCAACTCACCCAAAGGATCCTTACACTTGCATCGATTTGAGCCAAATCTTGTGTTTTACAGGTGTTAGCAAGAAAGATTTCGATGCTTGCCCAATCGCCCCGTGTCGTGCAGGAAATGAGGCAACCGCGCTGCAGCATGCTCCGCAGTCGAATGTTCCTTTCAGAAGAAATTAAGAGGCCCTCTTCATGAGCCAGCAGACCAAAACCGGCGGCAAACAACTTCTTCACCTGGTATTTGGAGGTGAACTAAAAGATCTCGACACGGCCGAGTTCAAGGATCTCGACAAACTCGATATCGTCGGTATCTATCCAAATTACGAGGAAGCCAATACGGCCTGGAAGGCGGCCGCCCAGCGCTCCGTCGACAATGCCCATATGCGTTACTTCGTCGTCCACATGCATCGCCTCATGGAGCCAGAGCCAACACCGGATGAGGACGACAAATAGAGAGCCGCCCCGCCGCCGCTTCGAAAAGATAACGGGAAGAATGAGCGAGCATTGAACGATTCCCACAAACAAGCTCAAGCCACATCGCAATCAGCCAACTCAGCGCCACGGTCCGAGCCGGACCCGAAGGTCAAGGTCGAGGCCTTTGACGAGCAGTCCCGCCGACTGTTTTGGCGCTTTGTGCAAGACTGGATCGTACCTAGATGGCGCCAGATGCTGTGGGCGTTGCTGTTGATGGCGTGCTTGGCTGCTGTGACCGGCGGCTACCCGATGATCATCAAGGCGTCGTTCGACACTCTGATGGCCGATGATGGGGCCAACCTGTTGATCGTGCTGGGCGCGATCATCACCATCACCATGCTGCGGAGCATCTTTCTCTACCTGCAGACGGTGGCGACACAGCGTATCGTTACGCGGATGTCGACGGACATCCAGAAGGATGCTTTCACGCACCTTATAAATGCGGACTTCGCCAGGATGACCCGGGAAACGCCTGGGCGGCTGCTGTCGCGGCTTACCAACGACATCAATTTTCTCCAACAGGCCGTGCAGGCAAGCCTCAACACGGCTGTTCGAGATACGCTGATGGTGATCGCGCTGGTCGCGTCGATGATCTACCTCGATCCGCTGATGTCGTTGTTTGTTCTCGGGGTTTATCCGATCGCGGCGCTGCCCATTGCCGTGATTTCCGAGCGCTTGCGCAAGGTGGCGAAAAGGACCCAGACCGAGTTGGGTGACATGACGTCACTGCTCGCCGAGAACTTGGGCGCTTCGCGGCTGATCAAGACCTATCGTCTCGAAGACTATGCCTCAGAAAGGGTTCATGGGAGCTTTGAACAAGTCTTCAGCCTGAAAATGAAGGCGGTTCGCAACCGAGCACGGCTTGATCCAGTGCTGGAGGCGCTTGGCGGATTGGCAGTCGCGGGCGTGATTGCGTTTGCTTATTGGCGGATTGCCAGCGGTATATCGACGGTCGGCGACTTCATGGGTTTCGTGACCGCGCTACTTATGGCGGCCCAACCGATCCGGGCTCTAGGCAATCTCACAGGCCGCATCCAGGAGGGCCTGGCAGCGGCGGAACGCCTCTATGGTCTGCTAGATGAAAAGCCAAGCATCGTAGATGCTCCCGATGCGAAATCCTTGGCGATCACGACCGGCACGATCAGCTTTGAGGATGTTTCCTTCGGTTACGAGCAATCGTCCGAGCAAAGGGCGATTGAGGATTTCACTCTGCAGGTACGCGGTGGCACCACGGTCGCTCTGGTGGGCCGGTCGGGAGCCGGCAAGTCGACGGTCATCAATCTGGTGCCGCGGTTGTTCGACGTGACACGGGGACAGATCAGTATCGATGGTCAGGATATCCGGTCTGTGACGTTGCAATCATTGCGCAGCTCGATCGCACTTGTCAGCCAAGACATCACGATGTTTGACGATACGATACGCGCCAACATCGCGCTCGGCAGGCTTGATGCGAGCGAGGATGAGATTATCGCCGCCGCCCGTGATGCCGCCGCACACGAATTCATCTTGGCCCAGCCGAATGGGTACGACACGATGATCGGCGCCAGCGGCCTTCGGCTATCGGGCGGGCAGCGGCAGCGCATCGCCTTGGCACGAGCAATTTTAAAGGATGCTCCAATTCTGCTGCTCGACGAAGCGACGAGCGCGTTGGACACGCAATCGGAGCAGCTTGTGCAAACCGCCTTGGCACGTTTCACGGAGAATAGGACGACGCTGGTTATCGCGCACCGTCTGTCAACGGTGCAGAACGCCGATCTTATCTGCGTTATGGAGGACGGCCGCATCATCGAAACAGGCCGCCACAGCGACCTCATCAGTCGCGAAGGGCCGTATGCCCAGTTGGCTCAAGCGCAGCTAATAAGCGAACCTGATCGGATGTCGGATAAAGACGATAGCGCGGTCGCAAGTCGGGAATGATACCGTCGCCAAGCTGGAGATGCGATCCGTCGGCGGTTACTCCCGCTGCAAAACGGAATCCACAAAACGGTTTGCCCAGCCGTTCGACTTGAAGGCTTCGGTAACTTCGTCCGGGTCATAACGCGTTTCGACCCAGTCCATGAAAGCGATAGGCTGGACTTGATTGTCGGCAATATAACGCTCGAAGAAGCAATCAAGAATCCCCGTATCGGCCTGACGGATATGACCGTATTTCAAGGACAGCTCGTCCTTGGCTGCTTCGATAGGCATACCTTCACGGAAATGCCGATAAAGCACGCTCATCAATCCGGCGCGATCGGCTCCGGATTTGCAGTGCATCAGCATGGGGTATTCGATCCGCTGGAACAACGCCTTAGCCCGGCGGACCTCCTCGACCGTCGGTGCTGCCCGCGAACGCACCTGGAAATTGACCAGCTCCAAGCCCAGTTCGTCACACATGCGTTGTTCGAGCCAATAGCTGCCACACGTGCGTTCGCCGCGAAGATTGACGATCGTTTTCACACCATCGCGCTTGAAGCCCCGGAAATGATGCGGGGCGGGCTGGGCGCTGCGCCAAGCGTCCTTCGCAAGCGCATGCTTATTGAGATAGGCAAGCCGAAAAATGCCGTGATCCATCAACAGCATATCGAGATGTATAGCCGTCGGGCCAAACAGCCGGCGCATCCACTGCGGGCTGTGATTTATGAGGCCAGTGCGCCAGGCCATGCTGACGCGTTTCACGGCGCGTTTATATCTTTTGGCCAGTCCCGCCATTACCTGCCGATCGCCGAGCGCGAGGTGGTTTCATTTAATGCGGGGCCATTATGGGTACCCGCGTTCAAGAACGCATGAACGTCGCTGTTAAACCGATGAACCAGGATCTTGAACCCCCAATTAGCAAACACCGCACGCGGTTGATGTAAAATTATCAGCCGTGCCCTGGCCACTCTCCAACATCAAAGCGCCGAACTCAGCTTCCCCGAGAGGCTGAATTTGCAATCTACATGCAATTAACGCTCATTGCTAACCGGCCGGTATTATGCGGTATTGGATAAGACGGCAAGGGATGTCAGTCTTGCGTCAAAGTGTGGCGAATAATCCCCAGAAAATCGACCATCCTGACCGCCAATGCGCTGGCGGCGGCCCAATAGGGCCGCACTTTCCGAATCGGATCAGCTCACGATAAAGTTGCGCCCAGCGCCCAAGGTGAACCCGTCGATGGCACTGACGAAAAGCACGAAATCCAAGCTGATGCGATTCGGTGGTGCAAGCCTGGGCCGGTTTATAGGACTGGTTGACCGTACGTGTGAGCACCGGTTCGATCCACCGGACATGCAGGACACATTTATCAGCCAGCACCCTGCCATCTGTGCCTGCTGGCATGGGCAATTTATGATGTTGGCCGCGAGCCGGCCGAAGGATTTGAAATTCTCAGCGATGGTTGCGCGCCATGGTGACGCGGAACTCATCGGCGAAGCCATGAGGCGGATCGGAGTCGAGCTTATTCGCGGGGCAGGCGCTGGAGGGCGCCGTAAAGACCGCGGTGGTGCTTATGCGCTCAAGGCATCGATGTCGGCTCTGAAGGAGGGGGCAAGCGTTGTCGTCACGGCGGATGTACCACCAGGACCAGCTCGGCGAGCTGGTGAAGGTATTATTACACTAGCCAGACTTTCTGGACGGCCGATCCTGCCTCTGGCGGCGGCAACGTCACGTTATTACTCGCTCAATACTTGGAGCCGACTGACTTTCAACCTCCCTTACGGCAAACTCGGATTTGCCATGGGCACCCCCATTTTCGTACCGCGTCATGCATCACCTGAGGATATTGAGGCTTTGCGCAGGAAACTTGAGGCGGACCTAAACGAGACGACCGAGCGGGCCTATGCGTTGGTTAGCGCTGATCCGACCCGCGCAACGCCACCGGGGGCGCGGGATTCAAAGCTTGCCCCACTGCCGGAGGGTTTCGGGCTCAAGACGTACCGCGCCGCCACCCGTGCTTTACAGGTCGCTGCGCCGCTGGTGCTGGGCTATCGCGAGCGGCAGGGGAAGGAAGTCAGATCACGGCGTGCGGAACGCCTTGGACAATCGGCAATCGAACGGCCAACTGGAGCGCTCCTCTGGCTGCACGCGGCCAGCGTCGGCGAAACCAATGCCATCTTGCCGGTCATCGAAGGCTTACGCGAGCGGCGTCCCGATCTGCGCTTCTTGCTGACGACCGGTACGCTGACATCAGCAAGGCTAGCCGAAGACCGGCTCGGCGATACGGCGATCCACCAGTTCGTTCCGCTTGATGTGCCGAAATTTGCACGCGACTTCATTGCGCATTGGCGACCGGATGCGGCCGTTTTCACAGAATCGGAAATCTGGCCCAACTTGATCCTTGAAACCGCAGCTCGCGACATCCCGCTTGTGTTGATCAACGCGCGCATGTCGAAACGGAGCTTCCAGAGATGGCGCCGCCAACCGGGCATATCGGCGCCGTTGTTCAATCGATTCGATCTTGTTCTGTCGCAAAATACTCGGTTCGCCAGGCAGTTTTCCGAATTGGGAGCGCGTTGCGTTGAAGTCGCCGGCAACTTGAAGGTCGACGCGCCGCCGCTACCGGTCGATATCCGCGCCTACGAAGAGCTTGCCGCGGCAATCAGTGACCGCAAGAGCTATATCGCGGCCAGCACGCACAACCTGGAAGACGAAATCGTTGCGGAGGCGCATCGCAGAATCGCCGCCGTCTATGACGGTTTCCTGTCGATCATCGCACCGCGGCACCCAGAGCGAGGGGCCGCCATTGCGGATATGTTGAAGGAAAAGGGACTGTCCGTGGCCCGGCGCTCGCTGCAGCAACTGCCAGACGCCTCGACCGGTGTCTATATCGCAGACACTATCGGAGAACTGGGAACCCTTTATGCCCTTTCGCCAATCGCGCTGATCGGCGGTTCACTGGTTAACAAAGGCGGCCAAAATCCCGTTGAGGCAATCCGGCATGGCGCCGCCGTTCTGTCGGGCCCTTATCGGCACAACTTTACCGATATCTCTGAGGCTCTGTTTTCAAAGGGCGCGATCCTCGAGGTGACAACAGCGGAGGAGTTGGCTGAGGCGGTGATCGCTCTACATGGCGACTTGAGCCAGCTTGAGGGATTACGTGGTAAAGCCTGCGAGGCACTGGACGAAATGACGGGGGCGTTAGATACGACCGTCGACGCACTTGCCGCACACTTACCCGAGCCGGTCGAGAGCCAAAAGGAGCTGAATTGTGCCTCTTGAGGAACCCTCTTGGTGGTACGTTGCCGGTGAGGACGATCTTCGCGTCAAGGCCCTGCGCCCGATCTCGGAACTATTCGGCTGGGCAGCACAACGGCGCTTTAGACGCGCAGAACCCTATCATTCGCGGCTTCCAGTCATCTGCGTCGGCAACTTTACAGCTGGTGGGACGGGCAAAACTCCACTGTCGCTAATGATCGCGGCACTGTTGAAGGAGCGAGGCGCGACGCCTGCTTTTTTAACGCGAGGTTACTCGGGGCGACAGAGGGGACCGGTGTGGGTCAATCCGGCGGTCGACCTTGCCCGGGAAGTGGGTGACGAGCCGCTGCTGCTGGCACGCTGCGCACCGACGATGGTGGCGCAGGACCGAGCCAAAGGCGCGCAGGCCATCGAGGCCTCGAAAACGGCGAGCCACATCATCATGGACGATGGTCTGCAAAACCCGTCGCTGACGAAATCATTGATCATTGCCGTTGTCGACGGATCCCGAGGGCTCGGTAATGGTGAAGTCATTCCAGCTGGGCCCCTGCGCGCACCGATCGATTTCCAATTCGGACTTGTGGATACCGTGGTGGTTAACGGTGATGAAAGCGGATCAACGCTGCGGGACCTAAAAGGCGCGTTTCCCGGACCCGTGCTGTCCGCCCGGGTGGTGCCAAATGATGCAGCAGAAATCCTGAAACACAAACGGGTCGTCGCGTTCTCTGGCATCGGCAATCCGAAGCGGTTCCGGGCATCGCTCGACGAAATCGGTACCCACGTTGTTGCTGCCCGTGAGTTTAAGGACCACCACGACTTCACAGACGCTGAGGCGCAAGAACTGCTCGCTCTAGCGGTCGCGTCGGAGGCGCAGCTGGTGACAACTGAAAAGGACCTTGCGCGGCTGGCGGGAAAGACTGGCAGCTGCGCGCAGCTAGCCAAGACAACGAACGTACTGGGGATCCAGTTGGCGATGGAGCCACGAGATCTGGAACGCCTGGTGGCGCTCGTCGAAGGGGCTTGTCTGAAAGAGACGGCGCCGGCCTAGGCTAGCAATCGTCAGGATCGCTCACTTCGCCGCACGGTTCCGGTATTCGATAAACCGCTTGTAGGAAATTTCCGCCGACGCATATGCCTCTTGGTGCGCGACGCTCCAGTATCGCAGATTGTCGAGTGAAATGGGCTTGCCAGTGACCGCGCAACGCACGAAATCACCCGGCGAAATCACCTGGAACTCGCCATCCAGGTAGCGAACCGTCGCTTCGCCTTTGAGACCAAATAAAGTCTCCAAACGGTTCATTCGGCTCCTCCCATCTCCGTGCTGAAGCAGAAAAGATTCGGCGCTATTGCGCAGCGTTCTTTGATCGCCCTTCCGAGCGCCAGCGTCAAGGTAGGTTGCCGCGTCTAATCCCCTCAGAAGGGTCTACCTTCGTAAGGTGTTCGCTCACTTAATGGTCAAAATAGTGACCCTTGATCCGGGCCGCGGCCCTTTCGGGTTGGACGACGGGCCTCCCCGTCGGCGGGTTCGGCCTGTTTTGGTCGAGATTCATCCTCCGTTTTCTGATCTGGCACGGCGGTGGGGCGGATAGATGTGCTGAGGACGCGGGCAGCGGCGCGGCCATCTGTAAATTCAATTTCCACATCATGACCAGACTGCAAACCTTGCGACTTGCGCACCATGGCGCCGCTGGAATCTCGTACGAGCGCGAAACCTCTTGCGAGCACGCCGTGATAGCTGAGGCTTTGCAGGAGATGGGTGAGAGAGCCAAGGCGCTGACGGCGCGCAGCATGGCTGTTGAGAAAGGCCTGGCGAGCACGCGCGTCCAAGACGGCGACGCGATCGGCTGATTGCTGCAATCGGCCCGTGACAGCCGACGGCCGCAGGCGGCCTGAAATACTGACCAAACGAACACGGCGTTGACTGGTGGTGCGCATCAAAGCCTGCCGGCCACGATTGTCGTACCCCGCGAGCGTCTCCCGGCAACCTGAGATTCGTGTGGACAGCAAACGTGGCGACAGCCGCGCGAGGACGTGTGTCAGCCTCAGACCACTGCGGTTTGTAAAGGCCACGAGTGCGCTCGCCAGGCGGTGCTCTGAACGATCCAGGCGCTGGCGCGGCTCGGCGAAAAGGGCGTCGCGCCTTGGCAGGCCGCGGGCAGCCGCCTTCAATCGATCGCGGGCGCTTTCCAATCCGCGGCGGACCGCGATGCGCTGGCGTTCACCGTTCTGAAGCAGACGTTCCAACAGCTCGGAGTACTTGGGCACGGCCCATTCGGCCGCCTTGGTTGGCGTCGGCGCGCGGGCATCGGCGGCTAGATCGATCAGCGTCCAGTCGGTTTCGTGCCCTACGGCGGAGATCAGCGGTAGCTCGCTGTCCGCGGCGGCACGAACGGCGACCTCCTCGTTAAATCCCCACAGGTCCTCGAGGCTGCCGCCACCACGGGCGACAATGATGACATCGGGGCGCGACACCGGCCCGCCGAGCGGTAATGCGTTGAAACCGCGGATGGCCGCGGCAACCTCGGCGGCGCAGCTTTCGCCTTGAACCCGCACCGGCCAGAGCAGCACCTTAGTTGGAAACCGCTCTTCGAAACCATGCAGCATATCGCGGATCACAGCCCCGGTTGGACTTGTGACAATGCCGACGATACGCGGCAGAAATGGCAATGGCTTTTTACGGGATTCTTCAAAAAGGCCCTCGGCGGTCAGCTGTTTCTTGCGAGCATCCAGCAATGCCATCAACGCGCCAACGCCCGCCGGCTGCAGCGACTCGATGACGAGCTGGTACTTGCTCTGGCCGGGGAAAGTCGTCAGCCGGCCAGTGGCGACGACCTCCATGCCCTGTTCGGGTTTGAAGCGCAGGCGGCTGGTCACTCCGCGCCACATCACACCGGCGACGACGCTGCGTTCGTCCTTGAGATCGACATAGAGGTGTCCTGAGGCCGGCCGTGAAATGCGTCCGAGTTCACCGCGTACACGGACGTGGTCAAAACCGCTCTCAAGCGTCCGCTTGATGGCGCCTGATAGCTCCGTAACCGTAAATTCGGGTGCGTTGCCGGTCGACTGCGGCGTCTCGTCTAGCTGCGGTGCGGAAGTGGCTGGCTGCTCGGGCACGAATCAGTCCTGATTTGTTTCTAGCACCGGCAATGATACACCATCGTTGCATGGCAATCAGAAGCCGCGGTAAAAGTCGCATTAAGAGTTTTGGAAAAGTCCCCCATGAACGTTCTCATCATCGGCGGCGGCGGGCGTGAACATGCGCTAGCCTGGGCGATAGCCGCCAGTCCGAAGCTTGGACAACTGTACTGCGCGCCAGGCAATCCTGGCATTGCTGAAGTCGCCGCTTGCGTCGCGCTCGATGTGCAGGACCATCAAGCGGTAGTGGATTTTTGCCGCGTAAACGCGGTCGAGCTGGTCGTGATCGGCCCTGAGGCGCCGCTCGTCGCCGGATTGGCCGATGATCTGCGCGCAGCGGGTGTTCGCTGTTTCGGCCCCGGCAAAGAGGCTGCCCAGTTGGAGGGCTCGAAGGCCTTCACAAAAGAGCTGTGCGCAGCCGCCGCGATTCCCACGGCTCGCTATCGCAGTTTCTCCGATGCGGCAGCCGCAAGAGCCTATGTGGCGGACCATCCACTGCCGGTTGTGGTCAAGGCCGATGGTTTGGCCGCCGGTAAAGGCGTCGCGATCGCCGAAACGCGCGAGGATGCCATTGCGTTCATCGACGATTGTTTTGGCGGCAAGTTTGGGAACGCCGGAGCTTCCGTTGTGATTGAGGAATTTCTTGTCGGAGAGGAAGCCAGTTTCTTTGTTCTTTGCGACGGGACCAACATTCTGCCTCTCACCACGGCGCAGGATCACAAGCGTGTCGGCGACGATGATACCGGACCAAACACGGGCGGCATGGGTGCCTATTCACCGGCGCCGGTGATGACAGACGAACTCATCGCGCGGACGCTTGAAGAGATTATCCAACCCACCGTCGATGAATTGAGAAACAGGGGCACACCCTATCAGGGGGTGCTCTACGCTGGTTTGATGATCACGCCCGATGGGCCGAAACTCATTGAGTACAACGTCCGCTTCGGAGACCCGGAAACCCAGGTCATGATGCTGCGGGCCGACCGGGCTGGGCTGCTTGAGGCCCTTGATGCCGCCGCACGAGGGGCTCTTCATGATTTGCAGCTTGGTTGGAAAGACGAGGTGGCACTGACTGTGGTCATGGCTGCAGAGGGATATCCGGGAACACCGAAAAGGGGCACTGAGATCAAAGGCTTGGAAGTCTTTGGAGCGGCCGACGACTTGATGGTGTTCCACGCAGGGACGATGCAGGACGCGCTCGGGCGGCTGGTTGCCAACGGTGGGCGTGTGCTCAATGTGACGGCCCGTGGGGGCAGTGTCGCGGAGGCCAAAGCGCGGGCCTATGCAGCCATCGAGAAGATTGATTGGAAAGGTGGTTTTTGCCGCTCCGACATCGGCTGGCGCGCGATTGCCCGGGAACGGACCTAACCGTAGGCGGTCACAGATTTATGCGCCACGGCACTCTTTTCGCAGGACGCCTGGCAGCCAAGTCAACATAAGGCCAAGATCGGCTAGTTGGATGAACGATAATTCGGCATGACGGGTTGGTGGATCGACTGACCCGCGATTGATTTCAGCCGATCCCGCAATCGGAGCACTGACGCGGTTACCCGTATGACGGACAAAACCACACCGCGCCTTACGACCCGCGCGAACCGCCAAACCGGTTCGCTTGAGCTGACGCGCAAACCAACTATTGGTCTGGCGCTTGGCGGTGGCGGCGCGCGGGGGCTTGCACACATCCTGATGCTCGAAGTGCTCGACGAGATGGGTATCCGGCCCAAGATTATCGCGGGGACGTCCATTGGCGCGATTTTCGGGGCAGCTTACGCGTCCGGATTTTCAGCTGCTCAGATTCGCGCCCACACCGAAGAGCTGTTGCGCAGCCGGTTCGAAATCGTACGACAGTTCTTCATGGCACGGCAGGAGCCTCTCGGACGCGTTCTCAATATCTTGCAGCTACGCTCGGCGCTGTTCAATTCAGAGGCGTTACTGGATATCGTCATGCCCAAAGGACTGGCTGAGGACTTTCAAGATCTCGCGATTCCGCTGCGGGTGGTCGCGGCGGATTTCTTCACACAGAATCAGGTGGTTATCGAAGCCGGGCCCACGCGAAAGGCGATCGCCGCAAGCATGGCGCTACCGGCGATGTTCTCTCCCGTGATGAGCGAGGAACACGCGTTGATGGACGGTGGGCTCGTCAACCCGCTGCCGTTCGACGTCATTTCCGGTGCGGCTGATATTCTCGTCGCGATAAACGTTTCAGGAGCAGGACGGCTGCCAGAAGACCGTGCGGCGCCATCGACGACCGAAGCTCTCATCGCGTCGCTGCAGATTCTCCAACACACGATCGTGCGCGAAAAGCTCCTGTCCCGTCAGCCCGATGTTTTGGTCGATGTCAATGTTGGGCATTTCCACGTGCTCGAGTTCCATAAGCTGGAGCACGTCTTGGAATCGGCCGCGCCGGCCAAGGCCGAACTCCGCCATAAGCTCGAACGCGTTATGTCGGCGGAGACACTGGAAACGATCGACGAGCAGCCGATACCCTTGGACGAAACTGGAGAGGTCAAACGTGCCCGACTGGCGCAACGCCTATTGGGAAACGACGGCTGACAACTTTGCATTCTCAATCGCGACGGGCTGCAAAAAAACTGCGCAGTAAGTTGGCTGCGCGGACCTCTTCCAGGCCGGTATAGAGTTCCGGTGCATGGTTGCAGGTGGCTTGTGAGAAGACACGGGGACCATGTTCGACCCCACCGCCTTTGGGATCGCTGGCGGCATAATAAAGCCGGCGGATGCGCGCGAATGAAATCGCGGCGGCGCACATAGGGCAGGGCTCCAACGTTACGTACAGATCGCAATCACCTATGCGCTGTGACTGAAATTTAGTACAGGCTTCCCGCAACACCAGCATCTCAGCGTGGGCGGTTGGATCGTGCAACTCCCGGGTGCGGTTGCCCGCACTGGCAATGACACGGCGATCACAGACGATAACGGCGCCAATGGGCACCTCGCCGCGCTCAGCTGCCGCTTCGGCCTCATGCAGTGCTCTCGCCATCGGCGACAGCTCGTTTACAGCGGTCATATCCGGCTGCCAGTCTGTTTGAATTCCGTCGTTTCTTGGCGCGCCGTCCCTACGGGCTCAATGCCTTGTGACCCTGCGGAAGCTTGGCTTCTTCTTCGTCCATATCGCCGGCGAAAGCCCGAGCGCCATCGCGGTTATATATATCGCGGCGGAACTGGACGATACCATCCGACTCACCCCAGGCGGTAATGTAGGTGAAGATCACGGGAACCGGTCTGGTGAAGTCAAGATCGAGGGGCTGACCCGAATCGAGTACGGCTGCAGCACGGCCAGGTTGCTCCCAACCCAGTTCGTATTTCGCCAGCCATTCGACCAGCTCCATCACGTTCTGCACGCGGACGCAGCCTGCCGAATACGCCCGGCTCGCTTGGCCGAACAGCTTCTTCATCGGTGTGTCGTGCATGTAGACGATATCGGGGTTGGGCATGTTGATGCGCACGAGCCCCAAGGCATTCCAATCACCGGGATCCTGGCGGAACTTGATCTGGTTATGATCGACGTTGTGCCAATCAATTTCTGAGATGGTCACCTCTTCGCCGTCGTAGCTGCCGCGGAAGGCGCGAATGTGCTCGCGATCAAGATAGCCAGGGTCCTTCTTCATACGCGGCACCAGGTCGTATCGAGCGACGCTTACTGGAACGCGCCAGTACGGGAAGAAATTGAGGCCCTTGATGGTGGCACGAATTTCTGGCGTCTGTCGCTCGGTGCGACCAGCGATGACGCGATGGCGTTTTTGGACTTCGTAGCGCTCGACGGCCTCCAGCTGGAAAGCCGGCGCGTTGACCAGAACGTAGCGGTCTTCAACGCGCTCATTCAGCATGTGCTGGATGCGGCGATAGTTCAATTCCAACTGCTGCAGGCGCATACCCGCGGTCACGTTCAAAGCAGCGAACGTCGCGCGGTCGACGCGCCGGGTAATGCGTAGCCCATGGCGTCGCTGAAAACTCTCTACCGCCCGCTCGCATTCGCCGTCGAACTCGAAACTCTCGTAATAATTGCTACTCGGCGGCATGTCGCCGGTGGCCCGAAGCCGTTTACGAAGCAGTGTCACGCGCTCATCGTAATCTCCAGGACGGATCGACCGCGGTCCTGGCACCTCTGGCCAGCCACCCTTGTTGACAATCCTACGGTAGCGCTGGATAGCGTCACGTGTGGCTTGCAAGGTGACATCGCTGAGCCACGGTGTACCGCCCGTCCTGAGGTCGCCTAGCTCATATTTCTTTTTGCGGCGCCCGGTCGCTGCGGGCTCATTCTCGCCGGCGCCTTGTCCAATGATCGACTCCCACCAAGTATCGCTCTGGGCATGCGCATTGCGCGCCAGAGGCAACATGCCCGTCGCTGCTGCAAGCCCCAGGGACTTTCGAAGAATTCCGCGTCGCGTTACGAAGAACGCCAGCTTGGTGCGCTCGCTGCCCATCGCCCCCTACCTGATGAATTGGTTGCGCTCCGCCCCATCACACGACCTTATCGGCGGGCGAATGAGTCTCAATACCTAACTATACCCGATGTGGCCAAACAAAGACGCTTTATCAAGCTCTTGGGGGTGTCCAGAATGCTCAACTTTATGTGGTTATACTGTGAGGCAGACTCACTGTGTATACTGAATGGGCCCTCCAGGCTCAACATTTGGCTTTGAGTCGGTTAGGAAAAGTGATCCCACCCCCATTTTTGCAGGGATACTGTTTCTCCTGCAGCATTGCGCACAGTGAGACCCGAGCCTGCGGTCAGGAGCCCTATCCTCGCGACACTCTGGACGTCGTCCAGCGCCATTTTGGCGAACGCCGTCGCGTCTTCGGGTGCGACCGCGGCGAGGACCTCGTAGTCGTCCCCGCCGGTTACGATGTCGGCCAGGGACAGCTGGCCGGTTTGGAGAAGCAAGCGGACCGGTTCGGAAACCGGCACTGCGGAACCGTCGATTTCAGCGGCACAACCGCTCGCGGCGGCAAGGCGCGAGGCATCGAGAGCGAGCCCATCGGAGATATCGAGCGCGGCCGTGGCGTGGCGTCTCAACGCATGATTAAGTTTTAGGCGCGGGGTTGGTGTCCGGCTGCGTGCTAACAGATGGGCGAGCCCCTCGTCGCCAACCTGGCGGCGCCATTCGTTCGCCAGCTGCTGGTTGCCTTGGTCCACCGATAATCCGGCAAAGGCATCACCAATTGTGCCGGAAACCATGAGGACGTCTCCAGCCCGTGCGGTGCTCCTTTGGACCATCCGTCCTTTGGCAACCAGGCCGATGGCC
>Ga0209013_10000595_pt1 | contig 32681 bp, 31 predicted proteins | sample Cruoilmetagenom2_FD_187291 | JGI IMG/M metagenome (GOLD analysis project Ga0209013, IMG submission 187291) | Oil polluted marine microbial communities from Coal Oil Point, Santa Barbara, California, USA - Sample 2 (SPAdes) (version 2) | ecosystem: Environmental > Aquatic > Marine > Oil seeps ...
TGTTTTTATGTAATTGAGAAAACTGGTGCCTTGTCGGAAGGAGTTGTCTATTTAACCTCAATATTAAAGGGCAAAGAAGAAATTGCCTTGATTATAGTCTCTGTAATTTTTGCAGCAGGTGGAGCACTTATAGGCTTACAGGAAGAAATCATTGCCATGATCCCGGTTTTGTTATTTTTTGCGGCTAAAATAGGTTATAATTCATTTGTAGCGGTTGCAATTAGTTATGGATCTGCAATACTTGGAGCGGCATTTAGTCCGATGAATCCCTTTGCCGTCGGAATAGCCCAAGGTTTAGCTGATCTGCCCTTTCTTTCAGGCAGTATGTATCGGTTAATAGTTCTTTTGCTTGTATTTGTTCTTTATATGGTTATGATAATTCGATATGCTAATAAGAATAAGATTCCAAAGATGGATGAAACCGATATTATTCATGATAACATTAGTAAACGAAGTGTAATTATCCTTGGTTTACTTGCCCTTACATTTATCATTTTGATCTATGGAATGTTGCAATTAAATTGGGGATTCAATGAAATGACTGCAGAATTCTTTGTGCTGGGAATCATTGTTGGACTCATAGGAAAACTAGGAATTAACGGAACAAGTGAAGCTTATATAGAAGGCTTTAAGACAATGATCTTTGCAGCTATAGTTGTTGGTCTTGCCAATAGTATTTCATTGATTCTAAAAGAGGGTATGATCATAGATTCTATTATTTATGGCCTTTTTACACCAATGCAATACCTACCAAAGAGCCTTGCTGCCTTATCGATGTTGGTTTCTCAGGCTTTGTTGCATTTTCCCGTGCCCAGTTATTCAGGTCAGGCCATTCTTACCATGCCTATTTTATTGCCACTCTCAGATCTGATCGGTCTTTCCCGACAAGTTTGTGTTCTGGTCTATCAATATGGTGCAGTTATGATGGACATGATCGTCCCAACCAATGGAGGGTTAATGGCGATAATTGCTATTGCAGGGATCTCCTTCAATGATTGGTTTAAATTTGCATTCAGACTTACTCTGGCTATTTTAGGTTTGGGAGCAATTGCTATTGTTGTAGCTATTTACATAGGATTTTAATTAAAAAAGAATTTTTTTCTTTTGCCATACTAATTGCCCATAAGAAGGCTTGCAATGTCTCTATATTAAGACGCTTTTGACTCGACCTACCTCTCCGGTCTCTATCTGAACTTTTATCCCGTGAGGGTGGAATGAAGAATTTGTTAGAAGTCTCTTTACAACACCAACTGTTAGTTTTCCACCTCGTTGATCATATTTTTGAACAATTTCAACATAATGACCAATTTGAATGTTTTTTCTATTTCTCCCATCTAATCTTTTGTTTTCCATTCTTCATTAAATTTACCAATTTCCGGCATAAACAAGTGTTTCACCAGAGATATGTTTTAAGTAGTCAAATTTCAATTTTAAGATCTGCCTTAAATGCAAGTAGTCATGAGCTAACCAATTAGATAAAAACATTTTGGCCGACATTTGTCCGAATTTTGGATGATCTATATAATTGTCCCAATTAGGATGATGAAGTGATTCTAACCATTTAATCGATCGTTCCCGTTCTTTTATGAATTTAGATAATATTACCGGATAGTTTTGTTCTATATAATTATGATCCTTTACCCATGCCAGTTGGTTAAAGGGGATCAGATCAAGCTCGGGTGTTTCAAGAATATGTTTTGTCCTTGTCCTAAAATCCTCTCTTTCTTCATCATACAGGTGGCATATAATTTCAAGCAAACACCATTTGTCTGGTTTAGATTTCCATAAATATTCTTCTTCTGACAAGCTAGTCAATAATTCTCTAAAAACATTCTTGTTTCTCGAGAGTTGGTTTATAATTTTTGTATGGTTCATTAGAATATATTTACTTTACAAAATGATAACTTACTGTTACTGATCGCTGTTACCTAATTCAAATGTCCTTGTAACTCTTTTATCTCATCCCTTAACTTGGCTGCAACTAAAAAATCTAATGACTTTGCAGCGTTTTCCATGTGCTTGCGTTTTTCACGAATGCGTTTTTCAATTTCCGGTTTGGCTAAGTATTGTAGATCAGCTTCGGCAGCTTTAGCATTAGCTTCATCATATTGATAAGTGGCAATTTGTTTTTTAGTTAAAGCATCGTCGATATTTTTTTTAATTTGCTTAGGAGTTATATTGTTGGCAATATTATAATTGACTTGTTTTTCTCTTCTTCTATTTGTTTCATCTATAGTTAGTTGCATGCTTTTAGTAATCTTGTCAGCATACATAATTGCTTTTCCATTCACATTTCTTGCAGCTCTTCCAACGGTTTGTGTCAAAGAGCGATGAGAACGTAGAAACCCTTCTTTATCAGCATCTAAAATAGCTACTAAAGAAACTTCAGGAAGGTCTAAGCCCTCTCTTAACAGGTTAACACCAATCAAAACATCAAACAGGCCTAAACGCAGATCACGCATAATTTCCACCCTTTCCAAGGTGTCCACATCTGAATGAATATAACGACAGCGAATTTGAATACGAGTTAAATATTTGGTCAGCTCTTCTGCCATTCGTTTGGTTAGGGTTGTTACTAAGATACGCTCATCCTTTTCAATTCTTTGTTGAATTTCTTCGATCAGGTCATCGATCTGATTCAAACTTGGTCGTACTTCAATTTCAGGGTCCAACAATCCTGTTGGACGAATAACCTGTTCTACAAAAACACCTTCGCTCAATTGTAATTCATAATCCGCAGGAGTGGCACTGATAAAAATGACTTGATTTTGGATAGCTTCAAATTCATCAAATTTTAAAGGCCGGTTATCCATTGCGGCAGGTAATCGAAAACCATATTCAACTAAATTTTCCTTTCTGGAACGATCTCCCCCGTACATGGCATGAGTTTGTGGGATGGTAACATGACTCTCATCTATAAGCATTAAATAATCATTAGGGAAATAATCCAATAAGCAAAATGGTCTTGTGCCCGGTGCTCTTCCGTCCAAGTATCGTGAATAATTTTCAATGCCACTGCAATAACCCAATTCACGTATCATTTCCAGATCAAATTCGGTTCTTTCTTTTAATCGTTTAGCCTCTAAACCCTTACCTATTTCTTTAAAATAATCAACCTGCTTCATCATATCCTCTTGAATTTGATGTATGGCATTTTGTAAAACATCAGGTGAGGTTACAAACAAATTAGCCGGATAAATATTCAGACTTTCAAATTTATCAATGATCTGATTGTTGGTTAGATCAAAACTCTCAATTTCTTCAATTTCATCTCCAAAAAAATGGACTCTAAATCCATATTCACCATAGGAAGGATAAATGGTTATCGTATCTCCTTTTACCCTAAATGACCCGCTTTTGGCCTCAGCCTCAGTACGGGAATATAAACTGGTAACCAATTGGTGTAAGAATTTGGTACGAGCTATAGACTGATTTACTTCAATAGAAATTACATTTTTCTTAAATTCAACAGGGTTCCCAATGCCATATAAACAGGAAACCGAAGCAACGACCAGAATGTCTCGTCTGCCTGAAAGTAAGGAAGAAGTTGTGCTTAAACGCATTCGCTCGATTTCATCATTGATCGAAAGATCCTTCTCAATATAAAGACCTGTAGTTGGTAAATACGCTTCCGGTTGGTAATAATCGTAATAGGAGACAAAATACTCTACCGCATTGTTAGGGAAGAATTGTTTGAATTCGGAATACAATTGTGCAGCCAAAGTTTTGTTATGTGCCAAAACCAAGGTAGGTTTTTCAACTTTTTCGATAACATTGGCAACAGTAAAGGTTTTACCGGAACCGGTAACACCTAATAGAACCTGATATTTTTCATTATCATTAATACCTTTAACCAATTGCTGAATAGCCTGAGGTTGATCTCCGGTAGGTTTAAATTCAGATTCCAGTTTGAATTGCATTTCACAAAAATAGTGTAAATTGGCATTACATTAATGTTTATTTTTTATGAAACTTACGGCTGCATTATTCTCTTTCCTTTTTCTAAATCTCTTTATTAATTCTTATGCGCAACAATCCTTTCCGGATACATGGGAAGGTAATTACAAGGGCGATCTAATGATCTATGGAGTAGACTCTATTAAGATGAAGATTGAAATGGAGTTGAAAATTAAGAAAACATCCAATGATTCCATTTCTGATTGGACGATCATTTATCATGCTAAAGATAAAAATGATGTTAGAGCATATAACTTAGTATTAGTTGATAAGCAAAAAGGGCATTATAAAATTGATGAAAAGAATTCCATTATGCTTGATGTTTATTTACACAACAATTTGATATTAACAAGTTTTTTTGAAGTGATGAAGAGTACTATTATAATTACTTATAAAAAAGTTGATAATAATATAATATTTGAACTCATAGCAAGTAAACCTGAACCGATAAGCAGCACTGGAAATACGACATATAAAGATGAAGAAATACCCGAAGTACTGTCTTTTAAAGTTAACGGAAGACAAAAAGCAATATTGAAAAAAGTTGGAGAATAATTACAGATCTCTTTTCAGCAATAATCTATACGATGCATAGATAAAAATAAAGGTCCAAAAAGAAACAATAGCAATATCAAATAAGTGGACCGAAAAATCCTTGGATAGATCTTCACCTACTTGTTTTGCTATACTTTGAACAGCATTCAAACGTGTAAATGGTTCTTTAATTAGGTTAGACATTGACTCTAGAGGTAAGAACTGCATGAAGTCACTTACTTTATCGGATATATTTTCCATGTCTCTAAATTTCCAATATAAAAATCCCTTAAACATTCCTTCAAGAAATAGCCAGACCAATAAGGCTCCAACAGCAAAAGCGGAGCGTTTTATTAGAATTCCCATAAATAGTCCGAAAGAGAAAAATCCTATAAGTTTAATGAAGAAAGCCAATAAGTATTCTAAATCTGAAAAAACAATAGAAAACTCATTGTAATCGGAATAAATATATCCCAATATCAAAGAAATGACAAATACGAAAATTGTTGAAATAAATGCAAAAACTATAACGGTATAAAACTTAGAAAGAATAAATTCTTTTTTGCTTAGTCCGTCAATTAAATTTTGCTTTAGAGTCTTGTTACTGTACTCGTTGGCCATCATCGATACAATTACTAAAAGTAAAAAGAACTTAAAGATGGAAGCGATATAGGTATTAAAATGCCAGATATACGGAAAGTTAAAAATACCTTGATCCGCCAAATGAAATTGTATCGGTCCAATATCGAATTTAATAGCAGCGATTAACGCAATAGAAGTAAGTAAGGCAAAATACGTTAAAATTAGTACTTTACTTGCTTTGCTATTTTTTAATTTATGGATTTCTATACTTAGTAATCTTAACATTTTAATGATAAATTTAAATGAATTTTGAATTGAATAAATTAATTTCCGTTAGTAAGAGTTAAAAATTGTTGTTCCAGTGTTGGTTTGCGTTTCACCAGATGGGACAGAGCAATATCTTTTTCCATTAAGTATTTATTTATTTCAGCAGCTGATAGATCTTTGCTTAATTTTAAAAATATCACACCGTTTTCCTCTTTAACGGAATCAATTCCTTCATAATTTTTTAAGGCTTTGAAAAGTTCATTATTTGTATTTTTTGTACTTAATTCAATGATGCCATGTGAAGCAGTCATATCATCTACTCTTCCGGAATATAATTTTAAACCATTTCTGATCACCACTACATGGGTGCAAACTTTTTCTACTTCATCCAGTAAATGAGAAGCCAATAAAATGGTAGTTCCTTTAGAGGCAATATCTTTAATGATACTTCTGATTTCATGGATCCCTTGAGGATCTAAACCGTTTGTAGGCTCATCTAATATTAAAATTTCAGGATCGTTCAATAGGGCAGAGGCGATTGCCAATCGTTGTTTCATCCCTAAGGAAAATGTTTTAAACTTGCTGTCTTTGCGTTCAAAAAGATTAACATCTTTTAATTTTTCATCGATTTTATCATAAGGGATCTCCTTGATCTTACAAACCAATTTCAAATTTTCTACAGCCGACATATATGGGTAAAAATTGGGACGTTCAATGATAGCACCGACTTTTTTTAAAGCATCGTGTGTCGTTACTGAACCATCAAACCAGCTAAACTCTCCAGAGGTTTTATTGACCACATTTAAAATTATACCAAGAGTTGTAGATTTTCCACTTCCGTTAGGACCGAGTATTCCATAAACATTCCCTTTTTGAATATCAAAAGAGAGATTGTTTACTGCATGTATCTTACCAAATTTTTTATCGAGGTTTTTTAAGGATAAAACTGTTTCCAATGTTTTTGAATTAAATAATTTAGTAATATGACGAACATTGTTTTCAAATGTTACTAATTGAGCTCAATTTGATAATTAATTTAGGAGGAAGCATTAAAGTTTCTTAATTTCGTCAAACAATTTCACTTAATGAAATAGATGTATTACGATGGATGAAAAATTAATTTCAAAGAAGAAACCCACCTTTCCGATAAATAAAGAGTTATATAATTATTTGACTGCTTATAATAGAAATATAAAAATCCCGATTTTTTATGATGATTTATTACGTTTTTCAGGATCAGTAACGGTATATGATAAATATGAGAAAGATACCTTGTGGATAAGAGTATATTATCCGGAATTTGAGCAAAAGGAAATTGATCTGAGTTTAAAAAGGATGTACAATATTCTACACGGAGATGGCACCGAAGAAATTTTAGAACATTTGGTAATTGATGAAATTGACTATTGCACTTTTGGAAACTCGAAGCCCTTTAGAATCAAAGTAAGAAATGTTTTAAATGACAACTATACTTATATTTATGTGAAGAAAGCCGATGCTTCACGAGTATATGGTTTAGAGTTGGAAGATATTTTATCTCCCAATCATATCAATTTCTTAATTTATAAAGATACCTTAATTGAAGAGCATGTTTTGGGAATACCCGGTGATATGTTCATGGAGGAGAGTTTAGGTGATATTTCAAAACCTGAAAAGCAACGATTATCCAAGGAATTTGTAAAATTCAATGAACGCTGTACCCTTCGGTTATTGGGGGATATGCGTGCCTATAACTATGTAATTGTACCTACCTATGATTTTGATCAGGTGCAATACCGAATACGAGCCATGGATTTTGACCAACAAAGTTATGAAGGGAATTTAAAGGTTTATAGGCCTCAATTCTTTAAGGATAACTTTCCATTTGTTGATATGGTACAAGAAAATTTGGCAAAAAGATCAGTAGAACAATATAAAAAGGAAGAACGCTCGGCTTTGGCAAAAAGATTAAAAAGTTCGAAAAACAGAATAAATCGTTTGTTAAAATGTATGAAAAATGATCATATTTCCAATGCGAAGAATATAGCCATGCTCAAAAAGGATCTCATTGATTATACTCATGATAAGAATTTTAAGGATTCTAATAATATGGGTGAGATCTTACAAGTGGCATTTAATTTTGTTGTCAGGAATTATGAAAGTGTGAATGCTTATATAATACGGTAAAGTTGGATTAATGCTTTAATGCTATAATTATTTAATGATATAATCATTTTAGCATTCTACAATATCTTATCTAACTTATCAACTCGTCAAAATTTCCAAAGTCAAACTCATCTTCTTCCTCAAAATCACCATTCGAAAGATCTTCGCTTTCAAACTGGATATCCGGTGCATTGTTTGGAACTACACCTAAAGAAAATAATAAACTAGGTAATTCTATATTATTATGTTCAAAATCCAGATTGATCAGCTCAACATAAAAAGACCACATAGTGAAAAAGTCGTAAACATAGATCATTTTGTCCTGATTGTTTTCTAATACTTTTTCAATGGTAATATCCTGCATTGGAATCGTATTATTTGATCCTTCCCCCATATCAAATAATGGAAACTCTTCTCCCTGGATCCATTCTTCATCAGAACGATAAAAAGACGCCATTTCATTTCCGGTAAAACCGAAAGCATTGGTTATAGCGTTGTGAAGATCTTCTAATGTATCAGATCTGTGAATAGCAATATCTCTAATAACATCTTCTTTAGCATCTAGTATTACACGGATTTTATAAATCATAGTTTTGATTTGAAATATTTTGCAAAAATACTATATTAATTGAAAAGTGTTACTTTTACCATGTTAATTATGTAATAAATTTTGCGCTTAAATGAATTCAAAAGAAATATTAGATAAATTGAACTCCATGACAAAAAATACACTCATGGATACTTTAAAAATTGAGTATACCGAGGTTGGTGAGGATTATTTGGTGGCTACCATGCCGGTAAACGAAAAAGTTCATCAGCCAATGGGTTTATTACATGGCGGAGCCAGTGTAGCTTTAGCAGAAAGTGTTGCCAGTCCTGCTTCGTTGCTTTTTATTGATCCGGAAAAATTTGAAATTAAAGGAATTGAGATCTCAGCCAATCATCTAAAAAGTAAGAGAGATGGAATAGTAACCGCTACCGCTAAGATCATTCATAAAGGTAAGACCACACATTTATGGGAAATAAAGATTGTTGATGAAGAAGGTGAAATGATCTCTCTTTGTAAGTTGACAAATATAATATTGTCAAAAACAAAGAGTAAATGAAGATCAAACAAATAAAGAAAATGATTAAGATTATTGGCTATTCACTTCTGACCTTGATCGTGGTTCTGTCTGTTTTGGTTATTAATTTTACTAAACCTAAAACAGATAAAAAGATAAAAAAAGAATTTAAAAAAGAGATTTATCAGCCATCGATCAGATACTTAGATTATAAGGATAAAGTAGTTCGGACTATCCATATGCAAAATTCTTTGGATACTACTTTAAATACCTTGGTTTTTGTTCATGGATCACCGGGATCCTCCATGGATTTTAAGGCCTATTTGAAGGATATGGATTTGAATGAAAAGGCCAATATAATTGCCTTTGATAGAATAGGTTACGATATTGAAAACAAAGGAAAGATCTTAAATTCATTAAATGAAGAAATTGAAGTTTTAGATTTGGTATTAAAAGGACTGGATCCTCAAAAAATTATAATAATTGGCTATTCCTATGGAGGAACTTTGGTAATGGCATCTCCAATAAACTATAAAAGGAAAATAGTATTGGCAGCTGCTGTAAGAGGAGATTTAGAGCCTATGTTTTGGGCAATGAAATTATATGAATGGAAAATTACCAGGCCGATAGTGCCGAAGGTCTTTCGGGCAGCTTCAAAAGAAAAATTAAGACACGCTACAGAGTTGGAAGATTTTGCAGACCAATGGACTTTCAGTGATTCACCAGTACTCTCCATTCATGGAAAAAAGGATAAGATCGTTCCATTTGATAATTCCGTTTTTTTAGAGGAGCTATTCGATGAAAATAAATTTACACTATTGCCACTTGAAAAGGGAAATCACGCTTTGGTTTGGACCAATTTTGAATTGATAAAAAAGGAAATTTTAAAAAGTTTAGAAGATTAATGGATTTGACTGAACTATTATTAGAAGTTGAGAACGCTTTAAGTTATAAATCCCCTTTTGTGATTTATAGAGAACCTGATTCAAGTAAAATTAAGGCTTTGTTTCAAAAAGATAATAAACTACATTATAAAAAAGAAATTTCTGCATCTGGTTTTGTATTTGCTCCTTTTGATGATATCAAAAAAACAATTTTATTTTCGATAAACAATTGTAAAAGTGTTGTTATCAATAATGTAAGTAACAAATCTGCCAGCGCCATAGAAAAAATTGGCGATAGCTCTAATTTGAAAAATAAAACTGCCCGACTGAAGCATATTACACTGGTTGAAAAGGCAATTCATTTGATCTCTCAAAATAAATTTGAAAAGGTAATTCTATCCCGGAAGGAAGAAATTGAAATAGAATTTTTGGATATAAAAATTATTTTTAAAAACCTATTGGATAAATACCCTTTGGCCTATGTTTATGCTTGGTATCATCCAAAAATAGGTTTATGGATAGGAGCAAGCCCGGAAACTTTATTAAAAGTGGATGGTGATAAATATAAAACTATGGCTTTGGCAGGAACTCAAAGTTACAGAGGAACAATGGATGTGATCTGGAATGATAAAGAAAAACAGGAACAACAATTTGTTACCGATTATATTGTATCCGAACTTGCTGATAAGAAATTGAATATTGGTAAACCCTTTTCATTTAAGGCGGGAAGTTTAATTCATATATGTACCGAAATTGCAGGGACATTAACTTCAAATATGCAATTAGATGACCTGATAAATAAATTACATCCCACACCAGCTGTTTGCGGTTTGCCAAAAGAAGAAGCAAAAGATTTTATTTTAAAAAATGAAGGCTATCATCGAGAATTTTATACAGGTTTTTTAGGAGAGTTAAATATGCCTACAAAAGAAGGTATTAAAGATAATAAATTAACTTCATTATTTGTAAACCTTAGATGTATGAAGATACAGCCTGACTCTAAAGGCGGGAATAATAGTGCTTTTATATATGTAGGAGGGGGCATAACAAAAGATAGTGAACCCGAAAAGGAATGGGAAGAAACAGTTGCTAAAAGTGAAGTGATGAAAAGAGTATTACTTTGAATCTTCTTTTCTTCACATTGACAGTATCTTAATTTTCTATTTCTGCTATGGTTTTAAAAAAAAGCATATTCAAGACATATTTGCTGCTGTTTTCTTCAAATTTAATAAATATTAAATATGAAAAGAAATAGAATGGGAAATTCCAAAACAAAAAAGGCTTTGTAAAAAGTATTTTATGAGAAACATTTATATTTTTGTAGAACAAAACAGATAAATATTCATGCCGAAATATCCTAAAAAGGAATTAGCTCAACTGGTTTTACAACAATGTGTGGCCAATAATGTAGAAAACGTAGTTATTTCTCCGGGTTCACGTAATGCGCCTTTGACCATAGGCTTTGTTAATCATCCTAAGATCAATACCTTAAGTGTCGTTGATGAGCGAAGTGCAGGTTTTTTTGCTTTGGGAATAGCACAACAAAGCCAAAAACCGGTTGCTGTTTTGTGCAGTTCGGGCTCTGCTCTATTGAATTATTATCCCGCTATTGCGGAAGCGTATTACAGTAAAATTCCCTTGGTTGTTATATCTACTGACCGGCCAAAACATTTGATCGATATCGGTGATGGACAAACTATCCGACAAGAGAATGTTTTTCACAATCATATACTTTTTAGTGCAAATTTGAATGAATATACGTCTGATCGTCTGGTAGATATATCCAGCCCTACTCAAAGGGATAAAGCATCAATTGCTGAGATAGATTTGGTTTCCAATAATAAACTCCTTCAAAAGGCTTTACAAATAACTGTTGAACAAAATGGACCGGTTCATATCAATGTGCCATTTGATGAGCCTTTATATGAAACCACGGATGAGCTGTATGATTTTATTTTTAAAATTAAAAAAGAAGAGAATAGAATATTAAAGGATTCTTTATTGGATGAAGTGCCATTAGAAGTTGACGAATTACAGAAATTTGCTAATGTTTGGAATGATACCAGTAAAAAAATTGTTTTGATCGGAGCAAATTATCCTGATGAAATGCTGCAAACACAGCTCGATCATATGATAGGTGATCCGTCTGTATTGGTTTTCACAGAAACGACTTCTAACCAATATCATCATAATTTTGTCAATAGTATTGACCAGTTGATCTCTCCTTTAAATGACGAAGAATTCAATAGTTTACAGCCTGACATCTTACTTACTATCGGTGGTATGGTTGTATCAAAGAGAGTAAAAAAGTTTTTACGAAAATTTCAACCCAAACATCATTGGCATGTTGATAAAAAAAATTCACCGGATACATACCATTGCTTAAATCATCATTTTGCTGTGTCTCCTCAACTTTTCTTTAGTCAGTTTTTCTTTATAACAGCAAAAATGGAAAGCAGTTATCAAAAGAAATGGTTGACAGTTAAAAAAACAAGGCAATTGCATCACAATAAATATTTAAGTGATCTTGTTTTTTCTGATTTAAAAGTGTTTGATATTATTATAAAGAGTTTGCCCGGAAATATAAACTTGCAATTATCTAATAGTTCAGTGATCAGATACACACAATTGTTCGATCTTGATAAGTCAACACGAGTTTTTTGCAATAGAGGTACAAGTGGTATTGATGGAAGTACTTCAACAGCAATAGGTGCTTCGTATTCATGTCAGGATAAAACCATTTTCATAACAGGTGATATTAGCTTTTTATATGACAGTAATGCCTTGTGGAATAAATATATTAAAAAGGATTTTAGAATTATTCTGGTCAATAATTCCGGTGGAGGGATCTTCAGGTTTATTCCTGGTCCAAAAACAACAAATGCTTTAGATTATTTTGAAACTACACATCAATTAAATGCATCTCATTTGTGTCGTATGTTTGACTTTGAATACATGACAGCTAAAAATGAAAATGAATTGAAAAGTCATTTAATTTCATTTTATAAAGATTCAAACCAACCTAAATTGCTTGAAATTTTTACTCCATCAAATTTAAATGATGAGATCCTCAAAGGATATTTTAATAGTTTGGATTGATTTTAAGTATTAGATTTTTAAATTTTTCTTGGCCTCATTGCTAAGGGCATCTTTATGTATCAAGATGGAAATAGATTTCAACTCCATATAAGATTCTGAAATATATACATAACCACCATTGGCATGAGATGTCCCCCAGGAGTTTTTTACCTTGTAATATTTACCCCCATTCTGGTCTTTTACTATACCTGTAATATGCATTAAATGGTCATCTGTGGTATGGTAATTTTCGAATTCCGCCTGACGGAAATCAGGTGTTATATCTAATTCTTCAACAAGTTCAGTTAGTCCTTTTTTATTTTCTTTTTTACTTTTTGGAATAACAGCAACACCAGTTTTTTGAGAGAAAGTGGGCTCCGACACATCAATATCTAATTCGACCGTATATCCATTCTCAAGAGCATGATCCATTATTTCCATATATTCCTTTAAAGGTAAATTGTAAAAAGTACCATAGGAGAAATTATCTGGGATGTCTAAAATAAAACTAGAATAAACAGGCTTATGCGTAAAAGTTGTAAGGCTTATATAATCTTGAGGGTTTATTTTTGACATGACTAAAAAACTTTGAGGAGTATAACTTTTACCATTGTACTCAAAGGTGCTTACATAAGTGCCAATTTTTTTGTCTAATATCATTGTGCTTGGACCCTTCCAATCTGTCATTAATGAATCTCGTTGAATATATTTATCCAGTACATTTTTTATTTCAGGAACTATTTTCGAATGGTTATAATTAATTGCACCTCCAAATAATCCTGTAAATGCCTCCTGTGGAACCATGCCATTTTTTTGAATAGCATTCATGACATCATGAGCCAGGCCACCTTCACTAAACTGCGCATTTCCCTGACGCATCACATAATTCCAGGCCTTATCATCATAAGCTGTTCTCACCGAATACATTTCAGAAATATCGATCTTCATTCCTGTTATTCTTTCAATTTCTGATTCTAGAAAAGATGAGGAAGAAAAACTCCAGCAAGTACCTGTTTTACCCTGACTTATCACGTTTGAAGTAGCCAGATCTATAACGGTAGTAAATTGATATTTTTGAGCAAATAATATGCTAAAGCTCGATAAAAAAAGAGCGGATAATATTAATTTTTTCATAACTTAAATAACGATTTTTGTATTTATTTCAACAAAAATAAGTTTTATATTTAAGTTGACCTCTAAGCTGTGAATAAAGTATTAAATAAATTATCCTAATCAAAAATTTGGATAATAAAAGCTATGATAAAATGATGAAAATACAATAGTTAGCATCAAATTTTATTTTTATTAATAAGATAATAAAATAAAACTTGCAAATATGATAGTAATACTATTATATTTGCAATCAAAATATATTTAGGATGAAAGACCTTCAGATTCATATCAATGTCAGCCGAGATACTTATCTAAAAGATCCGAATGATTCAGAGCTAGGACGTGTGATTGTTTCTAATAGTATTGAATTAATTGATGAGTTAGGGTTTGAGTCTTTTACGTTTAAAAAATTAGGAAATAGAATTGGTTCACCTGAAAGTTCAATTTATCGATATTTTGAGAGTAAACACATGTTATTAATTTATCTTAACTATTGGTATTGGAGTTGGATGGAATATAAATTAGTTTTTGCCACCAACAATTTAAAAACTCCCAAAGAAAAGCTTATAAAAGCTATTAAGGTTTTAATAAAGACTGAAGCGGAGGAGAACTTGTTTTCTTATATTAATGAAAATTTGTTAGATCGCGTAGTTATAAATGAAGGAGTCAAAACATATCATATCAAAGAAGTAGATGAGGAAAATAAAAAAGGTTACTTTAAAGTTTATAAACGTGTAGTTCAAAGAGTAAGCGAAATGGTATTGGAGATAAACCCAATATTTGATTTTCCTCATATGCTAGTATCTACAATAATCGATGGTGCTCAGCAGCAAAAGTATTATGCAGAGCACTTACCTTCACTTACAGATGTTAAACAAGGGCAAGATGATATATTGAATTTTTATAGTCAACTAGTATTTAAAGTTATCGAAAAATGAGAGGGAAAATGAATAAAAATATAACACTTTTGTCTTTTAAACATATGATTATATTGAGTTTAGTACTATCTGTTTCAGTAAAACCAATAAGTTCGATTTTATTACCAATTACGGATGTGAAATATGAATTATTTGATGATTTTGAAAAGAATGAATCTACAGAAAAAGAAAACAATATAGAAAAGACGGAGTTAACAAATTACTATGCAAATTATATTCAAATAGAATTAAATTTTGATCATACTCAAAATTATTATACTACTCAAAGCAATATTAAAAATTTCAAACCTGAAATACAATTACCACCTCCTAAGCTCTAATATGATTATTTCTTCAATTCTTATTATATACCGATTATCAATATAAAATAAAGTCTAATATTGATTTAATGTATGGATATAATTAAAGAGTCTTTTTTATTAATCTTTTTCACAAATCCATTTGGATAAAATAACAGTAGCCATAACTTTTAAGTCAACTTGATGGTTTACAATAAAAATAATTTTATAATGAAAAATCTATTTAATTTCAAATATTTTAAGGGCGACATGTTTGGAGGAATTACAGCAGGGATTGTAGCACTGCCGTTGGCATTAGCATTTGGAGTAAGCTCCGGACTTGGTCCAAGTGCAGGGCTCTATGGTGCCATTTTTGTGAGTTTCTTTGCTGCACTTTTTGGTGGAACCAATACACAAATATCAGGGCCTACAGCGCCTATGACGGCGGTAAGTATGGTTGTTATAGCAGGAATAGTAGCGGCCTTCGATGGTGATGTTTCGAAAGCATTACCTGCAATTTTAACGGTGTTTTTGTTAGCTGGTTTAATGCAAATAGGACTGGGACTAATAGGTCTTGGAAAATATATTAAATACATTCCCTATCCTGTAGTTTCAGGGTTTATGACAGCTATAGGAGTCATTATTTTAGTAACTCAAATATTACCTTCTGTTGGTTATTATCCTAAAGAAGATGCAGATTTTGTAAATCAATTTAAACCACATGCTGAAGAAATTATTTTAGATAATATTTTAAAAGAAGAAGCTGGTGAAGGAATTTTGGTTTTGGAAGATTTTGAAGAAACTATAAATAGAGCCAAAGGAATTACACAAGCACAAGTTCTCAAAGAGTCTCAAACTCTAGCAAGTAAAGAAGCTTCTGGAGTTATTGGTGCGATTAAAGTAATACCAAGAGCTTTAAATAGTATTAACTGGTTAGAATTTTTATTAGCCTTAGGAACTATATTAATTATCTATGGCTTTAAGAGGATAACAACCAAAGTGCCAAGCACTTTGGTTGCTCTATTGGTAATGTCTGGGATTGCAATAGGATTTGGATTGGATTATAGACCAATCGAAGAAATACCTAATGGATTACCTATACCAAATCTAGAGATTTTTACCAGTTTTAATTTAGGAAATATTACTCCATATATTTTTACAGCATTGACCCTGGCTCTATTAGGTGCAATAGATTCTTTGTTGACTTCTGTTGTTGCTGATAATATGACCAAAACAAAACATAAACCTAACAAAGAACTGATAGGTCAGGGAATTGGAAATAGTATTGGAGCCATTTTTGGAGGTATACCTGGAGCAGGAGCAACTATTAGAACTGTAGTTAATATTAATGCAGGAGGAAAAACCAGATTGTCTGGTATGATAGCAGGTGTTTTACTTCTTGTCATTTTATTAGCATTAGGCCCAGTAGCATCTCAAATTCCTGCTGCTGTGTTAGCTGGGATATTAATTACGGTCGGAATTGGAGTAATGGACTATAAAGGGTTAAAAGCTATACCAAAAATGCCTCGTACTGAAATTATAATTATGATTGTAGTTTTAGTATTATCATCAGTTTGGAATCTTGTTTATGCTGTTGGGATAGGTTTAGTTATAGCATCACTGATGTTTATGAAAAAAATTGGAGAAGTAACAGAAGATAGATCAAGTATAGAATCGTTTGATAGATCAAAGGCCTGGCCTGATGAAATTAATTTTCCGGAAGACTTAAAAGAAAAAGTTTTTATTAAACATATTAGAGGCCCTTTATTCTTTGGTTCTACAAGTTACTTTCAACAACTAGTTAAACAAATACCAGATACGGCATCTACCATAATTATTAGAATGGGAAGAATGCAGTATATAGACCAATCTGGTTTGTATGCAATGGAAGATGTTTTGGTAGATTTGGTTAAAGAAGGTAAAAAGGTGTTGTTAGTAAAAATTATTGAACAACCACGATATATGATGGAAAATATAGATATAATCCCAGATTTAATTCCAGAGGACCAAATTTTTGACAATTTTAAAGATTGTTCGACATGGATTAAAGCAAATGTAAAAAATGGAAGTTTGAGTCTGTAAAATTAAAAAAAGAAGGTATGCAAATGGAGAGCTTAGAAAATATCTCCATGCTTCCAGTTATTTAAAATAATAATAAAAAACAATATAAATGAGAACAACTGTAATAACTAAAGAAATTCAAAACACATTAACGCCAACTTCTATTTTATCAGATTTATTAGAAGGAAACAAACGTTTTACTGAAGCTAAAAAAGAAACAGTAGATTATTCAGCACAAGTAAGACAAACTGTTGAAGGGCAATTCCCTAAAGCTGTAATTTTATCTTGTATAGATTCCAGGGTTCCTGTAGAGGTAGTTTTTGATCAAAGTATAGGTGATGTTTTTGTAGCTAGAGTTGCTGGTAATTTTGAAAATGTTGACATTTTGGGGAGTTTGGAGTACTCCTGTAAAGTAGCAGGAAGTAAATTAGTTTTAGTATTAGGACATGAATCTTGTGGTGCTGTGAAAGCTGCTTGTGATGGAGTAGAACTAGGTAATATAACAGAAATGATATCTAAAATATCACCTGCTGTAAAACTATCTGCCACACAAATTTATGGTGAAGCAAATTCTTCCAATGAAGAAATGGTTGCCAAAACGGTAGCAAACAATGTATTGTTGACAATAGGAAGAATTCGTGAAAAAAGCCAAATACTTAAAGATTTGGAAGATAATGGAGAAATAAAAATTGTTGGAGGCGTTTATCATTTGTCAACTGGTAGAGTTGAAGTTTTATAAGGATGGCAGAAATGCCAAAACTATGTAAAAGCATTAAATATTTAATGCTTTTACTTCCTGTTTTAGTCTTTTCTCAAGAAGATAAAACAGGCAATTGGATAATGTATTTTGGCACGAATAAAGTGAGTGATAAGTTCAGTATCCACACAGAAATACAATATCGAAACCATACATTGGCTCCAATTAATATAGAGCAATTGTTATTGCGAATGGGATTGAATTATCATTTTTCTGATAAAGCATTTGTAACGGCAGGATATGCATATATCCCTTCATATGTTTATGAGTCTGAGCAAAAAGCTCCCGAAAAAGAAGAACACCGTATTTGGGAACAGTTTGTATTAATAAACAATATTGGTAGGGTAAAATTTGAGCACAGATATCGTATTGAGCAAAGATGGGTGGACCAAGATTATAAAAATCGTTTCAGATACCGTTTAATGTTATTTATACCATTGAATAAACCCAAGTTTGAAGCAGAAACACTGTTTTTAGGATTTTATGATGAAATTTTTATTAACGCAAAAGATTCATTTTTTGATAGAAACAGACTATATGGTGCATTAGGCTATCAGCTTAATAAATTCGCTAATATTCAAGTCGGAATGATGCATCAGCAAGTTCATGGTTATGGAAAATGGTATTTTCAACTTGCTTTGGTATTTAATACTGATTTTCGATCCAAAAACAAACACTAACCTTGAATTTAGGTTAGGTATCTTTTAAATCCATTTTAATCTATTTAAATTATTTAATCAAAAGCAGATATGTTTAAAAATTTCTTAGGGAATAGCCCCCAATGGTATAAATACATAATAATAAGTTTTTTAATTTTTAATATAATCTCCTATTTTACATTAGGATCAACGATAACCTCTTGGATATTTATTGCCGAGTTTATCTTTACACTTGCTATGGCATTAAAATGCTATCCATTAATATCAGGTGGTTTATTAGCAATTCAAATTTTAGCTTTAAATCTTACAACTGCAGAAAATGCATTTCATGAAGTTGAACAAAATTTGGAAGTTATACTGCTTCTCATGTTTATGGTCGCAGCCATTTACTTTATGAAACCATTGCTAATGTTTATTTTTAGTAAAGTTTTTATTAAGGTAAAATCAAAAATGACTTTATCCCTTTTATTCGTAATTCTTGCTGCTGTTTTGTCGGCATTCTTGGATGCATTAACGGTAACAGCAGTTTTAATTAGTGTTGGTGTTGGTTTTTATGGTGTTTATCATAGAATTCATTCAAGTGATCTTGATTTAGATGATGATGGCGTTTTAGATCGAAAGCAATTAAGTGGAGAGACACTTGAACAATTCCGTAGTTTTTTGAGAAGTTTAATTATGCATGGTGTAGTTGGTACTGCTCTTGGTGGTGTAATGACAATAGTTGGGGAGCCACAAAATTTGCTTATTGGAGAAAAACTAGGATGGGATTTTATCGAATTTTTTATGCAAATGAAAGTTATTACTATTCCCGTTTTCTTTGCAGGATTATTAACAACTGTACTCCTTGAAAAATTCAAACTATTTGGTTTTGGGGCGATATTACCTGGAGTTGCTCGTAGAATAATAGAAAATTATACTATAACAGAAGATGAAAAAAGAAGTGAAAAAGAAAAATACAGATTGATAGTTCAGGCTGTTGCCATGGTATTATTGATTATAGGTTTAGCACTACATTTAGCTCCAGTAGGATTCATAGGTTTAGCATTAATTATAATACAAACAGCATTTATGGGTGTAACCGATGAACATCAAATTGGCCCTGCTTTTGAAGAAGCATTACCTTTTACTGGTTTATTAGTTGTGTTCTTTGTAATTGTAGCGATGATTCATGATCAACATTTGTTCAAGCCAATTATAGAATATGCCCTTTCTATGGATACCTCGACACAACCTACTATGTTTTATATAGCAAATGGGATCTTATCGGCAATTAGTGACAATGTTTTCGTTGCGACAGTTTATATTAACGAAATACAAGTGGCATTTGAAGCTGGGGATTTATCACGTGAACACTATGAAAAATTAGCCGTTGCTGTTAATACGGGTACGAATCTGCCAAGTGTTGCAACACCAAATGGTCAAGCAGCATTTTTATTTTTGCTGACATCATCATTAGCTCCATTAATTAATTTATCTTATGGAAAAATGGTAAAAATGGCTTTTCCTTATGCAATTATATTAGGCGGTGTAGGCTTAATTTGTGTTATGTATTTATTATAAAGAACCTTATGAAAGAAATTAAAACAACAAATGCACTTTTATTAATGATTGTCATACCTATTATTTTTTATGTGTTGAAAATATTGTCATTTATTTTTGTGCCTCTTATATTCTCCATGTTTATTGCATTATTGTTTTTGCCCTTAATACGTTGGTTAAAGAGAAAAAAAACACCAAAATCAATTAGTATTTTTATAGTAATATTTATCATTAGTGTTGTAATAAAAATTGGCGGTAAATTGATTCACTTTGCCAGTAAAGAAATATTATCATCTAAAGATGTCTTTTTCGAAAGGGCATTAGTAAAACTTGAAATCTTACTGTTGTTCATAGTAGAGTTTTTTGGAATTGAATTTAAAGAAGGTGAAAGTATATTAACTCATTTCATTCAAATGGATAATATTGTAAAGAATTTTGGATTAACTATAGATTTCATTGGCAGTACACTATCAATGACACTGATGACAGCATTTTTCATTGTTTTGTGGCTGGCAGAATCAATTAATTTTCAAAAATTATTGAACAATACAATACTTAAGCAAAAACATGCATCAGTAAAAGCTTTTTTAAAAATTGAGAATGACTTGATTAAATTTATGAAAGTAAAATTTTTAATAAGTTTGTTTACAGGTATTGGTATTGGCTCAGCTTGTTACTTTTTCGATATAAGTTTTCCAGTTTTTTGGGGTTTATTCGCTTTCGTAATTAATTTTGTTCAAATGTTAGGTTCTTTTATATCCGTTATATTATTGTCGTTATTTGCCTTTGTAGAACTCGATCAAACAAATGTTTTATTCTTTTTTATTTTGGCAATAACCTTGGTTCAAGCTTTATTTGGAGGTATATTAGAACCAATATTTATGGGGAAATCATTTTCTGTTAATGTGATAACTATTTTAGTTATGCTAATGCTTTGGGGTTATATTTGGGGCATTCCAGGACTTATAATGGCCATACCAATTACGGTATTTCTTAAAATTATATTAGAACAGTTTCCAAAAACCAGAATATTAGCAAGTTTGATTTCAGGATCAAATTCGACAAATTATTTTTCTTGATTAATGATACTTTTATATTAAGACTAGTTTATTTTTAATTGTTTTTATCGTCATCGCTATTATTTTCGTCCTCAATGACTTCTTCCCCAACAGGGTAACCTAATTTTTCGGCTCTTTGTTTATCCAGTACTCGCTCGATATTTGCATAGTACGCATCGGCATTTGGATTATCTGTATTAATTTTAGCATAACCGTTCTTATAATATTTTAATGCTTTTTTATAAGCATACCCCGTTTCATAATATAAGCCAATATAATAATCTCCTAATGGGGATTCCGGATATAAGCGCATGATCATTTTACCAAATTCTTCCAGGTAATCACCGTTGGATTTGTCAATGATAATAGGTTCAATTTTGTAAATATCACTTTCTCTGATTTTTACATTGGAACCGTATAAATATTCAATTTCAACATATTTTTTTTCTAAATATGCAATGGCTTCTGCCGGAGATAATTCAGCAAGATCTTCATCATACTCTTTTTTTGAAATCGCTGCAAACAATTCAAAAGTAAATCCCATGGCGCTGGCAATAGATTGACCTATGGATGCTGTCTTTGAAGAATTTGAATAATCATCAAACTTATATTTAAAGTTATTATTTTCTGATAGCTTCAAAAGATTGTGAACTTCATTGATAGAATTTTTTCTTTTTTCGGTATTAAAGTCTCCATTACTTAAATAATAGAATATGTTAGATTCCAGATCTTGGCTTTTTACTTCAATTTTTTCATTCATTACCGGGGCAAAACTCGGATTTATATTGACATATGCGTTAAAAACAGGATTATTATCCAGAAAAAAGTAATTGATAAAATTTGCTGTGATCGTATTTCCTACAATTGTTTTAAATAAGGAAGTTCTGTAATTATCCTCAATATAAGCCATCAATTCATCGCTTACGAATCCATAGAATTTAGAACTGTCTTCATTGGGTAACCCCGTATCAATACTATAGTCACAGTCTTTATATCTTTCTTCATTTTGATTTTGAAATATTCCTATCACTATTTGCTCTGGCGCTTTATCTCTGGATGCAAATAATTTTGCATTGGCAACATATACGTCAAATAAATACTCCGCGTCAAAAATTATGGCTACGGGGTATGTGTTATTTTTGTTTTCTTCATAGGAATTTGGTAGATATATTTTTAAAATTCGTTCTTCATTCAATTGATAAGAATCAAATTTTTTAAAAGTAATATTGTCCTGTGCATAACCAGCCATGGATACCATGAGTAGCAATAAAAATAATTTTTTCATATTTGTATGTTTTGGTTTTTTTAGTATCATAAACGATAAAAACAATTAACAAGAAGTTTAATTTATAAACTTTTGTTAATTTCGCTTTGGTTATTTACTTAACCAACGATTTCGCTTTACAAATATTTTATAAAAACTATAAAACTTTTAAAATGAAGGAACCTAATTGGCAAATTGTAAAAGATTACGAAGATATAACCTATAAAAAGTGTAATGGAGTTGCCCGAATCGCATTTGACAGGCCAAATGTTAGAAATGCTTTTAGGCCCAAAACAACAAAAGAATTGTACGAAGCTTTCTATGATGCTCAAGAAGACGTGAATATTGGGGTGGTTTTACTTTCCGCTGAGGGTCCGTCTTCTAAAGATGGAGTGTATTCGTTTTGCAGCGGTGGAGATCAAAAGGCACGTGGTCATCAAGGTTACGTTGGAGACGACGGTTACCACAGATTAAATATCTTGGAAGTACAACGACTAATTCGCTTTATGCCTAAGGCTGTAATTGCTGTTGTGCCGGGTTGGGCAGTTGGTGGAGGTCATAGTCTGCATGTTGTATGTGATCTAACATTGGCAAGCAAAGAACATGCAATATTTAAACAGACAGATGCTGATGTAACCAGTTTTGATGGTGGATATGGTTCCGCTTATTTAGCAAAAATGGTAGGTCAGAAGAAAGCAAGGGAAATTTTCTTTTTGGGAAGAGATTATTCGGCTCAGGAAGCATATGAAATGGGTATGGTCAACGCGGTTATACCACATAAAGAATTGGAAAATACCGCATATGAATGGGCTCAAGAGATTTTAGCAAAATCGCCCACTTCCATTAAAATGCTAAAGTTTGCGATGAACCTGACCGATGATGGTATGGTGGGGCAGCAGGTTTTTGCCGGTGAAGCAACACGATTGGCCTATATGACAGAAGAGGCAAAAGAAGGTAGAAATGCATTTTTAGAAAAGCGTAAACCTAATTTTGAAAAGAAGTGGATTCCTTAAAAGTTAAAAGTGAAAAGTGAAAAGTAAAGAGGTGTAAGTGGTAAGGTAACTAATATTTACTTGCCGGTCATGAATAGCCAATTAGATTAGTATTGTTTACACGGTAAAACCTAAGCAACCAAATAACTAAATAACCAATTAACCAAATTACCAAATAACCAAATTACCAAATAACCAAGTAACCAAATAAGACAATGAAAATAATCTGTATCGGTAGAAACTATACCAAACATATAGAAGAATTAGAAAATGAAAAGCCAAAAGAGCCTGTCATATTTTTAAAACCGGATTCGGCAATTTTACTTAAAAATAATCCATTTATTATTCCTCCATTCTCCAATGATGTTCATTACGAGGTAGAAGTACTTGTTAAAATAAACAAAATTGGAAAATTTATCGATAAAAAATTTGCACATAAATATTATCAGGAAATTGGTTTGGGCATTGATTTTACTGCTCGTGATCTTCAAAGTCAGTTAAAGGAAAAGGGATTGCCTTGGGAAAAAGCCAAAGCTTTCGATGGTAGTGCCGTTATCGGTAAATTTTATGCAAAAGATGCCTTGGATCTGGATAATCTTAAGTTTCAATTGTATAAGAACGATAAACTTGTTCAAGATGGCAATACTGCGCATATGCTTTGGAAAATAGATGAAATAATAGCTTATGTTTCACAATATTTTACTCTTAAGATTGGCGACATCATATTTACAGGTACACCTGCCGGTGTAGGTAAAGTTAATGCTAATGATGTATTGATCGGTACATTACAGGATCAGGATGCTTTTAAAGTTAAAATAAAATAGGATAAGCACAATTTTACACTACATTTCGAAAAAACAACACAACAAAAGAAATTAAAACCAAACACAAACACTACATAAGTTAGTTTAGCTAAAATAACATCACTACAATAAATAGTTAAAAAACTTATAGTCAAGAAATTAAATTAGATTATAGACACTACATTCAATTTGTAAAAATAACAGCATGACTTTTATCATGTTTTTAAACTCTAACAGGCATTTATCTTTGCATAGTTATAAGAAAAACAAATGCCATGGTAAATATCTTTAAAACTTCAAAAACTGTAGCGCTCAGTATCGATGAATTTTTTGATAAAATTGATTTGGGAACCTTGAATTTTAAAAAAGGTGTACAAAACTATATTGATGGAAATTTAAATGAGTTTGCTCAGAATTTAAAATCGATAAGTATTCTGGAGAGCGAGGCAGATACCATTCAAAGAAAAATTGAAAATGATTTTTATTTACATTCTTTGATGCCTAATTACGCAAGTGATATTTTAAATTTATTGGAAAGTGTGGATGATATAATTGATATGTCCAAAGATGTATTAAGTCAATTTGAAGTTGAAACACCACATATGCCGGAAGCGATCAAAAAGGATTATTCCGAACTTGTTGAATTAACTGCAAAATCAGCTGAAAATGTTGTTCCTGCTGCAAGAATATTCTTCACTTCACCGGATGCAGTGAAAGACAGAATCCAAAAAGTACTTTTTTATCATAGAGAAACCGATGTTTTATCTAATAATATTAAACGTAAGATATTTCAGGAATTTGATTCGCTCAAATTAAGTGAAAAGATTCACCTCCGTTATTTTGCATTGCATATTGAACAAGTTTCTGATACATGTAAAAATATCGCCCATCAGTTATCATCCTTAGTTATAAAAATAAAAATGTAATTATTCAAATAATAACTTTTGTATGTTTTTATTTTTTATTTCAAGCGGACTTTTTTTAGGATGGACATTAGGCGCCAATGATGCTTCCAATGTATTTGGATCTGCGGTTGGTTCAAAAATGATCCATTTTAAACAAGCTGCTATTATTGCCTCAATCTTTGTTGTATTAGGTGCAGTTTTACAGGGCGCCGGAGGTTCCATACATTAGGCAAATTAGGTTCTGTTGATGCTTTGGGTGGTGCATTCACCGTGGCATTGGCGGCAGGGCTGTCTGTTTTATGGATGACCAAATCAAAACTTCCAGTTTCAACTTCACAAGCTATTGTAGGTGCAATTATAGGATGGAACTTTTTTACCGGTAATCCTACAGATATAAATTCCTTGACGAAAATTGTTACTACCTGGATCTCAGGTCCGATTTTGGGTGGAATTTTTGCAGTGTTACTTTTCTTATTGCTACAATTTATTTTGCGAAAAAGTAAAATTCATTTAATTAAGTTAGATGCCTATATAAAATATGCCCTTTTAATTGTTGGAGCCTTTGGTTCCTACAGTTTAGGTGCAAATAATATAGCAAATGTTGTTGGTGTATTTATTCCGTCAGCACCTAACATCACCTTGGATTTTGGATTTTTTACTCTTGACGGAACACAATTGCTGTTCTTGGGTGGGGGTGTATCTATTGCGGTTGGAATTATTACCTATTCCAAAAAAGTAATGATGACCGTTGGCAATTCATTGATGAAATTAAATGCTGAAACAGCAATTATCGTTGTATTGGCACATTCTTTAGTGTTGTTTGTGTTTTCATCACAAAGATTGTCTGACCTCTTTGTAAGCATCGGGCTACCGGAAATTCCTTTGGTACCGGTATCAAGTTCCCAGGCTATTGTTGGTGCAATTATAGGAATTGGTATCTTAAAGGGTGGTAGGAACATTCATGTAAAAGTTATTGGGAAAATTGCTATGGGTTGGTTGATAACACCAATTATTGCCGGTTTGATCGCCTTCTTTGCCTTATTCTTTATGAGTAATGTATTTAACTTAACGGTCTCTTCAAATCCATCAAAATTTGTAAAAGGTGATATAGTTGTCACCGATGATGCTAAAGTATCCATAGATGAAAAAGCCAAAATAATTGAGAATTTTGATACCGTCCCCAAGGAAACTACAACTTTTAATATATATAAACCTGCAGTGATCATTGTGTTGATCATTTTGGTTCTATTGATTGTATATCAGTTGTATATCATAAATAAATTAAAAGAAAAAGATAAGCTCGAAGAATATCAGGAAAGCATTGACAGGTATGATGCTCAGCAAATTTTACTGGCAAATGAACTAAAAATGACCAATGAAGCAAATTTAAAGTTAGAAAAGGAAATTGAAGCCAAAGAAAAAGAACAAAAGAAAGTTGCCTTGAGCATTATCAGGAAAAATGAAATTCTATCTAAGCTAAAAGCTGAAATTGAAATTCTAAAATTAAAACCGGAAGAGAGACTAAAATATACGGATCTAAATACCCTAAAAATATTGATTCTTGAAAACCTGAATATTGAAAATGAGAGAAAATCATTTGATAGATATATTAAAGAATTAAACAATACTTTTTTTCAAAATCTTGAAAAAAAATATCCCGGCTTGACCGATAATGAGAAAAAACTCTGTTCACTGTTGCGTTTAAAATTAACCTCAAAAGAAATTGCTTCAATTTTAAATATAACCCCAAAAAGTGTGGAGGTGAACAGATACAGATTGCGTAAAAAGATGAACATTAAAAAAGAAGAGAAACTCTCTAAGATTATTAGAAAATTATAAACACGAATTAATAATAAAAACAAGTATAAATAAATTAATTAATAATGAAAAACAAGTTTTACACATTGGTAGTGGCATTGGTCCTTTACGGTATTGGAACTCACGCCCAACAAAAGACAACTGAAAGAATTGACTCGGTTCGTATTAATCAATACGGACAACAGGTTAGTTGGCTTAGTTTAAACCCCGAAGCACAGGAAGGGATTCTTAACTTTACTTCGGATGATGGCAGTTACAGATTTTGGATGGATAATCGTGTGCAATTGGATGCAGCGGTTTTTTCCAATGATACTTATAATCCGATCGGTAATGGATTAACAATTCGTAGAGCAAGAATTGCTTTTAAAGCAATTTTATGGAATAACTGGTATGCCGAATTAGATCTTGATTTTGCAGGTTCGGCAATTGAAATGAAAGATATGATCATTGGATATATAATGCCTGAGCAAAATTTAATTTTTAAAGCCGGTCACTTCAGAGAAAATTTTGGTATGGAAACTGTTACAACTTCGAGATATCTAACCTTTATGGAACGTTCTTTTGTTTCTAAATTGGATGCTTCTCGGCATTTAGGGTTTCAAGCACAGCATTGGGCAGATAGATATGTAGTTATTGGTGGTGTTCATTTTAATACCCAGGGTGAATATGAAGAAGTTGAATTTTCACAAGATCAAAACAAAGACTATGGTATAGACGAAGGGTATTCTTTAACCGGTAGAGCTGTTTTTAGACCAATTATAGATGAGGAAAAAGTGTTGCATTTAGGTGTTGCAGGAACATACAGAACACCAAAAACTCATACAGAAGTTCCGAATACTTTTAGATTTAGTACTCGTTCACATACATCTATAAATCGTAAAAAATATTTAGATACAGATGAAATTAGCGGAGTTGAAAACGTAATTGGCCTTGGTTTGGAATTAGCAGGAGCGCATAAGAATTTTATGTTTCAGGGAGAATATAAAAACTTTGATGTTAATAGATTGGGTGATTTAGAATCTGTTAATCTTAATGGTTTTTATATGCAAGCAGGTTATTTGTTATTTGGAGGACGATATAACTATAACAAGGCTGATGGTGAATTTACTAGATTAACTAGAGGTAAAGATTGGGGTGAATTGGAAATTGCACTTAGATACGATTATGTAGACGCAAATGACTTTGATGCTGAAGTTTATGGTGGTTCTGCGGAAGGATATGCGCTAGGATTAAACTATTATTTTAATCCAAATGTAAAATTCATGTTGAATTATATATATAATAACCATGACAGATTTGCCAATGGTAAAGGTAAATTATACGTAGGTCATGATATTAATGGTGACTTGACTAAAGATCCTTCTGAAGTTATTGAATCAGCTGGTAATGCTGGTGATGATTTTGGAATGTTATCATTTAGAATAGAAATTGATTTTTAAGGAATAGATTAACGATTTAAAATAAAAAAATGAAAAATTTAAAATATTTATTAGTAATGCTTATCGCCATAACAGCAACTGTAAGTTGTGTTGAAGACGATGTATTTGATGATGGTTCCGGTCCGATAGTTACTGCAGACGTGAAATTAAATGAAATTATGTCAACCGGTGATCCGGATTGGATAGAATTATACAATGCCGGCAATGAAGATCTTGATCTGGCAGGATATGCTTTAAAGGATAGCAATACCAAATGGACTATACCCAATGTAACAATTCCTGCTGGAGGTCATGTTACATTTGATTGTGATGGTAAAGATGAAAATGGATCTACAAGTTTTAAAATATCATCAGGAGGTGAATCAATTTCATTATTTAATCCTTCAGATGATCTTATAGATGAAATTACTACACCCGATATGGCGGCGCAAGTTGGTTTGACTTATGGTCGTGAAATTGATGGTGGTGATGTCTGGGTTGTAATGAGTCCAACAAAAGGTGCTCCAAACAGTACGGTTAATAATCCGCCTGTAATTGTTGCAGAACCTTTAACCGAATTTATGGATGTATATTCAGTTAAAGCATCGGATGCTGATGGTATTAATTCTGTTAAACTAATTCAAATGATTAACGGAGGAGTTCAATCCATAGAAATGGCTTTAGTAGGTGATGAATATAAAGCGACTGTGCCAAGAGGATTAGTAGGAGATGTTATTCAATATTATGTAGTTGCAACTGATAATACAGGTTTAGCTTCTTATTATCCTGAAAATGGCAATAATGAACCGGCGGAATTTACTGTAGCTGGTGGCTTAGAAGAATTAAATATTGCAGGAGAAGAAGCAGGTTTTAGAGGTGAAGTTACCTTTACAGCTACACCATATTACCCTGGTCAAGTTGATGAGATCAGATTGTATTATTTATTGCCTGGTGAACTGCAAGATGATATTAATGATGATAAAACTAAAGTTGTATTGACGCAAGATGGTGATAATTATGTAGGTGTTGTTCCTGAACAAAATACCGATGATATAGTTAGTTATTATTTAAGAGTTGAATATATTGATGGTACAAAAACATATTATCTTTTAGAAGAATTAGATGCAGATGGTAATGTTATAAGTGATTTCAACCATGACTATGGTACAACATGGCCAACATATACAGTTGAAGCAGTTTCTTATGAAGATGTTATTGATCAAACGGTTGATTATACCGACGGGCCATTAACCAGTGTTGTATTTCCAACAAACCCGGTTCCCGGAACAGATATGAATGTTGTTCTAACTTATGCAAGTGCAGAAAATATTGATGAAGCAAGAATCTATTATGATGTAAGAGATACGCCTGCATATGTAAAAGCAAATAAAGTTAAAGGAGAAGATGATGCGTCATTTACCCAAACTGGAGTAACAATAAATCTGGCAAATATTGATGCTGAAGATGAAAATGGTGATTTCACCGGTAATACAAGTGTTTCTGGAACTAAAGTAACGTTTTATGTACGAATTGCAACTGCTACTGCTGAATACTATTACGGAAGTGACGGTTCTATGTATTTAGATGATACTCCGGGTGGAGGTACTACTGACGAATCAGATGATTTTAAAGCAGATCCTTCTCTTTGGAATGAATCGAATGTACAATAATTAAAATTTATATATCAGCTTGTGGCCCATGTCACAAGCTGATTATTTTGAATAATGCTTCTACTAAAAAAATATTTGTTATTTATCTTTTTAGGATTGATTATTATTGCTTCCTGTAGTGATAATAATGAAGATATTCCAAAAGATTTATTGGAACTGGAAGCAAGTTACAAAATTGATGTTCTAGAGCCTTCGGGTTTGGCGGTTAACAGTGCGGGAAATGCATTGTATACAGTAAGTGATAATACTGCTCAGGTTTACAAATTGTCAACTACGGGTAATGTGATTCAAACATTAAATTATGTGGGTAATGATCTGGAAGGAGTTTCCACTTTTACAGGAAATAAATTATTGTTAGCTGAAGAGAGAACCAAAGAAATCGTTGAATTTGATATGTCAGCCGGATCTTCTTTAAAGCACAAGATCAATTACGAAAATAGTTCTGATAATAGTGGTATTGAAGGAGTTACATACAATTCAGTTGATGGTACAATTTTTATATTAAATGAAAAAGACCCCGGAAAGTTGATCAGATTAAGGGCTGATTTTACTGTTATAGCAGAATACGATTTGAATTTTGCTATAGATTATTCGGGTATCTTCTATGAAAGCCTAACCAATAATCTATGGATTGTTAGTGATCAGAATAAAACAATTAATAAATGTACGCTGACAGGAGAGTTAATAAAAAAATACTCGATTAGTGTTACACAAGCAGAAGGAATTGCAATAGCAAATAATAAGATTTACGTTGTTAGTGATGCAGAAGCAAAACTATATGTTTATAAAAAACCGATGAACTAAAAAAATAAAAAATATAAAACAAAAGAAATTATGGCAAAACCAGAAATGAAAATAGGAGAGATCTCTAAACCAAGATTTGAGTTTAGAACTTTTGGGCAAAACTTTGACGAGGCGTCTAAATTAATGGCTCGTTTATCCGGTCCGGTTCCTAAAAAAGTTTGGGAAAGAGAATCTGACGAAATTTATATCATGTCAAAAACAAATGATAATAATAACACAAAGATTCGCGATGGTAAAATGGATATAAAAACCTATGTGCAAACCGTTGATGGTTTAGAGCAATGGAATCCTTTGATGAAAGGTGAATTTCCAATCTCCAAGGAGGTATTATTAAATGATGTATTTCCTGCATTTCAAGTAAAAATGCCTGAATTAACTCAAGATACTTATACTTTAGAGGAGTTTTTAGCGATGATAGATGCTCATGATGATCTTCAAGGTGTAAAAGTGCATAAACAACGTTTTGGTTATATGGTAAATGATACCATTTGTGAAACAGGTAATGTATTGATCAACGGAGCAAAAGTTGTTACCATAAACTCTGAATCTACAGAAGTTGCAGATATCTTAAAAACAATGGAAGATTGTAAATTAACAGGTATTGAAAATATCAATTATTTACAAACAATTAAAAGAATTATAGGTTGGATAAACAAACCATTAGCAAATTAAAAGTTGAATCGTTTAATCGTTTATTTGTTTAATTGTAGTGATTACACAGATAAAAAAATACACAAATAAACAGAAAGAAAATGGCAAAAGAAATAGAAAGAAAATTCCTGGTAAAAAGCGATGCTTTTAAGCAGGACTCATTTAAACAAACAAAAATCACACAGGGTTTTTTATCTACAGTACCGGAAAGAACTGTTCGTGTAAGGATTAAAGGTGAAAAAGGTTTTATTACTGTTAAAGGAATTGGTAATGAGTCTGGTGCTTCCAGATACGAATGGGAAAAAGAAATTCCGGTTGAAGAAGTAAGTGATCTTTTAAAAATATGTGAACCGGGAGCGATCGATAAAACGCGTTTTGAAGTAAAATCTGGCGGGCATATTTTTGAAGTTGATGAATTTTATGGTGAAAATGATGGGTTAGTAGTTGCAGAAGTAGAATTATCTGAGGAAGATGAAGCTTTTGAAAAACCTGAATGGTTGGGAGAAGAGGTGACGGGAGAAGTAAAATACTACAATTCCATGTTAATGAAAAACCCTTATAAAAACTGGTAAAATACCATTGGACTGTTTGTTTAAGTTAAACAGTCCAATACCTATACTAAAATTATATTAAATTATGAGTTTGGAACTTAGAGTTTCCGTTTAAACAAATAATCTGCGCATCGCGCAGGTTGACTCAAAACTCGGAACTCAAAACTCGAAAAAACAAACCTAAGGAAATGGCCGAAGCAATAAAAAATAAAGAATTTGATGTAATGGATATGAACAATTACCGGATGGAAAAATTACCGGTAAGAGAAAAATCCAGGTTTGAAGAAATTTTAATGATGATTGGTTCACCACTAGCAATTATTTCATTTCTAATGATCATGTTTTATGCTGATATACCATTTTTGAAAAATTTTGATGTTGATGCATTAAGCAAAAATGCCAGAATTAATTACGATAAAATTGGCCTGGAACAATTCATATATTCAAATAAAGCCATGCTTGCCATTTTTATAGCTGCACTTATATTGTGGATAACGGAAGCAATTCCTAATTACTTGACATCACTGATACTTATAATCGCCCTTGTTTTAACGAAAGTTCTTCCTGAAGATGTAGCCTATGCGCAATTAGGTCACAAGGTGATGTGGTTAAATATATTATCATTTATCCTGGCTAGTATGTTAGTTGCTACGGGTGTAGCAAAAAGATTTGCATTATGGTTCATACTGAAGTTTGGTAAAAATGCTTCATCTGTTATGTTGAGCTTTATGGTAATCAATATAGTTTTATCCTTATTTATTTCTGCTACAACTGCAAAAGCAGCAATTTTATTACCTATAATGATGGTGGTTGCTGCGGTTTATGGTGCTTCAAAAGGGCATAAAAATAATTTTGGTAGAAACTTAATTCTTCAGAACTTATTTCAAATCA